>Ga0074197_1000529_pt1 | contig 45129 bp, 45 predicted proteins | sample EPASupsiteSAE305_FD_64526 | JGI IMG/M metagenome (GOLD analysis project Ga0074197, IMG submission 64526) | Bioremediated contaminated groundwater microbial communities from EPA Superfund site, New Mexico - SAE3-05 reassembly with SPADES | ecosystem: Environmental > Aquatic > Deep subsurface >...
GCAAGCTCCCAGGTTGAATGGACCATATGGGGCTGCCTCAAAGGTATATAGATCTTTCTATTTTGCCTCTTAATTCCTCAAGCAACTAACCCAGAGGTATTTTCAAAATTAGCTAAGTACTGAAGTTTGATCTTGATAGCACAAGTGCAGGTTAAGTAGCTGGCTTCACCTTTTCTTGAAGCAATTTTTGTCCTCTGATCCCAAAGAAAAAGTTCGTAGTCTCTTTTACCCGCAATTACATGAGCGGACTTTTGTCTTCGATGTTATCAGTTTTACATTGACCTTATCCGGGGCCGAGACCGTTCTGCTCTCCACACTCTCTCCTTCCTGTCCCGGACCGCGACTGAGTGAGGTTGTCAGCATATATTCTCCGGTTGGGACTCCACTTGGGACGAGATAATCCGGTGTAATTGTCCGGACCTCTCCTGCTTTGAAGGGTGAGACCTGATTATTTTTTGAGATCAATGTATACTTCCCAAGAGATGCCTGAATCTGAACCGGTTCTGTTGAGATATCAGCCGCACCTGCATTTCGTATGGTTATGTTTGGGTGAATATACGTCCCTGGTTCAATCCAGGACGTCTGGAGAGGCATTGTGACTTCTGTAATCTCATAAACTGGTATGGATTCGTTATATGTTCTGCCTGTCTGGTTCTGGCTCTGATCCGATACAACTGAACATACAGGGATGCAGATTAGCAGAAGAACGAGGATGAACCGAATCAGAACGGGTGTGAAAAAAGGTGATCTAATCATCAGGGAAAATATTGTTTAAAAGAAATATAAAATGTCCTTACATAATCTCGTTACTTTGCGTATACCCGATCGATGGTCCCTGTATTGTGAATGTATGCCGGGATAAGCCCCTGACCACAGCCTCCCCATACCGACTCTTCAGGGTAATATCTTGCGAATCTGCCATCACGCTCTACACGAATAAGCCCGTCATCGGTGAGATGCTGTACACTTCGTGTCACTGTAGGGCCTGCGACTTCGAGGAGATCTGCCAGTTCCCCTCGGGTAAGGCCTGGCTTGTGGAGGATTATCCTGAGGATCCGTGAACTCGCAGCGCTTAGCATCCGGGCCATCAGGATCTGTTCTCCGGTTGAGTACTTCCCATGGTTTTCGAAGTAGTGACAGACACCCCCGATTGTTGATGCCTGGATCTTTCCACCATCATAGAGCCGTTCAAGATGGTACCGGAGGGTGTTTTCATTCATCCCGGTTGTCTCGATAAGTCTTCTGATGTCAACACCTGGCGAGGCGACAATCTGATCATATATTTGGCGCCTGCCCTCATGTTCGAGCAGGTTCCTGTGTGTTATTCTGCGATACCCGCTGACAGCATATCTTCGTAATCGATCTAGCAGGGTTGAAGGCTGTGATACAGGTGCCATCAGTGATCCACAGCCTCCGTTGCAGGAACCTGCCGGCATTGCTCCTGCTGGTACTGCTGTGTTCGTCTTGCAACTACAGGGATGGATCGTCCCCTGACCGGTCATGGTCATGTGACAGGAGAGGCGGCCTGATGAACTGTCAGTTGTACAGCACGAACTTTTTCGTTCCATAGGGAAAGGCGGGATGCCAGAAAAGACCGCAAGCATGAGAAAACCTGCAATAATTGCACCCGCCAGCAGTTTCATACGTACCCGTTATATGCGAAAGTATATTATGCTTCACAATCGTGCATTTTTTACATCGACCCGGAAATCATGTCTGACCGAATTCTCTTACCGGTTTACAAGTTGTTCTCTCAACCTGCTCGCCCGGTTTCTCGCCTCCTTTGTTGCTGACTCATCTTTCCTGATTGAAAATTCCAGGATATCACCTTCCTCGAATTCTACTAGATATTTTCGAGGGATCTGGATCATCTCTTCAGGGTGGTCACGGGGAATCAGAATGAGATATCCATCTTCAATCCGATCGACAGTCATCACCATTGTTCTGCATTTTTCAGACATACTCAACTCCGGGTGAGATATCAAAGGTTTGATCTGCTCTCTTTTGCATACCCCATCAATCGTGAATAGATCATTCTCCTGCTGGTCTGGACAATTTTTCTGTATTAACTGTAAGATTCTTCTGATCTACGGTCACGGTGATCGTCCCTACCTGATCTGTCCGGTATATCAGGGAACCTGCATCGGTGAGATACCTGATCGGATCCTTCTGAGGATATCCGTAATCGTTTCCTGCAGCAAGTGATATGATGGCAATCTCTGGTGATACAGCCTCAATAAACCTTCGCCCTGAAGAGTGTCTGCTTCCGTGATGGCCGACTTTGAGAAGGTCAGCCCTGAGTTCTGTTCCATTTTTAAGGAGCCGGTCTTCCACTGAAATCCCTGCATCACCCATAAGCAGGAACTTCCTGCTCCCTGACGTGATCTCAAGGACGATCGAGTTGTCGTTAAGGTCACCTGAAGCAGTGGTATCAGGGTTGAGAACCCTGATGCTGACTCCTTGATCCAGATCTATCTGTTCGCCTTCATGAACGACCCGGTACGGAATCTGATACTTTTCTATGGTTTTCAGAAGCACTTCATATGACGGGGTCGTGTGGGTATCACCAGAATCAATAAAGACTCCGGTCTTTACCTGTCTGAGCACTACTGGCATTCCACCGATATGATCACTGTGAGGATGGGTTGCGACCACCACGTCAAGGTACGAAATATTTCTCTCTTTCAACCATTCCGTGATCTTCGACCCTGCTTCGTACGGGCCGGCATCAACAAGCATGGTTTTTCCATCAACCTGCATGAGACATGAATCTCCCTGGCCGACATCAAAAAACGTGAGATTCAGTCTGGTATTCTCATCGGTAGCGATACATCCGGAGGATGCAATCAGGACTAAAAGGATCCCTGCTAGGATAAGGCAGTGTGATCTGATCACTGTCAAGATACCAGATCTTCACATGACTCTGATTTGGGTATTTCGAAAAGTGAGTGATTATCGGCAACGGCCGATAAGGCGGGATAGACGCTCTGCTGTGATAAGGCCGATCACCCTTCGCTTGTCGTCTACTACCGGTAGTGCAGAGATGTGGTTCTGCTCCATCCTCTTTACAGCACTGTCAACCGGCTCTTCAGGTGATGCGAAGAAGACATCCCGTGTCATGATCTCATCAAGAGAGGTGAACTCCCGTGCAACTGATCGCGAGATATCCCAGGATGTGACGATCCCGGCGAGTGCTCCTTCAGAGTCAACCACCGGTAGATGGTTGACTGACTGGGCAATCATCAGCTCTGCAGCCTCCTTGATCGTGACATCCTCGTTCAGGGTTGGGGCCTGAACTTTCATCACATCTGCAATGGAGAGTGATGAAAGGAACCGTCCGAGAAGGTAGTTCATCTGTCCTTCCTCAAGCAGGAATGCATCATGCCCAAAATTTGACCTGATCTCACAGTACTCAACCTCGGCGTCTGCTGAAGTCAGTGCTGTAACAATCTCCTGGGAGAGGTATGGGGGATACAGCCAGTCTGAAGAGACCGAAACGATCAGGAACTTTGCCTTAACACTGCGAAATGCCTCGATGAGGGAGTCATTGACTGAAAGATCAAAGTAATCGATCGCCTTGGTGATATACAGGTACGAGTTTGCATCAAACCGCTGGGTAAACCGATCTCCCTGGTAATGCAGGTAACTCTCAACCTGGAAATCGGTGGTGAAGTCATAACTTACTTGGTCTTTCCCCTGCAGACCTCTGCCAAACTTCTGATGCATCGATTCATCTGAGAGGTACGTGATATGACCTATCATCCTGGCAAGCGACAGCCCACGGGTTGGAGGGAAGTTTTCATAGTAGTCGCCATGATTCCAGTCAGGATCGGACCGGATTGCACTTCGGGCAACCTCATTAAAGGCGATCTGCTGCGGGGTCGAGTAGGCAGTACTTGCGATCACCACAACCTTGCTTGCAAGGTCCGGGTAGAGAACTGACCACTTAAGTGCCTGCATCCCTCCCATTGATCCGCCGATGACTGCAAAAAGGTGTTGAATATTGAAGTGCTCAAGAAGACGACGCTGGGCATGAACCATGTCACCGATGGTAATGACCGGAAAAGAAAGGCCGTATGGTTTGTTTGTTGCCGGATTGATTGAAGAGGGGCCGGTAGTCCCTTTACAACCGCCCAGAACATTTGAACAGATGATGAAGTATTGATCTGTGTCAAGTGCCTTTCCCGGACCTATTACAATATCCCACCAGCCTGGTTTGTCGGTTCCTGTATGATAACCGGCTACATGGGAGTCACCTGACAAGGCGTGACAGATAAGAATGGCGTTTGATCTATCGCGATCAAGGGTACCGTACGTTTCGTACGCAATAGTGAGTTCAGGGAGAGTCTCCCCACTTTCCAGTGTGAGAGGCTCTTTGAATGTCACCTGTTCGGTTTTTACCGTTCCAACAGATCCTCGAATCATACTTGTCAGATCTGAGCTAAGGCTTGATCCAGATCCTCAATAATATCTTCGATATTCTCGATTCCGATTGAGAGTCTGATGTAATCAGGAGTAACTCCGGTTGCAGTGAGTTCTTCGGGAGTGAGCTGCTGGTGGGTTGTTGATGCCGGGTGGATCACAAGGCTCTTTGAATCTCCGATGTTAGCAACATGGGAGAAGAGTTTGAGTGCGTTGATAACCTTCTTTCCTTCCTCGACTCCTCCCTTGATACCGACTCCGAGAAGACCTCCGAACCCGTGGGTGAGGTACTTGGATGCAACAGCATGAGTTGGATTGTCTGAAAGACCCGGATAGTTGACCCAGGCAACCTTGGGGTGTGCCTTCAGATGCTTTGCGACTGCAAGGGCGTTCTCTGAGTGCTGTTTTACCCTGAGTGGGAGCGTTTCAAATCCCTGGAGCAGCAGGAATGAATTGAACGGAGAGAGAGCAGCCCCGAGATCACGCAGGAGGGAGAGACGGATCTTGAAGACAAATGCTACGTTTCCAAGCCCTGCAAAGTCTTTGAAGACATCCCAGTAGACAAGCCCATGGTAACTTGGATCTGGTTCTGAGAACTCTGGGTACTTTCCGTTGCCCCAGTTGAATTTGCCAGAATCGACGATGAGCCCGCCGATGGAGTTGCCGTGTCCACCGACAAACTTGGTTGCAGAGTGGACAACGATATCGACACCGTGCTCGATTGGCTTTACCAGACCGACAGCAGATGTGTTATCTACAACGAATGCGATTCCTGCCTCGTGGGCGATATCAGCGATCTTACGGAAATCAGGGACATCAAGTTTCGGATTTCCGAGTGTCTCTGCGTAGATTGCACGGGTCTTCGGGGTAATTGCCTTCCTGAATGCATCTGGATCCTGGGAGTCAACAAAGATGACCTTGCGTCCGAGCTTTGCAAAGGTATAGTGCAGGAGTGTGTAGGTACCCCCGTAGAGATTGTTTGCTGCAACGATCTCATCGCCAACCCTGGTGATGTTAAGGAGGGCATATGAGATGGCTGCCTGACCTGATGCCACGGCAAGTGCTCCTGATCCGCCCTCGAGTGCAGCGATACGCTTCTCGAGCACATCGGTGGTCGGATTCATGAGTCTGGTGTAGATGTTTCCAAGCTCTGAAAGACCGAAGAGTGCAGCTGCGTGGTCAGCATCACGAAACTGGTAACTGGTGGTCTGGTAGATCGGTACTGAAAGTGCTCCGGTTGTAGGGTCCGGGACCTGTCCTGCGTGCAGTGATGTTGTTGCGTCTCTGTCTTTTTTGTCAGTCATGGTAATCAGTGATTTAATTTTTTGAAACTGGTAATTCGTACCGTTCTGCTATCTCGGTGAATGTGTCGGCAAGGTATCTGACCTTCTCCCACGAGAGCCCGTAGGTTGAGAGCTTCCAGGTGCGGGTTGCCCCTGCGAACTCTCCGACGATCCCCTTTGAAGAGAGTTCGTCTGAGAGGAAGAATCCGCGACGCTTATGAGTCGCTGCAATCTTGTCAAAGCTGCCGGTTGTGTCCACTTTGGTCAGTGCGTGCTTTCGCGGGTACTCTGAGAGGATTTTGCTTCCGTCGATGGCAAGCAGGCGATCAGCAAAGAAGTTGATCTTCTTCAGCTCGTCGTCCCAGTGGAGTGTCCGCTCTTTCACTTCAGGGAATGAAGCCATCATTGCGATGAGATTGGATCCCATCAGCGTGCATCCGACCATCTCCACTTCTTTGATCCCGAACTTGCGTTTGGTGACGTCTCCGACCATCTGGGTGGTTCGGAAGACTTTGTCTGCCCATTCGCTCGTCGTCGCCAGCACCCCGGAAGGTGCCGGCGAAGCCATACTCTTATGGCCGGAACCGACAACGAAGTCTGCTCCTACTGCTTTTCCGTCGACAGGCATGACTCCGACGGTGTATGCACCATTATAGAGTAAGGGGATATCGTAACTGTGAGCAACCTTTGCGATCCCTTTGACATCATGCTCGTTGGCAAGCTGGTAGTCGTAGTGATCGATCATCACCAGGGTCGGGAGTTTTCCGGTCTCCTGTTTTACCTGTTCGATCTTTTCTGCAGTTGCATCAGCAGTGATGATATTGTCCTTGTTTAAGGGAACCTCCTTAACGACTCCACCTGCGCCTTCCACCGCGAGAAATTCAGTGTAATGAGCAAATGCGGAGACGATCACCGAGTCACCCTTCTCTACAACTGTCTGTGCGATTGCCTGGAACCCTCTTCGTGCTCCCGGTACAACCCGTGCCTGATCCATATTGACGAACTGGGCAAGCTGGGTGTGAAAGTCTGCGATTGGAGGCTTTGAGATCTTGTCAAGCCTGAATGGTTTCCGGCAGGCATCACAGGTGGAGTAGCCGTCACCATAGGCGATGATTGCCTGACGGGCTGCAAGGGTCAGCCGTCCTGCTGCCTGGATCGGCTGAATATTGATATTCTCCTCCTCACGTGTTCGAACTTCTATCGTCCCGGCGATCCTGCCTGGCTTTTTCCCGGCAGTCCCGGTTTCAAGGGCCTGGACAATCCCTTTGAGCTCTGAGATCTTATCTTTGAACTGAGTCTCTTCCTGGCTGTTGAGCCCCGACGGGAGTCCATCCCGGATCACCTGTCGTGCCTCTTCCAGTTTGAAGAGTGCTGCAAAGATGAGATCTGTGTTCGTTTCCATCTCCTTTCATTACCTCATTATAGGATTATCATTTCTGTCACAATCGTGAACTATCTTATAGGTTATCTCGGGAGTATAAAAGGGGTAAGAATCCGGCTAAATTTGATCAGATAAAAATCTCTGCATCTTTGGTGATTGTGATTCTGAACTACTGAATTGTGCCGGATGAACATATGTAGTCACCTGAATTCCTTTCTGTATGAGGAGATTATGTCTATCTGGACGTATGAGTCTCGCATATTTCTAAACATCTCACCAAAAAAGAGTTCAATGATCCTGGATAAGAACTGATTTTCATCACAAATTTTTCTTCTTCTTCTCACCATCTAGTACCGTATATGGCAAACCAGCCCGGAGTGGTAAGTGGAACACTCGTAATGACCGTGATATTTACACTTTTATTCGTGGTTCCTACTTTAGGAGCCTCCTGTACATCCTGCACCGGTTCTGCAAACATTTCTGTCAGCGGAATAAGTTTACAAGACATTGAATCGGGAAACCTCACTGCATTCCGGAGTATTGACCCCCGTGAAATTGGCAGGGCGATGGATATCAGTGGATATTCATACACTGATTTGGATGAGATTAGCACTATTGTTGCTACTACTCAGAACAATGAAACCCCGGATACTGTTGCAGCGGTGATGAGTCTGCAGACCGATTTCGTGCTTGCAATGCAGGAAGCAAATCGAAATCTGCCCAGGTTCACCATACCTGAAAACCTGACATCCCTCCCCCGGGGTTCATTCAGCCATCTCGATAGGTTTGTCTACATTCCCTCCGAATGGGACCAGACCGGAGGGGTCGATGAACATTGTGGAAACTGTTGGGTATGGGCAGATACCGGAGCTCTTCAGCTTGATCTCGCATACCAGAAAAACATCACCGACCGGCTATCAGTTCAGTATTTCACCTCGTCATATCACAATGGAACCGGGATATGGGCCTGTTGTGGTGGGTCTCCGGTCTGGTTTGCTGATTTTTATAATTCAACAAAAAAAGCAGTTCCCTGGACCAACGCGAATGCGTCATTTGTAGACAGCCGGAGCATGTGCGAGAAAGGTGAGTCAACCGCAATGAATGCATCAAACATCCAAACCACCCCATACTACCCTCTCGATCAGGTATCTGCTCTTATGATCAGTACAAATGCTAAGTATGAAGAGCGCCCGATATCCAATGAAACTGCAGTCAATTCGATAAAAGCAGCCCTGCAATCCGGAAAAGCAGTTTTATTCATATATACGCCTGATAACTGGACTCCAATGATGAACTTCTGGAATAACCAGACTGAAGAGGACATTTTTACACCCGGCCTCACACCGGGTTCCATTCACAATGATGGTGGTCATGTCATGCTCATCCTGGGTTACAACGATGCTGACCCTGAGAACCAGTACTGGACTGTACTCAACAGCTGGGGTTCATCAGAAAACCGGCCTCATGCACTATTCAGATTGAATATGGATTTCGATTACTCACTCCAGAATCCGGACGGGGTCAACTCCTATGAGTTCTATGTCCTGAATGTGACATATCCGGAGAAGATCTCCCTCATTTCCCGGTAAATCTATTTTTTGACTCCTCTCCTATGCCATTGCCTTAGATGCAGATCAGATTGAGTCACTGTAACAAAAATTCAGGATCACCTCTGGGTTTTTTTTATCTGACAAAAAAAATAGATGCCTACCGATTTGATCAGAACTTAAAATGGGTTTTATGTGCGGTCTCGTAAGATCTCAAAATGGGATGCCTCCCTCTGTCACGGGAAATGAATAGTCTGAAAAAGGAGGGAGAACGATTAGAAAAGAAAGTGGTTCCAATTAAATGGATTATGTAGAACAGGTTTCATCTTCATGACCGTGGTGGTCATGTGAATGAGGGTTCTTCTCTACCCAGGGTTCAAGCCCGTGCTTTACCCGGTAATCGTTGATCGCCTTGTGAATCCCCTCTTCTGCAAGAACCGAACAGTGCATCTTTATGGCAGGAAGCCCTTCGAGTGCCTCTGCTACCGCCTTGTTAGAGACCTCCCATGCCTCTTCAAGGGTCTTCCCCTTGATCATCTCGGTTGCCATGCTGCTGGATGCAACCGCTGCCCCACACCCGAATGTCTGGAACTTCACCTCAGTGATGATGTTGTCCTTCACGGTGAGGAAGATCCGCATGATATCACCACAGGTCGGGTTTCCGACTTCTCCAACACCATCAGCTTCCGTGATCTCCCCCTGGTTCCGGGGGTTCATGAAATGGTCCATTACCTTTTCGCTATACATTACATGACCTCTTTTTATGATCTGCGTACAGGGGAGACATCTCCCGCAGGCGGGTTACTACCTTCTGGAGCTGTTCCAGAACATAATCAACATCCTCGTCTGTGTTCTCTGCTCCAAGAGTGAGCCTTAGTGAACCATGTGCTGTCTCGGCAGGGAGCCCGGTAGCCAACAGTACATGAGACGGCTCAAGCGATCCTGATGTGCATGCACTCCCGGTTGAAGCACAGATTCCGAAGTGATCGAGGAGCAGGAGCATGGACTCTCCTTCAATAAAGTCAAAACTCACATTCAGATTGCCGGGAAGCCTCTCCTTCGGGTGCCCGTTCAACCTGGTGTTCGGAATGGTTTTGAGAATACCATCAAGCAGACGATCCCTGAGCGCCGAGATCCGCTTATTCTGCTCCTGCATTCGTGCAGTTGCACGTTCAATAGCAAGACCGAGCCCAACAATTCCTGGAATATTCTCGGTTCCAGCCCGTCTCCTCTTCTCCTGTCCTCCACCATGCAGAAGGTTGTCAATCCTGATTCCCTTTCTGATGTAAAGGGCACCGATTCCTTTCGGACCATAAAACTTGTGCGCTGAAAGTGAGAGGAGATCGATATTCATCGCCTCGACATCGATTGGGACGTTCCCGATCGCCTGGACAGCATCGGTGTGGAAGAAAACTCCGTGTTCACGACAGACTTTTCCGATCTCAGCGATCGGTTCTATCGTACCGATCTCATTGTTTGCAAACATGATCGTGACCAGGATGGTCTGGTCAGTGATTGCATCCTTCAGGTCGCTGATACGCACCTGTCCTGTCTCATCCACCGGGAGGTAGGTGACTGTGAATCCCTGTTTTTCAAGGTATTCACAGGTGTGAAGGGCTGCGTGATGTTCAATGGCACTGGTTATGATGTGGTTGCCTTTCTTATGGTTAGCTGATACAATCCCCTTTATCGCCCAGTTATCAGCCTCGGTTCCGCCTGAAGTGAAGTAGATCTCATCAGGTTTTGCACCAAGTGCAGTCGCTACCTGATTTCTTGCTTCTTCAATCGCTTTTTTTGATTCGCGTGCAATGCGGTACAGGGATGACGGGTTTCCGTATCCTTTTGAGAACCATGGGATCATTGCATCGACGACCGCTGGATCGGTAGCGGTTGTTGCAGAATGGTCCATGTACACGATTCGTTCTGCAGTCATATGTTACGCCAGTTCTGTGATGTGCTTTTATCAGACGATTAATACAAGGTGCCCTTTGCCTATAGCCCTTTTCTGATCTCTTCCCGGGTCCTGCAGGATCGGCTCTGCCTGGATGTTGAGACCTCGATCATTCGTTCAAGTGGGACACGTGCTGCATCCATGAGGTTCTGGTCAAGGACAACCTCGCCAGAACCGGTTGTCAGGCAGCTCTTGATCTTCTCAAGCGTTACCTGTTTCATGGGTGCACAGACTCCGGCAACCGAGAAGAACTTCTTTCCAACAACCTCTGACCGCAACCGGTTGAGCATGCCTGATTCGGTGCCGATGATGAAGGATGATGCCGATGCATCACGGCAGAACCTTGCCATCCCCCCGGTTGAGCAGACTGCATCAGCCATGTCGATGATTTCAGGTCTGCACTCCGGATGAGCAACAAAGGCTGCTTCAGGATGGAGCCTCTGCATGGCCTCAACACTCTCTCTTGTGATGGCATCATGGACATAGCAGTACCCAGCTGCAGGGATGATCTCTTTTTGAGTAAACCTGCTCACATATGAAGCGAGGTTCCTGTCGGGAAGAAAGATCACCTGCTCTGAGTCAACAGACTCAACGATCTCGATTGCGTTTGCAGAGGTGCAGCAGATGTCACTCACCGCCTTGGTTGCCGTTGTGGTGTTGACATAACTGACCACCTCAGCATCAGGGTACTGCTCCCTAAGGTCCATGGCTGCATGCTCTCCTGCCATGTATGCCATCGTGCACCGTGCCTGTGGATCCGGAATCAGGACTCGTGCCTGCGGGTTTAGGATCTTCGCGGTATCAGCCATGAAGTCAACACCACAGAAGAGAATGGTCTCTGCATCGGTCTCCTGGGCTGCTCTGGCCAGTTCAAGAGAGTCTCCAATTCTCTCTGCAATCTGGTAGATCTCAGGCGACTGATAGTTGTGGGCGAGGATAAGAACCCCCTGCTGGTCTGCCATCTCCCTGATCTCCTTGATGAGATCCAGGTTACATGCAGGCTCCGCTGGTTCTTCGTCTGATTGAAGCGCTTTCACGATTGTGATAACTATCTGTATCCTGCTCCGGGATAATGCCCACGGTTCCGGCAGTGCCGGTATCATGAGGTTCTTAACCAACGGCAATACATGGTGTACATCATGGGAGGATATCAGATCAGATGAACATTGATCGGATCAGGCAGGAGATTCCCCTTACCGAGGAGGTCATCTACCTTGACAATGCCTCAACCAGTCTTTCCCCGCAGCCGGTCATCGACGCAATGGTGGAGTACGAGACCCATTATCGGGCCAATGTGGGACGGGGAGTTCATCGGCTATCACAGATAGCGGGTCAGCTCTACTGGGATGCCCACGAGACAATAAACAGTTTCATCGGCGGGGAAGGAGGAACACCGGTCTTTGTCAGGAACTGTACCGAGGCGATCAACATGGTCTCCCATGGGTTGACGTTCAGGCCCGGCGATGAGATCATCACCACGGTCACTGATCATCACTCCAATCTGCTGCCATGGTATGCTCTTCGGGAGAAGTGTGTTTCTGTGAAGGTGATTAATCCGGCAAATCCACTGGCTGGAGTCACCTCTGAAGATATCTCTTCTGAAATAACCAAAAATACCCGGCTTGTTGCCGTCAGCCATGCTTCCAATGTGCTTGGAACCGTTCATCCGGTGAGAGAGATTGTAGAGATCGCCCATGATCATGACTCCCTCTGCCTTGTGGACGGCGCCCAGTCTGTCCCTCATATGAAGACCGATGTTCACGATATCGGATGTGACTATCTCTGTTTTTCAGGCCACAAGATGCTCGGGCCTACCGGGACCGGTGTGCTCTGGATGGCTGAAGATACCCTGGAACCTCTGCTTCTCGGTGGGGGAATGATCGATGAGGTAACCACCGATGGGTACCTCGTTGCATCCGGGTATTCAAAGTACGAGGCCGGTACTCCCAATATCGCCGGCGCACTCGGGCTCAGGGCAGCGGTGAAGTATCTGAATGCCATCGGGATGAATGAGATTGATGCTCATGAGAGAGTTCTTACCGGTACGTTGCTCTCCGGTTTGTCAGGAATCGATGGGGTCAGTATCATCGGACCTCCTGAAGGAGTGAGTAGGATCGGGGTCGTCTCGTTTTTGGTTGAGGGTCTTCATCCCCACGAGGTTGCCCATATCCTGGATGACCAGTACTCAGTAATCGTGAGATCTGGGCACCATTGCTGTATGCCATTGATGCAGCATCTTGGTCTTCCTGATGGGACGGTCCGGGCAAGTTTGTATCTTTATAATACAGAAGAAGAGATTCGGACGCTGGTGGAGGGTGTCAGGGAGATTGTGGAGGGAGTTTGAGATTGCTATGGTTAGGTCTGTAAGTCAGTTCTGGATATTGTCTCTTTTTCATTGAGTAACAAGCAGACCTGACAAACATCCCCTGATCCGGGCCATCCACAGACCTTACACGTCTCCATAGGTATGTTTTTGACTTTGCTTTTCAGCCGTTTTCTAATATCTTCTTCTGCACGGGCAAGGTTTCTCATTGACCCCGGATGGTCCAGTTCAAACTTATTCAGGAGTCTCCTGACTTCTCCCCTGAGGGCTTCTCCGGCGTACGGGCATTCGGGAAGCGCCATGAAGAGATCAGAGACGATAGCATAAAGTGTCACTTCTCTCTCACTCACCGCTGCAAACGGTTTGATCCGGCGTGCAAACCGGGATGTACTTCCCGAACCTGCAAACACTTTCTTGATGTCAGCAGAAAAGGCATTCATCAGCGTTGTCTGGGCATGATCATCCTGGTTATGACCGGTTACAATGAGGTGGACTCCCTCTTCTTCAGCTAAGACCTCAAGTGCCCGCCTTCTGAGAATTCCGCAGACTGTACATGCTTTTCGGTTGGAACTCTTCAGAATCTCATCAAGACTCCTGCCATACAGCCGGGTGAAACTGATGATTCTGTGCTCGACGTCGAGTCGTGTGCACACATCTTTCGCATGTCTTATTGTATCCTCCCGGTATCCGCTGATTCCTTCGTCAACAGTGAGTGCAATCAGCCGTGATGGAATCCTATCTTTCAGGGATGCAAGAACTGCCAGAAGTGCAGTACTGTCCTTTCCTCCACTGAATGCAACCCCGATGATCTCCGGAAGAGGCTCCTCCTGTATGATCCTGCTTAAAACTCTGGATTCAACCGACTCTTTGAGATGCTGGCTGCAGAGATGGGCTCTGCTCTCCCGATCCAGAAACACAGCCGGACTGGAGCAGATAGAGCAGACCGGTCGCTTACCCTCCATGAGATATCCTGATGAGCCTGATGGTATCGCTGTCATTTACGATTGTGTCTTCGGGAATGATCTCACCATCCCGTGAGACAAGAAGTTCAAACGGGTTGAGTCCTAGTTCCAGAATAATCGCTTCAATTGTCCGGCCTTCTGAAGCAATCTCTGCATCATGCCCATCAGGAAAGATAAGTTTCATTGTCTCCCTGTTTTTGCGTCTGACTGGAGCATTAACCTTGGGTTTGTATCATACCTTCTCATCATCTGCAATCCTTACGTATATCAATATGTAGTTTAAATATGCGGGGGAGTCATATCTACCATCCCGATGTCAGAACAATTTTCAAAGACCAAGACCCATATCGGGCCTCATGAAATCCTTCTAGAGAGTCCTAAAATGCAAAAAAGGCTTACAGGCAGAGTATCCGTCTCGGATACGTTCGCTTTAATGGAAGAGAATACGCACGCTCAAGAAGATCTGATACCTCAATTCGTACCTTATCGGGTTCGATTATTCCATCAATATACCCTGATTCAGCGTGACGTCTGGGATCTGCAGTTGCTTTTACAGCCTTTTCGACTGCTCTAATCTCATCCGGAGTAAGGCCGCTCTCTTCTGCCAGTTTGGATGCTGCTCTTGTTCCGTAAATGGTCAGTTCTGCGTCAGGAAATGCTAGCAACCGGTCTGGCTCAAACCCGGTCCCACACATGGCATAAAGCCCTGCCGTATACGCCTTTCTGATTATGATGCAGATCTTTGGTACCGAGAGGTTGGCAAGCGTTGAGAAGACAAGAGCACCGTGATGGATGATCCCTGAGCATTCTGATTCCTTTCCGACCATAAACCCGGGAAGGTCAGCAAGGAATAAGAGAGGGATATTGAATGAATCGCACAACGCGGCAAACGAGGCAAGTTTTATACAGGTTTCTGAGAAGAGAATACCTCCTTTATGTAGGGAATTGTTCGCAATAATCCCGAGAGTCATGCCGTTTACCCTTGCAAACCCTGTGATGAGTTCACTTGCATAGAGGGCTCTGTGCTCCAGAAACGTATCCTGATCGATGAACGTCTCAATGAGATCGTGCATATCGAACCGTGAATACGGATATGCGAGTGTCAGGGGAGAAGGAAGCCGGGCATCAGGATTAGGATCCCGGGGCTTAAAAACCGGTGGTCTTTCCTTGTAGCATGATGGAAACGAGTGGAGAGTCTTTTTGACCGCCTGAAGAGCATCATCCGGAGTATCACATAAGATATCGCAGGTTCCCGACACCGTTGCATGCATTTCTGCCCCTCCATATGCCTCGTATGAAGCAGCCTCTCCAGTCATAAGATGCTGCATGTCAGGACGGGCAAGGGACATCCCTGATGCTTTCGTCATCAGGACAACATCGCACTCTGCGACCGGGTATGTCAGGGTTGTCGCAATCGGGCTGAACACAACCGCAATTCGGGGGACTACTCCTGACAATCGTGCAAATTTTGTGAAGACACTTCCGACACCTCTCGGCTCAATATACGTTCTCATAATCGAGAGAGGGATGGCGGTGGTGTTCATTGGAACCCGTCCTGGCCGGTCAGCAAGATGAATGACCGGGAGATAGTTCTCTTCTGCGTATTCAAGGAGTGCCAGTTCATCCTGGAGAACTTCAAAAGGATCAAGCGGAACCGAGGCCACCGGGTTGATGGCGATTATGCATACCTTTCTGCCGTCAATGCATCCGGTTCCGCCGACCAACTCGGTATCTTCAGATCTGATGAGGGGTACGAATGATCCTTCATCCAGTACGGTGTTCAGTCGCACTCTCATCAGTGAATTCATGAAGATTCCTTATGAATTATGGACTTTGATGACCAGTAGAGTGATATCATCATGTTGTGGCTGTTTTCCGCAAAAGTCAGAAACCCGTGTGACAATGGTATTTACGATCTCTTGGGAAGGAAGGGAGACTGAGTCCTGTATTGTCTTAATAAGTCGTGGGACTCCGAACTCTTCCGTATTCGTGTTGATCGCTTCAGTAACTCCGTCTGTATACAGAACAATCACATCACCATCATATAGATGAACAGAGTTCTGATCAAAGGAGATATCTTCAATGACCCCGATTGCAATTCCTGTTGGTTTTAACTCTTCAATGGTATCGGTTCCTGCCCTGATTACAAGAGGTGGGTTGTGACCGGCATTCACATATGACATGGTCATAGTCTCATTGTCAAGGATGCCAAGGAACAAGGTTACAAACATCCCGGTTTTTGAGTCATGAGTGATCATCGGGTTGGCAAAAGCGATGGCATCAGCACAGTTTTTAAACCAGAGTGCACTGATCCTGATCACGATACGCGAAAGGGCCATGAAAAGCGCAGCTGGAACACCTTTTCCTGCAACATCTGCGATCATGATCCCCATCTGAGTCTTTGAGAAAGGGATCAGTTCGAGTGGCATAAAATCAAAAAAGTCACCCCCGACCTCCTTGGCCGGAATACTTTTTCCTGCCATTTCGTACTTAGGGAAATCGGGTAGGGAGTCAGGGAGAAAACTTTTCTGGATGTCTGCAGCTATGCTGAGTTCAGCCTCTTTTTTGGCTATCTCCTGTTCAAGTTTCTCTTTCTCTGCTTGAACCTGGCGTTCTTTGATGAGATTGTGAATAATAAAGGTAAAGATTCCTGCTGCAATGGCAGTCAGGCAGATCATTGGAAGTGCTACATTTACGAATACTGTCAGAATCGTTGAGGTTGATCCTCCCATGGCCCGTATTATAAGTGCAAGGATTGAGACCCCCAACTCAATCCCTATTGTGGCGATGATTGCATTCCGTGTTGATACGATCTCCCGTTTATAAACCAGGAAGATGATGCCACTACAGATTCCAGAGATGATGGGTCCTAAGGCCGCGGCATAAACATTTGCCCCCCCAACCGATAACCGGTAACATGCCCCTATGATACCCGCTCCGATTCCTACGAAAGGACCACAGGAGAGCCCTCCGATGATTGGGCCCAGATCCCGGATGTTTACCACAGCACCGTAGTAATTTACTCCGCTGGACATCCCGTATATCGAGAGGATTCCAAATATCAGCACGAGAATACCCTGAGTTGCAATTGTCGGGCGATGCTCGAGTACCTCCTGATAAAACCGGCTTCTGCTAAAGAGGTACGCAATGACCATCACTACTGAAACCATCTCAAACAGTTTTACAGAGTCAACCAGAAGCCCGGTATCCATACCCGAATATGGGAAGAGATAAAGTAAATATGTTGGGCTTTATTCCTCAACAAAGATCAGATTATACTAATATAATGCATGTTGTTTAAGGTTTTACGAACATTATGTTGGATAAACCAGTCCTGAATCTGGGATGGTTCAATTCTATCAATTGCCGGATGTGCCTGGTTTTCCTGGCATCAATCCGGGTATTGGTGTCCGGTTATATGAAGAAAAAAAAAGTTGCAGAAAAGTTTGGGTATTATGCCTTCACTTTGTCCCAGAAACTGGTATCAAAGAGATCCTTATCAGAAACATCCTTCTTGATGTATCCAAGGTCCTTCTGGACTTTAGCAAAGTTTTCAACTGAATTTGTAATCTTTGCTGGATCTGATACGAATTTACCATCCCATTCATCTAATGACTTCTGAATAATTGATGTATTCAGTCCGGTCAGTTCACTCAGATGTTTGGCAGCCTCTTCTTTGTTTGCAGCGTTATACTCGGTTGCTTTCAGATGTGTCTTGAGAACCTGCTCTACTATCTCCGGGTGGTTTTTGATGACATCATCTGTTGCTACAAGTACACAGCATGAATGGTCCGCCTCAATCTCACCAGAATGGACAATAATCTTTCCTGCACCTGAATCTTCAATGGTAACAGGTGACGGATGTGGCAGGAATGCAGCATCTACTTTTCCGGCAAGGAACGCAGTAATGGCATCTCCAGGTCCGAGAGGAACGATCTCAACATCTTTGTCTGCGTCAAGACTGTTCTTCTTCAGCCAGTTGCGAAGGAGAGTATCCTGAATAGTGCCGGCTGGGAATGTTGCAATCTTGAGTCCTTTCAGATTCGCAGGACTGGTATATGGCAGATCCTTTTTCAGGACCAGATCAGACCCCTGAGTATTTACTGCAGCGATGATCTTTGCATTAAGACCGTTGGCGACCCCGGTTACAAATGGAGCAGATCCGACATATGCAACGTCGATATCTCCTGCGAGAAGGGCCTGAATTTCAGGTGCTCCGTTTGGAAAACTATATGCCTTGACTTCTTTTACTCCGAGAGGTGAGAGAGTTTCATTATAGTATCCTTTCTGATATGCCGTTGTAAATGCAATCTGATGGGTGCTTGGTTGATACCCGATGTTTACAACATCTTTTGCTTTTGCGTCTTCAGCTACAACCGGCAGAGCAACAATGAGCAGTGCGAGACTGAATGCAAGCATTATCCATGATGTTGCCTTGGTAACGTTCTTCTCTTGTCTCATGTTCTAGGGATCATATTCCATGATGAATCCTATAATCTGTATTATTGAGGCAACAATTGTGCCCTTATTGTATAATTATTGGGGCAATAATTTTACCATAATGAAAATATCAATTCATTTTCTCAGATGGAGACTGGTATCATCGCGTTCACAATTGAGAATTTATATCCAATTATGATATCACAGGATAATCTCGTGGTGGACTCCAGGATCTGGGTATCACTTAAATCTTGAAATCTCCTTCTGATTATTACGATATTTATGACCGAAGCAGAAGAGAAAAAAGCCCTGGTCGTACTTGGCTGCCCCGAGGTTCCGGTTCAGAACTCTCTTGCGGTCTTCACTGCCTACCAACTGAGGAAAAACGGATATTCTCCTCTCATAGCAGGCAACCCTGCAGTCATGAAGCTTCTGATGACATCAGATCCCGAGAAGCATTACATCTCCACTATGACCACCCTCGAAAAAGCCGTTGAGGATATCACTGATAAGGGTGAGAAGTACGAACTCTGTCTCGCGTTTGCTCACAGTGATGCCGGAATTTCGTATGCTGCAACCATGCGATACCTGCTGCCAGAAGCCCGATTTATTACCATCGTCTTCGGAAAAGAGGCTGAAGCGATTGCAAAACTGATCGAGTATGAAGGTGAGACCATCGTAGAGGTGGCAGTTCACAACCCGATGTCCCTTCGAAAGAAGATGAGTGAGGTTCTTGGATGGGCTGTATCGAAGAACTGACGTATGAGGTTCTTGCGAAGGGTCTTACCTTCCAGGAATGTCGTGAGTTCATCGCAAAGTTATGTCCCCGGGTTTACCATATTGAACCTGGAACAAAGTTATTTGGCGAAGCCATCATCGGACCACCACCGATTGCGGTGGGCACCGACGGTGTCTTTCTTATCTTCCCATACGTGAAACCATGTCATGAAACCTTTGTTCTGAAGGTGGAAGATCCAGGTGAGGCTGCCCGGCTTGCTACTTTTGCAAAACCTGCCCCTAAAAAATAATTCATCCAATGCGACAGTGATTGCCGGCATCACTCCTCTCTTCTTCCCATAGATATACAGGTACTGTATGAACCCGGTGTTGACCGGATTATATGGTGATTCAGAATTAAGGTGTGATGTACATTACAACTGAATTGACTCCATGGGACAAAGCGAAACTCATCAGTATTGGTCATGCGAAGGTCGATCCTGAACTCCAGACTGAAGAATATGTGGGAAGATCGACCGCCGGTCCGGGAGCCGGGGGACGATCAGTCTTCTTCACAGACGGAAAACGAAGGGTCAGGTTATCAATAAAAAATGAGAGTCCGCTCCGGATACGAAAGGAAAACGGAGGGGTGGTTATTGAGATAAATGGGGAGATTCTGGCTGAGGGTTCACTGGAACCGGTCGGAGCTCATTGTCCACAACAGGCATATATCACTGTTTCAGAACTGTGTGCGTTTCATTGTGCCTTCTGTCCGGTTCCCCGCTTGAACGGACAGATTAAATGTCGTGAACAGATAATCTCCATGATCGATCAGGTCTATCTCTCAGGCGATCTCAGGGCTATCTCACTTACTGGCGGCGTCACTGAAACACCGGAGAAGGAACTGAATCGGATGGAAGGTCTTGTAAAAGACCTTGTCAGGGAGTATGACGTTCCGATCGGGGTCTCGGTATACCCCATTGCGGGTAGTTCAGAGGAGCTCTATGCCGCAGGGGCACACGAGATCAAATGCAATGTCGAAACGATGGATCCTGTTATCTTCTCGCGGTTCTGCCCTGATCTCGACCTCGATCATATCCTGACCGAACTCAAACATGCGGTTCCGCTCTATGGAAAAAACCGGGTGAGTTCAAATATGATCATCGGGCTTGGAGAATCTGATGAGACTGTCATATCAGGAGTTGAGAAACTGGCATCAATCGGAGTGTTACCGATACTCAGAGCGATCTCAATCAACCCGGGCTATCCGCTTGAAGGAGCATCCCGGCCTTCTGCTGAGCGTCTGTATCATCTTGCCCAGTCTTCGAAGAAGATACTTGGGGAGTATAATCTATCTCCGCTCCATACAAGGACTATGTGTCTGCCATGTACCGGATGCGATCTTATTCCTGATAGGGGTCTCTGATGATGATGTGTCATATGAATATGGGTAAGAATCGCCATATCCCCACCCTCTTTTTCTTTTTCGGTTCAACCATCTTTTATGAACAATCGTCTCAATACCTCTCCTGTTATCAGGCTGGTCGGGGGAGCCGTCTGATATGAGAACAAAGGGATGCCGTCCGCGTTCTTTTCAGTCAGTTGAACAGGTTGATATGTTGGTCCCCCCGGGGGATGATGAAATACATATGAGTAATAATCCTGAAATGTTGGACTTATTGGATTTTAAACGCCCGTGGGACTGGGGAAGTTATCTCGGGTACGAGGCATGATATTGTATGAATCTCTATTCACAATTGTGAAGATTTATCTACTCCAGGATTCAACATATGTATAGTCACTATGACGAGAAGGGATCGTTTTTGCCTCTACTGAGGCAGAACATTATGACGAGATAACTATCGAACACTTGCCTCCATCAGCAAAACTGGTGTTTAAGGTGCTCGAGACGGGTGAACCACTCACCCAGAAAGACATTATCGAAAAAACCAGATTGCCTCCGCGGACAGTGCGTTATGCAATCAGGCGTCTGAAGACCAATGCGTTGCTCAAAGAGCGTCTCAGTTACATAGACGCCCGGCAGAGCCTTTACAGCATTGCGGATCTCGTCCGTCCGGTGATCATGGGTTGAACCGGTCGAGGGGTCGCCCCTCATCCCCATGTTTCGTATTCGTGGCGTCTTTTGGTTACGGAATCATCCGGCATATCTGGCTGATATATCTAAATGTAATGATATTAGATTTTCTTTCGTTGAATTTGATATCATTCAGTTTAATTGGATAAACATTATGAATCATGGTTTTTCAACGTCTACTCCGAATTATTGGTTTAAGGTTTGAAGGAGAATCCCTACAAATGATACATGGAGATAATATGGACAAGCAGAATTGTTGGGACTTTAAAAAGTGTGGACGTCAGCCAGGCGGCATAAAGGTAAAAGAACTAGGAATTTGTCCAGCCTCTGTTGAGATTAGAGCTGATGGAATTAATAGCGGATCAAACGGAGGTCGTGCATGTTGGGCGATTACTGGAACTTTCTGCGGAGGAAAGGTTCAGGGTAGTCATGCCCAGAAACTTGGTAACTGCCTGAATTGTGACTTTTATAAAATTGTTCAGAACGAAGAGCGACCAAATTTCAGGACTGCCAGTTATATCCTCTCACTTATTAGAGATAAAGAGTAGGGTGGCTGGTCGATCCCATATTTTCATGATATCGGTATTTGCCAGGATCACAGGGATTTTTGGTTCATCACGAAACTCATAATACTGATTTGTTTGTATGACATTAACACCGTACGATCAAAAGCGATATAATCGCCAAATCCTGATTCATGGGTTTGGTGAGGCCGGGCAGGAGAGACTAAAAAATGCTACTGTATTAATTGCAGGTTGTGGTGGACTTGGTAGTCCGGTTGCAACGTATCTTGCAGTAGCGGGAGTTGGTCACCTTGTAATCGTCGACATGGATGTTGTTGACCTCTCAAATCTGAATCGTCAGATCCTGCACTGGGATGAGAATGTCGACCAGTATAAGGTCAAGAGTGCCAGTGCTAAACTTGCAGCAATAAATCCCTCCATCAAGGTGACTGCCTTACAGGAGAAGATCGATGAAGAGAATTATTTGGACCTTACCAAGGGTGCTGACCTCATCATCGATGCGATGGACAACTACCCCACACGATATCTCCTTAATAAAGCAGCAATTCTTTACAATATCCCGTTTATCCACGCATCTGTTTGGGGTCTTGAGGGCCGCCTTACAACCATCATCCCAGGGAAGACCCCCTGTCTTGAGTGTCTTGTCCCGGAAGCTCCTCCCAAAGAGGTCTTCCCTGTACTTGGAGCAACACCGGGTGTACTGGGAACTCTGCAGGTGACTGAGGCGATAAAGGCTATCACCGGAGTCGGTCAACTGGCATTAAACCGTATGGTGATATATGATGGAGAGTATCTTGAATTCCATGAGATCCCGCTTTCCCGCAATCCGGAGTGTCCTGCATGTTCACATCTGAAATAGATAGGAGAAGAAAGATAAGGCGATTATTATGAGTCTGAAAGTAATTTTGTTTGCAAATTACCGGGAAATTGCCGGCGTAAAAGATGTTGAACTTGATGATGTCAAGACAGTACAGGATATCATCACTGAACTGACAACCCGGTATCCGGGCATCAATGCTCTTCTGTTTCAGGATGGGGAACTAAAGCGATATGTGAACATCCTGGTGAACGGGACCGGATTTAAGGATCTTGATGGCCTCTCAACACCTGTCCGAGATGGAGATGAGATAAAAGTATTCCCCCCGGTTTCGGGAGGATAAAATAATATTAATTCTTTTATTCAGCAGAGTTCTGAGAGGATAGATTTCAGTTTAGCTTCAGGGAAAGCTCCGTCTCCGACGTAGGTTATTTTTTTGTTGCATATGATCAGGGTCTGCGGGAGAGACTGTACTACACGAGGCCCCACAGTCTGAATCAATCCCTTTGTTAACTCAGTAGGAGCGGCAATATACATACCAGTAAACTGATTCTTCTCGACATGTTTTTTGATCATTTCAGTATTTTCCCTTGAATCAAGATCAATCCCGAGTACAGTATATGCCCCTGGATTCTCTTTAAGGAGTTTTGCAGTCTCCCGAAGTTGTATTGAACAGGCTGGGCACCAGACTGCAAATGAGTGGATAATTACTGGTTTACCCTCTTCTGCTAGTTCAGTGATGGTTGTCTGCTTCCCAGTCATCACGTCGGTGATTGGAACCGTCATCCATGATGGCTCGTTACCAGTTTCTGTTATATGAGAAGAAGATGATGTATTGGATGATGCGACGGTCTGGCTCTTGGTATCAGAGGTAGTGCATCCTGCCGTAAGTATGATTGCAAGAAGGTAGAGAGCCAGGATCAGGATCCGAGGGACTGTTCGTTGCATATAGAGAGTTCGTAATCTTCAGGATAATAGTTTGTTGAATGTTTATCATTTTTTCATCAGGTCTTATGACACCAACAGACTATGTAATTCCTCCCCAAATTTTTTCTTCATATGTATGTGAAGATTATGGGAATCCTTAGTCGCTCTCAAAAAAATGTCTCCATAGTCGACGTTTCCCTGTCTTTGTTCTTGAGAAAAGGCTATTGAATACTGTCAGAAATTGCAACCTGCTTTAGTAGTTATAGTGTTTTTGAAGATATCTGATCACTTTCTCTGACTCTACCCATCTATTATCTAACTGGTTGATCAAGTCATCGATTTGTTGTATATACTCGCTGATCTTCTCAGATATTTGGGAATCACATGATTCTGTCAGAATAGCAATGACTGTTAAGGGGTTTCTAATGCCATCATTTAGAATTGCAAATTCAGCGAAATTTTTTCTCAGTTGATTGAGAAAAATCCTGTTTTCTTGTTCAACTTTCTTTCTCCTCGTGATATCCTCAATGGTACCTTCCAGAGAATGAATCTCTCCATTTTCCGATCGAATTACTTTCTCATTAACTGATATCCAAACAGTGGAGCCATCTTTACGATACTTTTCGGTTTCAAATCCTCTGATCTCACCATTTTCTTCAAGAAGGCGAAGCAGAAGGTCACGATCTTCAGGGTGAACATACATCTGGTTTCTGATATCTGTTATGGACTCTTTCATCTCATCCGGGGAGTCAAATCCATGTATCCTTGCGAATGCAGGATTTACATCAATGATAGAGCCCTCCTTTGTTACTTTAAATATTCCGAGGATAGCATCCTCAAAAATGGAACGGAATTTATACTCACTTTCCTGGAGAGCTTCTTTTGTATTCGTGAGTTGGAGATATTGATCTTTCAGAGATTCTTCGGATGAGAGAAGTTCCTCATATGCTGATGCAAGTTCCTCCCTCCTCCTTAACATCTCATTGAGGTATTCCTCTTCTTTCGTTCTGTCATTGATTATACCACAAAAAATACTCTCCTCACCAAATTGACCGTAACTTATACTCATGTATAGGTTCTTTTGATTATCAGGGGAGATATTCAATACAGCCCCCTCCGAAATGGAACCTGTTAACTTAGCCTGGTCCATCAACTCAGACCAGGTTCTGGATTGGAGGATGAAAGGAAGAACACTTACATGAGATCCAACTATCTTTTCCTTTGATTGGGATGAAAATTCAGAAAAAGCAATATTAGCGTCATAAATTATCCCCTCACTCGTAAACCAGAATACTCCTTCTTTAAGATGTTCTATCGAGTGAGCTAATTTCTGAAGTGCTTTTTGTGCAGCAATTTCCGGGGTTATATCCGTGATATAGCCCTCCAGAGCCAGTAATATATCTCCTTGAAACACTCCCCTACCCTGCTCCCAAACCCATTTTACTGAACCATCTTTACAGATGATCCGATAACTCAATTGAAAGGGATTATTATTGGTTATCCCGTCTTCTACAAAATCCCAGACAACCTTCTGATCATCCGGATGAATTATCGACCCATACGAGATATCCCGGTTGTAAAGCATCTCTTCTTTTTGATACCCTGTTAATGGCAAAACCCCATCGCTGATAACTTCCATCGTCCAATCATGATCATTCCTACAGCGATACACCATTCCAGGAAGATTATCTGTTAACGTCTGCAGAACTCTACTTTTTTCTTCTAATTTTTCTTCAATTTCTTTCCTTGCAGTTATGTCTGTGTGAGTGCCCAAAACTCGAAGTGGTTTACCGTCCGGACTCCATTCAATAACCTTTCCTCTCGCTAATATCCATTGGTATGTATCATTGCTTCGCAGGATACGGTATTCGACGAAAAAGTCCTCGCCGTTCATCAGAGTTTTATTAAAAAATAATTGAATTCTCTCTTGATCATCCGGATGAATGAGTGAAATCCAGTGTTCAATATCTGGTGGAAAGGCATCAGGTTCGAAGCCGCACATTCGGTAAAACTGGGGTGAGAGAAAGAGGACACCCGTTGCGATATTTAAGTCCCACAATCCGTCATTGATTGATTCTAGGGTTCGGGAGTATCTGTTTTCACTAATTTCAAGAGCCTGTTTGTTCTGGATGAGTTCATCATAATTTTTACGAAGTTCTTCTTCTGCAGCGATCACCTCCTCGTATGCGGCTTGGAGTTCTTCATTTTTCTGTAAAAGTTCTTTATCTGCCCGCCTTTTTGCTACAGCCTGTCTGATCTGATGTCCCAGTTCAGCGAATTGTGATTTAAGTTCACCACCCTTTTGGATGTAAAAGTCAGCACCGTTGTTGATCGCCTCAATGACAACCTCTTCCCGTCCTCTTCCTGTGAAAAGAATAAAGGGAATATCTCCAAACTCTGCTCTGACTAACTTTAGCAGTTCTATACCGTTCATTCCCGGCATTTCATAATCTGAAATAATTGCATCGTACCGGGATGAACGGATTGCATCCATCGCTTTTATTGGTGAGAGCAAGGTGTCAACGACAAAATCTCTGGAGCGTTCGAGAAAAATTTTTGAAATCTCAAGAAGATCTTTTTCGTCGTCAATATAGAGTAGAGAAATCATCGGGTTCACATTGAATATGTTTGATATTGTTCTAATGTGCCCAAAATGATGTTCCAATTTGTCATCCAGATACCCCTTTTTTGTTTAGTATTCTTTCTTTTCCACTTTGCTCTTTGTGGATTGTCTGATCTCATCATATAAGAGGATAGTGATTTCTCCCCACTCGTTCAATTAGATATAAATAAGATATTAAAAATAGATCTGTTGGTAAGATTTATCCAGAATGACCTGTATCACATTTCTCTAATGATCTTTCTTACACCAAATTTTATTGGTGTTCTAAAAATCAATTAACCTATATTCAAAGGTAAGAGAATCATGAACGGTCATTACCCCCTTTCTTCTGATGGTTGGTCTGTATATCAATATTTGTAAGAATGTTTAGAACATAGAGGTTGCAATCTCTGTTGATAAAAAAAGTCAAAAATTCTGAAATTGCGGTCGATATTGACAGAGTAAAAGAGCCAGAACCCGGAATTGAACCGGGCTATGCTGATCTGCAGTCAGCTGCATAGCCTCTCTGCCATTCTGGCTTTTTTCACAGGCATTTCACCTGTTACATACTATCGTTGTCGTTCTGAAGATTTATACTCAAATATTGAGGCAATATCGTCCCACTCTTCTATTGTCTACCCATCTGATTGGGACGATTATTCATTTATTGAATTTTTCAAGATCTATCGAACATTTTGCTGTTATCTCTATCTATATTCGGCTCTTCGTCAGTTTCAGTGGGTAAAATGTAGGAAACCAATCAATAGGTGTTATGATTATTGCAGAGGATCATTTTAATGCCGCCCTCCACTTAACTACCCCCTGGTATATATCTTCAACAAATTTCACCGAAGGTGAACGGAAATTAGAGATTTCTGTTGATTTTCCCAAAGGTTCGAGATTTCCTTGCCCAGATTGTAATCATTTGGACTGTGAAGTTAATGATGCAGTAACCAGAACCTGGCGTCATTTGGACTTTTTTGAATATCAAACCATTCTACTTGGAAGAATACCGAGAATCAACTGCCCAAATTGAGGAGTTAGTCAGGTTAAAGTCACATGGGCAGGAGAAAGAAGTGGACAATATTGATGGAATCATTAATCGTCTTCTTCGCACAAACTATGTAGATATCCCAAATATCAGAAAAATTACATATAAAAGATAAAAGAATCTGGCGAGTAGTATCTCATTATGTTGAAGAAGCATTAGCAATGGCAGATCTCTCTGATATTACCTCTATTGGGTTAGATGAAAGTGCCCGTATGTTGCTCAAAAATCGAGCCAAAAATTGCGTTTTCCTATGGTTATCAGGTACTCATATATTGGATCAACCTGATGTATTGATCATAGTGAATTAACCGCTAATAGCATAGTGATATGAAAACGATTATAATCACTAAATGCCTAAAAAAGTCCTTCTGCATCGGTTTTTTAACGACTTCAGATCACGGGTTGGTAAATTCTTATTTCCAGCAATATTTACCCGTATTCAGGGTTATTCTTGTCTGATACTTCTGTGGAACCAGGGTAATAGTCAATACGCCTGAAGAACCAGTACCCATATCCGAGATAAAAATTCCCGTGAGGAAGTAAGATTGTAGGTTAGGAACTACAATTTGGAGATTAAGGGAAGCAGTTGATGTCTGTTCTTCCCTTTATTCTCGGAATTCTTGTCCCACGGTTTTTTTGACTACACGTGCATATACCACCCCCTTACAGCGGCCCGACAAAGGTGCTGATTGTCTCTTCAAAGAGAGTGAGAGCACCATCAAATCCTGCGTAGGTCCGGTTTAAGATGAGCCGGTTCATCGTTGGGAATGAGACGGTTATCGGTAGTGCTCCATACTCCTGCAGTGCAGTTGGTGCTTCGAGCGAACTTGCATACAGGAACATGAATGGTCTGTTCTTCAGATTCTGTCGCACTAGATATGAATCTGTTTCAAATATCACATCAGGTTTCACCGGGGTCTCAAGTCCTTCGGTGAGGTGTTTTATGATCTCTGCCCTGACCTCCTCTGGTGGTTCATCAGAGATCTGAACGACATCAGGCAGGTACCCGAGTTCATTTACCAGGAACCGGGTAATCCCTATTGCAATGCCTGAGTCAGCCACTACCGCAAAGAACGGATGTGGTCTGACCAGCATGTGAGCGTCACCACCGTATTCAATGAACCGGTACACCCGTCGCTCTTCAGATTCAATGACCTTCTCAACAACACTCTCTGAAACATTAAGCGCCTTTCCAACGCTCCTGAGGAACTCAGCGGTCTGTTTTGGCCCGATTGGAACAGACGGGAATGTCAGATACGGAGTGTTGAACTTCTCTTTCAGCAGGCTTGCCACCCGGTGTCCGTTCCATGTCGAGAGGACGATGTTATACTCTGCAGATGGGATGTTTCTGAGTTGATCGGTTCCGTCAAACTCGGCAAGGAACACATTTGCGGTTACTCCGATTCTCGCAAGCAGATCCTTTATCACTTTTGCATCTCCTTTCCAGAAGACATGCTGATATGGGACTATTCCGAATATGTTCACCGTCTTCGGCTTGATCTTCTCAGCAGGTTTGAGCAGGTCGTTGATTACTGCTTCAAAGAAGAGTTCATACCCTTCATATGAATTTCCGGTAAACCCGGAAGTCTTCACATAGATGATATCTTTCTCCTCTTTGAACGGTCTGACAACCGCACTCACATCGTCACCGATAAGGGACGGAACACAACCGGTGATCACGGCATAGAGATCCCCTTCCATCAGTTCAGTACTTGCCGAGATGAGATCCTTGAGTTTCTCCTCACCGCCAAAGACGACGTGGTGCTCGACAAGTGAGGAACAGGGAGTACTGGTTCCTCCCTGTGGGCCACCTGCGTTCTGGCCTCCGGCATAGAGCTGCCCGAAGAGCTGGCCGATACCACAGCCGGCTCCTGAGTGAAGGATCGGAACTGATCCATATATCCCAAGTGCAGTTCCGAGTGCTCCTCCTAGTGCACAGGAGAATCTCGGTGCTTCTAATGCCCTCCATTCTGAGTAATCTGCGTTCTGTTCTGCTTCTGCACTGCTCATTAGATGCTCTCCGGTTTCATGTAGTAGAGTGGGTTTGACTGTTTGAACCACCACTCGCGGTAACTGTCCTTTGTCTTCGCTTTGAGGGTCTTCTGGAACGAGGTACTCTTCAGTGACTGGAGCAGGAAGTTACCAAAGGCGATCGCTCCGGTGTACCCGCTCTGTGCACTCCACGGATGTGGATCTCCACGAAGTGCGTGAATCCTGGTCGATCCCTTGCCTCTCTTGTATGCTCCTCCCTGGAATGGGCAGCTGAGGGTCAGATCGGGGTCGAGCTGCTGGGTGATATGGGACTGCTCTGCGGCCTGGAAAGTGTTCACCAGGAGATCAAAGTCACCAACCTTTGAGATAACCTCTTCGAGATCCTCAAGGATCAGGTTGTCATAGTCCTGTGACATCGCAGCCGGAGAGGTGAGTCCGAGTTCATCAAAGTACGGGAGCTGTGCGAGCAGCCTGCCCTGTCCGAGTGAACCGAGCACCCGTACCTTGCTTCCTTTTTCGGCAGCAATCCGGTCAAACTCTGACCTGATAGCCAGTAGTTTTGGAACCCAGGTCTTGTGCTCATCCTCGATCAATGCCTCGATCTCGTCGACCTTTCCGGTGTGCTTTCCGATCTGTCGGAGCCACTCATCAGTGTTGGCAACACCCATCGGTGACGGATACATGAAGTACGGAACACCATACTCCTGCTCGAGTCCATGTGAGATGTAGTCGGTGTATGTCGGGCAGAGTGGTGCAGTTACTGCGGCCTCTGAGAGCTGCTGGAACTGTTCCACACTGGCAAACTCCGGAATCAGGTTTGCACGAAGACCTACTTTGTTCAGCAGTCTCTGAATCTCGAGCCTGTCCTGCCAGGTGTACGAGAGCATGCTAGCAACATTGACCAGGTCTTCCTGCTTCTTCTCTGGTTTCTTCACCAGGTACTTCAGGATTGCATGCCAGAATGCATCATATCCGGTCTGAACCAGCCGTGATCTGACACCTTCACAGTGGATCGGAACAATGGTTGCATCGATATGGGGCTGCACATCAGCGACTGCTCCTTCGATGTCCTCACCGATGATCCCGGTTGTACAGGAGGTCAGGATGAAGATTGCCTTTGGATTGTACCGGCGTTGTGCCTCGTATATGGTCTTTTTCAGCTTGTCTCCGGCCCCGTATACGACATCCTTGTCCCGAAGGTTCGTGGTCATCCAGTGCAGGTCATAGTTTGCAGGTCTACCCATCTCAACAGGGACTCCCCTGAAGAGCTCACGGTATCCGAGTGCTGATGATGAGCACCCGACCGGGGCGTGGAAGATCGTTGCCGAATCCCTGATGGTGCCGACACGAACCGAGAGGTAGAAGTTGAGCGTACATCCCGAAGATTGTGCAAATCCACGCTCATGGTTCTTGAGGCATCCTGATTTTGCCTGGTCTACGAGCTCACTCGCCTTCCCATAGAAGATATTGATACCATTTGCCCGCTGTTCACGGTTTGGACAGGTGGTCTGGGAGAGATCTATCTTCTTCTCGTAGAGCTCCTTTTCTGCTTCTTCCCTGGTGTTATATACCATTTTTATCCTCTAGTTTCAGTTATGTGGCTGCTGCTGCTCTTCCTGACTGACTGACTTTGTTATCATCGTCCTTTTTCTCAAGGAGTCTGTCTGACCATGATTCAGCCCATCCTTTCAGTCCTTCCGCGTCAAGCGGGGCAGGGACGTACTTCTTCTCGTTGGTTATGATCGCCTTCGCAAGCTTCCGGTAGACATCTGTCTGTTCAGAGTCTGGATCATACTCTACGGCTGTCTGACCACGAAGTTCACTCCTCGTGATTGTGATCGACCGTGGTACATACTCAGCGATGGTTGTCCCGGTCTGTGCAGCGAAATCGTCGATGATCTCCTTGTGAATCGGCAGAGAAACCGAGTTTGCGATGATGCCTGAGAAGAGGGCTCCTCCACTGTTGGCATACTTCTTAATCCCCTTGAAGAGGTTGTTTGCAGCATATACTGCCATGAAGTCGGCAGATGTTACCGTATACACCTGCTCTGCAACACCCTCACGGATTGGGACTGAGAATCCTCCACAGACCACATCACCGAGGACGTCATAGAGGACAACGTCCGGCTTGTACTCCTCGAAGATCTTCTTCTGTCTGAGCAGTTCGATAGCTGCGATGATTCCTCGTCCTGCGCAGCCTACCCCCGGCTCTGGTCCTCCGGCTTCAATGCAGAGTACTCCTCCGAATCCCTCGTATACGATGTCTTCGATCTCGACCTTCTTACCGCTCCTGATGGCGTCAAGAACTGACGGGATGGATTTTCCTCCACGGAGGTTGTTTGTCGAATCACTCTTCGGATCGCATCCTATCTGGATGACCTTGAGGCCACTATCAGCAAGGGCTGCACTGATATTGGAAGTCGTCGTTGACTTTCCAATACCACCCTTTCCATAAATAGCAATATTTTTGGTTCCGGTCATGGTATCTCCAAATTCTGATACCAAGGTCATCATGGCAAAGGATAAACAAAAAGAATGGTGCAACTGATGGCTGTATCTCTCAAAAGATGGAAAAGATGCGGCAATACTTGTGAGTATCAGATCGAACCGGAATGAATCAGAGTGAAAATTAGGCTTCTTTTACGTACGGATATCCTGCCTGCTGGTGAGATCTCAACTCATGCGATCAGGGTTAGAGGGTATGAGATTCGGAAAAACACACACATGCATGTTGATCGCGCTATCAGATGCAGGTCTGGGTTAAATCTCTATAAAAACAGTTTTTGGTACGGGAATACCCTTACAAAAATGTAAAAAAATTCAGACCCGTTTCTCTGTTGATATGTATCAGATATTCTCTTAATCTAACTTGATATACGGCGCTGTGGGTTTAATTTACAGTCCTTTACACCTTTTTTTTGTGAGGTTAATGTTGGATAGAGAACCTATGGGGTATTCACCCCATTTTTACAGTCCCGGAAGAAGCAGTTCCGGTAGATGAGTGGAGTGAACATTGTTGTAAGCAGGCTCATGATGATTATAGTGACATAGATACCCTGATTTATTACCCCTTTCTGCAGCCCGATTAATGCGACGATCATTGCAACCTCTCCCCGGGGTGCCATCCCAAAACCGACTATACAAGACTCCTTGATACTCATTCCGCTGAAATATGCCGGAACACCACAGCCGATTAATTTGGTCACTACTGCAATTATTGTCAATACCACAAGGAATAGGACAATCTCAGATGTTAATGCCTTCAGATCAACCATGATGCCAAGTGATAGAAAGAATATTGAGGCAAAAATGATCTGGAGATACCCTGCCCCTTCTTTTAGGTCATGACCCTGTTTCAGTTTGATCTCATTGAATGAAACCCCGGCGATGAATGCACCAACAATTGCTGATAACCCAACCGTTTCTGCAAGTATTCCATAGACAAATGCCATCATCATAGCAAATATGAAGGTGAATTCAGGGTATTTTCCGGCAAATGGCGTTTCATCAATATACTCGATAATCCGTGAGATTATCAGAACCCCAACGGCCGCTCCAATAACTACAAAAGCCACTGCTTTGATTGTCATAAGTGCGATTGATATTCCATCCACGGATCCGCTTGCAGCTTCGTTGCTGATGGAAAGTGCAAGGAGACCCAGAATATCATCGATGACAGCCGCACCGATGACTACTTTTGCTGCATTGGTCTGGAGCTGGTCAAGTTCCTGGAGAACATTTGCTGTAATAGCGATACTTGTCGCGGTGAGTGCTGTCCCGATAAATATTGCACTGGTTCCGGAGTATCCAAAGAGAATTGATAATCCATATCCTCCGATCCAGGGAATAATTACTCCGAGAAGGGCAATTATTCCGTTTCGAATCTGCATTATCTCATGCAGTTTAAATTCCAGTCCGATTACAAAGAGCAGGATCACTGCCCCCATATGTGCGAGGCTACTCACAAAATCTGTGTACTGAATCCATCCGAGTGCACTTGGACCCACCAGAATCCCTACGAAAATTAGTCCGATTACTGCGGACTGGTTAATTCGAGAGGCTATCAGATAACCAGCAAGAGCAACAAGCAGAAGCAGACTCATCTGAAACTCGGGTGAAGTAAGTAACTCTGTCATTGTATCTCCAAAACCAAGCCACTTTAGGGTCCGGTAAAATGGTAGTGTCGTACATTTGTTCTCGGTGGAAAAAATTGATTCGAAATAATCCTGATTCTAATTGAGATTACATCATCGAAAAGGAAAATCCACGAGCAATAGTTGACATGTCCTCTCCCTGTTAAAGAGCGAACGCGCTGAATAAAAACCAGATTCTATGAGTAATATTCTGTCTTTCATTGGAAACAACCATTTGAAGGTATCAGAAACGTAAGGTCTACTCTCTTGTGTCCTTCTTGGTCCCGGGAGATCTGGAATCTTGTGTCGACATTTTAATAATTGAGGTGGGTACTCCTATTCTATTATAATTGAGGAGACTGGAATGAAATTCGTGATTATGGGCGGAATTATCCTGATATGCCTCCTGTGGCTGTCAGGAATGGGAATGGCTGATCAGGTCTCTGGTGTGAGTAACCAGAGTGATAAGATCTGGAATGGTACCTGGGAATCTGAAGATTATTTTCTGTACATCCAGCAGAATGATTCAGAAATAAAAGGATATTATGAGCCCTTCAATATCTCAAGCCAGGATCCCGGTACGCTTGAGGGGATACTTTCTTCTGATGGAAGGATATTTTCCGGAACATGGTCCGAAACTGGCCCTCTTGTACTTACATTGGCTGCTGATACGATGTCATATACCGGTGCTGGAAATGTCCTCCCTGGTGTAGATCTGAATTCAGCTGGATCATATACGACAAAAGGAAAAAGAGTCGAATCGTCATTTGATCCTGAAAAACCCTGGAATGGGTCATGGAAGACAGACCGGACACTAAATACATTCATCCAGAATGGAGCCACCGTTACCGGTTCCTATGTTCCGTTGCCAGATATAAACGATGAACCCGGGACGTATACCGGAACTGTCTCTGATGATGGAAAAACCCTCCTTGGGAACTGGAGTGAGAGTGGAAATTTCTCATTTACAATATCTACAGATGACTGGTACTGGAATGGAACCTATGATATGGCACTAAATCCCACTGCAGGATCTGACTCCTGGAATGCTACAAAGGTACTCTGAAATCAAAGCAGCGACATTCAAAAAACCCTCTTTTATTGTAACCTTCAGGAAACCAAGAGGTATTCATGAATATATCAATTGAAATGTTTGTTATCCTTATTCAGATGGCCTGTGTTATCGTAGTGGTTGCCCAGGTCGTCACTGCTTCACCATATCCCATAGGAACCCTTGTCCAGAAAGGAACCTGGAAGCAGGTCCTGATCATTGCCATTCTCTTTGGTCTTCTCTCAATCTATGGGACATATTCAGGTCTTGAGATCCTCGGTGCAAAGATAAATATCAGGGATCTTGGTCCCATGATCGCAGGTCTCATCGCTGGTCCGTATGCTGGTATTGGTGCAGGTCTCATCGGAGGAGGCGGTATTCACTTGGTGGGATCACCGCAATTCCCTGCTCTCTGGCAACCATCCTGGCAGGTCTCATTGGTGGTTTGATCTATCTGCGATCAGGGAGACGATTCTGTGGTGTTCGTACTGCTGTCTGTTTTGCCATCCTGATGGAGGGTCTCCATATGCTTATGCAGCTCTCGATGGTTCAGCCATTTCCGGTTGCATATGAGATCGTCACCACCTCGGCAATACCAATGATCGTGGCAAATGCCCTTGGAATGGCCGCATTTTCAATAATTGTTTCAGATTACCTGGCCAGGATGAAAGAGAGGGATGATGGAGAAAAAGTTGATTGAGGATATCTACTGGTATGATAGATCTTACACCTATCATTAAATCGGGGTACTTCCACTTATTGTATCAATCAGGGCTCCCTTATTCTCAAGCGAGAAGAGGCCATCAACACAGAACCGGTTGAACGGACACTCCTCAAAGTGAGGACATCTGGCTCTCTTTCCATCTTTATGAGAGCATCCATTCCGTGAAAGGCTACGAAGCGCTTCTGTGAGGCTAAATGTGGTGATTTGTACTCCTTCAGACCCGTTTTGAGTCAGTGCCTCCTCCCAGAGCTCCCTGACCTTTTGAGATATCAGCGATATCTGCCCCGAGTATGAACCATACACAAGTCCGAGTGCAATACTTGCCCTGACGATGTGGATATCGGTCAGCAGAGGGATTTTGTTGAGGTTTACAAGCTCCGTTATCCCTGCATCATTCTTGAGTAGTGCCAGCCATAACTGGCCTTTCTTCTCACCGATGAAATGCTGAAAGTCATACACCTCATGATACCGGGCCGGTATCATCCGGTTCAGGATTTCAGGTCCGTCCCATTGGCATGAGCTGAGGAAATTTCTGGGATCTCCTCCCCACTTCTGAAACAGGTATGTACCAGCGTTCTTCCAGATCTCAACATTCTTATTTTTGGTGCCTTCCAGATTGAGATTTTTCAGATCATATCTGATCTGATCCACTTCTTCACTGAACAGTGCCTCCGGTGAGAAGAGGTACCTCGTCTGTTCTGCCTCATATGCCTGTCTTGATGAGTCCCAGAGTGCAGCTGAGTTACACCCGTTGTCTATCGAGAGCGTGAGAGTGATGAAAATAACATGTTCGAGAGATCCAATTGTGACCCCCGGAGGTGGTGAGTAATTTCTGGTCTCTTCAGGAACTAAAAGTATTGAGTTCTCAATTGCATCAGGCAGTGCACGAGTGATATCTATTGCCCTGTTTATACTGTATTTCAGACTCACATTAACCTCCTATTTTTCCAGTTATCCCCGAAAATCTGAAAATCCCAAAGATATGACCATCCTCTATACGTTTATCGGTCCGGTTATTCATGGTATTCGGCCTTTTCAACCCATCCAACTCTACAATTCTTCTGCATCGATAGGGCCCAAATTCTGGTTTAGTATGCAAGTTATCCGGAAATTGGTACCTGACCTACCGGGTAGAACTTTGCAGATCTTCTGTCTCGATCACTTCAATTGAGATATTTCCGCAGTCTTTTGCAAACTGAATAAATGCCTGTAGGTTTTCTGAGTGAATGGACCTGAGTGATCTGGGAATATAAATGCGGATTATTTGGGTTTCTTCTGAACCGATCTGCTGAACTGATGCTATCTGGCGTATCGCCGAGATGATCATACCGAAGTTGATTCGCTTGATGACCCGTACATGTCCGATGTAGAGATCATCAATCCACACACGAAACCGGTCAGAAGTCAGGATGACTCTGGTGGTATTCTCTTCTTCTCCGGTTTCGGTCATATATCACGTTACGTCAGCACTTCGTCCATACTTCCTGAGCGGTATCCCCGTAGGTCGAGTGTGACATATGAGAATCCGATATTCCTGATTTTCTGCTCTATATCTGCTTTCAGACCCATCACTTTGAGCATATCGTCAGGGAGAACCTCTATTCTGGCAATATTTCCATGATGACGGACTCTAACCTGGGTGAATCCGAAGTTCTTCAGCACCTCTTCACTCTCCTCGATCATATGCAGTTTTATGTCTGTTATCTCGTCACCATACGGAATTCGGGAGTAGAGGCATGCAGATGATGGTTTATCCCAGAACGGGAGTCCTTTCTCCCGGGCTATCTCCCTGATATCCTGCTTTGTGATCTCTGCCAAAATGAACGGATGAATAACCCCGCATGAACTGAAGGCATCGATCCCGGGACGATGTTCTCCCAGATCAGAGATGTTTGCCCCGTCGGCGATTGAGTTACTTCCATACCGTTTTGCTGCCTCGGCAAGGGTCTGGTATGTGCCTATCTTGCAGTGTCTGCACCGGTCTGAGGGATTGATCTGCTTGAGATCTTTTGAAAGTGATTCACCCTTGAGGATCTCAAGGTTTAATCCGAGTGCTGTAGCGTTCGATACCGCTTCTGCAACTCCTCTGCGTGGGACTTCTGGTCCGTCAACAAGGACACAACGGGCGTTCTCAGGTCCGAGAACTTCCTGCGCAACAGCTGCCAGGAGAGAGCTGTCCACTCCTCCGGAGTATGCAATGAGAATCGGTGCCTTTTCTTTGAGTATTTCTTCGAGTCTGGAGAGTTTTGTAGAAATGTCCATGGGTTTCGTTCCTACAGGATTATCCTGTTTTTCTTAGAATTATCTGAAGAAGTCTCACTCGCTGTACAGGGTATCTTCTATCTCTTGTATTCTTTCCCGCTCTGACGTCGTTGCAGGTTTGAACGGGATGGCACAGCAGCAGGACGGGACCTGCATGATCGAGAGATCAAATGTCCCGATCTTTCGTGCAATAGTGATCGTCTCCTCTTTATCATACCCGATGAGCGGACGGTACACCGGCACATTTACTGCATCATCAAGGACAAAGAGGTTGTCAAGTGTCTGGGATGCGACCTGGGCCAGAGATTCTCCGGTAACGATCCCCTTGGCCCCTGATTTTCGGCCGATATCCTCTGCAATCCGGTATAGATGCCGCTTGCAGAGAACACAGGCATACTTCTCAATTCCTTTCTTTTTGAGTTGCATCCGGTTTGCATACACCTGACCGTCATCGATGACCTGGAGGGTGAGATCAGGCTGATACCTCTTGAGATGCTCGACAATGAGACGTGCCCTCTCTTCTGAACTGTCATCATGAAATGGAGCAATCTTGATGTACACCGGGATTATTTTGCAGCCCCGTTTCATCATCATGTACATCGCAACCGGTGAGTCGATACCACCTGAGTGAAGGGCAACAAGGGTTCCTGATGCACCGAGTGGCACTCCTCCCGGACCCGGGAATATTTCAGTATAGAAGTAACAGTTCTGCTCCCTGACTTCAATATGCAGTTCGTACTCCGGATTTTTAAGATCTGCACGTAATTCGGGATGAACCGTCCTCAAATGGTCTCCGAGATCCCGTGCCAGCTCCTGTGAGGTGAATGGGTGCTCACCGGTCCGGTGGACTCTGAGTGCAAATGTAGATGCCTTGCCGATCCCTGTCTCTTCAGCATACCTGGCGATCTCCTCTTTAATATCAGAGAGAGATGCTTTTTTGCATGGTGAGAAGGAATGGACGCCGAATGTGTATCTTAACTGGTCAGGATCAACAGGACCCGATATCCATATCCGCCCTCGTTCTCTGGTTACAGAACAGTCAGGTAGCCTGTCTGCCAGTGAGCGGATCAGGATATCCTCCCATGATCTCCTCACCGGCTCGCTCTTTAAAAAAATTTCAGAATATCTAACTAACCAAATATCAGTCTTCATACAAGTTCCGTTCAGATACGATCAGAATCCCTTGCCAGGCTGATACATGTCATCAACCTACTCAGGATTCAAGTTGAATACATCTTCTCCCTTCGTGATTAAAAGGTATGGGAATGAGGCAATGTCCACTCAATGGGCATAAATCACTATAATTCCTGATTGTATGCGTATTTGAGAATAAAAAGAAGGGCTGACAATACGCTGGCGATATCATTATCATCCTCTGGTGATATGTAAGCAACACGTGCGTGTTCACCGCACCGGGAGGAATCATGATTCAGATGTGGCGCATCGTTGGAATGGTCATTGTTTGTATCATGTTGGTAGGAGGGATAAGCCCCGCTATTGCTGACAGTATCTATGGTTATACCTTCAATCAGCATCTGTGGACTACGACCATAAACACGAATTCAAATAAGGACATCGAGTACGATGTCGACATGCCTGATGGCGCTGATTATAATCTGTACGTCTGGGATACCTGGGGTGAAAACTGGTATACCTCCAAGGCGGATGGCAACACCGACTACATAATCGCACCACAGCACAAAGGATACAAGCATTACCTGTATCTGTATGCATACAAAGGGGAGGGAAAATGGGTGTTGTACTGCGATGATATCAACTGGGTTCCCGGGTCTATAAAGGATCTTGGACAATATACTCCGGCTGAGATACAGGATCTTCTCAATAGTAATCCGGATTACCCTGATGAAGATTATTATGATTATTAGAACCATCTGATCGGTGGTTCATCAGTATCTTTTTCCCCGGGTTATTATTGGCACTATTTTAGGGCAGTTGAGGTCAGGGACACGATCCCCCAATATCTACATTTTATGGCATGTTCTGATCCTGCATTTTTACTGATATTGTATTGAATAATCTCCCTAATTGCTACATCAACGTGTGAACGGGCAGATCTGTGTATGGTAAGAACTGCCGCTACTGGTGGTGCTATTTGTGTACAGAATAACTATTGTATGTTCACATGGTGGACACGAGGTAGAAATGAATCCTCATAATAATGCAGGAACTCTGGCCTCTCAGTCAGAGGATGGAGAACATATCCCTGGATACGGGGCAGGATCAGTGCATGAGATCCCATATCCCAGGGAACTCAGGCGAGGCAATTACTGTTGGCAGATGCGATATGCATATGCCATGTGTAATGGTACCAGCCTGATACCAATCTCCGTACAATAAACCTGTAATATCCGCTTCGTATATGCCATTGCCATATGGGGGGCCATGCCCTCCCCTGTTCCTACTCATATCTTCTGAAGATTGATGATTATCTCTTGTATCGTGAATCATTTCACTGTGTATCATCACCATGGAGCCAGCTGATTTGTCATCCGGTTTTGGATTGTCAGATGAAGAGAAAGAAAGATATCTTCGTCAGATCCTGATTTTTGGGCATGAGGGGCAGGAGTCTCTCAAAAAGAGCCATGTTTTCATAGCCGGATGTGGTGGTCTCGGCTCCCCGATTGCCCTGTATCTTGCAGCTGCAGGAGTCGGGACACTGACTATTGTCGATCAGGATACTGTGGTCTTATCCAACCTAAACCGCCAGATTCTGCACTGGTCTGTGGATATCGGGAGAGCAAAGGTGAGGTCAGGGGAGGAGAAACTTCGATCTCTCAACCCTGAAATATCAATCCATGCCATTCATGATTCTATCAGCTCTGAAACCCTCCCTGTTCTTGCAAAGGGTGCTGATATCATCGTCGATGCAGTGGACTCAATGGAGACCCGTCTGATTCTAAACTCCTATTCGGTCAGATTCAAAGTCCCGTTTGTTCATGGGGCTGTTCATGGGCTTACAGGTCAGATGATGGTGATAATGCCAGATGAGACCGCCTGTCTGCAGTGTCTTGTTCATCATCCTATCCGATATCCGGTTGTTCCTGTACTGGGAGTCACCGCAGGTATCATCGGGCTTATGGAAGCGAATGAAGTGATAAAACTGATAACCGGAACAGGCAGACTTCAGGCAGGCAGACTTCTTCTCTGGGATGGGGAGCAGGGAACTGTTGATAATCTCAAGGTCAGGAGAGATCCAGGCTGTCCGGTGTGTGGTAGATCTGAATCACATGATCGATTGAGCATTGAGATCCATGGTAATCAATTTTGATGAATCTTCACCGTTTCTGCAGGACAGATCCATTATAGGAACAGATCCCACTAGTATAGGATACAGAATATGTACCGGTTACAGGAAGACCCCATCGATCTGACGCAGGTTTTTGAGAATATCGGGCCGGAAACAGGGGCTGTTCTCATCTTTGCAGGAACAGTGAGGAGTGACGGAATGGATATCCTACGACTTGAGACTGATAAGGAAGAGGCTGAAAAAGAGATCCAGAAGATAATTTCCGAAGCAGAAACAAAATGGGATCTCACCCGTGTCCAGGTTATTCACCGGTACGGACCGATGAAAGTGGGTGAAGTGATTGTGCTCATCACGGTAGCATCCGGCCATCGCGATGTGGCATATGCAGCATCACGATTCCTTATTGATGAACTAAAGGTCCGGGTTCCTATATGGAAAGCAGAACTCTTTGGTGACAAGGTGCGTTGGGTACCTGGTGCAGGAGAGTAATTTTATCGTGGAGCATGTGAATCTCAAGCACCTGATCTATCTGAATAATGCTGCTAGTACCTGGCCTAAACCAGCCTGTGTACTGAATGCGGTAGCACAGGCAGCTTCACTGCCCTATCTGGAGTCAGGCCGGACTACTCTTGAGGGCCTGGTCTCTTATCCTGATGAGGGTCGGGAGGCACTGTCTTCTTTCTTTCATTCAGGTGATCCAAGTGAGTGGGTATTCACTTCAAATGCGACAGACTCGCTCAATATTCTGATTCACGGATTTGCTGCATCTCATGACTCCCCATTTCATGTGATCACGACGGAATTCGAACATAATGCTGTTATCCGGCCGCTTCTCTCCCTGAAAAAAGCAGGAAAAATTTCACTCACCATCGTTCCGGCAGATTCATGTGGCAATATATCTCCTGATTCAATTGCTGAAGCCATAACTCCTGAGACCAGACTTGGTGTTATCAATCATGGTAACAACGTAACAGGAGCAGTGCAGGATATCAGGGCAATAAGTCGTGTTCTTCATGAAGATGGAGTTTTTTCGATATTCGACGGGTCACAGACTGCCGGACAGATCCCAATCAGTCTTTCTGACACGTCTGCAGACGCTTTTGTCTTTACCGGGCATAAATACCTGTTCGGCACTCCCGGAATTGGAGGTTTTTTCCTCCGGACCCCTGAACCTGTCCTCCCACTTAAACAGGGAGGGACCGGGTTTGACTCTGCTTCCCCTGATCACCCAGGGGAGATGCCAGTACGCTTTGAGGCAGGAACCCCGAACTTTCCCGGCATCGCTGCCTTGACAGCCGGGATCCGGTACCTGTCTGATACCGGATTCGATCAGATACCCTCACACCTTGCGGAGATGTCCCGATACCTGTCAGGCCGGTTATCAGACCTTGATGCAGTGACTCTATACAATCCTGATCCTGACACTCCTATTCTGTCTTTTAATGTGTCTGGTACTGATCCTGAAGATATCGGCCTGGTACTTGGGAGAAGATATCAGGTGATCACCAGGACCGGCCTTCATTGTGCTCCATGGATTCATCAGAGACTGACAAATGGTTTGGGCTGCGTCAGGATGAGCCTCTCGTACCTGAACACCATGGATCAGTGCAGGATCGTGGGAGATATTATTGAGGAACTGGTTGCATGAAGATTGTTAAGTCACGAGTCTCATCGAAATGCACAGACGGCGCAATTGTAAAGGAATTTACGCTTGATATCCCGGTCAGTGATATATTCTTGCAGTCTATTCAGTCTAAAGGAGAGGTTTCAACCAAGCATCTTGGGTCAAATGTTCTCTTTACGTTCTCCTGCGACCTTTTCTCCATGAAGGGAATGGTTGGGGATACCATCGTCTATATCAGTCACCGGAAAGAGGATACAGATGCAGTACAATCGTTTTTGAGCCTGTTGTTTGGAGAGCACTCAAAATTGTGCTCATAATAAGAGCCAGAGCCCGGAGTCGAACCGAGTTACACTGATCTGCAGTCAGTTGCGTAGCCATTCCGCCACACTGGCATGTGAGCAGAGAAGATCTGAAACAATACGCGGGTTGTGATGTTTGGAGTGTATGTGCAGTGACACCGCGTTCTGGATTTCAGGTCTTCTCTTCAGGGATATTCCCTGTTATATACCAATGTTGGTGTGAAAGTAATTTATATCCGGATATTTGGGCAAAATTTCCAAATTGTCTCATTCAGGATGGTCCAGGAATGGTATGAATATCCCGGTCCATGGGAATTGAACGAGCAGTGACACTTACCGAAAAAATTAGTTCTGATTTCTGATAAGTTCCTGATCAATGTACTCAAGAGCCCATGTATTGAGCGCCTTATACACATTGATCAGTTTTTCTCCGATTGGGGTGAGCGAGTATTCTACCCGGGGAGGGATTTCAGCATATGCTCTTCGAGTTACAATGCCATCCTTTTCGAGCTGGCGAAGCTGAGTCGTCAGAACTTTCTGGGTAATTGCCGGTATCTTCTCCTGGATCTCATTATAGCGCAGTGTTTTGTCCTGAAGGAAGTAGAGTATTCGAAGTTTCCATTTCCCGTCGATGATATCTAATGCTACTTCAACCGGACATATTTTTTCTGATTCACCGGTTTTGTTTTTCATTGGTTTCTTCATGGTGCGTATGGGAGAATAAAGTTCGTTTTTACGATATATGTCGCCCTGATCAAGGTTAGTTGTACAAAATATCCGGAGATATTTCGTGAATCAATCGAATCTTTTACCAGATGTGATGCAATTATTGATAAAAGGCCATTCTGGGACATATTCGCAATCACGACAGAGACACATCCTTCTGATGATTCTCATCGTTGGTGTGTTCATGGCAAACCTTGACGCTGTCATGGTTAACGTGGCATTGCCAACAATAACTACATTTTTCACAACTGACCTAGCCTTGTCCCAGTGGACGGTTACCGGCTATATCCTCATGATGACGAGCCTGCTTATCATCTTTGCAAAGTTGTCAGAATACGTCGGGATCACCAGGCTGTATATTTCCGGGTGGTGTCTTTTTACGGTCAGTTCACTAGCCTGCGGACTTACAACAGCAATCGGCGGTCTCATTGTATTTCGGATCATCCAGGGTATCGGTGCGTCCATGGTTTACTGTGGTATGGGTCCTCTCATCCTTCATGCCAGTGAGCCCAGTCAAAGGGGACAGACTATGGGATACATCACAGCAGCTGTTGCATGTGCCACATTTATTGGTCCAGGTCTTGGAGGATTTATCACCGATCTTCTCGGCTGGCAGTATACTTTTCTGGTTAATGTCCCGATTGGAATATTTCTCATTATTTGTTGCCTGATATTTTTGAATATCCCGGATAAGAGGACTCAATACCTTCAATTAGACGTTATTGGATCAGTATTACTTATCCTGATACTGGTGTCCTTTATGATGGCATGTACCGAATTTGCAAAAGACCTCTCTATGTCTTTATATCTAGCATTATACTGCCTGACTTGCGTTCTTTCATTGATTCTCTTCATAACGTATGAATCCAGAAGTCAAAATCCATTGATTGATCTGAAGATATTCAAAAACCGCCAGTTCAGAATATCAATAATCAGTCTTCTGTTCTTCTTCCTCGTGATAAATTCGACAAATATTGTCAGCCCATTCTATTTTGAAGGAGTTCTGAGATTTACCCCAACAACATCAGGCATGGTACTGATGATGATCCCACTCATGATGATTGTGGTTTCTCCGGTTGTTGGATGGCTATACGATCAGCATCGCATGGATTATCCAACATCTGGATTGATTCTTGTTGCTATCTCATGTATTGTTCAGGCCGTTGCGTCATTTCTTGTGAATAGCGAGATCATATTGCTTGCTCTATGTCTGCGGGGTATTGGGAGTGGCCTGTTTCAGGGTCCGAATAATACCGAGATCCTTCATTCACTTGATCCTGAAAAAACAGCAATGAGTTCAAGTGTTGCCTCGGCCTCACGGACCCTGGGCATTGCCCTGGGAGTATCGTTTGCATGTATCTTTATGTCTATGGGTTCGTGTTATAGCGGGCAATCAGGTCCGGTTTTATCGCAAGGGGTTGAATCCATGAGATATGCCTGTGGAATAACATTGTTTGCAGCAAGTATCGTCTGCATACTTGTAGTCCTCTAGGACTTACGCGAAACGGGTTTTCAACCGAAAGATCAATATATTATTAAATTAATAAAAATAATTCGTGCCCCCCTTACCAAAATGCTGTGATAAAGACTACATTCACTTTTTAATGGCTGCTCAATGTGATGCATCCTGCGTAAAAGCCGCTGATTGTTATTCTGAGATTGGAATCAGTATTGCACATGATTCTTTCAACAGATTTCTGACGAGACAGTCTCTTACTAACGAGGCGTTGTGGAAAGAGGTTGAACCATATGTCGAGAAAAAGAGTGGCTGGTTTGTCCTTGATGATACAGTGATCGATAAGATTCATTCAAAATTTATCGAAATGACATATTATCAATGGAGTGGGAAGCATCATAAAGTTGTAAAGGGTATCGGGCTTATTAGTCTTGTTTGGACTGATGGTTCATTTACATATCCTCTTGATTATCGCCTATATGATCCTGGCGAGGATGAAATGACGAAAAACGATCATTTCAGGGAAATGATTCAGACTGCGGTTGTTCGAGG
>Ga0074197_1000531_pt1 | contig 45053 bp, 36 predicted proteins | sample EPASupsiteSAE305_FD_64526 | JGI IMG/M metagenome (GOLD analysis project Ga0074197, IMG submission 64526) | Bioremediated contaminated groundwater microbial communities from EPA Superfund site, New Mexico - SAE3-05 reassembly with SPADES | ecosystem: Environmental > Aquatic > Deep subsurface >...
CCAATGGAAGAGAAAGATGAGAAAAAGGCCTGTGTAAAAGTTTATCCAAAGGCACAAGCCTGGTTTCTTAGAAACTTGCGTCCTATTGATCCACCAATTCCAGTTAAGGGCAGTCTTGGAATATTTAATCTTAAATTAAATCTCAGACTTACAAAATAGCGAGAACTCACAACCTGTCTGACAAAACATGTGATTACTGCATTTAAAACCGGATTTCTCTATTTCGTCCCTGACTTTAAGAATTTCAGTAACAGCATCTTCTAATTGTTTTGCTGTACGTGTTGTGGAAATTTTTTCCTGTTCATCTAAATAATATAAAGAAAGTTTTACATTCTTGGGTGAAACCCCGAATGGTTCCGTAGGAATCTTTTGTGCCGCCAACGCATAGAAACTAAGTTGTAAATTTTTATCAACTTCCCGCTGGGATGGAATTGTTGCCCCAGTTTTATAATCAACAATTTCTATTTCTCCGTTGCCCAAATTATCTACCCTATCAAGCCGCCCGCCAATTTTCAAATCTTTGCCAAGCGGTATTGTGAATGGTAGTTCCAGTGCAGTCGGAAGAAACTTTGGATTAAATCCCTGCTTCAAAAATCCTGATAAATATAATTTACCTTTATTAAAAAATTCTTTTTCGTGAGATTTGCTCTTAAATCCTTCTTTTATCCAGTTATTTTCAAAGATTTCATGAATAAACTTTTCTGTTGGTTTTGATCCTAAAGCCACCTCCTCAAAAAAATTCTTTAGAGTTGCGTGAATCGCCGTGCCAAAACTCTGGGACGCGGACGGTGGTGTCGGAATCTTCAAAATATACTTGAGTTTGTAATGAAGTGGACAAGTCTGAAAAGTTTCAATTTGACTGAAGCTTAAATAGTCAACATGGAAATCTTTCTTCGGAAGAGACTCTTTAATGCTGGTTTTAATTTCATAATCGAGAAAGGACAATTGAGCAGCCTTAATAGAAGTTTTTTCAGCTCCCACTGCTTTCTCTCCAAGAGCTTCGAAAATAAAAGGAGACAATTTCTTCTCACGCTTCCCCTCTCCATAATAATCGGCGGCTGTAAAATACAATCTCTCTTTCGCCCTTGTCATACCCACGTAGAACAGACGACGTTCTTCCTCCAGGTGAAAGTCCCCCACCGGCAAAACTTCTTTTATAAGCTCATTGGGAATCGGGATTTGTTCACGGCGTTCTATTGTGGGGAATCTTTGAGAAACCAGGTTGACCAGAAAGATCACAGGAAACTCCAAGCCTTTTGCGGAGTGAGCAGTTAAAATATTTACGGCGTTAATTTCAGTCCAGTCTTCGTTTGCAGCCAAAGGACTCTCCCCAAGCTCCATTGAAAGATCCAGCCAATCAACTACTGCGGTAACGGTTGCGTCTTGATTATCAACTTCATAGGTTTTGAGCTTATCAAAAAATTTGGAGATATTTTTGGCTTTGGTTTCGGCCTCTACCGATGCCGGAGATAAAAGCTTCTGAATAAGTCCCGTCTCCTCAAGAAAATAATAAAGTATTTGTCCGGCAGTCTCCCGACGTGTGAGACCAAGATGTTTTTTAATAATATCAACCAATTTAACAACCTTCTCTTTACTATCATCTGACAGAACTATTCCATCCGATGTTTTTCGTGGTACATTTGCCTCTGATGAACGATGGTCTTTTGCCACGATCTCTGCAGTTTCAAAAAGCGAAAGGTTATATTTTTTTGCATAGTTACCCATTGCTGCAATGTCACGAGGATTGATATTGAAATATTCATTTGATAAAACTTTATAGAAGGCCACAGAATCTTCAAAGTTATGAAGAACCTTAAGGTATGAAATTAAATCAACTATCTCAGGCTGTTTAAATAGTCTTCCCGGACCCAAAAATTGATAAGGAATTCCATGCCGAGACAATGCTCGCATAATGGGCTCTGAATGATTGTTGGCACGAACCAGTATTGCAAAATCCCCCCATTTATATTTTCCATCTTCCTCTGTTAACCTTTTTATTTCTTTAGCTATAATATCCGCTTCGTTTTCGACCCTGTCGGCATGAATGAATTTTATTTCGGCGCCGTCTTTTGCAACTTGAGACTTTAATCTTTTATCTATTTTTTCAACCACCTCCAGCCTGTCAGGATCATTAAATCTAATCAGGTCGTGACTTCGGTCAAGAATTTCCTGGGTGCTTCTGTAATTTTTAGTCAAAACTATGACTTTAGCCTTCGGGTAGCTATTTCTAAATTGAATTATGTTGCTTACCGCCGCTCCCCTAAATCTATAAATCGAATTATGAACAACCACCCCATCAGCAACAAAGTTGTGTGTATTTTCGACCTCAAGATCATAGACAGTTTTCGTTCCAAATCGTTCCTCTCTATGAACAACTTTCTCATAAACGATTCTGTTTTCTTTAACGACAGGTATATACATACCAACAAAAATGTTTCCTGCAGGCATCATTAAGGAAGGTCTACTATGTTCATTCTTTTGACCAACGTCAAATCTAACTTCCAAAATCCCATTAGTCATTTCCTGAAGTCTTTTTGCAAACTTTCCGGCATCATCGATCTTGCTGAACATTTTTCGAACTCTCCAACCTTTTTTAGCCTTAGTAATTTCTATACCGTTCCCAATAAAAACCTTTTTAATTTCACTTGATGAAGACTCAACTCTGACCTCATGCATAATTTTTGGAAATACAAGAATTTTATCTCTTGATTTTGAAGAATATTTTCTGGAACACATTTTAAGAACAATTTTTATCCTTTCTTTCTTTCCTCTAACCACCGCATCTAAAGCATAGTGATGTGCTTTTAAATCGATTCCTAAATCAGTTGAAAGTTTCTCAGCACTTTTTTCTGTGTCAAATTCTGAAAATAGCCGACGTAGCCATTCCTCCGTCAAAATCATATGCTTTCTCGGTTTGAATGGGTAAGTTGGAATTTGATATCTCATTGAATAAACACCTTCAAAAAACCTAGCTTCTTCTTGAGACTGACAGGATTTTATTGCAACTATTTTATCCGCTGATCTTTCCAGTTTAAGCCTTTGGGCTAAATCGTTTGTTATACCCAATCGCCAACCCAAATCCTGTCTTTGCATCAGATAAACATAATAAACTCCATCCTTTTCTGTATTTCTCCCAGGAATCATACAAAACATTTTATGATTATCAGTAATCTTAAGTTTTTGTCCTGATTGTGTAGTAAAAGTTAAAAACTTCGATTGTTTTTTGTTTTTATTTATACGTAGAACTCTCGATAATGAAAGAGAACCCTTACCAACAGCACTTAATACATTTTCACCTATTCGAATATTTTTGATTGTTCTACTTCCGTCTTGGGTTGATATTTTAGCATCACCCGGCAGGCATTGGTCGTCATCCCCTACCACATTTATGTTTCCGGCCTTCCCAGCCAAAATTTGGGTTATTTCATTTTGGGCATAATTAGTGTCCTGAAATTCATCTACAAGAACATATTTAAATTGTTTTCGATACTCGGCTAAAATATTCGGTCTGTCCCTGAAAAGCTTCAGTGTCTTTATTATTAAATCCCCAAAGTCCATCAATCCCTCTTTAACTTTTATCTCATCATATGCCTTATATATCTTGGCAAGTTCTGTATATTTTTCTCCTTCTATCTTTTCCTCATCGCTCAATTTAGAGTTCGGATTTCGGAATTTTGAATTTACCCAATCAAGATATTGGCTGGGTGACACATCTTCATCCTGCAACCGGCTAAAGTGCTGAAGCATCCCACTTATAAATTTATTTGGATTTCCAAGAGGTCTGAAATAATTTAAATCCAGTTTAAAAAGATTTTTTCGTAGAAGCTGGATGGCACTCGCCTCCGACATCAATTTATATCTTGGATCAAGTCCGATGTGTAGAGCTTCCCGTCGGAGAATTCTATCGCAGAAGGAGTGAAAGGTCATTATCCACATTTGTGTATAACCGTAAGGAAGACCGATATCCACCCTCTCCTCCATTTCGCGGGCCGCTTTATCTGTAAAAGTTAAGGCGAGAATCTCAGATGGTTTTGCATGTTTACCAAGAATTAAATATTTTATTCTTTCAGTTACAACTGTAGTTTTTCCAGTTCCGGCACCAGCAATAATAAGGAGCGGTCCCTTGCCAAATTTAATCGCATCGATTTGTTCTTTGTTTAATTTTAAATTTGAAAGGTCTTTCGTCATTGTCCTTCCACTTCTTTTTTATCCTCCTTAAGTCCATCTCCTAAATTTTGTGTAGAAGAGATTTTTTGTCCCAACTGATTAAATGAAGAGAAAACGTTAGTCATCATGTTGTAGGCATTGTTTAAATGTTTTTGAAGTGTTCCCAAATTTTCTTCAACTTTTCCGTAGTCTTTTTGGATTGCTCTTAAAATCCTGAAAACCTCTTTTGATTTTAATTCTAAATCTTTTCCTTCAAACGAAAGGAGGAGGACTTGAAGGTGGGCGTATAAAGTATTCGGAGAAACAGGATAAACTCTGAGGCGTCTGGCAAAATTTGATAGTTCAGGAATATTAACCGCTTCATAATAAACGGCTTCTGACGGAATATACATTAAAGCAAAATCCATTGTTCCCTCCTCGGGAAGTATATATTTTCTACCGATATCTTCGATGTGTTTTTTAACATCCTGTATAAATTGCTTTTTAGCGGAATTTCGTTGTCCTTCGGTTTCGGCTGTATGCATCAAGTTAAAATTCTCCATCGGGAATTTGGAATCAATACAAAGCAACCCTGCATCGGTTTTCAAAACAGCATCAACTTTTACTCCACTTTTAAACGGATACTGCAAATGAAAGGCGTTTTTGGGAAAAGTTTGTCCAATCATCTCTTTTAAAACTTCCTCTCCAAGTCCCCCGCGGAGTTTCGGCGACTGCAAAAAATCCTGAAGGGTGCGGATTCCCTTTCCAATCTCACTCATTTCACCTAAATTTCTTTGTACTTGAGAGATAACTCTTGCAGCGTTATCTAACCGTTCATTCATTGCCTGGGTGTTTTTTTGCAAAGAAGACAGAAGATCCCGTCTGTCCTCGCGAGAACCGCTTTGAAGCGTTTTTATTATTTCCAAAAGCTCATCGGAGGGATTTTGAGATTCTTTCAGGTCAATCAGTTTTCTGTTAATAAATAGGGCTACAATCAGTAGGGCAGCTAATACTATAATAAGGGTAATAATAGGATCCATCACTCAATTCTAGAGTAAAAATTTAAAATTACAAATGAAGAAACATTTCAGAAAAGAGCAAATTTTGAAAAGAAAAAATTTTCTTCCGACTCTCCTTTTGACAATTTTTCTTTGGATTCTTTTTGCAGGACTTGTTTATTTTATCGATCCCAAAACGTTTGGGGCAGTTCCACTATTTTTCCTGTTGCTTTTTATCACCTTACTTTTTACATTTTCCTTGCTTTTTGCCAATTCCCGCCGAGGTCTTGTTATTTCCTTATCTCTCGTCCTTTTTTTTATTCTTTTATTCCTAGGCGTCGGAAATGTGTTAAATTTGATCTTAATACTTGCAATAGCGGTCTGTGTCGAGCTATATTTCTCAACTAGATGAATCCATCACTCAAAAAGCAGCTTCTTAAAACTTTTTCCAAGATGGTAGATGACCTTGAGGGTTTGAGTGAGATTGAAATATTTTTGAAGGATTTTTTTGACGATGTGGAGCTTGAAAAATACATCAAAAGAATAGCAATTGCCTATTGGCTCAAAAAAGGCAGGGATAAAGAAAATATTAAAAGAAACCTACTTGCCACCCCAAAAGAAATACTTGGTGCGGAAAAATTACTTAAAAAAGACGGGGTCAAGCTTGCTCTCAAGAAAATCGAGGCTGAAGAGTGGGCTAATGTTTGGGCCGAAAAAATTAGGAATTTTACCAAGAAGTAGCTTCAATCCCCTCTTAAGCTGTACAATACAACCATGGACAAGAAATATTATCTGACAACAACACTGCCTTACGTGAATGCCGAGCCTCACATTGGTTTTGCGCTTGAAATTGTGCAGGCAGATGCCTTGGCGCGTTTTCATAGGCTTTTGGGGGAAGAAGTTATATTTAACTTTGGAACGGACGAGCATGGCCAAAAGATTTACCAAAAAGCACGGAGGCTTGGGAAAGACCCTCAAAAATATTGTGATGAATACGCAGCCAAGTTTGACGCTTTAAAAAAAGCTCTCAGCTTAAGCTACAACCGTTTTATCAGAACTACAGATCCTCATCACATAAAAGCGGCCCAGGAATTTTGGAAACTTTGTGACAAAAACGGGGATATCTATAAAAAACTTTATAAAACCAAATATTGTGTCGGTTGTGAATTGGAGAAGACGGATTCAGAGTTGGTTGATAATAAGTGCCCTCTTCACCCCAACCAAAATCTGGAAATTATTGAAGAGGAAAACTATTTTTTCAGATTTTCAAAATACCAAAAACCGCTTTTGGATTTTTACGGAAAAAACCCTGATTTTGTAATTCCGAAAGGAAAATTTAGGGAGATAAAAACCTTTGTTGAGGGAGGCTTGCAGGACTTTTCGATTTCTCGCCTCAAAAGCAAGATGCCCTGGGGAATTTCGGTTCCGGGAGACCCTGAACAGGTAATGTTTGTCTGGTTTGATGCTCTCATCAACTATATCTCAACTCTCGGCTGGCCGGAAGGTAAAAAGGATTTTGAAGATTTTTGGCCAGGATTTCAGGTCGCCGGAAAAGATAACTTGCGTCAACAAACTGCAATCTGGCAGGCAATGCTTGCCTCGGCTGGGCTCCCTTTTTCCAAACAAATATTTATTCACGGGTTTGTCACTGCCAATGGTAAAAAAATAAGCAAGAGTCTGGGCAATACTATAAACCCTATCGAAGTCGCCGAAAAATACGGAGCTGACGCCTTAAGATACTATCTACTCGCCAAAATCAACCCAACCGAGGATTCTGATTTCACCTTTGAAAAGTTTGAGGAAGTATATAATGGCGAACTTGCCAATGGACTTGGAAACTTGGTTTCAAGAGTTGCAAAACTCTGCGAAAAATCCGGTTTTGAATTTAAACCCACAAAAACACAAAAAGATGAAAAAATCGAAAATGCGTTGAAAGAATATAAATTTGATCTTGCTCTCAAAACTATCTGGGACGGAATTACCCAAACCGATCAACTTATAAATGAGGAGGAACCATGGAAGCTAACCGGCAGTAAACTTGAGAGAGTTTTAATTCACCTGGTTGACCACATAAGAGAAATATCTTTTAATTTGGAGCCTTTTTTACCTGAAACTTCCGAAAAAATTCAAAAACAATTTGGGGGTTCAAAAATTGCATCAGGCAGTCCCTTATTTCCCCGCCTGAGTTGAAATATTAGCTATGCGTAAATTCATTGAAAAGCATGACAAAGGAATTCTACGAGCCCTGGAAATTTTACCAGGATTTACCTCCTGGAACTTGATTCTCTTTCCGTACTGGGGAATTTTTGTAATTCCTAAGGTTGTGGCATATTTTGTTCTATTCTTTAACATTTATTGGTTTTACCAGTCATTTCAAATCGCAATATCAGCCGTAATATCAAACATGAGAATACAGGCTGCAAAAATTTATGACTGGATGGGGGATGTAAAAGATTTTCCAGATTGGAAAAAAGTCCGACACGTTGTCATAATTCCTACTTATAAAGAACCCCTTCATATTCTCGAAAGAACTCTCGATTCTCTAGCCGCTCAGGAATTTCCCACTAAAGGAATTATTCCCATCCTTGCGATGGAAAAAAATGAACCTGAAAAAGACCGATTGTCTAAATGGAGATCGTTAAACAAAAAATACGGAAAGATATTTTGTAAACTTTTTGTAACTGTACACGAACTTCAGGCTGGTGAGGTTACAGGAAAAGCCTCAAACGAAAAATACGCTGCCGTCTGGGTAAAAGAGAACTATATAGACGCGGAGAGATTCAATATTGATTATTTTACGGTCACCTCTTGTGATGCGGATCATAAGTTTCACCCCAAACACTTTGCTAACCTCGCTTTCAAATTTTTGGACAACCCCAACCGATATAAAGTGTTCTGGCAACCCTCTGTTATGTTTTATAACAATATTTGGGAGATTCCGGCAATTACTCGCGTGTTAAACACACTAATGTCGATTTCAAATCTTTCCCAACTTGCACGTAAAGACAAACTCATTAATACTCAAAATTACTCACTTTCTTACAAACTACTGGACGCCGTAGGATACTGGGATGCCGACAAAATCCCCGAGGACTGGGGAATATTTTTCAAAGCATTCTACAAAAGCGGTGGCGGAGTTGAAGTCGAACCAATCTATCTTCCGCTTATGGCTGATGCCGCACAATCTGGTTCTTTTTGGAAAACAATTAAAAATCAGTATCAACAACTTCAAAGATGGGCCTGGGGAGTAAGTGATGATCCTTGGATAATAAAAAGTTATCTCCTAACAAGGAATATTCCTTTTTGGGATAAAACAATGAGGCTGATTCAGGTTCTTTGGTCGCACTTTTTATGGCCCGTTAACTGGTTTATCATTTCGGTGGGGCTGACCATACCAACTCTTCTTAACCCGGCTTTTGGAAGAACAGCCCTGGGTTATACTGTTCCTAAATTATCATCTTTGATTTTGACACTCGCACTCGTATTCTTATTGGTAATGATAATTATTGACAACATTCAAAAACCAAAAAGGCCAAGTAATGTGTCTCTACTCAGAAAGATTTTAATACCTTTTGAATTTATTCTAATGCCCCTGGCAGGGTTTCTTTTTACGGCTCTTCCTGGAATCGATGCCCACACACGTCTTATGCTCGGAAAGTATATTCAATACAAAGTCACCGAGAAGGTATAGAGCAAACCTCAGATTTAAAATTAAAAATTACTTTTGTAAAACTCAATAGTCTTTTGAAGACCCGCCTCAAGATCTGTTTTCGGTTCCCAACCAAGTATTTCCTTTGCTTTTGTGATATCTGGTTGCCTTCTCATTGGATCGTCTTCTCTGAATGTTCCACTGTACTCAATTTCTGATTTAGAATCTGTAAGTTTAATAATTTTTTCAGCCAACTCCTTAATGGTAAATTCGTCAGGGTTCCCTAAATTAAAGATCTCCCCCGTAGTTCCCGATACAAACATTGCTTTTGCAATTCCTTCAACCAAATCATCAACGTAGCAAAAAGATCTTGTTTGACTCCCATCGCCATCTACTTTTATAGGAGTACCTGAAAGAGATTGCATAATAAAGTTGCTTACCACCCTCCCATCGTCCTTTTGCATTCTGGGTCCGTACGTATTGAAAATGCGTATTATTCTGGCATCAATATCATGTTTTCGAAAATAAACATATGTTGCTGATTCTGCAAATCTTTTACTTTCGTCATAGCACGATCTCGGACCGAAAGTATTTACATTTCCAAAATACGTCTCCTTTTGGGGATGTTCCAGGGGATCTCCGTAAACTTCTGATGTGGATGCGACTAATACCTTTGCACCGGTTTCTTTTGCCAATTTCAGTACATTTAAAGTACCCATAGAGTTGGATAAAAGTGTCTCTTCTGGGTAATTTTGATAATCGATTGGAGATGCCGGAGACGCTAAATGAAAGATATAATTTAATGATCGATCTTTAAAAATTAACGGCTGAACAACATCCGCTTCGACAAAATCAAAGTTGGGGTTGTCCAAAAGATGTTCCACATTTTTTTTTGATCCTGTCAGAAGATTGTCTAAACAAATTACTTCATAGCCTTCTTTTATCAATTTGTCACAAAGGTGACTGCCGATAAATCCCGCGCCACCGGTAACCAAAACACTTTGCATATGAGCAAATTATATCTTAAACTAAGAGTAATATGAAATCACTTTGGAAAAAGCTTCATGGGGTGGGTGATTTCCTCCATCTGCCCGATATTCCAAACTGGCTTATCGTAATACTGGCTTTAGTGTTTCTCCTAAGAGTTCCCTCATTCTTTGAACCTTATTACTATGGTGACGAGATGATTTATCTGACTCTTGGACAGGGAGTACGCCAGGGACTTACTCTTTACAAAGACATTTACGATAATAAACCACCTCTTTTATATTTGACCGCTGCCATTGCCGGAAATCTCTTTTTGTTTAAAGTGATTCTGGCCTTTTGGAGTTTGATAACAATATTTCTTTTTTACAAACTTACAAAGATAATCCTGGAAAAAAATGAAAAGGCGCAAAAAATATCAACATTTATTTTTGCACTACTAACCACACTTCCCCTCCTTGAGGGTCTAACAATAAATTCCGAACTTTTTATGATTGCCTTTACAATTGCCGCGTTCCTCATTCTTTTGAAGAGTGATTTAAAAATAAAGGGAGTGTATTTTGCCGGAATGCTTTTGGGTATAGGCGCACTTTTTAAAATCCCAGCGGCATTTGACGCACCGATCATTGTAATTTACTGGATCATTACAGACGGCCTAAAAAATTGGAAAAGGATTCTTAAAAATACTTTTATACTTACGTTGGGCTTTGCGTCTCCAATTGTCTTAACCTTAATTTGGTACTATCTCAGAGGTGCACTTCCCGAATATATAAAAGCTGCCTTCTTGCAAAATGTTGGTTATTTAAGCAGTTTTAGACCCGGGGACGTTCAAAAATCATTTCTGATCAGAAATGCCCCACTTTTGATTCGAGGTCTTGTTGTGTTGATTGGATCAGGAACCCTTTTTGTATTCCGAAAAAAGCTTTCAAAGAAGTTTATTTTGCTGTCTCTCTGGATACTTTTCGCCCTTTTTGCCATCACCCTCTCGGAACGTCCCTACCCGCATTACATTATCCAGGCTGTTGCACCCATTTCAATACTCATCTCAATATTCTTTGCAGAAAAAAGTTTAGAACAATCCCTCGTCGTTCTCCCTCTGGCTCTAACTTTTTTCGTTCCAGTTTATTATAAGTTCTGGCTATATCCGACAACATCCTATTATTCAAGGTTCGTCACTTTTACCCTTGGAGGAAGGAATAAATCAGCATACTTTAATGATTTTTCACCAAAAACAAACAGAGATTATCAAATCGCGGATTTCTTGGTTAATTCGAATGCGCCTGGTGATAAAGTCTTTATGTGGGACCCCGGTTCTCCCGCCGTCTATGCTTTATCGAAACATTTGCCTCCCATAAAATATGTCGTTGACTATCACATAAATGACTATTCAAATAAGGTTGCTGAGGCGGAAAATATTACGAAAAATCCTCCTAAGTTTATAATTCTTACCGATTCCTATCCCTACCCGGAACTTAATCTCCTTCTTAAAAGCAAATATTTGCTGGTAAATCAGATCGATGATGCCAACATTTATTCCCGAATCAATTTTGCTCCCACAAAATAGATATCGTACAATATAGACCTTAAGCGATATGCATTGGAAAAAAGTCACTTTTTATAACTACTTTCTGACCGCCTTAATTTTGAGTGTTTTATCTATCGTTGGAATTCTTCTTGTTAAAAAATTCCTCCCGCCTGTTATTCCTATTTTTTATGGAAAACCGGTAGGAACGGAACAACTGGGCATCTTTTGGTTTTTCTTTATCATTCCGGCTGTTTCAATTTTAATTACGGGCACTAACCTCTTAATTAATATGTCAGTAAAAGATATCTTCATTAAAAAAATATTGGCGGTTAGCGCCCTTGCCATTTCGCTGATGGCAAGCGTGACCGTTTTAAAAATAATCTTTTTGGTCGGTTTTTTCTAAAATGAATGAATTACGTAATATTTTCTTAATACCGTGGCTTATCTCAGCGGTAGTTGCTTTTCTGACAACACCTTTGGCAATTAAGTTTGCTGAAAAAATAGGTATCATAGATGATCCGGCTAAAAATAAGCATCCTAAAGTAATTCATACCTATCCAGTTCCCCGTGGAGGCGGAATTCCAATTTTTATAGCAGTTCTTGTATCTAGTCTCATATTCTTACCTATAGACAAACAACTAATTGGAATTTTGGTGGGCGCTACCATTTTGGTCGTTATGGGGGTACTTGATGATAAATATAATCTAAATCCATATTTAAGACTTTTGATTGGATTTGTAGCTGCAGCCGCTCCGATCGCAGCCGGGATAGGAATTTCATTTATTTCAAACCCTCTGGGAGGAACAATAAGCCTGAGTCAGCCCCAAATTAATTTTGAGCTTTTTGGGGAAACACGTAGCATCTGGATCGTTTCCGACATCTTTGCAATTCTTTGGATTACCTTTTTAATGAATATTGTAAACATGGGGGCAAAGGGGGTTGACGGACAACTTAGTGGAGTAACTGTAATTGCGGCCCTAACCATTGCATTTTTATCTTTGAGATTTTCGGCTGATATCACCCAGTGGCCGGTTATAATTTTAGCGGCAATTACTGCAGGGGCCTATCTGGGATTTTTACCTTGGCACATATTTCCTCAAAAAATTATGCCTGGATATAGTGGTAGTACCTTAGCGGGGTATCTTTTGGCAGTTCTTTCAATTCTTTCAACTACAAAGGTTGGAGCTCTTATGGTTGTACTAGGAATCCCTCTTATTGATACCGGATACACAATTATTAGAAGGATTGTTAATCACAAATCCCCCGTCTGGGGAGACAGGGGGCATCTCCATCATAGACTTCTTGATGCTGGTCTTTCCAAAACTCAAGTTGCAGTTTTTTACTGGGCAATAACAGGAGTTCTCGGTTTTTTGGCGCTTAATTTGAATACAACCAGCAAGATCTATACAATGATAGGTATAGCCATGTTGTTAGGTGGCTTGATACTATGGTTGACGTACAGACCCAAGAAAAACAACAGTCAAAAACCCCTTTAATAATTGCGGCAATTAAAGTCGCCAGACCTGTACATTGGATTAAAAATATCTCTGTTTTTGCCGCCATTTTTTTGTCGGGATATTTATTTGAAAAAGATCTCTTCCTCAAGACTTCATGGGCTTTTGTGGCTTTTTGTTTTACAACTTCGGCAACATACATTATCAACGATATTTTTGACAGAAAGATGGACCGCCTGCACCCTATTAAAAAGAATAGACCCATTGCTTCTGGCTCTCTTTCTATACCCCTCGCTTTAGTTGAGGCATTTTTTCTAATTTTAGGTGCAATCATAGCTACCTTTGTCGGAAATCTGGACCCTATCTTTTTGACAATAATACTCATTTATCTGATTCTGCAGGTTTTCTATAGCTTGGGCCTCAAAAATATTGCAATTTTGGATATTATCCTCATTGCAACTGGATTCGTTTTAAGGGTTTACGCAGGAGCATTCGTGATCAACGCACACCTTTCGGTCTGGTTTCTTCTTTGTGTAATTTCTGTTGCTTTATTCCTGGCGTCGGGAAAAAGGAGGGCGGAGCTAAACCTCATTCAAAACACCGAAATAACAACTCGAAAGAGTCTTAGAGCCTATGAAAAGGACTTGTTAAATTCTTACGTTACCATGTTCGGAAACGCATCCTGGATGTCATGGGCTCTCTTTACTTTTTTTGAAAGCCCGCGCGCTTCGCTTCCGTTCTGGCTTGTACTTGCAGAGCTATCCAGGACGACAACAATAGGAAAACTTTTAATGTTTACCATCCCCGTAACAATTTTCGGACTGATGAGATATGAAGCCTTAATCTTTCAGGGTAAAAGTGAAAGTCCGGAAAAACTGCTTCTTACCGACAAAGCCCTGATTGCGGCAGTTTCTCTTTGGGTAATTCTTGTCTACTGGGTTCTTTATAGCGGCATTGCTGTTACACAATAACTTTATTACTTCATCACAGAGCTTACTGTTGCATAATCCGCCGATATCCATCCAACAATTCCTGACGGCAAACCGGGTTTTGGCTCTCCGTATTGAATTTTAATCCATCCGGTTGCAACGTCTGTATCAAGATAAGGAAATGTTTCGCCCGGTTTTATCTGAGCAATCTCTTCTCCACCAGCTCCCGGTTTTGATCTAACCCTAAGGTACCCCGTTGGGGTCTCTAAAATCTGCACGATTTTGATTTCATTTTTCAAGGGCTCTTTGATGGAGTCCGTGTTTTGAGAATTTGTTCTTTCCAATTTCGCATAAAATGTAAGCCTGTAACCAGTTAGGGTTTTTACTGTCATTGATAAATCCGAATATCCCGGGGCTTTAATTGCGATTGTGTGCATTGCCGGAGCTATTGCTGAAACATTATACGGTGAAAAGCCTCTGGAAACTCCGTCGACCAGTACCTGAGCGTTGTCCGGCTGGGAAATGACCACCAATCCTGCAGACTGTAACCCGGTTTTTTCAAAAGAAATAATACGACCGGAAGATGTATCCTCACTTGTTCCAAAATTCCTACCTACAAATGTTTCGATGCCGGGTGTTAAAGTTATTGATGTCTCAAAAGGCACGAGGTTTTCGGAGGACCCTGTCGGAACCAGTCTTAAAATAATAACACCCGCTTTATACATCCCCGTAAAAGGAGTTTCCCCAACCAAACTGCCATTGACAAAAACTGTAGCTTTTGGGGTAGTTTCGATTCTTATTCCCCCCTGTTTTGGACTTAAAAGCCCAACCAGATAGAAAGCGGTCCCTGTCAAAATTATCAAAGAGACAACAGAAATTAGAATAATTTTTACCATCTTCATAGTCACCGAGTGTAACATATGCCAAGTAAGGCTTGCCACTCGGCTAAACACTAGCCTCGTGGTAAAATACAGGGACTCGACCGGATGTCGAAGTGGAAACGAAGGTGTCTGCAAAACACCCATGCGCGGGTTCGATTCCCGCTCCGGTCTCTAAAGAAATTGTGAACACCCCAAACTTGACTTTGGGGCTTTTCATAAGCTACAATAGCGACTCGTCCCGCAATAGCGGGATTTTTTGTGTCTGCCCACACATACGGGTGAGGTTTTTAGCTTCTGCCAAAAATCGAGCTTGGAATATGACATCCTGTGCCAGGATCTAATGGCACATTATGAGAAAGATAAACGTTGAACTGCCTAAGTATCGCCTTCAGCTTAATGTAAAGCTGGTAAAAAGGCGAAAACCTTTGCTGGAAGAACCTATTCTTCCCAAGGCTTCTCTTGTGAGAAAAAAATACCGGAAAGGGACTTTTCTCGGCAGGCTTGCTAGATATTTTGCAGATCATAAGAATATAAGGAAAATTTTTGCTTCCAGTTTTGCTTTCATTGCTATTACCACCACCTTTATTCCCCAGTCTGGTGGAGTCCAGGCACAGGGATCAGAAAACATCGTTATCGAAGCCCAAACCAACCTTGTAACCGAAAAGGGTATGCTTTATCCTGTCGGCCCGATAAAAATTAACCAGGGTTACAATATCTTTCACAAAGGACTGGATCTTGGTGGAAAAGTCGGAGAACCCATCAAACCCATTATGACTGGTGTTGTTGCCTATGCCGGGTGGGATCGTTCGGGATATGGAAATTTGATTGTGCTGCAACACAAAAATGGCCTTGATTCGTATTATGCCCATCTTTCCAAAATCGAGGTTAAAACCGGCCAAACCGTTGATATAAATACGGAGATCGGGAAAATGGGTGCAACCGGGCGCACTACTGGTACACATCTTCATCTTGAGATTCACCAAAATGGAGTTTCTCTCAATCCTTTAACAGTCCTAAGTAGATAAACTATCTGTTTTCCAAAGATCTCCAAAGATACCAAGAGGCAACTGTTCTATAAGGAGACCAATTTTTAAGGGCAAATTTGGTGGATTTTTCTTTATCAAATTTTTTACCTGTTACTTTTTCAAATCCTTTTTTAATACCCAGATCTTCTACAGGAAAAACATCTGGCCTACCCAGTTTAAACATCAAAAACATGTCTGCAGTCCAGGGCCCTATACCTTTGACTGCTACTAATTCCTTCCGGACTTCCTCATCGGAGAGTTTGTCTAAACTTTTTACTTTTAACTCTCCCTTTTTGGTTCTTAAGGCCAAATCTTTAATGGCTCTAACCTTGCTCCAAGCCATTCCGCAATTTCTTAAAATGTTTTCATCCATTTTCAGAATCTTTTCCGGAGTCATTACGCCTTTAATCTTGGCCTTCAAACGGCTTTCAATTACATCCGCCACCCTACCTGAAAGCTGTTGGCCGATAATATCGCCTACAAGCCCCTGAAAATAATCTATGTGGAGCTTGGGCTCAATTGTGCAATGCCCCCACTTTTTAATAAGGGGTTCTATATTTTTGTCTTTCAGCAGAAACTCTTCAGCATCTTTCCACACGCAACCAATTGTAAATTATTAATTGATAATTGGAAATTAGAAGTTTAGTAGTCCATTCCACCTGCAGGAAGTGCCGGCTCTTTCTTTTCTTCGGGGATATCAGTAATCAAGCCTTCTGTAGTTAAAACCATCATAGCGACGCTTGCAGCATTCTGGAGAGCACTTCTGGTAACTTTAACCGGATCAACTATCCCCATTTTGGTCATCGACCCGAATTTTCCGGTCAAGGCATTGTAGCCAAAATCATTGTCTTTATTTGCCAAAACTTTTTTCAAAACCTCTTCCCCATCTTCTCCTGCATTTTTAGCAAGCCATTTAATCGGTTCTTCCAATGCCTCCCAAACAATATTTACTCCAATTTGTTCGTCACCCTTTTCAACTTTAGCACCTTTTGCAGCGGACCTGGCCCTGAGAAATGCTGTTTCACCACCCGGAACAATTCCCTCTTCAGTTGCTGCTTTGGTGGCCCCAACTGCATCTTTAACTCTCTCTTTTTTATCATTAAGTTCAACCTCTGTGGCCGCCCCCACATTTATTTGAGCAACTCCCCCGGCGAGCTTGGCGAGTCTCTCTTCAAATTTTTCTTTGTCAAAATCACTATCACTAGCTTCAATCTGTTTTCTGATCGAAGCAATTCTCGCATCTATCGTTTTTCTGTCTCCCTTTCCTCCAATAATTCTCGCGTTGTCTTTATCTGCCCAGACCTTATCGGCACGCCCCAAGTCCGTAACCTCAATTGATTCAAATGTGCGCCCGGCGTCTCCCGATATAACTGTCCCACCGGTCAGAATTGCAATGTCTTCCAACATTTCACTTCGACGATCTCCAAAACCTGGAGCTTTAATGGCTAAAACACTAAAAGTACCGCGAAGTTTGTTGACCACTAATGTAGCCAAAGCTTCACCTTCAATCTCATCGGCAATGATTACCAAATTCTTAGAAACTTTGACAAATTTCTCCAAAAAAGGAAGGAGTTCTTGAATTGAAGATATCTTTTTATCAGTCAAAAGAATATAAGGCTCCTCAATTTCCGCCTCCATTTTGTCTGGATTGGTAACAAAATATGCTGAAGCATAACCCCTATCAAACTCCATACCCTCTTTATATTCAATTTCGATTGTTAAACCCTTTCCCTCTTCAACTGTAACAACACCATCGCGTCCGACTTTATCTAATGCCTCGGCAATTTTGGCGCCAATTTCATCATCCCCCGCAGATATACTCGCAACCTGAGCAATTTCCTCCTTGTTTTTGATTGGCTTGGCCATTTTTTTGAGTTCTTCAGAAACAGCTTCAACTGCTTTCTCAATTCCCTTTTTGACAATCATTGGGTTTGCGCCGGAATTAATCTCAGCCATTCCTTTTTGGGTCATTACTTGCGCAAGAAGTGTGGAGGTTGTCGTTCCATCACCCGCATTATCATTGGTTTTGCTGGCAGCTTCTTTAACAAGCTGGGCACCCATATTCTCAAACGGATCAGGGAGATCAATTTCTTTGGCTACGGTTACTCCGTCATGTACTATGTTCGGAGCCCCCCACTTTTTATCTAAGGCAATATTTCTACCTTTCGGACCAAGGGTTGTTACAACTGCTTTAGCAACAGTGTCAATTCCTTTTAGCAACGCCTCTCTGGCGTCATTTGAAAATTTTAATTGTTTTGCCATATAGGGTACGTCAAATGCGTGGATATTTAGACCTCTGTGGCCAGAATATCCTCAAATTTAACAAACATATATTCCTTGCCCTCAATTTTTACTTCATTTCCTCCCCATTTTTTATAAAAAACAACTTCATTCAGTTTGGCGGGAGACTCTATTTTTTGACCTTCTTGAAGGGCAGACCCCCCCACTGCAATTACTTTTCCTTTTTGTGGTTTTTCTGAAGCGTTATCGGGTAGATAGATCCCGGAGGCGGTTTTTGTTTCTGCCTCTAAAGGTTCAATTAAAAGATATCCGGCAGCAGGTTTAAGATTTAATTTAGTTGCCATGTTTTTAATTTTATAAGCGACAATTGAGTTAGCATTCTAACCCAATGAGTGCTATTTTAAGAACTCGTCGGTGCGTTGTCAAGAGGCCATTTTGCCAAGAATCTTCTTACTCAGGTTGTTTGGATGAAAAATTGCTCTTGTGGGAGTAACTACTTCACGGGTAATTTTATGCTTCATATAAGAATATTGAATTTTGAAACACAACATTTCCAATACATTTAATTTCAAAGGTTTCGTATATGATGAACTGTTCTTGTTTAGTCTAACTTCAGCAGCATTCGGCCAAAATTTTAAAGCCCATTTATTCACTGACAAAAAGTGTTCATATACTCCCCCTTTACTAATAAGCGGAACTATCTGGAGAATTTCGTGGGCAGTGTAAAAGTTTCTTTCTTTTTTACTCCACTCAAGATCGCTTTCATCGAGCCAAATATTTAAACACAGCCTATCTTTCTGGTATGGATTTCGCGGTTTTCTTAAACGAAAATTAAAAAGTTTGAGGAGCATATAGACTGCGATTCTTGTAGTCCAAAGCCTTCCTCTTTTTGTAATAAAAATCAGGTCAATATCGCTCTCTTTTCCCGCATTATCCATTGCCAACGAGCCGCTTATAGCAACCATTTTCATACCAGGAATAAAAGAGACAATTTTAGAAACCCTTTCAGCAATCTTTCTTTTCCTCCGGGAAAATCTTTTTCTGACATTTCTCTTATAAATCAATCCCTCTTTTCCTTTGATAAAATAATATCCATTCTTATAATCAACTCTGGAGCCTGTTTCCGGCGCATTCCTAGGAGTCCATTTGACAAGTTCAGAGAAAGTTAACGGATACTCAAAAAGGTTATGGTAAAACACAGAAAATCTTTCTGAAGTATTTAAACCATCTTCCGGCGGGTTTTTTCCTGAGGTAAATTCATGCAAAACAGACATTATTTTATGGAGATGCCGTACTGTGCCAGAATTTGAGCAACACCCTGAGCGACTGTGGAAAGAGCCTCGGTTGCCGATTTTTTACCTGTCACGACAGCGTTAACGGCATCTGCAAAATAATTGGAAATTTGGGTATTTATCCCGGTAGAACCGTCAAAAGTGCGACTGGCAAGATACCAGCTTCTGGCACCCGGCGCTTGTGTAATAATAGAACCAATAATGGGATGGTCTTTGAGTAGGGCTGCCATATCGGTCCTGGGATAGGGCTCGCCAAAACTCCTTACAGCCGACTCGTTTTTATAAAGTTTTTGTAGGGAATCCGTGCTAGACAAATAACTTAACAGATCCCAAGCAGTAGACTTATTCGGACTCTTTGACCAAACACCCTGCACCCAGTAAGTTGCGTAAGTAATATCTACCTCATTAGGGCTATCTTTGGGAAGCTGAGGAATAGGAACTGTTTTATACTTTAAATTCGGACTTTTTTGTTGTATTTCAAACGCTCTCCAACTCGGAGCTATATACATGGCCAGTTTCCCTGCCGCAAAGGCTTGAGTTGATGTTGGGAGGGTTGCATCCCAAACTCCGTCAACTGAGGAAAAAATAGTAAAAAATGTCAAAGCATCCTCTGCATTTTTTCCAACGGGATTGCCCAAATCCACACCGTTTTGGAGCATCAGAAGAGCTAAAATTTCCTGCCAATGATCAACATTTTCTGTTCTCCCAAGGGCTATGCCGGATTGAGTTATCCCTCCTTTATCATCTTTTATAGTTAGCTCTTTTGCCAAACTTCTTAAACCGTCCCAGGTGGTGGGGGGGGTCTTTCCGGCTTTGTCAAAAATATCCTGATTTATATACAGAGTCAGAGCATCATATCCAATAGGGATGCCAACAATAGAATTACCGTAAGAAAAATCTGAGGTAATAACCGGATAAAAGTTTTTGGAATAATCCGCTGCTGTCATTACTGAAGAGGGAAGCGCATCAAGATCGGATCTAAACATCGGCGTCCAGGTATTGTGAAATGTAAAAATATCCGGACCCTCTCCTTTTGCTAGAGCATTCGACAGCCTCACACGATAATCTTGAGGTGACTGAATAATATATGTAATTTTTGTTCCCGGATGCGAAGACTCATATGATGAGATTAATGGCGCAACAATGCTTGCATCTTCCCAAAGCCCCCACCAAGTTATATTTCCCGAACTTTTATTTGTGGGTTTTCCAATCAGTTTAAATGCGGCAAAACCCACTATTGCCAATAAAAATATTATTCCGACAACAAGCAAGATCTTGGGAAATTTTTTCTTTGGAGATAGAACGACTTGGGGAGGGGGAACGTTTGATAGACTATCCGGCGCGCCAACAGGTACACCAACGGGATTTTGAGTATTATTGTTTTGGTAAATATTAAGGGGTGGCATTTTCTCTGCGTTTTGGGTTATATTTAAATGGTATCATATGCCTAGAATATGGCAAGTAATTCCGATAACAAAATAAAAAGGATGGCCAGATATTTTTTGAAAAAATATCTACTCCGCGGCGTTATCGTTCTTGGCGCGCTGATATTAATCGTCCTTGCAGGAATTTTATCCTATCTAATAGTCTATAACGGAAAAATTTACCCGAACATCTCCGTAGCCGGCATCAAAGTTGGTGGAATCACTTCTTCTGAGGCTTCCGATATTTTATCTAAAAACACGATTACACCCACAGAACTGACCCTTATCTATCAAGACCAAGTTTTCAAAATAAAAACAGAGGATATCGATCTTTCCTATGATTTTCCAGCCTCTGCCGATAGAGTTTTCGGGTTTACAAGAACAGGAAATATTCTTTACGATCTTGAAAACCGTATTAGATTACTCTTTTACCCAAAAGACTTTGGCCTTGTCACCAATATAAGCAACGATAAGCTCGCAAAAACGGTTTCTATTATTGCCGGACAAATTTCCATCGATCCAATCAATCCAAGTATTAGTAAAGTTAATGGCAATGTTGTTATAAACAGGGGTTCCCCCGGGAAAGAGGTCGATCAAATGCGATTAACATCCGATATTATGCAAAGCTTATCTATGAGTTCAGGTACTCAAATTTCAATTCCCGTTGATAATATCGATAATACCCTGAATGAAATTGAAGCAAAAGCATTTACCGAACGTGCACAAAAATTTATTGGAAAAACCATTTTGCTAAAATTCGAGTACAGCAATATCCAGCTTCAAGATGTTGATTTGTTCAAGCTTCTTGATCCGAAGGGGGGTTATAAAGATGACACTCTTTCCGAATCTATTCAAAAAGTTGCGGAGGCAATTGAACGTGATCCGCAAAACCCAAAGTTTGTGTTCGAAAACGGAAAAGTAACTGAATTTCAACCATCTCTACCCGGTGTAAAAATAGACAATGAAAACTTTAAAAATTTGCTCATTGAAAAAATGGATATACTAGCCGATTCAACGGATAAAAATTTAGATCTTGATATTCCTGTAGTTAAAACACCACCTGAAATCACAACAGACAAGGTTAATAATCTGGGAATTAAGGAATTGATTGGGAGGGGAACTTCAACATATTTTCACTCTATTCCAAACCGTGTCCACAATGTATCCCTTGCCGCATCCCGAATAAACGGAACTCTTGTTAAACCTGGCGAAACTTTTTCTTTTAATGAGGCCCTGGGAGACGTCTCAGCTTTTACGGGTTACCAGCAGGCTTACATTATCAGTGGCGGTAAAACAATTCTTGGTGATGGTGGTGGGGTTTGTCAGGTTTCAACTACACTATTCAGGGCACTTCTGGATGCGGGGCTTCCAATTATTGAACGTCAAGCCCACGCCTATCGTGTGGGGTATTACGAACAGGATTCTCCCCCGGGGCTTGATGCTACTGTCTATTCACCCTCTCCAGATTTGAAATTTACCAATGATACCGGCAACTATATTCTGATCGAAGCAAGTGTAAATCCAAAAAATTATTCTTTGGTTTTTGAGCTCTACGGAACACTTGACGGAAGAATTGCTAGTATTTCCAAACCAATTGTGACAGGTGTTTCCTCACCCCCTGAAGATCTTTATCAAGACGACCCAAGCCTTCCCACTGGAACAATCAAACAAATTGAGTACAAAGCATGGGGAGCCAAGGTTACTTTCAAATATGTTGTCACTAAAAACGGCCAAGAAATCATTAATAAAACTTTTATAAGCAACTATAAGCCCTGGCAGGCAGTTTACTTACGAGGAACCGGACCTGTAAATTAGTTTGGGGCAAGCCTCAAATTATAGTAAAATGTCCCCATGCAAATTGTTAAATGTAACAAAGATTCAATTGAAATTGCCGACGGTATCTTAAAAAGTGGCGGCTTAATAATTTATCCAACTGAAACATTGTATGGTGTCGGGGTTGATGCAACAAACGAAGAAGCAGTTAAAAAACTTACCGTTTATAAAAACCGTCCTTTGGGAAAACCCTATTCAATTGCAGTTAGAGATATCAAAATGGCCGAGGAGTATGGAAACATAAATCAAACCGCAAAAAATCTTTTTCTTGAGTTTTTGCCTGGGCCTTTAACTGTCATTGTTAAAGGAAAACATAAATTAGCCAATGGGGTTGAATCCGAAAACGGAAAGCTTGGAATAAGACTACCCGACTACGAATTTGTCCAAAAGCTAGTTGGCAAATTTGGCAAACCCATCACAGCAACGTCGGCAAATGCCAGTTATAAAAAAAGGCCATATCAAGTTTCCGATATATTGGACAACCTAAGCCAAAAGCAGAAAGATTTAATTGACCTTGTTGTCGACGCCGGAAAACTCCCAGTAAGAGATCCCTCCACCGTCATTGATACAACCCTTGATGAACCGATGACATTAAGACAAGGAGAAATAAAACTTTCAGATAAAAATGAAGTTTTAAGCAGAAGTGAAGAGAACACTCAAAATATTGCCAAGGAAATTTGGCAACATTTTGAATCATACTCAGGTAAGAGGTCTATTGTCTTTGCCCTTCAAGGAGAAATGGGAACCGGAAAAACCCAATTTACAAAGGGGCTTGCCCGTGCAATGGGGATAACAGAACTTGTTACTTCCCCCACTTTTGCCATCGAAAACGAATATGAAACCGGGGAAAATAAGCTTTATCACTTTGACGCATGGAGACTGGAAAACTCGGAGGAACTCAATGTTCTTGGATTCGAAAAATTGGTCCTGCAAAAATCGATCATTTCTGTGGAATGGGCCGAAAAAGTCGCTGACGTTATTCGTGGATTTGACGACGAGGCAATAATTATTTGGATCAAAATAAAGTTTGGGGTAAATGAAAATGACAGGATAATTTCCTGGGGAAATTTATGAAAATATTGGCAATAGACACATCTTGTGATGAAACCTCGGCCGCATTAACGGACGGAGTAAAAATTCTTTCCAATATTATTTGGTCTCAATCCTCCGCACATGCAAAATTCGGGGGTGTCATGCCCTCACTTGCACAGAGAATGCATGAGGAAAGAATCGATTGGGTAATAGATAGGGCCATTAAAAAATCAAAATGTACAGTTAGTGATTTAGATGCGATAGCAGTAACCACAGGACCCGGTCTTTCCATTGCCTTGGGAGTTGGAATAGACAGAGCCAAAAAACTGGCAATTAAACATAATAAAAAACTTATTGCTATAAACCATCTTGAGGGACACGTGCTCAGTTGTTTGGCAGGGCCAAACACTGAGGATGTAGAATTAAAAATTAATAATTTACAATTCCCAGCATTAGGACTTGTTGCATCCGGAGGGAACACCCTACTCGTTAAAATAAATAAAATCGGCTCCTACGAGATTTTAGCCCAGACAACAGACGACGCTTTAGGAGAGGCTTTGGACAAAGGGGCAAGAATGTTGGGCTTGGGTTATCCGGGTGGCGCTGTTTTGGAAAAGGTCGCACGTGGTGGAGATACAAAAACCTATACCCTGCCTGTCCCAATTGCAGGGCAGGAGAAAAGGCAAATATTTACTTACTCCGGACTTAAAACCGCCTTTTCCCGTCTGGTGAAATCTGAAGAACCGCTGACTAAAATAAAAATTCAGAATCTCGCTACCTGTTTTCAGGATACTGCCTTTATTCATTTAATACGTGTTTTGCGTTATTACATAATTCATAATTCATCATTCGTAATTCATAATTTGCTTGTGGGTGGTGGTGTTTCTGCAAATATTGAAATTCGCAAACGTTTAAGAAAACTGTGTAATCAATATTCTATAAATGTTCTTTTCCCAAAATCTAAAAAACTTTATGGAGATAATGCTGCAATGATTGGCGTAGCAGCGTATTTTAAAGCCCAAAGAAATGAATATACAAATCCAGATTTGATTGACAGAAAGCCGGGCGCAAAGATTTCCGATTGATGCTAAAATACAGGCAAGACAATATTTAGATGGATAAAATTTACGAACACCAGAAATACGAGGATAAAATTTATAAAAAGTGGGAAGGATCCGACGCATTTACCCCAAAAATTTCAAAATTCAAAAAACCGTTCACTATAATAATGCCGCCCCCAAATGCTAATGATCCTCTTCATATAGGACACGCAAGGTTTGTTGCCATCGAGGATACATTAATGCGTTATCACAGAATGAAAGGAGATCCTGCTTTATGGCTTCCTGGAAGTGATCATGCCGGTGTAGAAACGCAGTATGTCTTTGAAAAAAAACTCAGGGAAAAAGGTCAAAGTCGTTTTGATTTTGACCGCGAAACTCTCTTCAAGATGATTTGGGATTACGTTCAGGAAAACACTGGCGTGATGGAGTCACAACTCAAAAAATTGGGTGCTTCCTGTGATTGGACAAGGTCCAGGTTTACACTTGATCCGGAAATAATAAAAATAGTTTATAAAACATTCAAAAAACTTGCGGATGACGGAATGGTTTATAGAGATAAAAAACTTGTAAATTATTGCACCCATTGCGGCACCGCCTATTCAAATCTTGAGGTGGATTACATTGAAAGAAAAGATCCCCTTTATTATATGAAGTACGGGCCTTTTACTCTAGCTACCGTCAGACCCGAAACAAAATTTGGTGACACCGCAGTTGCGGTACACCCGGATGACATTAGATATAAAAAATATATTGGAAAAACTATCACCGTAAAGGGACTCATTGGAGATTTCAAAGTCAAAGTCATAGCCGACAGACTGGTTGATCCCACCTTTGGAACCGGTGTTGTAAAAGTAACCCCAGCACACGACTTTAACGACTTTGAAATGGGGACAAGACACGGTCTTGAAATCAAACAGGTAATTGGTCTTGATGGAAAACTGAATGAACTTACGGGCAAATATCAGGGTTTGTATGTCAACCAAGCCAGAAAACAAATTGCGGAAGATCTGGAAAAAGAAGGTCTTTTGGTTAAAATTGATAATGAATACACACACAACGTCGGTATTTGCTACAGATGTAAAAACATCATAGAACCAATGATTATGGAGCAATGGTTCCTAAAAGTTGCTCCGTTAACAAAACTGGCCATAGCTGCAATCAATAAAGGCAATGTTAAGTTTGCCGCAAAGAAATTCGAAAAGATAGCCCTTCATTGGCTTAGAAATCTCAAAGACTGGAATATTAGCCGCCAAATTGTATGGGGAATAAGGATTCCTGCTTATCGATGCGATAAATGCCTTGAGTGGACAATCACGGACGGGTCCGCTCCCGAAAAATGCGGGTCATGCGGACACACAAAACTAACTCAAGACCTGGATACATTTGATACATGGTTTTCCTCGGGACAATGGCCTTTTGCTACCTTAAAAACAACCAATCCGAAAGATTTTGAATATTTTTATCCAACCTCAGTTATGGAAACAGCCTATGACATTCTCCCGTTCTGGGTTATAAGAATGATTATGCTTGGAACCTATATGACTGGAAAAGTTCCCTTTAGAGAAGTTCTTATTCATGGGCTTGTTAGAGACAAAGAAGGTCAAAAAATCAGTAAATCCAAGGGGAACGTAATTAACCCCATTGAAATGGTTGAAAAATATGGTGCGGACGCGCTTCGCATGGGTCTACTTTGGGGTGCTCTTGTGGAAAACGATATTTCTCTGTCAGAAGAGAATATTAATGCCCAAAGAAAGTTTTGCAATAAAATATGGAATGCCTCCCGATTTATTTCCCAATTTAACGATGAATCCAAATTTAACAAATCGTTTGATAAACATCTAAAAGAAGTCACCAAAAACGTCACAAAACACCTTGAAAAATATCAGCTGAGCCAAGCTGCGGAACTTCTTTATTCAGAATTCTGGCATTGGTTTTGCGACGAGTGTATAGAAAATTCCAAAAAAGGAGAGATTGGCGCAAAACAACTTAAAGAAGGACTACTGGTATTTATAAAATTACTTCATCCTTTTATGCCATTTGTAACAGAACAAGTTTGGAGTGAAATTGGGGAAGATAGACTCCTAATTACTTCTCCCTGGCCGAAAGTTTAAGGCTTGGCTGTTGCCGATGGTGAACTCACAGAAGTAGCGGTGGGTGTTGTCTCAATAAACTTAAAAGTGGATAGGATTTGGTCAAAAATCTCAATTATTTTTGGATCAGGATAGTTCCGATCATACGGAAAAAGCTCAAATTCTACCATTTTATTGCCGTATTCGATCAGAATCTCATAACCTGGTGTTTGGCCAGGGGTATCATATGCGGAATGTGTTTGATAACCGTTAAGTACTCCTGATGTGTAATTTGACGATTGTCCTTGGTTTCGCGGATCTCTCCAAGAACTAAAATTCTGGTCAATGAAGGTGGTTGAGATGACATAATAGTCTGATCCACTGTCACGATAGGTGGGAAGTGTGGGTGTGATATTTGATACAACGGAATTCTCACTACGTGTCCAATCTGTAGGATATTTAAAAGTGAACTTTGATTGTTGATCACCATATGTTTTCCAATTTGCAGTTGGATCAGGAGTTGGTGAAGCAGTAACTATAGCAATGGGTGTTGGGGTTGGTGTCGTACCGGAACCACTAAAATATTTTAACCACAATAAATAACCGCCGGCAGCAAGAACCGCAATCAACATTAATATTATTGCAACAATCAGAATCGGAGAGTTTTTCTTTGCAGGTTCCGGAGAGTTTGGTGTTATCGGTGTTTGTGGCGCGACAGGAGTACTGGGAACATCCGAGTTATCTTGTATCTGAACAGGAGGAACAAAAGTCTCCTTAGGGGCTACCGGTTCAGTCCCCAAACTTTGGGGCGTTCGTTCAATGGGTTGGGGTGAATTATTTTCCCCTTGTGGTATCGAAGTATTTGGGTCCATAATTTAGAATAACACATGAATAAGGCCAAGGTCAATAAAAACACCACGTACCTAATTCTTATTGTTAGCGCTTTTATATTGCTACTTCTTAGCATGGTCAACATTAAAACAATTTCTACAAACAAAGAAGTTCTTGGCATTAAAACTCAAACCGAATCCGACGAAGAATTCTGGAATAATTTTTTGGTAAACAATCCAAACTATGTTCCCGGTTGGATTGAAATAGGTAAGTTTGAAAAAGCCGCTTCCATTAATCCAAACTTTGAGGGTTTAGACAGATAAATTTATTCTTTGGGGGCTTCTGCTGGGTTTTCTCCACCCTCGGCCGGCTGTGCTTCGCCAGTTCCTTCGGCTGCACCCTCAGCGGGAACTTCCCCTTCGACTGGAGTCGGAGCTTCTACTACTTCTTCTTTTTGAGGAGGTTCAACCTTAGCAACAATCTCTTCAGCATCAGTTTTAACCTCAACCTTAGATTTGTCATATTTTAGATCCTTAACCATTGTTGCCTGATCTACTTCGGAAAGAGCACTAACATCCACCGTAAATTTTTCGGGTAGGTCTGCAGGCAGTGCTTCGACTTTAATTTCATTGAGATACTGAACCACAGTACCAATCGACTGTTTTTCTGCGGGAGATTCACCGGTCAGTTCAACGGGAATGTCTGCTTCTACTTTTTCCTTAAGATCAACCTGCAGAAAATCTACGTGAACAGGCTCATCTGTGATTGGATGAACTTGAAGATTATGTATAAGAACAGGTCTTTCTTCGCTTCCCAGGGTAAGAGCAAGAAGGCCCGTCTCCCCCGCCTCTTTATATATCTTCTCGAAATCTTTTAAATCGACCTGAACGGCCTGTGATTTAACTTTTTTTCCATAAACGTTTCCGGGTATTATTCCCTCTTTACGAAGATTTTTAACTTTTCTTCCCTCAACTGTTCTTTTATCTGCTTTAAGTATTGTTTTCGGCATTTTTAAAATAACATTCGCGCAAACAAATCACGAACCAATGTTGCATTATAGCAGTATTCATACTCACCCTGCAACGGCGCGTTGGGGGGAGCCTTTGAGCACTGAGAAGTAAAGACGGGTTTTGATCCTAAAATCTTGATGGGGGTGGTCACTTTTATACTAACCGGAAAGCCGTCTATCCCGGCTTGTTTCCTGAAGTAAAAACCATACTGGCTCAAAACATTGTCTGTTTTGTTGGTCCAAGAAAATATCAACTTTTTACTCTCTCCTCCTAACACCTCAGTTATTATGCCAATTTCTTTACGTCCCTTTGAATCAGTAATCTCGGGTGTTAATACCTGATAGTTTTGGCCGAATGTGCTGGTCACTTTTATGTTGGTGGAATTTTCAGGAACCAAAAGCCTGACATAAGATTTGTATCTTCCCGAAGCACCAAGATCCGTATTTGCAGAGTTTTGTAAAGTTAATGTCAGAATTTTGTTGATTTCCCCTCCTTTGATATTTATGTCAACCTCAGCACTTCTCTTAACAAAATAGTTTGATTTATTAACACCAACGTTTGCCTCGACGATGCCAGCCAGGTCGGAAAAACAGTTTCCGTCACAACTCGGGATAAACACTGCCCCATCCCAATTAAGCGCACTTATTGATTTTTGAACGTCTGTGGCATGTAAAAATAACTGTACGTGTCTTTGGTCTAAACTTTTATAAATTAACTTTAGAACGGATATTTTCTGTGATGATGACAAATTTCCGATTTCATCAAGTATGGTTCTTGAAAGGGCTGTTAAAAAACTGGCTTTTTTGTGGGTACCGGGGAAAAAATTATCCTGAACTTCTGATTGGACTTTTTCATACAAGTTGTCTGGTGTTATATCCATATTATAATCGGACAAAAATATTGAACCGCTTACTTCCAGAAAATCTTTAATCGGATGCAGGTCGATGGAGACAACCCCGTCCACCTGTTTATCCATTTCTTTATCCAAAAACCACTCAGCCCGCTTTGCAGACGTTGGAAAATCCGGATCCCAGTTTGAATCTCTAAGCCACCAATTTGCCTCACCCAAATATTGCTTAATTGGTGCCGGTGGCTCAACGTGACCATTAAGTTGTCCGTCAGCCGAATAAACATCACTAATTACAAAGTCTGAAAGTCTGCCGTTGTCAAAAGTCAAAAGTCCGTAAGAACCTATGAAGCCCCCTGTAGGACGAAGCTCCATATTATTTTCAAAAAGGACCAAGTATGTTTTACTTTTTTCGCTGCCTAAAATATCCGGCAGTTTCTCTACAATAATCGTCATTTGGGAAACCAGGTTTTTATAAGTTTCAAAATCTATTTTGGACAAAATCATTTTTGCGACAATCGACCCATCCCCTTTGCCTGTTATTGTTTTTTCTTCGAGGGTTGAAATACTGGTATAAATTTGGCCAAGTTCCCCATCTGAATCACTAAGAAGACCGGCCACTGAATATGGTGAATTTCCAAGCATGCTACTAAAAAGAGTTTTCCCTTTCTTAATAAGAGGTATTGCACTTATTGCCACATCGGAAGTGTTTTTAAACACATATGATGTATATTCGGTTTCTTTGTAAATTTGCCCTATAAGCGGTATGTATTTTAGGGCTTTGCTTTCATACAGTCCCACATTGGAAACAATTTTGTTTGAATAAAACAGATTTAGAGCAACATCATCATGTCCAACCCTAAACTCGCGATATGCAAAGTAGGTCAACACTCCACTAACAATTAGGTTTAATATCGGCAGCAAAAAGACAATTAAAAGCGGTGCTAAAATTAGTTTCATGCTTTTTCCGGAAGGCTTTCCAATGGTTTGTTTGTTGGTTTTTTTTAATGGTGGGTTTTTCTGTTTTACATATTTTAGGGGCCTGGAACTGATCCATTTATAAGTTTCTGTTAGAGAGTAATTTACATCTCTATTCATCCTGGATATTTCAATGTTTCTCGGTAATTTATCGGTTGGGGCATTTGGAAGAGAAATGTATTTTATGTCTCCTAGTAATTTAGTATTAATTTGCCAAAATACATTAGAGGAAATTTCTGTCCCCAGCAGTAGAATTTCCTTGCCGTAAGGACCAAAAGCAAAAAGCCACTTAACAATCTGTTTCGCCGCATCACTGACAAAAACCGGATAAAAAAGCTCCCCTACCGGCATTGAAAAAGACCTTTCTCCCATCATGTCGTTTAAATAACGGGGTAATTTAAGATTACTTGTCAGATCAATTCTGGGGCCTAAAAGATCGCCTATGTAAATTATTCCTATGTTGTCCGATATTTGTAATCCTTCGACACCTAACACTCCATATGTTTCTTTGGGTAGAACTACAAACGTCTTAGTGTTTTGAAAACCTACAGTCTTCAAAAACTTTTTTATATCATCCCCTACCGCTGTTTTATTTAAAAAACCCGAACAGAAAATTATATAACCATAGGCCACATTTTTTTGAAAGGTATCGTGTGCACCAATACTAAACTTATTTCTTGCGACAATGTGGGATGTCTTCTCTGCCCAACCTTTTACATCGGAGGTCACCACATTTACAAAACAATTATTTGCCAGAAGATTCTCTAAAATATATATAGATAGAAAGTTCGGTTCTGAATAAAGGAGAACTAACGATTTACCATCAGGGTTCATGTTAATTAATATTTTACCGCAACTCTTTATTTTTTATTTAATTAAAATGCTGCAGGAAAATTAGTTTTCAAGTCGGGTAATAATTATTAAAATTTGAGTCTCCCTCGGAACGTGAAATTTTCACAGAAAATATCCCGAAATTAAAAATGTTTATCCAGTTCTTCGTTTACCAAAAGGTCTGCAACTTTGTTTTGCTCACGGGGTATGTTTCTAAAAAATATTTTTTTATCTAATTCGCTAAATATTTTTCTAATCGACAAATTCAAAATCTGTAACTCCGGCTTTTTAATTTTATAAACTCCGTTCAGTTGTTTAACAACCAGTTCGGAGTCCAGAAAAAAAATAACATCATTTTCTTTTAATGTATGTTTACTCTTCAATAACCAGTTAAGAGCAAGAAGAACCCCTTCATATTCTGCAACATTATTTGTGTTGGTATTTAAAAATTTTGATTGCTTCTCTAAAACTTTACCTTTCAACTCTGCGACGAAAGCACACGCTGCAGGTCCAGGATTTCCTCTTGATCCCCCATCTGTATGAATAATTATCGCATCGTTTTGCATGCAATTAGTTTAACACAAAATTATATTTTTTCTCTGGAAGAAATTCCCAAGAAAAGGGACAGAAGAAGCATGTTTTGCTGAATGGTAAACCAATAGTGATCAAAAAGTCCAGTCGTTAAAACAAAAAATATTATTAAAATCCCCCAGCTGTTTTTTGTTTTAGTATTTCTGACGAAATAGAAAGAAATAAAATAATAAAGAATGAGAATACCGGCAATTCCCATCTCCGTCACAAGGAGTAAATAAATATTATGGACGGGTTGCAGCAACCAAACATTGGAAGAGATCTCTGTATAAGAAATTTCGTTAATAATAAAATTATTTAAGCCCACCCCAGTGATCCAACTTTCGGAAAACATTTTCCCTGCAATATTAGCCAGTTCCACCCTTTCACTAAAACTTTGCGAAAGGGTGATTCCACTCCCAAGTATTGATCCGGAAAAAACACTAAAGTAAAAACTTAACAAAAAAAATAAAATTATAAATAAATTAAACCCCTTAATATTAAAGAGGTGTTTTTTAAAAGCAAAATACAAAACCAGACAAAAGGAAAGTCCAACAAAAGCAGACAACGAGAATGTTAAAACAAAAGCAGACAATATTACCAGTAGCCCAAAAAATTTATAGATATTAATATTTTTCAAATAGTTAAAATATAGAAAAATTAGTGATGCTCCCAAAAATCCCGCAAACGAGTTTGGATGAGAAAACGTTGAATAAGCCCTAAGATAATTATCTCCAAATAAATTAACAAGGGCGATGCCGGGAGTAAAAATTGTAAAAGATCTTTCTCCTAATAGATATAAAATGTTACCCAGTGTTCTTCCTCTAAAAAATTGCAGCACCCCGATAAACGAAAAAAAAATTAACGAATAAAATAATGTTATAGAAACATTCCTGATACTAAACATGTCTTCTCTATTTTTGACATAATACCCAAGTGCTACAAACTCAATAATTTTCAACCATTTAATAAGTGACACGTAAAAAACAGAGGAAAAGAACAAATTGAAAACAATGATTCCAAAAAATAATATCAATAAATATTTATATTTTTTGATGTCAGACGTGGCTTTGATTCTTTTTTTAATAATCCATGGCACAAAAAGGCTAATAAATAAAAGGTCGGTTAAATATATTGTTGGCGAGAGATAGTCAACACGTATACCAAATACAAATGCAAAGTTTGGCCAAAAATGAAGAGCTAATTGTGTCGGAAAAAGAAAAATTAAAAGAAGACTTAAATATTTACCAAGAAGTTTTGATTTAAGAATCACTTTTTAGGACTGATAATTAAGAACCTCTCTTCTCCCTCACCCTCGGATATAGTTTCCACGTCTTTGTTGTCGGCAAGAGCCATGTGGACGATCCTTCTTTGCCAAGCCTTCAGGTTGTAAAGGCTTTGGGCGGTTCCTGTCTCAATTGCTCTTTGTGCGGTTGTGGTAGCCAAATCTTTAAGATACTCTTCCTCTTTTTGTCTATAATCCCCCACATTGACAACAATCTTTGACCACTCCCCTGTCTTTTGTTTAAAAAGAACCGACAAAATATTTTGAATACTTAAAAGTGTCTCTCCCCTTTTACCAATCAGAAGTCCTGTGGCATCCCCTGCGTCAATTTCCACAGTAAAAACTTCATCGCTCTCATTGAAGTTAACTGAGGACTTAATATCGGTTGCCATTAAAGAAAAAAGTTCATTTACAACTTCTTTCAATATTTTGGTTTTTTCTTTCATTTTTTCTTTATGAGTCTAGATTTTACCAGATTAATTGCAGGCGTCAAACTTCCCCAACCGGACATTGAAACTTGTTGCCAAACATTAACCAGCGAATAAACCAGCCAATAAAGCGCCAATCCGGATGGAAGACTTAATCCAAAAATTAAAGTCATTAAAGGCATCATATAAGTCATGGACTTTTGCATGGCAACTTGAGTATCGTCGAGCGTTCCTTTGGATTTTTTAGCAATCTTTTGCTCTTGTGTTATATATGGGCTTGTTATTTTCACAGACAAAAACTGCGCAACGGTTGCGAGAATTAGGAATAATCCCGGTATGCCAAACGGTATACCCTGAATGTGAAAAGCATCTGGTTTGCTTATATCCAAATATAAGAAACGTGTATTAAGTGGTTGATCATCCGAAAACTTGAGAGGAGCGTATAAAAGATTATTAAGCTTTCCTGATGCTATATCTTGACTGGATAAAGCTGCTGTAAAAACCTGGAAAAGGGCAATCAATACCAAAAACTGCAATATATAAGGAAGGCATCCCGCCGTTGGATTGATTTTGTTTTGTTTATAAAGTTCTGCTTGTGCTTGTGACATTTTTACCTTGTCATTCCCATATTTCTTCCTAAGCTTCGCAAGCTGTGGCTCCATTTCCTTAATTCTTTTCATTGATTCCATATACGGCTTTGTAAGTGGTCTCAGGAGAAAAATTAAAAATACGCTAAAAAGAATAATTGCAATTCCAAGATTTTGTCCCAAGTACTTATAAAAAAGAATAAGGCCATTCGTTAATGGCTGAACTAATATTGTTGTAAAAATATTTCCCATTTATTATTTATTTTACAGGGTCAAATCCGTAACCTCCCCAAGGATGGCATTTACTGAGCCTTTTTAAACCCATTTCCAAACCTTTGGGAAAACCGAATTTTTCCAAGGCCTCAATTGTATACTCCGAACAGGTTGGTGTAAAACGGCAGGCTTTACCAAAAACAGTCTCCAGAACCGGAGAGATAAATCTTTTATAAAATCTTAATACAAAGGTTAATATTTTTTTCATTTCATTAAGCCCGCTTTTCTAAGCGAGGAACGAACCTCTTTCATAATGTCCGTTGTTGAAACTCTGTAAATACTTGTCTTTGCCAAAAAAACCACATCGTACCCTGGAACAAGATTAATACTATCGATTCGAACAGCTTCACTCATCGCTCTTTTGAATCTGTTCCTGTCAACCGCATCTTTTGCAATTTTCGTAGAAACTATAAATCCGAATTTACTAGGTTCCTTGTCTCCTCTTTCTACATATGCTATTCCGAAACTGTCTGATTGAAATACTTTTCCTTCAGTTTGAACCCTGGCATAATCCTTTGCACCGGTAAGTTTAAATTTTTTTGCAAGCATAATTGGAGCTTAAACAGAAAGATGTTTTCTCCCCTTTAATCTTCGTCTTTTGATTATGTTTCTGCCAGTTTTGGTGCTCATTCTGACTCTGAAGCCGTGTGCCCTAACTCTCTTAATTTTACTGGGTTGATAGGTTCTCTTGGTTGCCATGACGTTTATTATAGTTGAACTATTAAATTTTGGCAATTGGGGCTTGACGAATTGTGGATAACTCGTTAATAGTACATAGTACAAAGTACCTAGAAATTAGAAGGGAACTTCCACAACGTCCCGCCCAGACACCCACTGTACTACGTACTAAGTACTCTGCACTAATACCATGAATAATGAACAGGTTTGGAAAGATTCGCTAGAAATTATAAAAGTCACGGTTTCACCCGCAATATTTTCTACCTGGTTCTCACAGACTCATCTTGTTTCCATAGAAGACCTAAAAGAGAGGACTATTGTTGAAATAGGGTGTCCCACTTCTTTCGCAAAAAATACTATTGAGGCCAGATATTTTGGTTTGGTTCAAGACTCATTGTCAAAAGTGGTAGGGAAGAAGTGTGATTTGACTTTCATGGTTAAGTCAAATCCCAAAATAATCAAGGACTCGTTAGGGGAGGTCTCTCCGCTCTTTTCGGTTGAAAAAGATGAAAAAAGTTCTCTTGAGGTTTTACAAAGAGCAAGAGTAAGACCGAGTTTCACCTTTGAAAATTTTGCAGTTTCTTCTTCAAACCAAATGGCCCATGCCGCAGCAGAGGCTGTTTCTAAAAACTTGGGATCTGCATACAACCCTCTTTTCATCTGGGGTGGGGTAGGGGTTGGAAAGACTCATCTTATGGTTTCCGTAGGAAATTCCATTCTGAAAAAAGATCCTGAGAAAAAAGTGCTTTTTTGTACCGGAGAGGATTTTACAAATGATATTGTTGAGGGTATCAGAAACAAAACAACACAGGCCTTTAGAAACAAATATAGGAAGCTTGATTTACTTCTTATTGACGATATTCAGTTTATTGCCGGCAAAGTCACCGTGCAGGAGGAATTTTTCCATACTTTCAATTCAGTTACTTCTGTCGGAGGACAAATTATATTAACCTCCGATAGGCCGCCTTCCGAAATTTCCAAACTTGAAGAAAGACTCAGAAGCCGATTCGAAGCCGGACTTATCGTGGACATAGCCCCACCTGATTTTGAACTAAGATGCGCAATCACTCAAATTAAAGCAAGAGAAAAGGGAGTTGATATATCTTCCGAACAAGTTCAAATGATTGCGGCAAATACTGAATCCGCCAGAAAAATTGAAGGAATTCTGACAAGAATTTTAACCGAGATACATATAAAGAATGTCATTGTTACAAATGAATTGATAGAGTCGATGTTTTCAAAAAGCTTAGAAACATCAGGAAAAGTAACTCGAAGTTCTCCTGATGAGGTTGTCGATGCTGTTTCCAAGTACTTCCAGATAGGAAAGAGGTTGCTTTTGGGGGAGAGTAGGGCACGGCCCATTGCAAGGCCAAGACAGGTTTTAATGTATATCTTAAGAACCCATTTAGGGATTCCTCTGGAAGAAATTGGGAGAGTGGTCGGAGGAAGAGATCATACCACAGTAATGCACGCTGTGGAAAAGATAGCAGGGTTAGCCACAATCGATGTGCAAATCCGTGAGGATATTTTGAAGATAAAACAAACCATTTGAAAACAATTTTTAAGTTTACTGACTTATCAACAACAAGATTCAATTTATCCACAAATCTATTCACAATCGTCTATGCCTACCATCAACACAAAATCATCCCGAAAAGTAAATTTAAAATCAAACATTTTTCAACTTATCAACCATCTCTACTACTAGAACTACTAGTTAATATATGATAAACAAGGTAAAGAAAAATTAACGAAAATGAAATTGCAAGTACTTCAGGAAAATTTAGAGAAAGCAGTCAACATAACAACAAGGTTCGCGAGTACTAAAGCACAACTTCCCATTTTAGGAAATATTCTTTTATCTACTAAAAAAAGTAAAATTTTTCTATCTTCAACAAACCTGGAAATATCAGCATCAGTACAAATTGGTGCAAAAGTTGAAAAAGAGGGAGAGATAAGCATTCCTGCAAAAGTTATTGCAGATCTTGTTTCCAATCTACCCAAAGAAACAATAAATCTTGAATCTGAAAAAGAACAACTAAAAGTTTCAACGACAGGTTTTTCATCTACTGTTTTAGGGATCAACCCTACGGATTTTCCGAAAGTACCCAACACGCTCGATGATAAAAACACTATTGTTTTTTCAAAAAAAGAAATATCTGACTCTTTAAATAAGGTTATTTTTGCCACATCGGTTGACGAAACAAGACCTATCCTAACAGGAGTTCTCTTTATATTAGATAAGGATTCCCTGTCTTTAGTTGCCACGGATGGTTTTAGACTTTCTAAAAAAGTTATTCCTCTCAAAGATTCTAAAAGTGATAAAAAAACCGTGGTTATCCCGAAAGGTGTTTTGGGAGAAATTAATAGAGGAATTTTCGAAGCCGATGAGATTCTTTTTGATTTGGAAGAAAATGAAAAACAAATTATTTTTGGAATAGAAGATACTGTTTTAACATCCAGGTTGTTGGAGGGAGAATACCCTGATTTTGAAAAGATAATTCCCAAAGAGTCTAATATCAAAATTACACTGGACAAAGAAGAGTTTTTGAGAGCAGTGAAGCTTGCCTCTATTTTTGCCAGGGAATCCGCAAATGTTGTAAAAATTAAAATTCTGAAAGACTCAATAAAGGTTTCGGCTGAAAGTAGTGCGGCAGGGAGTCAGGAAACTAAGGTTGATGCGAAAATTGACAAGGGAAGCCCTGAGGAGTTTGAAATTGCTTTTAACTACAGATATATAGAAGATTTTTTACACTCTGTGGCAGGGGAGGAAATAAAAATGGAGTTTTTGAATTCGACCTCTGCAGGAATCTTTAGAGATACAGGGGATTCTAACTATCTTCACTTGATCATGCCAGTAAAAATTTAAAAATTATTGTGGAATTTCATCTAAAGGAGAAAATTTTAACATTCCTGGCTTAAAGTTTAATATTATTTTTTCAGATAAATTATCGTTATCTGCCGAGCTTACACTAATTGTTAGTTTATAAAGCGTTTCATATTTCCAGCCTTCTACCGCTTTTACATAAAGGACACTATTGTTTTCATTTAGATCAAAGATAATATTTGTTTTAGGTTCGGAGGCAATAACCAATGATTCGACTTTAATTGGTTTTGAAAAATAAAATTCAACGGCAGAAGTTGACAAAAGAGGGTCTGTTGAATTATTTGCAGGAATTGTTTTGACTAATTCAAATTTAGTTGTTGGAGTCGGTAACGGTGTGGTGTCTGGTTTGCCTTGGGTTGCAAAAAAAATCCAAAGCAAGGAAATTAAACTTAAAATTATAAGGGCAAACAAAAATAACCTTTTTCTATTCTTAAACATAGATATCTAAATTATAGATCATTTACAGAAATAATTTTCCGGTTTCACCCAACGACCATTTACCTGAAACTCTATATGTAAATGAGTGTTTGTCCCTTGATTAAAAAGAGTTGCTACTTTTGTTCCTGAACTTACTGTTTTGGGTGCATTAGTGCTTGCAACATGTGTAAGAACAATCATATATGAACCTGTTGTATCGGCATACATGACAGTATATCCAGCCGCGCCGTTACTGAAAGTAGCAGATAAATTCCATGTCGTGTTTTTGCCTAAGATGGTTGGGGCATAAACTGTTTTTATACCATTTGGAAAAACATCATAGGCATATCCGTAGTAGGGGCAGCTGTCCGGAGTTCTACACCCGGTCCATTGTGGAATTGAATATCTGTAAGGTGCTCCTCCCATGGCATTCCAGTATGTGGTGCTTCCATGACCAGTGTTTGTTTGAGGATTATATGAATAATTCATGGAATTTACAGGTTTTCCTGCGGGAAGGGGACAAGAAATTGGAGGTGATCCAAAGGTTACTGAAGCACTTGTTTCTGCGGTAACCCCGCTTTTTTCTGCTACATCAGCTGTAATAGTAATGGTGTCTATTATTGAAGAGTCGTTGTAACCTTTATCGTACGTTGATGTATATGAAAATGTGTATGGTAAAGACGGTGATATAGAATCAACAGAACTTGGAATATCGCTTGTGGAAGGACAATTTTTATTTAAACTACTTGTTACTTGGCAGTCGTATTTAATATTAACGTTACTAAGGACACCCTTTTTGGCCTTAATGGTTATGTTGTAATTAACAGTTTTAGGTAACTCATTGTTTGTAAATGGTCCGGGAGGATCCGGTGTTTTAGTAATTTCAATATAAGGTGAGGAAATACCACCAAACACCTCTGACGTTGGAGGTACAACATAAGCGCCAGAATTAACGATAAAAAGAATAATAGCAACTACTACAGGAAAAACTAAAAGAGTTATCAAAACAGGTGTCCCTATCGAGACAAGAACCGCCCCTCCAAGAGTTGCAAAAAATCTACCGATACTTGCTCCAATGGTACCCAGGTTGATAGCTCCACCCGTAGCTGCTGATGCTAGGCCGTAGGACCCAAGCCCAACTACAATTCCAATAACCGGTCCGGCAATAGCGAAAGCACCCACCCCTAAAATTGCACCAATTACATAGGAAGCGTATTTTTTAACTTTCTCCCAGGGAATTTTTTCGATTATTTTACCGATGATTTCTGTTCCAATGAATGCAAGGATGTTTCCAACAATCGGTGCAAAAGACCCAAGAGCCTGACCTGCAGCTGTTATGGCAGCTTTTAGACCGGTTTTTGCGGCAACAGTAGCCACTGCTTTACCGACGGCTGTTCCCGCGGCTATTGCTCCTGCTTTTTCAGCCGCTTTGGTAACAACCGGTGAAATTGCTTTAATTCCAACGTTTATTCCTAATTTTTCGCTAATATTAGTTATTAAAGGAGCATATTCCGGGAAAAAAGTGGTTATTGTTTTACCAAAAAAACCCGTCCCGGCATAAGTGAAATTCGTTTGGACGCCCAAGAAAGGAGCTATGCTGTCAAATGTTTTGGAATTTGCAAATTTGGACATGCCGCTTAAGGCGGATTCGTTACTAATGGATTTAACTTTATCTAAAGCAAAATCTTTTACACTGCTTCCGACAAATGATTTTGCAATTTCAGTGGGGGGACTGTTAATGCTTTCGTAAAGCGGACTTTCCTGGAATGTAAATGAATTTTCTTGTAGTTGATCGATCTTAATGGTAAATCCCGTATCGGTTGGTGTTTCCGAAAGGACATATTCCTGATTTTGGAATCCCAAGACGTAATTTGTAATATTTTCTCCTAAAGATCTTTTTAATACGGTTCTATAAAGATCGTCTTGGCTTTCGGAGAATGTAGTGAAAACGGATGTTGTTTTTTTTAATTCTTCGGCAACAAACGCTTTTGTCTCGGGGATTTTGTTTGGTGTTACCGTGAGCGCTGCGAAAACACCTGGCGGTGTGGGTCTCTCTGCGGGGTTTGTTAAGCTTCTTGTTGCGTCAACGGCAATTATCTTAGAAAGGGGCTGAAGAACTTCTTGAGGTATATCTGGATTCTTTTGAACAATCAGTTCAGAAAGCTTCTCACTGAAAAGTTGTGCGTCATCTTTAGCTACTTCGATAATTTTAGCTTCTGCTTGTGTAAAATTAATTTTGGGAGGGGGAGTAGCCGGAACCGCATAAACCACCTTATCTTTGAGATCGTTTAAAACATTAATTTGATCTTCCTTTGGAAGAACTTGTGAAATTTGTTGCCCTTTTTCGTATATTTCTTGTTTTTTTCTTAAAGCCTCCTCAATGTTTTTTTGAGCATTTTTTTGAGTTTCTTTTATTTCAATCTCTCTTTTTAGTCTTTCAGCCTCCTGTTGTTCCCTTGCTACTTTGTCGGGCATGTTTGACTCGGTTGGTTTTTCCCCTCCTGTAGACTCTGAAGCAAGTTCTTCTACGGCAAGTTCTGCTTTTTTGATATTTGCAAAATCTTTTTCTGATTTGATGGATATTCCTGTAAGACGATAAACAAAATCTATAAAGTCACGCCTATCCTTCCAGTTAAATTCTCCTGAAATATAGGGCTTATCTGCCGAGTATATTGCATCTTCCGGAAAGAAATGAGCAAATGCATATCTTAAGTACTTTATGTTTTCCGGAGTTAAACTAATTTTATTTGCCATAATTATTTATCGGAGTAAGGATTTGTTGCCACTTTAATTACTTCCTGTGGCTTGGTTGTTATGAGCTTGTTCTCATTCTCCGAGGCAACAATTCTGATTGGTGCGTGGTGAGGTCCGGCAAAGAAAATTCCTTCTCCGACGTTGGCAGCCAGAAGAAGTCTCTTTTCTCCCTGGGAAAGATAAAAGACCTCGCCGATTTTATCAATTGCCGCCGGGGATTGTTTCAGGAGGACCTGCATGGCGCTGTTTGTGACGATAGCCTTTCCTATGTCCTGTCCGAGGAAGTCTTCGACGTCCTGCGTTATTGTAGTGAGTCCTAGATAGTATTTACGGGCCCTCTTGACTACACTCCAGAGAAATTGTGCCGTGTCAGGATATCTCATCATGTGCCAAGCCTCATCAACAATCAAAATTCTTTTCTTTAAGTCTTTCTTAACCCTTGTCCAAATATAATCAAGAATTATAAACATGGCGATAGGACGGAGCGCATCCTGCAGATCTTTAACGGAGAAAACAGTAAATGGGTTAGTGATATTAATGTTCGTTTGCTGATCAAAAATTCCCACAAAACTTCCTTTGACAAACTTTTCGATTCTGGCGGCCAGGTCCAGGGCGTCGGGAACCTCCATCCCAATAAGAGTTTTATAAAGATCTTCCATTAAAGGTGGCTCCCTTCCTTGGGTTTCGGGATCCATAGTAATACCCTTAGCCTTGTAAGTCATAATTAAAGCTCTGTCTAAAAGGGCCTCCTGGGTAGGTGAAATTGTTCCCATAATCACTTTCATCAAAGAGTGAAGTGAAAGAATTTTAAGTCCAAGTTGGTTTTCTCCTTCCTCCCTAATTTGAGAAAGATCAAAAGGATTAATTTTAGCCGTCGAGTTGTATGAAAAAGAAATATATTCACCTCCCACAGCTTCAGCAATAGTCTTGTATTCGCTTTCAGGATCAATAACGATTGTTTCTATCCCGACCATGAGGGATCTAATTGCCTCCAACTTGACGAAATAAGATTTCCCCGCGCCCGATGTGGCAAATATTGTCATGTTGGCATTTTGTAAACTAAACCTATCAAAAATAATAAAAGATTCGTTTTGGGAATTTATTCCAAAAAGGACACCTCGGTCGCTTGAAAGCTCGGTCGAGGTTAGAGGAAAAGTGGTAGCCACGGAAGTTGTATCCATATTTCTTGTAATGTTTAACCTGTCTATACCAAAAGGAGCTGTTGCCATAAAACCCTCAGACATATCAAGCATGGCGTGTTTGCTGACAATCATCAGGGATCCAAGTTGGGACTCGACCTGTTTGGTTATTTGGTTAAGCTCCTCGGGGGAGTTGGCGGGAATTGTTATATAAAAACCAAATTCATAAAAACGCTCGATCCCCTTTACAAGTTGTTCCTGTAGGGCTTGCGCGTCCTCAAGTTTGGCCTGTGTGACGGGGTCAACAATTTTGCCACGCTCGATATCCGTTGTCATTTCCGCCTCCATTTCGGCAATTTTGCGTCTTAGATCGTCAAGCACACTTTTTCCATCTACAGGATAAATATAAAAAGAAATATCAAGCGAGGTATCAATATTTACAACCGGTTCAAGCCATCCGGGTGCGACAAATCTTGGATAACCCCCGACAAAAATAGTCCTGAAGTAGACATCATTTATTTTTAAATAATCAAAATCCACCTCGACAGATTGAGGGGAAATCACATCCAATAAATTCATCTTTTGATTCATGACTGAAAAAGATGGAGATATGATCTGCGGTTTAGTCTCGGCTTCCTGGGCGGGAACCGCCGGCTGCCGGTTCTGTTTATTGTTTGGTTTCATTATTTTAATTTTTAATTAATTATTTGTTTTCAAGTATGACCTCAGGCTCCTTTTTAACGGCTGGCTTTTCCGGATTGTAAATTGAATAAAACAGATTTATAAGCTCGGGAGTTATAAGTTGTTTGAATTTGATTCCAAGTCTTCCTGCCTGACGAACAAGATGATCGCGTCTTGGGTAGAGAGCAATTTTTGCTTTTTTAATAACATACGATTTAGTAAAAGGAAGGGGTCCGGATAGTTTTGTAACCGCGGCTATAGATTTTGCTACACCAAGCTCAAGCGGGGACAGGTAAAGAACGACAAAAAATCTTTTTCCCAAAACATTCTTCTTTTTAACAGATTCGGTTATAAAGTTCTTATAATCCTGCATGAGCTTTGCAAGAAGAGGCTGAGTAATCTTTTTTGACTGATCATCCAGAAAGTTTAGATATGATGAAATATCTTTCTTTTGGGTTAAAACAACAATTTGTACAGAGAAAGTAAGTGAATTTATCATGGCTGCATAAGCAGCAATTACAGCCTCCTGTTCCTTTTCCGAAAGGAGCCCAAAGTTTAGGGAAGTTGATTCCATTATAAGTGCCGCTCCGCCATCTTTATAAATAACAATGTCATTGGTAATGTCGGCAACAGGTACAAAATCTTGAGTGGTTGAAGTTAAAGGTTTGTCGGGAATATTTATAAATGGAATTTTGGGTATATTCATTGGTTTGTTAATATATTTGTCGGTTGTTGTATTGGTGCTGCTTGAGTTGTTACGAGCGATCTTCCTTCGACCAGAATCGGGGGAATGATTTCTCCTTTAGCCTCAAAATTGACGGGCATAAATTGATATCCGTCTTTTTCGCTGATAATGCCATATTGGCCGTTATCAAGGGCGGTGACCGCCATAAAATGTCCGAGTTTGTTACTCCTAAGAGCTCTGATGGGCCTGCCATATTCATCTCTAATCTCAATAATTGCTCCCTCAATGATTCTTCTTGCTTCGTCAACAACCTGACCTACCACCACGTTGGGATATGTAGGCGGGTTCGGGGGAGTGGCATCAATTGAAAAGATAGCCTCTCTTGTGGAAACTATTTCTTCCCCAGCAATTGTTGGGTTAACCTGCTGAGTCTGGATTTGTACTGTTTGAGAAGCAGGTTGAATCCTTTCCTCGACAACAAGGTGGGTAGGCTGCGTGGAAGTTATTTTGACAGGTGTAGTTACAGGAATCTCCAATTTTTTGGGAGCAGGGGGAGGTGTTGGGACTGCAGCAACTTGGGTCGTGGCCACAGGAGCCGCAGGACCTTTAATACCGGCAAACATCCCTGTAAGAGCAGCCAGAAAACCCTGTTCCGCACCTTCCAATTTAGCGAGAGGTCCAGCCATTTGTTTGGCACTTTCCAAATAGTTTTTGAGAGCAGCATCTTGGTTTTGATTTCCTTGTTGGGGCGGGGTGTTACCAGCCGCAGTCTCATCTTGAAAAAACTTAGGCATTTCTTCTGTTTTTTTCCAGTTGAAAATTGTTGGAGAATAGATTGTTTTGAAAAACGATAGAATCCATTGTTCTAGGGGACGCTCCTCAAGAGGTACAAAAGCCATGGCAGCACCTAAAATCACAGAAACAATTGCAAACGGCCATTTGATTATCCCGATAAGAGGGGAGGAATAAAAAATTAAACCAACCAAAAAACCACCCGCAAGTTGAAAGAATTGCTTGAGAGTCATATCTCCCACCAACCGGAATTGGTAAGAAGATATGTTTTGCGGAATCGGATGTTGTTCCATGCTTTTAAGGCAGGGTGAAGAATACCAAAAGCAATCCTTTTTGTCTTTACCCTATACTTCTAGGCTACAGCGTGAACGACTGCTTTCAAGTGGTATACTTTTTCACAACGACAGACGGCCTGCTTATTTATGAAGTATAAAACCCAGATGTCTTTGTTCCTTCGTGATTCTTCCTAGTTTAGGTATCATGTCTAGGATTTCCTGTGTGGTAGTTGGTGTCCATTGTGTGCCTTCAAGCTCTTTTATTAGCTTTTCTTCCAGCGTCTGATTTATTAAATTTGCTATATCTGCGCCATTCATTCCATCTGTTGAATTCCCCATTTGTTCAAAATCGAGATTTTTATTGAACATGATTTCTGGCTCGGTTGACGCCTTGGCGATATTTTCTATATGTTTCTTGAATATTGATGCTCTTCCATTTTTGTCTGGAGGTCCCATTTCGATTAATTTATCAAATCTTCCGGACCTTTTTATTGCAGGATCAACATCTTCAGGTCGGTTTGTAGCGGCTATTATCGTAACATTTTTATTGGATCTAATTCCA
>Ga0074197_1000535_pt1 | contig 44812 bp, 41 predicted proteins | sample EPASupsiteSAE305_FD_64526 | JGI IMG/M metagenome (GOLD analysis project Ga0074197, IMG submission 64526) | Bioremediated contaminated groundwater microbial communities from EPA Superfund site, New Mexico - SAE3-05 reassembly with SPADES | ecosystem: Environmental > Aquatic > Deep subsurface >...
CCTCTGGGAGAGAACACCCCCATGGATTGCCAACCCCCCCCCGGCCGATCATGACGGCGTCGCACCCTGTAGCCGCCATCATCTCCATCCCGTCGGCATGGGAGAGGATGTCGCCGTTGCCGATCACCGGGATCGCGACCGCCTCTTTTACCGCCTTGATCACCCGCCAATCGGCTTTCCCGCCAAACCCCTGGGCCCAGGTCCGGCCATGGATGGTCACCGCGGAGGCTCCCGCTGCCTCGGCCATGGCGGCAAACTGCGGTGCGTTGATGCAGTCATGGGTCCAGCCGCTGCGAAATTTGACCGTGACCGGGAGGGGGGTGTGGGCGCAGACCGCCTTGATGATCGATTCCGCCAGGTGCGGATCTTTCATCAAGGCCGCGCCGCAGCCTTTTTTGACCACCTTGCGAACCGGGCAGCCCATGTTGAGATCGATGAGGTCAACCGGCCAGGAAGAAACGATGGCCGCAGCCTGGCCCATGAGCAGGGGGTCGCTGCCGAAAAGCTGAATTCCAAAGGGGCGTTCGGCGGCAATGGTCTGCATCAGTTCAACGGTGTTTCGTTGGGCATGGATAAGACCGTGGCAACTGATCATCTCGGAAAAACAGAGCATGGCTCCGTTTTCGCGGCAGAGAAGACGGAAGGGGAGGTCGGTGTAACCGGCCAGGGGCGCAAGCAACAACCCGGAGTGGGGAAGAACCGTGCTTCGAACTGCAGAACAGGGGATCTGGTGGTGATCAGCAATCATGGCGGGGAAGAGGAAAAAATAAAAAAGGCGCTCCAGAAACCTCTGCAGTGCCTTATAGGGAAAACCAACAACAATCAGTGGGTTGCCGGAGTCTGCTGATTCTGTTTTCTGATTTTGTTGAGGGTGCCGAGGTAAATGTGCTCCGACATATCTTCAATGATGATTTTCAGGGCCTCATCTTCTGTAATGATATTGTCCCTGTTCAGGGTAAAATCAGCGGTGTAGAGTTTTCTGGGTACCTCCCAGAGGATCGCGCCGGTTTTGAGGTCCTTGAGAACGTAGCGGACAAAGAGTTTCACCTTGGTGCTGGTCGCATCCGAGACCCCGTCCCAGGAGACACTGGGCAGGTCGATGGAGAGGATCTCTCCGGTCAGGATAAGATCCCCCTTGGTTTTGTCCTTGGTCAGGTTAATGGCTTCGGATTTTTGAAACCAGTGGGCCAGGGATTGATAAATTTTATTGTCAAGGCCGAGCTTATTGGTCCGGTTCTGCCAGGTCGGCATATAGACAAAACGGGTCGGGCCTGTATACACATGGGGAAAATAGTAACCGCATCCGCTCAAAAACAGTGCGAAAAGCAGGACCATGCCCCTACCGAGTTTTCCGATTTTCAGCATGTCGCTCCTTTTGCGGTCAGGTTGGTCGCGTCCTCGAAGAGGCCATAGGTAATATCGCCATTACGGGAAGTTACAGAACAATGTTAACAAGTTTCTTTTGCACGACGATGATTTTTCTCGGGACCTTGTTTTCCATGAACCGGGAAATTTTTTCATCGGTCACCGCCAGCTGCTGCAAGGTCTGATCATCGATATCGGCAGGCACCTGCAGTTTTGTCCGCACCTTGCCGTTGATCTGGATAACGATGGTCACCTCCTCTTCCCGGGCAGCCTCGAGATTATATTTGGGCCAGGCGGCATCATTGAGCGGTTGCCCGTGGCCAGAAACCTGCCAGAGCTCTTCGCAGAAGTGCGGGACCATGGGGAACAGCAGGGTGAGGATGGTTTCCAGGGTTTCTTTCAGCACCGCCGAATCCAGGACCTTTCGGTCGCTGCCAGTGGTGGCGACCAGGTTGACCAGTTCCATCACACCCGAGATGGCGGTATTGAAATGAAAATTGGTCTCAATGTTTTCCGTCACCCGGCGAATCGTCTGATGCGTTTTCCGGTAGAGCTGCCGGGAGGTTTCATCCAGGGAGGCGAGGTCCACCGCGTCGGCGTTTTTAAAACAGGGGAGGCTCTGGTAAACGATACGGTACACCCGGTTGAGGAAACGTGAGGATCCTTCCACCCCCTGGGCATTCCATTCTAGATCGCGTTCCGGTGGGGCCGCGAACAGGGAAAACAGGCGGACCGTATCTGCCCCGTACTGCTCGATCAGTTCGTTGGGATCAACGACGTTGCCCTTTGATTTCGACATCTTGGCCCCATCCTTGATGACCATGCCCTGGGTCAGCAGATTGGTGAAGGGCTCGTCCACGGTGAGATAGCCGAGATCCCGCAGCATTTTGGTGAAAAACCGGGCGTAGAGCAGATGAAGGATGGCATGTTCCACTCCGCCGACATACTGATCGACCGGCAACCAGTAGGCTGCGGCTTCCTGATCAATGGGTGCGGTGGTCAGGCCGGGATTGGTGTAGCGGGCGAAATACCACGACGACTCGACAAAGGTATCCAGGGTATCGGTTTCACGCCGAGCCGCCTTGCGACAGCGCGGGCAGGTGGTGGCGATAAACTCTTCCTGCTGATGAAGCGGGCTGTGGGTGCCCATCGATTCATCTGCCCCGGGCAGGAGAATGGGCAGCTCGTTTTCAGGCACTGGAACGATACCGCAACTTTGACAATGAATCACTGGGATGGGAGCGCCCCAGTACCGTTGACGGGAGATGCCCCAATCGCGCAGCCGGTAGGTGACATGCGGCCGTCCGAATCCTGACTGGGCGGCGAAATCGATGATTGCCTGCTGTGCGGCGTTCGAGTCGAGTCCGGTGAAGGAGCTTGAGGCGGTCAGCATACCCGGGCCTTCGGAGGCCTCGGTCATGGTGGCGGGATCAAGAACTTCTCCTGGGGGCTGGACCACAACCCGGATTGGAAGGCCGTATTTACGGGCAAATTCGAAATCGCGCTGGTCGTGGGCCGGCACCGCCATCACCGCGCCGGTGCCGTAGTCCATGAGGACGAAATTGGCGGCATAGATCGGCACGCGATCCCCGGTAAAGGGGTTGATGCAATAGCTGCCGGTGAAGACCCCGTTTTTTTCAGGTTCCAGTTCGAGATTGGCCCGCTGTTTATCAATAATGGTCTGCTGGATAAAATCAACGACCTGCTGTTCCTGGGGCTTGCCGGCCGCTAAAGATTTGAGGAGCGGATGCTCGACCGCCAGCGACATGAAGGTCACGCCAAAGATGGTGTCCGGCCGGGTGGTGAAAATAGTGATGGCCTGGTCGCTGCCTTCCACCTGGAAATCACAGGCCAAACCGGTGCTTTTGCCGATCCAGTTCCGCTGCATGGTGACCACTTTATCCGGCCAGCCGGTCAAGGTTTCCAGATCGGCCAGCAGTTCATCGGCATAGTCGGTGATCTTGAAAAACCAGCCGTGCATGGTCTTGGGCATGACCGGCTGATCGCAACGCCAGCAGGCTCCGTCGATCACCTGTTCGCGGGCCAGCACGGTCTGGCAGTCGTCGCACCAGTTGACCGTGGTTTCTTTCCGGTAGATCAATCCCCGCTCCAGCATCTTGAGGAAAAGCTGCTGCTCCCAGCGGTAATAGTCGGGCCGGCAGGTGGCCAGCTCCCGGTCCCAATCATAACTTAAGCCCATGGCCTTGAGTTGACCGCGCATGTAGTCGATGTTGTCATGGGTCCAGGCCGCGGGATGAATGCCGCGTTTCATGGCCGCGTTTTCAGCGGGCAGACCAAAGGCATCCCAGCCCATGGGATGGAGAACATTAAATCCCTGCATCCTCTTGTAGCGGGCGATAACGTCGCCGATGGAATAGTTGCGCACATGCCCCATGTGGATCCTGCCGGAAGGATAGGGAAACATTTCCAGAACATAATATTTCGGTCGTCCCGGCTGATGGGTTACTCGGTAGGTATTTTCCTGTTCCCAGCGTTGCTGCCATTTTTGTTCGATGGCCTTGAAATCGTATTTATCGTTTGTTTGCATGACGGGTTGCGGATAGGTAAGAGTAACGGGAAAAGGTGAGGTCAATTGAAATCAATTTCAGCCGATAGACTTTGCTCGGGCATGTACTGGGGAACAGGCGGACGGCTGGTGTAATTTTCAAAGGTGGTATACTCACCGAGAAAGGTCATCTTGATCGTACCGGTGGGGCCGTTGCGCTGTTTGGCGATAATAATTTCCGCCATCCCCCGGTTCGGATTGTCCTCAGCCCGGTTATAGACCTCGTCCCGATAGATGAACATGATAACGTCGGCATCCTGCTCGATGGCGCCCGATTCACGCAGATCGGCCAATTGCGGGCGTTTGTCGGTCCGGTTTTCCAAACTGCGGTTGAGCTGCGAAAGGGCGAGCACCGGGACGTTCAGTTCCTTGGCCATGGCTTTGAGCGATCTGGAGATATCCGAAATTTCCTGGGTGCGGTTTTCGGAGTTGGTTTTGCCCTGCATAAGCTGCAGATAGTCGACCACGATCAGACCGAGGTTGTTTTCGGATTTAAGCCGCCTTGCCTTAGCCCGCATTTCCAGGGCGGTAAGGCCGGGAGTATCGTCGATGAAGATAGGGGCGTCGGCCAGCATGCCAGTGGCCCTGGTCAGTTTGGGCCAGTCGTTTTCAAGGAGTTTGCCGGTGCGGATCCGTTGAGAATCGATCCTGCCCAGAGAACATAACATACGCAGGGCCAGAGACTCCGTTGACATTTCCAGACTGAAGACCGCCACCGTGACTTTGCTGCCGAAGACAGCGGCCTGCTGCACAATGTTCATGGCCAGGGCCGTCTTGCCCATGGAAGGGCGGGCGGCGAGGATAATCATTTCAGCGGGCTGCAGACCGGCGGTGATTCGATCGAGTTCTTCATATCCCGTTGCCACCCCGGTGATATGCTCCTGTTTATCGAAAAGTTTGGTGATCCGGTCAAAGGCCTTGGGCACGATGGTGGACATGGGGATAAAGCCCTGGCCTTTATTCGAATGGGCTATTTCGAAAATGGTCTTTTCCGCTTCTTCAACCAGGTTTTCAATATCATCCTGGGCGTCATAGCAGCGCGCGGCAACCTCGGAAGTGGTTTGAATCAACCGCCGTAGAATGGATTTTTTACGGATGATATGGGCGTGATGAACCAGGGTGCCGGCAAAAGGAATAATATCGGTTAATGAGGCAAGATAGGCGGCGCCACCGATATGTTCCAATTTTTTTTGATCGCTCAGGAGCCCGGTGACGGTGATCAGGTCGTGGGGTTCCCGTTTCTCGAAAAGGGTGAGCATGGCTGCGAAGATAGTCTTGTGGGCGTCGCGGTAAAAATCGTCCGCCTTTAACAGTTCGACTATTTTCAGTAATGCCTTGTCTTGGAGAAGGATGGTTCCGAGTACCGCCTGTTCCGCCTCTATGTTCTGAGGAGGCAGCATTCTGGTCGATGGCGCAGCGATAGAGGGAAAGGTGTCCTGCATAACGTGATTATTTAACGGGGTAAAAGAAGACGGTTTTCGATTGGCGCAACTATACCGTCACCGGTATGGAATGGCACGTTGAAAATGAAAGTGCCTTTTCTGGGTACAGAAAAGGCACTTGCTCAACATTGGACGAACTCTTTCCAGTGTTCTGAAAAGACCGTTACCTCATCACCTGCCCGAGGAATTCCGAGACGGATCTTTCAGAAAAACAGAAATACATCATTAAATAACATTCATTATTGCGCATCGCCCATAGTTTCGGGAACAACCTGCACAAGAATATTCGCAGTTGTCTGGTAACCGGTCTTGATGGCCACCTTATATTCACCTATGGTCTTGATGGCATCAGGCATGACAATGGATCTTTTGTCAACCGTGATACCTGCCAGCTGCAGGGCGGTGCTGATATCATTATTTGTCACCGAGCCAAACAAACGGTTCTCGTCACCCACTCGTTTGTTGATGGCAATAACCTTTCCTTCCAGTTGCGCGGCCAGACCATCGGCACGTTTTTTCTGATCAGCCAGTTTGGCGGCAATGGCCTGTTTTTCTCTCTCCAACCGGGCTAGAGAGGCCTTGTTCACCAAGACGGCTTTTTGTCCCGGAATAAGAAAATTGCGCGCGTAACCCGGTTTCACCTTAACGATCTCGCCTTCCTGGCCAAGAGTTTCGATTGTTTCTTTGAGTATGATTTCCATTGATATAACCCTCTTCCTGTATCTTATGTATCAGTTATTCACAATTAACTGTAAAAACGAGACGACCTGTTCGTTCGGCAAGGCCATGCTCTCTTGCCTCATTGTTCTTCTGTTTTTTGCCTGAAGTTGAACCAGACATCACCTATCCCCAAAAAAGTCAGTATGATAACCCCATAGCTCTGAATAATCAGAAAGGAGTAGAGCACGACTCTAATGAATACCGGGACATTCCATCGTTCCAGCAAGGTGATGCAAACTGCTAAGCCTTGGAAAAAATACAACAAACCCGAGAGTAACAACATCCAACCGCACACATACTGAAGATAGCCTTGGCCGATCAATATGATGGTTATCGCTGCAATGGGTACCCACACCAGGTGTTCTGGAAGTTTCCACGTCAAGTACTTTCCCCAAGGGAAGACCCCATTGTGAAACCGAGCCATAAGGGTGTTACTGAAGACCATATTGATCCAAACGGTAATAACCACTGCCGAGGCGAGTAAACCCGGCAGCAGGTTGGGGATGGTCTTTCGCATTCCATTTGTAACTTGTTGCAGGGCGTAAACCGTTTCCTGGGACAGGTCAGCTTCTTTTGAGGCATAGAATTCCAGAGATTGTTGAAATCCGAGATCCAGCACCTTAAGCAGATAGCTGTAGGGATTAATGCCGGCAACGGCGCCGTACACTCCCCAGAAAAAGATCCATGTCAGGCTGAGAACGATAACTCCCTTACCGCCGCTTACAGCTGCTGACTCCCCGTTGGCCGCACTTTTGAAAAGCGAGTAGCCTAAGGGAATCAGAGTGAGCGAAAAAAGAAATATCTCCAGTCGCTGTACCAAAAGTGCGCCGAGTCCAGCTAACAGAAGAACTGTGCGTAACTGTACTCCCCCTGTTTTGACACCATTGACGGTGAATATATAAAAAACAGAGATAGCCAACAACCCATTCAGCCAGCCAAACAATAAAGGGCTCAGCGCAGGGGCGAAAAAAAGAGCACTAAAAAGAAAAGTCTGGCCGGAAGGGTGAACAAATTTACTTAACCCTGGCCCGATATTCACAAGTATTCGGTACGAAACTCTAAAATTGGGTTGATCCCATATAGGGCAATAAAGCTAATTGTCGAGCACGTTTTACGGCCTCGGTCAATTGGCGTTGATGCTTCGCACAGGTGCCGTAAATACGCCGAGGGATGATCTTGCCTCTCTCCGTGACGAAACTTCTCAATGTTTTTGAGTCTTTATAATCAATGGTGACATCTTTATCAGTACAAAAACGGCAAACACGACGACGTGTAAAAACTTTTTTAGGCTGTGACATGAGCGTACTCCTTCGATGATACGTAGTGCTTGGGGCGTGTTTTAATCTTCAGTGGATTCGTCTTCCAGCGCTTCGCTGTCAAACTCATCGACTTCGGCATCTTCAGACTCCGCCACTGCACTGGCAGCGGCTTTTTCTGCGATTCGTTGCTTCTCGGCTTCAATCGACTCAGCATTCATGGTGTCACCGAGTTTAACGGTAAGATACCGGAGCACCCTGTCATCGATCCTGAAAATGCGCTCAATTTCGTCAACGGTTTTTCCAGGAGCAGCGTAGTTCAGATATATGTAGTATCCTTGAACTTCTTTATTAATCTCGTACGCCAGTCGCTTTACGCCCCAGCGGTCAAGAAAAATAATCGCGCCGCCGTCATTGGTGACAATGGCATTGGTTCGGTCAATGATTTCGGTAAGTTGTTCTTCGCCCAGATTGGGACGGAGAATGTACGTGGTTTCGTAATGACGCATGATTCCTCCTCGTGGTCAAAAGTGGCCCTCGCTTCAATCCTGGCGGTGAGAGCGAGAAGGTTAAAGGTGATAAACTTAATATGTTAGTAAAAAATGGTAGGAAATGTCAAGGAAAAAGCTGTTTATGAATGCGAGGAGGTCGGAGGCTGCTTCTCTTCCGCCTTGATCCGTTCCCATTGCGCCCGCAGGTCGTGTTCATCTGTGAGGGGGATGCCGGAAAAAACATGGGGATGGCGTCTGATCATTTTGGCCGTTATCTGTTCAAAGACATCATCCGCGGTGAAGTGCTGCTGTTCTGCAAACATAGTGATCAACAGGGTGAGGACGAAAAACACATCGCCGATTTCTTGGCAGATCTCCTTGGCGTCGGCATTATCGATAGCCACAGCAAGCTCCTGGCATTCTTCCAGGAGGTATTTTTTCAAGGATTCAGGGGTTTGTTTGATGTCCCAAGGGCACCCGTCTTTGCCGCGCAAAATGGCGACTATATGCTGCAACCGGGCAAAAGGGTCGACACCTTCTTCTTTGAGGGACGGATCCATACTCCTCACCTGGATTCGAGGAACTGGAGGGCCTGTTCGATCCGACTGAATTCGTCTTGGTGGGAGTCGCTGAGAATTTCTTCGAGTCTTTCGAGTTGCATCAAGAGATTGCTGTTGATTATTTCCAGATTCTGAATGGTCTGGGCGGCGGAGGATTCGGTAACATCCATGGCTTCGCGGAGATCACCGGCGTTCTTCATCAGGGCTTTGACTTCGGAGATCTTCTCCAGGCGAAGAAACAATTCATCGAAATTGACCGGTTTTTCCAGATAATCAACCGCTCCCTTTTTCATGGCGTCAACAGCAGTGTCGACGGAGGAATGGGCAGTGATGACGATCACTTCGATATCAGCACTTTTTTCCTTTGCAATCTTAAGCAGTTCGATGCCACCAATTTCCCCCGGCATGACCAGGTCGGTGATGACTACATCAAAAGGAATTGCATCGAGCAACCTCGCCGCTTCTGCGCCATCGGCAGCCACGGTCACCTCGTACCCTTCGTCACTGATACGTTTTTTGAATAATTTTCGGATGACGGGATCATCATCAGCAACAAGTATGGTCATAGTATTCATAGGCGCACCATAAAACGTTCAGTAAAGGGGGGCTGACTCCATGTCTTTTTATTTCAATTGATAAAAGATAGACCGGAGATGCCTCTTGGGAATGAATCGCGGGCAGATTCCAGTCAGTGATTCGGTGGATCCGATAATCAGGTAGCCATCCGGCTCCAAGACGTCGGCAATTTTGTTAAAGAGTTTTTTTCTATCCTCAAGAGTGAAATAAATGGCGACATTCCGGCAGAGCACAATATCAAATTTTCCGAGACCGGTGAAAGGCAGCATCAGGTTGAGTTTTCGGAAATTGGCCATGGAGCGGATCTGGTCGTTTACCTTCCACATCTGGCCGGACATTGTGAAATATCGGGTCAATTTCTCCCTGGCAAGACCCCGTTCAATTTCAAATTTATTATATTTCCCGCTGCTGGCCTGGGCAATGGCGGCATCGGAAATATCCGTCCCCAATAGCTTGATGGTGTATTTTGACAGATCGCCCAGCAGTTCCTGGAGCACAATGGCCACGGAATATAATTCCTGCCCGGTTGAGCTGGCGGCACTCCATACCTTCAATGAGGTTTTCAGAGAGGAGATTTTTGAAGCGCGCGCATCGATCAATTCCGGAAAAATTTTATGCTGCAGCAGTTGAAAGGGGCCGGTGTCGCGGAAGAACAGTGTCTCGTTGGTGGAAATGGCATCAATGATCTTACGTTCGATCGCCTTGGTCGCATCCGCTTTGGCCTTTTTTAAAAAATCCAGATAGCTTAGGCAACCCTGTTCCTCGGCGATGGAGTTTAAGCGGGTCTCAAGGAGATATTTTTTACTCTCATCCAGGTATATCCCTGATATTTCGTAGATATACTTGGTGATAAGTTTAATCTCTTCAGAGGATATTGTAAGCATGAGAACCGTAATTTGAAGGAATCCGCTATTTGACCGATTTGACGATTTCGCCGGCTATTTTGTCCAAAGGTACCACTACATCGGTCAAACCGAGTTCCGCGGGGGCCTTGGGCATGCCATACACAACACAACTCGCCTCATTTTGTCCAATGATCAACGTACCTTTTTGTTTGAGAATCTGTAGCCCTTTGGTGCCGTCCGACCCCATCCCGGTCATGATCACCGCCGTTGCCCGGCCGACATAATAATCGGCAACGGAACGGAAGAGGTAATCGACGGAGGGTCTGCAGGAGTTTTCGGGAGGATCGCTGGTGATCTTGATGAGCCGGTTTGTTCCGTCCGCGGAAGCGACCAGTTTCATCTGTTTACCACCGGGAGCTATATATGCAACATTTGCTTGTATGGCTTCCCCGTCCTGGGCTTCTTTAACGGTCAGGGCGCATTTCGAGTTGAGGCTATTAGCCAGAGATTTGGTAAAAACAGGCGGCATATGCTGAACGATGACAATGGGAACGCCGAGATCCCCGGGAAGCATGGGCATCATCCTGGCAAGGGCATTAGGGCCTCCCGTGGAAATACCGATGGTGACAATCTCGGATTTTCCATGCCTTCGAATAGTTCCCGGTGGAGGTGCTGCGATCTTGTGGTTGGCTGAGGGGGCAGATTGAGCTCTTGTCTCGTTTCCCGCTGAAGCCATTTTTCGCGGCAGGCCACTACCGCGAGTTCCTGCTTGCAGAGAACCCACAGTGGTACGCCCGGTTTGATAGGCCTTGATCAGCGGGATCAAAAAGGTGCGGAGATGTTGTTTGCTCTCGGCAATATTGGTGGTACTGGGTTTGAGTATGAAATCATACGCCCCTAGCTCCAAGGCCCGCATGGTCATATCACCCCCTTCGCTGGTCAGGGTGGAGACCATGATCGCCGAAACTTGCGGAGCGTGCTGCTGAAGATGCTGAAGCACCTCAATGCCGTTCATTTCCGGCATCTCGATATCGAGAGTCAGGAGATCGGGTTTGAGGGTCTGAATTTTCGAGACAGCGATTTTACCGTTATGGGCAACGCCGACTACTTCAATCCCCGGAATTTCCGAGAGGATGTCGCTGACCGCCTTTCGGTAAACGATGGTGTCGTCCACCACCAGTACTTTAATTTTATTTCCAAGCATGAAGGAAGCTTAATTGTGAAATTGATGAATAAACAGTATTTTTGTAGGAAACATTATCGCTCCATTCCCCTGCTCAGATTATCCGATTCAATCCGAAGGACTTCCTTGATATCTAAAATACCGATCAGTTTATTCTCAGTCTTATAGACACCGGTGAAGAAATCTCCCTGGATGCCGCTCATATTGGCGGGCGCTGATTCGATCTTTTCCGGATCGGCCATGACGACATCACTGATTCGAGTAACCAGCAGGCCCACATGCTCGCCGGGGGCATTGATAATAATGTTGCGCGATTCGTTGCTGATCTCCACCTCTCCGAGGCCCAGCTTTTGGCCGAGATCGATGATGGTTACGATTTGACCGCGCAGATTGAGAATGCCGATCATGTAATCCGGCGCTTGCGGCACCTTGGTCATTTCCATGAGTTTATTGATTTCCTGGATATTGAGAATATCCATGCCGCAAAGGGCATCGCCTACATAAAATGTGGCCAGTTCGATAATGCTTTTCGTTGGATTTTTTGGTGCAGCCATAGCGCAACTCCGCTTTACGTTGAGAGAAGAGTATTTATTTCGTGGGTATCTATCAAACCTTGAAGCTACTCACCAGTCTTTTTAGTTGTTCAGCCATTTGGGTAAGGTCAACCGCATTTGCTTTCACCTTGGCGCTTCCTCTGGAAATAGCATCGGCTGAGTGGCTGACTTCCGCAATATCCTGAGCAACAACACTCGATACCGTTGAGACCTGGGAAACGTTTTCGGTAACTTCCTGGATGCCGGTGGAAGCCTGACCGATATTCTCCGCTATCTCTCTGGTAGTGGCCGATTGTTCATCCACCGCAGTGACAATCGAGGTGACGATGTCATTGACCTCGCCGATTACGTGGGTGATCTGCTGAATCTGTTTGACCGTAGCCTCGGTGGATTCCTGAATGGAATTGATCCGGATTTTAATTTCCCCCGTAGCTCCGGCCGTCTGTTTTGCCAGTTCTTTGATCTCATTGGCAACGACGGCAAATCCCTTGCCGGCTTCACCGGCCCGTGCCGCCTCAATGGTTGCATTGAGAGCCAACAGGTTGGTTTGTTCCGAGATCTCGGTGATCGCCTCGGTCACCTTGCCGATTTCAATCGCCGCCCTGCCGAGTTCATCGACCTTTTCGGATGCCGAACTCGCCTCTTTTACTGCTGTTTTGGTGATTTCCTGCGCTTTTTCAGTGGATTTGACAATACCATTAATGGTGGAAGTCATTTCCTCGGTGGCGGTGGACACCAAAGCGATATTGGTTGCGGCCTGTTCCGTTGCCGCAGCGACGGTCGACATGTTGGCGCTCATCTCCTCGGCGGCTGCGGCAACGGAATTGGTTCTTGCTGCCGTGTCGGATGCTGCTTCGGAAAATGCATCGGCTGAGATACCCAATTCACCGGATGAATTGAAGAGCTGATCCCCGGAACGAGAAATTTCTGTGATTATTCCATTCAGCTTTTTGGCCATTCCGTTTAACTTGGTGACCATGTTCCCGATTTCATCACCAGTTGTCGCCGCCAGTTTGCCACTCAGATCGCCATCGGCGAGTTTGTCGATAAAGCTGTTGACCTCACGCAGGGGTTTAACAATGCCGGAATGAAGCAGATAAATACAGACGGCGGCAATGACCGAGAGAATGCCCGCCACCGACAACACCACATTCCAGGTGGTCCTGGCCACTGCCTTGTTGGTATCCTTTAATGAACTGATAATTTCGAAAGCACCATGGATCTCACCTTCGCGCCAACCTTCCTTGGTTCCGCCGGTGACATCTTTACCTCCGACAGGATCACCGTGGCAGTAGAGACACTCGGCGGTCAGCCGTATCGGTTTGAAATAGCGGATTTGATCCTTCTCGATGATAATCTTTTCTTTCAAATTGCTGCGAGTCAACTCTTCCAGGACATCTTTTTCCAGGTCCGTGGGCGCATTTTTGGGATTTCTAGGCGCGACCTTGGGCACACGGAAGGTGTATCCTGATTCTTCAGCACGTGCAGCGGCGACCTGCATGGCGGTTACGACCGGCACCGCATCCAAAATATTGGCGGAGGTCAATTGGTCAAAGGGTTTAATCACGCCGCTGTGCAGTTTTTTCGCCATCTGGTCGCGAGTTGCCTCGGCCATCAGGACAATGCCGGCACTTTTGGAGATGATTGCTTCTTCCGCCCCGGAACGGATGTCATTGATCCGCTGCCAGGCAAGAATTCCGGCTAATATAATGGGCCCGAGCAGAGCCAGTGACAGAATTTTCCATCTGATGCTTATTGCAGACATTCTCATTAAAGCATTCTCTCCTTTAAACGAATAAAAAATCGTAGCTTAAGCAGCCATGGCGGCTTTGGCATAACGATGTACGCTTTCCATTAACCGTTCTTTGTCGAGTTTGATATGGTATTCATCCACGCCGACCGCTTTACCCCTGGCTATATCTTCGTCTGCTGCCAAGGTGGTCAAGGCAATGACCGGCAAATGGCGAAATCTTTTATCGTTCTTTATTTTTTCGGTTAATTCGAAACCGTTCATATTGGGCATCTCGATATCGGTGACCACCATGGTGATCTCATCGCCATGCTTTTCAAGAACATCCCAGGCTAGATTGCCATCCTCGCCTTCCAGAACATTGAAACCGGCCTCCTGCATGTAGCCCTTGACCTGGTTACGGAAAAAGTTGGAATCTTCCACAATCAGGATAGTGGGCACTTGTTCTTCATTGGCATCAATCTCTGCGTAGGCGGCGTGATCCTCGAACCATTGCGGATTGGAAATCTGCATTATTTCGAAAATATTAACCAACATGGTCGTTCTTCCGGCAATGATTGCTGACCCCATGATCCCGGACTGTTTAAGGGTGACCTCATCGATATCAGAGGATATTTCGATGGCATCGATGGGTCCGGTGGCGAGAAGACCGACATCCTTTCCGGCAAGATGAAAAACGATGACTAACAAGTCTTCCTTGTCGGCCAGCGGCATCACCGAGGCGACCTCGTCGATGCTGATGAGCGGCAGGCTGCCGCCACGGTACTGCATCACCCGCCGGCCGCCGATTTCTTCGATATCGGTCCGTTTTATCTTCTCAACTCGCTCGACCTGATTAAGCGGCACCCCGAACTGCTCAACCGGAGAACTGGAAAAGGTAAGCAGGGATTGCTTATCCCGGGTTTTGGTGATTGTTTCTTTGGCGGCATCCGCCAATTCGCCGGCCCGTGCTGAGCCCTCGAGCGAAGTCAGGCCGGCCATGCGGGCGATGTTGCTGACATCGAGGATAAGGGCGATGCGGCCATCCCCCATGATGGTTGCTCCCGCGTATCCCTGGCACTGCTGCAGATGCCGTCCCAGCGGTTTGATGACGATTTCCTCGGAGTCATGCAGGCGATCGACAATGAGGCCGTATTTCATGGCCCCTGTGGAAACAACAACGATATTAAGTGCGCTGGAGGCGCTTATCCTTCGTTCCTTCGCCTTTCTGTGGCGTTCCTGCTCGCTCTCTCTGGGTTGGGGAGGAGGGGCTCCCTCTTCCTTGAAGAGGGGCGTTGATCTAGAGCGCCGGTCTGCGATATTCCGTCGCCGATCCTCCTTGGTTTCGTTCTGGACAGGATCATAATAGGTGGGATCAATGTCAAAGACCTCGGCCATCCGGATAAGGGGGAGCAGGTTACCGCGCAGGCGGACCACCTCGGCATCGCCGACCCGTTCCACCCGCTCCTTGACCTTAGCGGCCGGGATGCGGAGCAGTTCTTCAAGGTTCACCTGAGGGATAGCGTAACGTTCTCCTCCGGTCATGACGATCTGGCAGGGGATAATCGCCAGCGTCAACGGAAGTTTGATGCTGATAGTCGAGCCCTTGCCGACTTCGGATTCGATCTCAATGGAGCCGCCTAATTGGTCGAGATTGGTTTTGACAACATCCATGCCCACGCCCCGGCCGGAGACGTCGGTCACTTTCTTGGCAGTCGAAAAACCTGGCAGGAGAATGAGGTTAATCCGCTCTTTCTCCGACATTACCTTGGCCTGATCGGCGGAGATCAACCCCTTTTTAACCGCCGTTTCCGCAAGCATATCGCCATCCAGTCCCTTGCCGTCATCGCTGATTTCGATGACCACCTGACCGGCGGCATGATAGGCCTTAAGGACGATCAATCCGCGGATATCCTTGCCTTTCTTTGCTCGCTCTTCCGGGGTTTCGATGCCGTGATCAACCGAGTTCCGCACCAGATGGGTGAGGGGATCGTTGATGGACTCGATAATGGTCTTGTCCAGCTCGACATCCTTGCCGACAATGGTCAGATCCATCTGTTTGCCGAGTTTTTTGGAAAGATCGCGGACAACGCGCGGGAATTTACTGAAGACGTTGCCAATCGGTTGCATGCGGGTGAGCATGATGGCCTCCTGCAGTTCGGAGGTGACCAGGTCGATACGCTGGCCCACTGCTTCGGCGTTTCGCACATCACCGGAGGTGATGGTCTGGAGCAGCTGATTACGGGAGAGGACCAGTTCGCCGGCAAGATTCATGAGTTGATCGAGCAGGCTGACGGTCACCCGGATGCTGGTATCGGTCTTCTGGGGTCCCGCGGTCTTGCGGGCTTTGGCCTCACCGTTCGATACTTGCGCTATTGTGCTGACCTGATCCGCGGCGTTCTCATGTTCTTCCTCATGTTCTTCCTCGGATTCGGCGGTCTCTTCGTCGAAAGTTTCGTTTTCAGGCTCAGGCTCAAGTTCAGGTTCCGACGCAATAATCGTCGGTTTTTTGGGGGAATTGGTTGCGACCAGGGGCGAAGCAGCAGCTTCTTCCTTATTCGGTTTCGCAGCCGGAGCTTCGCCGCCTTCATAAATAATGTTGAGGGCGTTGGTATGACGGGAAATATCGACCGCATTGCTGTTGCCGACGTCTTCTATCATGTGTTGCAGTTCGTCGGCGGCGAGCAGGAGCACGTTGACGATGTCGGGATTAGGAATGAGCTTGCTGCTGCGGATAAGCCCAAGCACATTTTCGGCGGCATGTGCCAGGTCCTGAATAGCGGTCAATCCCATAAAGCCTGCTCCTCCTTTGATGGAGTGGGCGGCCCGGAAAACCTTGTTGACAAGTTCGACGTCGATATCAGCTCCCGCTTCTTCGATAGCGAGGAGATCGTTTTCGATGTCTGCTAAATGTTCAAGCGATTCCTCTATAAAACCCTGCAATATTTCATCATCTTCTATCGACATACATTACTCTCCTTCTGTGGGATGGTGGCGCGACATGATCAAGGCCAAGATCGCGAGGTCTTCCGTTCCGGGTCAATAATCCGGCGAACCCGTTGAATCTTTTGCAATTCCGATCTTACAATTATTGTACGTTTCCCAAGGTGATTGTACAGTTTTTTTTCCGAGATGAATTATTATTGGGAAAAATACGGTTATGCTCAATGCCGGAAACTGGATTGCCCCTTTATCGAGGCAGGGAAAATTGATTGAGGAAACGAAGAGCTGCGAATTCGATCCTCTGGTCCTAAGTGAGCGTGAAGGGAGAAGAACGACGTGATCTGCCTTGGAAAGCTTTTTCATTCCAAGCGGCAGGTAATCCGTTACCGGCAAAAAGAGATGGGGATTGGGCTGGGCAGGTTATAATTTTGTCAAAAAAAAGGAGGTGGTTAATTGCCGATTGCGTGGAGTTTGATTGTATAGGTGATGGTTCTCCCGGCCAGTGGGTGGTTGTAATCAATCGTGATTGTTTCGCTGCCGGCTGCGAGTACCGTGGCGGGAACCTGTTGCTTTATTCCGTCTTTTTCGATGGCGAGCGAAAGAATCATGCCGGGTTTGGGGTCAATCCGCCCGGCAAAAGCGGAACGCGCCACCTCATGCACCAGGGATTTGTGATAGGATCCGTAAGCGTCTTCCGGAAGAATGTCCACGGTTCTGGTCTGGCCCGGTTCCATTCCCATCAATGAAGCCTCTACCGCCTTAAGAATGCGGCCGGAGCCGATGACCAGGGTGATCGGTTTGCTTTCCGGGACACTTTCAATAATCTCGCCTGAAGGAAGGGTTGCGGCATAACTGACGGAAACGGTATCGAAAAGCTGAACTGGGTTCATTGAAAAATATCCTTTGCAGAGTGGGGGCGTGACACTTTTTTGCGCAACTATACCCAATGCACTCGGATTTGACAAGAGCCGGCGCCTCCTGACGGAAGACTTGACAAAGTGGCATTGAAGGCATAAATGTGCAAACCCCGAGTATGCCGAAGTTTATCAGGATTGGTTTTGCCCAATGGATACCTCCAGGGTGGGGAAAATGGATGATTTCACCCTGAATCCGGTTGGTTGCGGTTATCCGTCTCAAACCTCTGTTGCTTTTTGTATCCCGCGCTTTGAAGGATGCGGCAAAATCCCTTTTCAGGATGAAACTCCACCTGCGCCCGGATGAAAGGGCGAGTAGGCCCAAGGTGGAATAGCCCGGAACTTTTAACTGAAAGAACGAACCAATGTTAGAACTTGCTTTTACGAAGGATAAAAATGGCCTCCTGCCCGCCATTGTTCAAGATTATCGGACAGGCGAGGTGCTGATGCTCGCCTATATTAATAAGCTCGCCTGGGAAAGGACACTGGAAACCGGTAAAGCCCATTACTGGAGCCGTTCCAGGAACAGCCTGTGGCTGAAGGGGGAAACCTCCGGTCATGTTCAGCTCATCAAGGATATCTTTGTTGATTGCGATCAGGATACAGTGGTATTCAAGGTGGAACAGCTTGGCGGCGCAGCCTGTCATACCGGATATCGTAGCTGTTTTTATCGAAAGGTGACCGGACAGGAACTAATCATCCATGAACCGGAAAGGGTCTTTGACCCGGCTGCGGTGTATGGCAATAAATAGCAACAACACAATAAAGGTATAGAATATGAATGTATTAAAGTTGGGAATCCCCAAAGGCAGCCTGGAGGACGCCACCATTGCCTTGTTTGAGAAATCGGGCTGGCGGATCAAACTGGCGTCGAGAAACTATTTTCCCGAGGTTGATGATCCCGAACTCTCCTGCTCCATCTGCCGTCCGCAGGAAATGTCGCGGTATGTTGAATCAGGCATGCTGGATGCCGGAATTACCGGTAAGGATTGGACCCTGGAAAACGAGTCGGACGTGGAGGTTGTGGCTGATCTGGTGTATTCCAAGGTCAGCAGAAAGCCGACCCGCTGGGTGATCGCCGTACCCGGTGATTCGAATATTACCAAGGTTGAACAGCTTGATGGCAAAAGAATCGCCACCGAACTGGTCAACGTGACTCGAAAATTTTTTAATCAACGGGGCATCACGGTTGATATCGCTTTTTCCTGGGGTGCGACCGAAGCCAAAGCGGTCTCCGGCCTGGCCGATGCTATTGTCGAGGTTACCGAGACCGAATCCACGATTCGTGCCCATGGCCTGCGGGTCATTCACGAACTGATGCAGTCCAATACCCAGATGATTGCCAGCAAGGCTGCCTTAGCCGACCCTTGGAAACGCGAGAAGATTGAAAATATCGCCATGCTGCTCCAGGGGGCGCTCCGGGCCGACAGGATCGTTGGTCTGAAAATGAACGTTTCCAAGGAGCGGCTGGAAGGGGTGATCGCCATGCTGCCCAGCTTGCATGCCCCGACCGTTGCCCAGCTCTACAAGCAGGAATGGTTTTCGGTGGAGACGGTTATCTCCGAGCACCAGGTCCGCGATCTGGTGCCTAAACTGAAGAAAAACGGGGCGGAAGGCATTATTGAATATTCGCTCAACAAAGTAATCTAACCGGCGACGTCAGCCGATTACAAGCCTGGGAAATGGGCGGAGATCAGATATGGATTTCAGAAAAGTCGAGTTTCTCCTCTCCGCCTTCACGATCAAACAACTGCCGGCGACAGTATATCCCGACATCGCCTTTGCCGGTCGCTCCAATGTCGGCAAATCCAGCCTGATCAACCGGTTGGTGGACCGGACCAATCTGGTCAAAACCAGCTCCAAGCCGGGCAAAACCCAAAGCCTGAACTACTTTCTCGTTGATGAGGCACTCTATTTCGTCGACCTCCCGGGTTATGGTTTTGCTCAGGTTTCCCAGGAGACTCGCCTCTCCTGGCGGGGATTGATCACCGAATATGTCGAAACCAGGGAGACGCTGGCCTGTGTGATCGTTATCATCGATCTGCGGCACGAACTCAAGGCGTTGGACCGCGAACTCATTGACTGGCTCCGGTATCAAAAAAAGTCTTTTCTCCCCGTGTATACCAAGGCGGATAAATTAACACGCAACAATCAGTTCAAGAATGCAGCGGCATTGGATGCGGGCCTGACCATCACCGCCGATGAGCGGATTATTTTTTCCGCCAAAACCGGCTTAGGCTGCGATGCCCTGCGGAATCGAATTGCGGCCTATGCGTTCCCCGACTCTCGCGAGACAGAGGGCTCGGGAAACCTTTCTGAGGTTACTGATCGGATTTGAGAACCGCAAGAAAAGCCCGTTGCGGTATTTCGACATTGCCGACGGTTTTCATCCGTTTTTTCCCTGCCTTCTGTTTTTCGAGCAGTTTACGTTTCCTCGAAATATCTCCGCCGTAGCACTTGGCCGTCACGTCTTTTCGAAGCGCGGAAATGTTCTCGCGGGCAATGATGTTGCCGCCAATCGCCGCCTGGATGGCGATTTTAAACATCTGTCGCGGGATTTCTTCTTTCAGCCTTTCGCAAGCCTTGAGCCCCCTTTCTCGCGCCCGGTCCCGATGGGTGAGCTGCGAGAGGGCGTCCACCTGTTCGCCGTTGACCAAGATGTCGAGCTTAACCAGATCGCTGGTCCGGTAGTCGATCAGTTCGTAGTCAAAAGACCCGTACCCCTGGGTTACTGATTTTAATCTATCGTAAAAATCATAAATCACCTCGGCCAAGGGGAGCTCGCAGGTGAATTCTATGCGGCCGGGCATGGGATAGTGGTAGTTGGTGTTTTCGCCGCGCCGCTCCATGCACAGGGTCATGACCACGCCCATGTATCGCTCGGGGATATGGATCGTGGCCTTTATAAAGGGTTCCTCAATGCGGGCGATGGAACCGGGGTCCGGAAAATACGTGGGATTGTCGATCTCGACCACGGTCTTGTTGTGGAGATAAAAGATATACTTGACTGTGGGAACGGTGAGGATGAGGGAGATATCAAATTCCCGCTCCAGGCGTTCCTGGACCACTTCCAGGTGCAAGAGGCCGAGAAACCCGCAACGGAAGCCGAATCCCAGGGCGGCCGAGGAATCCTTCTGGAAGGTCAGGGCCGCGTCATTGAGTTTCAATTTTTCCAGGGCAGTGGCCAGATCCTCGTAATCATCGGTGGATACCGGATAAAGAGAGGAAAAGACCACCTGCTGAACTTCTTTGAAACCGGGCAGGGCGGCGGCGCAGGGGCGGTCCTTGAGGGTGATGGTGTCGCCGGGACGGGTGTCGGAGATTGTCTTCACCCCGGCCACGATATACCCGATTTCACCAGCGGAGAGCTGTGCCTGTTGTTTTCGATGAAGATGAAAAACGCCGAGCTCTTCAACTCGATAATCGGCTCCGTTGGACATGAACAGGATTTGGTCGCCGGTTTTGATGGTGCCGTTGATAATTCGGACAGAAATGACGGTGCCGCGGTAGGGATCGTAACTGGCATCAAAGATTAACGCTTCCAAAGGCTTGTCCGGATCGCCCTTCGGGGGGGGCAACAGACGGACAATGGCGTTGAGCAGTTGCGTCACCCCCTCGCCGGTTTTGGCGGAACACATCTGGATATGGGTGCCGTCCAGTCCGAGGTCTTCCTCGATCTGTGCCGCTACCTTCGCCGGCTCGGCGGCGGGCAGATCTATTTTATTGATAACCGGAATGACTTCCAGGTTGTTTTCCATGGCCAGGTAGAGGTTGGCCAGGGTTTGCGCCTCAATGCCCTGGGCCGCATCGATCAGGAGGAGTGCGCCTTCGCAGGAAGAAAGCGCGCGGGATACCTCGTAACTGAAATCGACGTGACCAGGTGTGTCCACCAGGTTAAGTGTATAGGTTACGCCGTCATCCGCTCGAAAAGGTAGGCAGATAGTCTGTGATTTTATGGTGATGCCGCGTTCCCGTTCGATATCCATGGTGTCGAGCATCTGATCCTTGAATTCACGATCAGTGACCATGTTGCAGAATTGGATCATCCTGTCGGCAAGGGTGGATTTACCATGGTCGATGTGGGCGATAATGCTAAAATTTCGTATTTTGTCCATGCAGATGAAAAGACCTTGGTGGGAGAGAGGTTTTACGGGAGTAGAGCCGGGTATCAATAGCACAGATTCCCTGAAAAAAAAACTCTTCAACTGATCTCGGTCATATTAAAGTGTTTTTTTTTTATTTTTCGAGTAATCTTTTCTGAAAGCCCTGCATGTGAGTTTTCTCCTTGCAGGGTTATGTTTTCTAATGATATACCAGAGATTAATGAGAGATCAGAGCAAAATCGACAGTCTAGACTTGGATGAGCCGCCGCAGCATGCGTTGATGCTCACCAGTACCGATGACAACCTCCCTGCGTTAAGCAATCCCGCTCTTCATCGTTATCTGCAGGAAATAAGCCAATATGAGTTGTTGAGCCGGGAAGAAACAGAAGAATTGGCCGTCCGTTTTCAGGAAACCGGAGATCCCGACGCCGCCTACCGTCTGGTTTCAGCTAATCTTCGCCTGGTGGTCAAGGTGGCCATGGATTTCCAGAAATACTGGATGCAAAATTTCATGGATCTCATCCAAGAGGGTAATGTCGGACTTGTCCAGGCAACTAAAAAATTCGACCCTTACCGCGGGGTGAAATTTTCTTATTACGCAGCCTATTGGATACGCGCCTATATTCTCAAGTTCATCATGGACAACTGGCGCTTGGTGAAAATAGGCACCACCCAGGCGCAGCGGAAACTTTTTTTCAGCCTGAACAAGGAAAAGAAGTTGCTCGAGTCCCAGGGATTCAAACCGGAAGTCAAACTGTTGGCGGAACGGTTAAACGTCAAGGAAAGCGAAGTCATTGAGATGAGCCAGCGCATGGATAACTGGGATGTTTCCCTGGAAGCCCCGGTGCGCAGCGATTCTGAAGACGAGCAGAAAAATTTTCTTCCCCATGAAGGCCCAGGGATTGAAGAGGTTGTTGCCAGTCAGGAAATGCGTGAACGTCTGGCCGAAATACTTGCCAATCTCAGCCATCGCCTCAACGAAAAAGAGCAGGTCATTCTCAATACTCGCTTGCTCAGCGATGAACCCAAAACCCTGCAGACCATTGCCGATGAATTCAGCATTTCTCGGGAAAGAGTTCGCCAGATCGAAGCCAATTTGCTGAAAAAATTAAGAAAACAGTTAGAAAAAGAAATGCCTGATATCCAGGATTTTCTCGGCGGTGACAGTGTGATTCTTGCCGCTGGACCGACAGATCAGACCTCCTGAACGCCTCGCTCTTTTTAACACCACCCCAATAGTACTTAAGCTACAATGAATGTACCCCTGCTTGATTTGAAACCGCAGTTATCTTGTTTACGTCCCCAAATTATAGAAGCCGTGACTCGAGTCATCGACTCTACCGGTTATATTTTGGGGCATGAGGTTAACGAGTTCGAGGAAAAGATAGCTCAGTATTGCGGCGCTTCCTTTGGCATCGGCGTTTCCAGCGGCACGGATGCGCTCCTTGCCTCCTTGATGTCGCTTGACATCAAGGAAGGGGACCTCGTGCTGACCACGCCCTACACCTTTTTTGCCACTATGGGCACAGTGCTCCGGACAGGGGCGCTTCCAATTTTCGTCGATGTCGAACCCGAAAGCCTCAATATTGACCCCCAGGCTGTGGCCGAGGCATTGGAGGCGGACAGAAAAGGCGGGCATCGGATCAAGGCGATCATTCCGGTGCATCTGTATGGTCAGTGCGCTAATATGCAACGAATCACTGCTTTGGCTGAGGAATACGGGGTTTCGGTTGTCGAAGATGCGGCCCAGGCGATTGGTGCCGAATTTCCTTTTGAGGAAAACGGTTGCATTACCTGGAGACGGGCGGGCAGCATGGGGATCTGTGGCTGTTTTTCCTTTTTTCCCAGCAAGAATCTCGGCGGTATCGGTGATGGCGGCATGATAACCACTTCGGAGAAAGGGTTCGCCGAGATTGTCAGGTCCAACCGCAATCATGGTGCTGAACCTAAATACTATCATTCGCGGGTTGGAGGCAATTTTCGTCTCGATCCTATTCAAGCCGCTGTGCTGGCAGTGAAACTCGAGTATCTCGAGGAGTGGCATACCGCCCGACGCCGGAATGCAGCCCAGTATCGCCAACTTTTCCAGGATGCTGGCCTGGTCGGGACACCAGTAACCTTGCCGAAGGCAATATATGCTCAGGTTGAAGGGGCGGAACGGCATAATCACCACATTTACAATCAGTTTGTCATCCTCGTGCCGCAACGGGATGCTTTGCGAAAATTTCTACAGGAACACGGCATCGGCTGCGAGATCTACTATCCGCTTTGTCTGCACCAGCAGGAATGCCTGCAATCCCATGCCTACCGGCAACTGTCCTTTCCTGTAGCGGAACAGGCGGCGGCCACTTCTCTAGCCTTGCCTATTTATCCGGAACTGACTCACGAACAACTTTCATTTGTTGTTGAGACTATAAAACGTTTTTATCATGCATCTTGAAGTGTCTGTCGGGGTGAATATTTTTCTTTCTCCGAAGAGAGAGTCTTGCCCGCCTCAAAGCCTGAAACCGCGTCGAATGGGGAGAGACTGTATCCTCTACGTATTTTTCATCCATTGTTGAGCCAGTAATTGTCCCCATTAAGTAACCTAAAAAATAATAAAGGAAGAGCGTTGGATTGGTATTCCCGGCGCTCAATTAGTATCAACGTATTGCAACGTAAAAGCACCAGGAGGAGTTGACATGGTTGTTCGTATCCCGATGTCCTTGACGGGAAATCGGCAGCTTCGTGATGAGCTGGAGCGGCTTGAGCGCGTGGAGCGGCACGAAATTGTTAAGGCAATCGAGGTGGCGCGCGCGCATGGAGATCTTAGTGAAAATGCCGAATATCATGCCGCCAAAGAAAGGCAGAGCCTGGTTGAGGGCAGAATTCTGGAACTCAAAGACAAACTCGGGAGAGCTGAAATTATCGACTGCTCAAAAGTTTCAGCCGAACGGGCGGTTTTCGGTACTGTCGTCACCTTGATGGACCTGACAACTGAAGTTGAGGTGACCTACCAGTTATTGGGTCCGGAAGAAGCGGATGTAAAAAAAGGTTCGATTTCTGTCCTTTCCCCCTTGGGCAGAACACTTCTCGGTAAAGAGGAGGGGGACGAAGTCGTTACTAAAACACCCGGAGGGGTGCGGCAGTTCGAGGTGATTCTTATTTCTTCCTCAACCATGCAATAACAACCTGGCGATCAATATATTTGAGGCACCTCGCTCAATTCTAAACAGCGGCTGACACGGAAAAGGGAATTCCATTTCCGTGGTCCGAGAGAATTGTCGAAAGCAAAGTGGTGGGGATGGGGAGAGGCGGCCGTGTTGTACGCCACAGACCGTTCAGGAATTTGGCGCAAGCAGCCCGGTTTGAAAAAGAGTGGCAATCTGACGACTTACCTCTTCGATGGTAAAAGGGCATTCTGTGCCGATCTGCCACGTTCCCGCAACTTCATCCAAAGAGCCGAAGAGAATCTGCTTGGCGATCTCCGGTTTGATATCCCGACGAAATATCCCTTCCCGCTGCCCTTCTTCGATGATTGCGGCAATTATATCAAGATACTCGCTGAATTTGGTTTTGCGATATTCACGGATAAGCTTGCTGGTCTGCCGCAGTTCGATATGGATTACCTCGGCGAGATACCTGTTCTTTTTCATCTCTTCCAAGTGATTAGTGATGAAAATTTCCAGTTTATTTTCCGGGTTGCCTTCTTTTTCCAATAACTGGATGACCTGGTCAATCAGTTTGCCGATTTCCTGTTCAAATACAGAAAGGAGGATATCGACTTTATTATTGAAATAAAGGTAAATAGTGCCGTCTGCAACCTTGGCTTCTTTGGCAATGTCAGAAATCCTGGCATTGAAAAAACCTTTCTTGGCAAAAACCTTGGTGGCAGCACGTATTATTTTACGATGCTTGTCTGGAGATTTCATTTAATATGGTTAAACAGGCAATTGCTATGGAAAATGAATGAGTCCTCATTCCGCAAAGTAACATTTTTTTTTGAGGAGTGTCAAGAAAAATGCCGGAAATCCCCAGGAAAAGGTCCCTTTTTAGATGATACGGCACGCTTTCTATTATTTTGCTGGACGAGACAAGAAAAGATTTATTAGAGAGTAGAGGCAAAATTGCAACAGGTGGGATTCAATTATTGGTTCGGAGGTAACCGCATGAAAATTTTAGTGATTGGCGGGGGCGGCCGTGAGCATGCACTTGTCTGGAAATTCAAACAATCGGATAAGGTGGCCACGGTATTTTGCGCACCCGGCAATGCCGGTATCAGGGGCATTGCCACTTGTGTCGATATATCCTCCGGAGATATTCCCGCTTTACTCAATTTTGCTCTCAAGGAGCGGATTGACCTGACGGTAGTCGGACCGGAAGACCCGCTCACCCAAGGTATCGTAGATATTTTTCAGGAAAATGGATTACGGATCTTTGGCCCGGACCGAAAGGGAGCCATTCTCGAAGGCAGCAAGGCCTTTACCAAAAATTTTCTCAAAAAATACCGGATTCCCAGCGCCGATTACGGTACCTTCGACAAAAGGGGTGCTGCAAAAAAATTCATTAAAAGCATCGGAGTTCCCTGCGTTATTAAGGCTGACGGTCTCGCTGCCGGCAAGGGCGTCATCATTGCCCAGACCATTGCCGAAGCAGAGCAGGCGGTTGATCTCATCATGAAGGACAAAGCCTTTGGCAGTGCGGGCGACCAAGTGGTGATTGAGGAATTCCTTCGGGGGGAGGAAGCCTCGTTCATCGCCTTTACCGATGGGCACACCGTCCTGCCCCTGCCCTCATCACAAGATCATAAGGCTATCTTTGATGGCGACCAGGGCCCCAATACCGGGGGGATGGGTGCATATTCACCCGCTCCTGTGATGACCGAGGAACTGACCAAGCGGGTGATGGAAGAGGTCATGCTGCCGACGGTGCGGGGAATGGCGGCCGAGGGTCGGCCTTATAAGGGTATGCTGTATGCGGGCCTGATGATTGATGGCGATCGGATTAATGTGCTCGAATTCAACTGCCGGTTCGGCGATCCGGAATGCCAGCCCTTGCTGTTGCGATTGAAAAGCGACCTGGTCGACATCCTCAACGGCTGCATCGACGGCACTCTTGATCGGATACAATTGGAGGTCGATGCCCGGCCCACGGTATGTGTTGTGATCGCTTCCAAAGGTTATCCCGGTAAATATGAAACCGGCAAAACGATCACCGGCCTGCAGAAAGCCGCCAAGATTGAAGGGGTAGAGGTTTTCCATGCCGGAACAGCGGTCAAGGGCCGGCAGATCGTCAACAGCGGCGGTCGGGTTTTGGGAGTAACCGCCATTGGCGAAAATATCAAAGAGGCCATCGACAGGGCTTACCTGGCAGTCAAAGAGATCCATTGGCCGGGATGCTATTACCGGCACGATATCGGTCATAAGGCCTTGGCACGCCTCAACGCCGCAACTCGACCGATGGTGGGCATTGTCATGGGGAGTGACTCCGATCTTTCCGTGATGCGGGTTGCTGCAGATTTTCTCGCCTCTGTTGGTGTAAGCTTTGAACTGACTATTTCTTCAGCCCACCGGACCCCCGAGCAGGCGACCACCTATGCTCAAACCGCCAGAAATCGCGGCCTCAAGATCATCATCGCCGGTGCGGGCATGGCCGCTCATCTGGCAGGAGTTCTAGCCGCCCATACCACCTTGCCGGTCATCGGTGTGCCCCTCGACGCCTCTTCACTCAACGGTCTCGATGCGCTTCTTTCCACAGTACAAATGCCTCCGGGAGTCCCTGTGGCCACCATGGGTATAGGTAAGGCCGGAGCCAAAAACGCAGCCGTGCTGGCTGTCCGTATCCTGGCCGTTAATGATCAGGCCTTACAGGGAAAACTTGAACTGTACGCCCAGGAAATGGCCGAACAGGTAGCGGCAAAAAACAAGGCTCTGACAATGTGAACTATCCGGTTGCCGTTAACGAGGAAACCCTTCATCGTGCGGCCGTTATCCTCCAATCCGGCGGAGTAGTGGCGTTTCCCACGGAAACCTATTACGGCTTGGCGGTTAACCCCTTTGACCGTCAGGCTCTTGAAAGGCTGTTTCGGATCAAACAAAGGTCAAGAGAACTGCCAATCCTGGTACTTGTGGCGGGGATAGAGCAACTCGCGCTATTGGCGAGCGAGGTTCCGGCAGTGTATCACAGATTGATCGATTGTTTCTGGCCCGGACCGTTGACTCTTGTCTGCCCGGCCCTGCCTGAGTTACTGCCGCAACTGACCGGAGGCACTCAAGCCATAGGCCTTCGCCAATCCCCGCACGAAACAGCGAATCGGTTAATCGCCGCCTTCGGGGGACCGGTTACCGGTACAAGCGCCAATGTTTCGGGTTATCCTGCCGCGATCACTGCAAACGAGGTCAACCGAATTTTCGGAGGTAAGGTCGATCTGATCCTTGATGGCGGCAAAACTCCGGGCGGCATGGGGTCAACGCTCGTTGGGGTTCGCGACAGATCGCTATATTGCCTTCGCGAAGGAAAAATCGCCTTTTCCGCAGTGCAGAAGTGTGCTGCGGCTGATCCTGTCAAAGACTAAATAAGATGCCGGAGGCATGTATGGCTGATTTGCAGTGGAATAAAGCATTTGCGTTGGAACAGACGGCGGGCGACGAAGAACTTTTGGAGGAATTGCTCGTCATCTTCAAAGATTCTTCCGTCTCCGACCTGGAGCAGTTGCAGCAGGCAGTGGCTATGAATGATGCCGCCGGTGTTATGAGGGCGGCGCACAGCTTAAAAGGCGCGGCCGCAACTCTCGGGATAGAGGGGATTCGCCAGGTTTCAATGGCGATGGAAAACGACGGTCGCAACAACTCGGTAACGGTTGCCAGGGAGAATCTCAACACTCTGATTGAGTTGCTCGACCAGCTCAAGATGCTTTAGGAGAAAGAGTCCTTTACCCCCCGGGGCACCCCAGTTTGATGCAGTCCCAGGATCTCAAGAGAAAGTTTGCCGGGTCGTGCCGGTAATCAGGGCTAGATAATCTCGCAGCCGCACTCAACGTATTTAATGTTCAACAACAGGAAGTTGACGTTAAAGCCGTGTTACACCAGTTCGCGCGGAGCGCAGGAACGAGGAAAACGAGAGAACACTCGTCGCATGGCAATCTTCAACTTCCCCTCATTCCCACGCTCCTCCGCGTAGGAATGCCTGAATGACGCTCCGCGTCCAGCGTTGTTTTGTGCCTAACCCCTTGTCGTATTAACAAAAATCTATATCCCCACATTCTCGCCTGCACTGTGGTCAACTGGCTGCCGCTCTTCAGCACTGGGCCGTTTTCGCCGTATTTCCATAAAAAAGATTGACGATTGCTAGACGACCGGTCTATTATACCGCATGCGTACAGATACCCGAAAACATATCCTGACCTGCGGAGGCGAAATTGTCCACCATAAGGGCTTTGCCGCCACCGGTCTGCAGGAGATCCTGCAGGCGGCCGGCGTGCCCAAGGGGTCTTTTTATTTTTATTTTGCGAGTAAAGAGGAATTCGGGCTGGCCCTGGTGGATCACTATCAAACCTTGTTCGCGGAACAGGTGCGGCCCATCCTCAAAAACGAAGACCTGCCGCCGCTAGAACGCTTAGCGCAATTTTTTCTCTGGTTTCGGGATCATTTTGCCAGGGAAGGTTTTATTAAAGGCTGCCCCATCGGCAATCTGATCCAGGAACTCGGCGACATTAACCCGGCCTTCCGGGAAAAACTGAACACCGCCCTGGAAAGCCTGATCCGAGTCGTCGCCTCCCAGCTCAAACAGGCCGATGCCAGGGGAGAGCTGCCGTCACATTTGTCTCCGGATACGACCGCCCGGTTTATCATTTCGGCCTGGCAGGGGGCCTTGATTCGCATGAAGGCCGCCGCCGGCCCCGAACCGCTCGATAATTTTCAATTCATGATCTTTGAAGTGCTGTTAGTATAGGCCCTTTGGTGCGGTACCGCGCCTGTGGGCTTGTGTTCTTTAAATAGACGACCAGTCTACTATTAGGAGGAAATCCATGTTTGTTCTCGATTACCAGACCCCGGAAACCGCGAACGGAGGCGTTGCCGACATCTATGACCATTTCGTCGCCAAACGGAGCCCGGTCCCGGCCCCGCTCCAGTTGTTGAGCACCAGTCCCGATCTGCTGGATCTCACCTTCGACCAGATCAAATATTTCATGCGGCACCCGGCGCTCAGTTTTCCCGTACTGACGGCGATCAGGTTTCTTGCCGCCCAGGAGATGTGTTTCGACCAGTGCACAACCCTGAACAGAACCTGGCTCGGCAAGACCGGCCTGTCGGTCGAGGATTTGGAGGATCTTGCCGAAGGGCGCTACGTGGAAGCCTTCAATGAGGCGGAGAATGCCTTGCTGAGCACGGTCAGCAGGGTCCTGCGCAGGGAAAAGATCAGCGGTGTGGAGGTCCAAAAGCTGCGGGACCTGGGCTGGAAGGACAGCGACATCCTCGATGCCTGCGCCCAGGGGACGAATCTGATCAGTTCTTCCTATCTGTTCGCGGCGTTCAGCAAATAGGCTTATGAAAAGGGGAAAAAAGGGCCGGGGATGCTCCGGCCCCTCGTTCAAGATTTCCGCAGGGGAGTTACGACCGTGGCGATACGGTCGGCCGCTGTTGCCGACAGGTCGGGATAGTGTTCAGTTATCCAAGTCTTGATGTCCGCTTTTTTGAATGTTTTCGCCTCATTTCCGGCGTTTTCAAATAGAGCCCGCCAGCAGCGGAGCGCTATGAAGAGTTCGGCCGCATGGTAGGCATGGTCTTGCGGGTTCAACCTCGCTGCCGGCGCAGCGGCCGGCTCGCGACGATGATCGGAATCTCCCTGATTTCCGGTGCCGGCCGATATCCCGCTTCTGGCCTCAAAGGCATGGACAGTATCCATTCTTGCAAAGACTTGCGAGGTGTTGATGCCGATAAGACTGGTTTGGCCATAGTCATCTTCCGCCCTGTTTAAAAGCGTCACCCGCTCATCGTCAGCATTGAAGCAGGAGAGTTCTGCAACGATGAGCATCGGCCCGTTCATAGCCTTGATCTGCGACAGGGTTTGCGGCTCGAATCTGATCTCCGCATAGGAGAAAAAAAATTCCGCGGGATATCGAATTCTACTGTTCTCATATTGCAGTTGATACCCCTCCGGGAAAAGATACATATCGTGCACACCTATCCACAGCGGCAGATCGCCTTGGAGCGCCAGATCGAAAATCGCATCCTTCGATTTTCCCCATCGCCGGCATAACTCATTGATATTCAGCTGCTGTTTCTCTGCTGATGCCATTCTTTTCTCCCTTGAATAATCTTTAGTACTTTAAGATCGTTATACTCTCTATTCAGACAGTTTGCCCGACGAATACGGTAACCTCGTCGACCATCGTGTCGGCCAGGACCATGACGCGCATGATCAGGTTGGCCTCCTCAATGCTAAGGCGCCCTGGTTTACCCCTTGATCAAAGAGACAGACCCCGGCCTCCTGCGAATTGAGCGGGCTCTCCAGGCCGGCCCGGTCTGCGGCTGCGGCAAGCAGGGCTGTGCCACCAGCAGGTCCTGGGCGCTGTCCGCAAACTGCTGCCCCGGAGCAGTGTGGCCAGAAGCAGGTCATTCTCCTGATAGCATTCAATCACCTTGTGGTCCTTGAACAGGGTCAGTCCGGCCTTGATGATCCGTTCGTCGGCAATCTCACGTAAGTCTTCACCATCAAAGAAAAAAGGGTCGGTGTTGGGGGGCAGGCAGCTATGCATCGATTCCTCGCGGTGGAGAAGGCTGAAAGTCTGGGTTCTGTACTTAAAAAGGTGGGCTGGGCTTGTCAAGGACAATCCCGGGCAAGAAAACGGCAGGCTGGATTTTGGGGACGTAAAGAGAGAAGGTGACGGGTCGGGACCTCGGGGATGCTCTCAGGCCTGCGAGGTCATGGGGCGATGCTCGGCGGCCCAGAGGGCGATGGGGCCGCGAGTCGTGTTGGATTACGGATTTTTTTCCCCGCTCAGCTCAGATTTTCGCGCAAATATCTGCCTCCTCACAGATAATCCATTAGGCTGAGCGATGAGACCCGGGCCGTGACCTGCATGGTTGCCTCCAAGGAGGTTTCCATTTTGGAGATTTCGGAGAGCACCTCGGTGAGATCCGCGTCCTGATTTCGCGACAAGGTCGCCTCGACCAGCAGCAGGGTGTTTTCGTGCAGGCTGATCATGTCGTCCATCCTGGCGCTGGTGTTGCCCAGCCGGCTCTGCTGGCTTCGGACCTGATCGGCTGCTCCCTCAAGTCCGGTGAGTTGGCTGGAAATGTTCGTACTGTCGCCGCTGGTCAGGGCTGTTGCGAGATCCTCCAAGGTGGTGAAGAGATTGACCGGGCTGAGGAACAGCTCCTCGCCGGTGATATTTTTGGCCACCGTGGCCCCGGGACTGATCTCGATCATCTGGTGATCGTCGCTGCCGGCATAGGTGACCGGTGTGCCGGAAAAGGGCTCGGTCTGATCGTTGTAGCCGGCAAAGATATATTTGCCGTCCACCTGCGCGTTGGCGAGGTCCAGCAGCGATTCCCGCAGCTGGCTGACCTCGTCGGCAAGCGTGCCGCGGTCGGAGGCCGACAGGCTGTCGTTGGCTCCGGTAATGGCGAGTTCCTTGGCCCGGGTCATCAATTGCTCAACGGAGTCGATATAGGTTTCCGCCGTGGTCAGACAGTCTTGCACATGCTTGCAGTTTTCGACATAGCGTTCACCCTTGACGATATCGCTGCGGCCATTGATGATGGAGCCCACTGCCGAGGGATTGTCCGAAGCTTTGGCCACCTCCACGCCGGTGGACGACTTGATATAGAGTTGATTGAGCACCGTCGAATTTTTGCCCAAATTCGCCTGCAGGGCACGATAGGTTGAAGAATCTCTGGTAATAATCATGGCAAACCTCACATTTGCAGAAGGGTGTCGAGCATTTCTTTGACAACCGACAGGTAATTGGAAGCCGCCTCATAGCCGGCCTGATACTGGATAAGGAGCAGCATCTCCTCGTCGGTGGAAACGCCGGCAATGGCGTCGCGTTTGGTGTTGGTTTCATCCAGAAGTTCGGCGCTGGTGGTGAGTTTCTGTTCGTTGCTGCTGGCCATCTGGCCCGCCTTGGCGGCGATCCTGGCGTATTCCTCGCCATAGGTGGCGCCGTTGATCCCGGCGGCTTCACGGAGAGCGGCAATGCTCAGGGTGAGGGTGTTGTCGCCGGTTGCGGTGGTGGCGCCGGCGGCGATCAGGGCGGGATCGTCGAAGGCGACCGCAATGGAGGCTGCCGCGCCCTGCCATGCGTCCGCGGAAGGATCGGTGGGCGCCGCCAGGGTGAAGAGACCACCACCGGCGTCGCCGTTCCCATCGATGCCGGTGGTATGCAGACTGTTGACTGCCGTGGAAATTTCGTAAGCGAGCCGATCGATGTCATCAATGATCTCGGGAACAGTCACGTCCATCACTGAAAGCAATCCGTTAAATTTTCCTCCTAAGTCTCCGTAAGCAAGAGAAAAATGAGACTGTCCGCTTGTCAGGGTTATCTGCGCCGATCCGTCCACCTGTTCACTGGAAAAAGTAGAGGCCACGTTGCCGGTGACCAACGGCAGGCCATTGGCCAACTGCACGCAGACCATGCCCTTGTCGTCATTATAGGTGGTGGCGCCGCAGGTTTCGCTGACCTGCTGCAACAGCAGGTCGCGTTGATCGTGCAAGGTGTTGGCATCACCACCCGCGATCTCGGTCTGCATAATGGTGGCGTTGAGATCCGCGATCTGTTGCAACTGATCGTTGAGACTGGGCAGGGCTGCTTCAATGGTGGCGTTGATACTGTCCACCACTTCGGTCAGCTGCTGATCGATCCGGGTAAAATGGGCGGCCAGATCCTCGGCCTCCTGGACCACCTGCTGCCGCTCCGTCGTTCCGGCAGGATTGGTGCTCAACTCCTCCCAGGAATCGAAGAAACTGTCGATATCGCCGGACAGGCTGGAATCGCCGATGTCGAGGATCTGCTCAATGTCGGCCAGCGGCGTGCTGGCGGCCTCATATTCGCCGTAGTCGGCACTCTGGGCAACCAACTGCTTGGTGATGAAGGCATCCCCGGCCCGGTCGATGGTGTCCACCGTACTGCCGGTGCCGTAGAGCAACCCGCCCTGTTGCAGAGGGGTGGCGCTGGAAATGTTGGCCGTCTGCCGGGAATATCCCGTGGTGTTGACGTTGGCGATATTGTTGCCCGCAACCTGGAGAGCCGTTTGGCTGCTGAAGAGGCCGCTGGCCCCGGTATAGAGCGAGGAAATCAGATTGCCCACAATCAGATGCTCCGGCTGAGCAGGCGCGGCCCGTCAGTGATGGTCAGCGAGCGTCCGTGGGCGGCATAGGTCAGGGCCAGGCGACGGAAGATGTTGTCCTGCAGCTTGCCGATCAGTTTGAGGCCGGACTGCAACAACAAGCGGTTGCGTTCGTTGTTGGTCTTGATGGTGTTGATCAGGCCGGTGCTTTCCCGGTCAACGGGTTGCGCCGCCTGCTGCAACAGGGTGAGCAGCCGGGTTTTTTCCTGCTGGATGGCATCGAGTTTGTGCATCTGCAGATGGGTGATCGCCTTGCGCTCCCTGACCAGAAGATCGTTGAGATCCTGGAGATTATCCTTCAAGGTGGTGGTCGAATTCATGGTTTCCATTTCCCGGTGTCAGCGTTTCAGATTGATTAATTCGGTGAGCATGTCATTGGTGGTGGTGATCACTTTCGAATTGGCGGAGTAGGCATTCTGGATGGTGATCAGGTCGACGAATTCGGTGGCCAGGTCGACATTGGAGAGTTCCAGCGCCTGGGTGGCCAGTGTTCCCAGAGAAGCACCGGCATACCCGATGGTCGGCGACCCCGAGGCCGAGGTTGCGGAAAAGAGACTGCCGCCGGTGGCGTCAAGGCCGTCGGGGTTGGTGAAAGAGGCGAGTGAAATCATGGCGACCGGGATGGTTTCGCCATTGGAATAGACGGCGCTGACCTTGCCGTCGGCGGCAATGTCGACATCGGTTACCTCGCCGGAGGCATAACCGTCCTGATCCTGGGAAAAAACGGTGGAGTCGCTGTCGAACTGGGTGGTCTCAAAGCTGTAGGTGAGCGCCTGGGCAGACGAGCCATTGGTCCAGGCAACAGCGGAAATCGAGGCGTTCGCCCCTGCCGCGAGATTCCCCTCTTCGTCAAAGGTGAGGGTGCCGCTGCCGATGGTGGTCAGGTCATCGGCACCGGCAATGCTCAATTCGCTGCTGTCCGCCGCCAGGTTCCATTCCCAGGTTTGATCGCCGGTTTTGGTGAAATAGCAGGAAAGCAGATGGGAGGTTCCCAGGGAATCGTAAACCGTGGTGGTGGTGGAATAGTTTGAGGTGTTTTCCGGGATGGCGATATCAAAGGTTCCCAGGAGGTCCGAATTGGAATCGAGGTTGGTCTGCAGCGTCACATTTTCGGTCTGCTTGGCGGCTATCTGGGAGACCAGATCCACTTTAACGTCACTGAGGTTGCCGCTCGCCAGCGCTCCCGAGCTGTTATAGGTCGAACCCTGGACCCGGTAGCCATCGGCCGTGACTAAATAACCGTTGTCGTCAAAACTGAAATTGCCGTTGCGGGTGTAGAGGTTGGTTGCACTCAACGGATCGCTGACAATGAAGAAGCCACTGCCCTCAATGGCAATATCGGTGGCGTTGTCGGTTGATTCAAACCCACCCTGGCTGTAGTTGGTTTGCACGGTCTGCACCTGCGAACCCCGCCCGACCTGGGAATTGCCGCTGGAACTGGCGATATTGGCCGAGAGCAGATCGGCAAACACCGTGGAACTGCTTTTAAAGCCCACCGTATTGCTGTTGGCGATATTGTTGCCGGTGACGGTCATGGCCTGCGAGTTGCTCTGCAGGCCGCTGATTGCGGTGTATAAGGCGCTGGAAAGTCCCATTTTCTCTCCTTGGCACTCGGTTGCCGGCCTCCGACCTGTGATTTCAAGGTCAGGCGACGGCGGCTGAGTGCCGATTGCCTGGCGGCGATGTTCTGCCTGCAGGCGGTTAAGCGCATCCGTGCAACAAAACTCCCCATCCTGGAGAGCAAAAACATGAGTGGTAGAGAGAGAGCTTGGTGCCTTGCAGGAAAGGCTTTGTTCCGCAGGCGCTCAGCATCGTGGCGGTCGCTTTGCCGACAGGTTCCCTCTGCTCTGATTATCGACGGGAAACAGTCGTTATATTTATTGTAATTACGTCATGTTATGCGTAGTTGTGTGGTGGGATTGCAGCGAATTGATTCGTGTGTAACGAATTGTCGGAAGGTAGTGGTTGCGATGAAAAAATTACCTTCTTGAGGCGGGATGATCACCCCTTTCCAGACAGGAGGCGCTTTGCCTTGGTCGGGCCGTTGGCGAGCTGTGGCGCCACTGAAAGCCGTCGGAGATCCATGCCGAAGCCGTTACCGCCATCTGTCTCGATGAAGAGTGGACGCCTCCTACCTAATGGCCATCCGGCATGCAGTAGGCGTATTTGAGGATGCCGGGCAGGGTGGCGACATTGGTCACCTGGTCGAAGACCCCTTCGTCCATCTGGGCCAAAAGTTTTTCGGTGGCAATAATGCGGGCAGGAACCAGCATGCCTTTCTTGAAGGTCACGGGGAGTTCCCGGACGGTGTCGGAGATCTTGATGATTTCAGCAGGAACACTCATGGCCTTACCTCCCGGGGATACGGGCCTTCTCGAGGTGTTGCCGGGCACGTGGGGATCATCGGATGGCCCTACAATTGACAATAACCATGACAAAAGGGTGATTCAAGCCGGACGGGTGGGGGCACATCAAGCGGAGATGAAGCCAATCTTCTCTATAGGAGATATGCCGTGAAACCAGGCAAAGGTGTCCGTCAAAAAAGGCCTGATTTCGCCTGGCAGGAGAGATAAAACACCTTAACGTTTTTGCATCGGAGACGCATTATGGCTGGGTGACACCGGGGAAAGACCCAGGAGAAGATATGAAGGGCAAGAGTGACACGTTTTGCGATAGTGACGAAATCGACCGCCTGACGCACCGGCTATTGCGGCGGCAACGCATCCTGTTTTGGGGTGAGATGGGCATCGGCAAATCGAGCCTGGCCCTGCAGTTGCTCGCCAAGCTTGGCGGGTTTGCCGGTCATTGTCAGCTTCTCCAACTGGATCCCGGCTCTGCACCCTTCGGCATTCCGGGCACGGTCTGCCGGGCCTGGCGGACACCTGACGGCCTTGCCTGGAGCGACTGCCAGGCCCTGTGCACCCTGGACAGCGCCCGCTTTCGACTGCCCCTTGTGCTTGCCGCCCGCAGGCTGCTGGTAATCGCGGAAAACAGGGAGGAACAGGGGCCGCTTCTCATCGATCCGCCGGGGGTGGTGCGAGGGGTAGGAGGTGCCGAACTCCTCATTGCCCTGGCCGAGTCCTGCGGCGTCGATGCCGTGGTGGCCATGCGGCGAGAGGGGCGAGAAGATGCCAGGCTGCCGCTGGCCGTCGAACTCGCCTCCCTTGGCGTTGATCTTGTCCCGGTTACTGCGTCCGCCGCCGCTCGGCATCCCGCCCGGTTGGAACGACTGAAGAACCGCACCAGGCTGTGGGATCTCTGGCTGCAGGCAAGCCAGGAGCAGGTATTCGACCTGGACAGCCTGTTGGTGCTCGGCACCCCGCCGCCCTTTGACATCGTCTCCGCCTGGGCGGGCAGGCAGGCAGCCCTGCTGAGCGGTTCCGGGCAAACCCTTGCTGTGGGGGAAATCCTGCGTCTCGATCAGGGGCGTGTTACTCTCAGGATGAGATCGTGTCTGGCCGGAAACCCGGCAATCCTGCTGGTCCGGGACAGCGGCCGGGATGGCGCCGGCAGGCTGGCGACCCTTCCCCCCGTGGGCAAGCCGCAAGCCGCCACCCGTTTGCCGGTGGAGATGAGCCCTCCCGCTCTTGGCCAGACCGCCGGGACGGCTCCCCTCTCAAGCCATCTTGGCTCTGCCTGGGCGACCTTGGTCGGGGGCGTCTTCGGCGACCCGCTCCTGCATGTGCGGCTGCGCCAGAAAAAAATCAGCTTATTCTTTGACCTCGGCGATCCCTCCCGATTGGTCGCCAGGGTGGCGCACCAGGTCAAATGCGTCTTCCTCAGCCATGCCCATCTCGATCATATCGGCGGCTTTCTCTGGTTTCTCCGCTCCAGGATCGGGGCTTTCCCACCCTGCCGGATCTTCGGTCCGGCGGAGACCATCAAGCGGCTGGAAAGCTTTATAGGGGCCATCACCTGGGATCGGATAGAGGCGAGCGGGCCGGTCTTTGAAGTGAGCGAAATCGACGGCGACATCCTGCGACGCGCCCGGCTGCAGCCGGGCAGGGCGAAACAGGAACTTCCCGTGCTGCCAATCAGGAACGGGATTATTCTGGCGGAAGAAGACTACACCATCAGGGGCGTGATTTGCGACCACCATACGCCGTCGATCGCCTACAGCTGCGAGTTCAGGCAGGAGATCAAGGTGCACAAGGAGCGGCTGGCAGCAGCCGGGCTCGCCCCCGGTCCCTGGCTCGGCAGGTTGAAACAGTGCGTGGCCGCTGCAACACCCGAGGCAAACATCGAGCTACCCGACGGCAGTCGCGTGAGAGCGGGGCAACTGATCCGGGAGCTGCTCATCATTCGGCCCGGAAAGAAACTGGTCTACGTCACCGACCTAACCGATAGTCCGGAGAATCACCGTAAAATTACCGAGCTGGCCCGGTCGGCGCACACCCTGTTCTGCGAGATAGCCTTTATCGAGGCGGACCGGGACAAGGCTCTTGCTACCCAGCATCTCACCACTCTAGCGGCCATCCGCATCGCTCGCGACGCCGGGGTAGAGCGGTTGGCGCCCTTTCACTTCTCCAAACGCTACGAGCGGGCCCCTGGGGCAATCTACCATGAACTCCTGGCCGCGGCGGGCCCGGTGCAGATTCTCGGCTAGAGCTGATAATACGTGAGAGGCCGTCTTGCGATACTGAAGACACGTCACCCTGTCTGCATGCCTCCGCAGAAGTGGCTCCGGTCAATGGAACAAGCCCTTATGATGGCGAAACCTGATAGCCGTATAAATCAGGTTCCATTTACCTTCCCGCACTCCACGACCCCAAGGTATCGACAGGTTGTGATCTTTTTACAGATTTATTTGGCAAGCGACCCCAAATTCTTCCTTTGGAGGTTCGAGTCATGCAGAAGGAACAACCCTCGCATCGCATCACCCTGTTTCTGTGCGGTGACGTCATGACTGGCCGGGGCATCGACCAGATCCTGCCTCATCCGGGAAATCCCCGACTTTTCGAACCCTACATGCGGTCAGCTCTGGGCTACGTGGAACTCGCCGAAGCGGTCAGCAATCGCATTGAACGGCCCTCAGATTTTGCTTACATCTGGGGTGATGCCTTAGAAGCCCTCGCGCGTCGGGGTCCAGACCTGCGCATCGTCAATCTGGAGACGGCGGTGACCTCCAGCGAGGATGCATGGCCGGGTAAGATCATCCACTATCGCATGCACCCCGCCAATCTCCCCTGCCTCACTGCCGCTGGGATAGATTGCTGCGTGCTGGCCAATAACCACGTCATGGACTGGGGCTATAAAGGCTTGGCGGAGACATTGGACAGCTTGCATCGAATCGGTATAGCCACCGCCGGAGCAGGGCTTAACGCAACCGAGGCCGCGATGCCGGCTGTAATGAACGTCCCGGGAAAGGGCCGGGTGCTGGTCTTCGCCTGGGGCATGGAAGACAGCGGCGTGCCTCCGGAATGGGCCGCACTTGCTGATCGACCTGGCGTGAACGTTCTGGCTGATCTCACGAATCGGAGCTTGGAAATGGTCATTCGGCAGATACGTACAGCGAAGCGGGCCGGCGATCTGGTTGTCGCCTCCATCCATTGGGGAGGTAACTGGGGCTTCGGCGTTTCAGCACAACACCGGGACTTCGCGCACCGACTCATCGACATGGCCGAGGTGGACGTAGTGCATGGCCATTCCTCCCATCACGTGAAGGGGGTCGAGGTCTATCGCGGCAAACCTATTCTTTACGGCTGCGGCGACTTTCTGAACGACTACGAGGGTATCAGCGGTTACGAGCAATACCGGGGCGACCTGGCCCTTATGTATTTCCCAACACTGGAAGAGAGATGGTTGATCCGCTTCGTCATGACTCCCACCGAGACCCGTTACTTACGAGTGAATGCCGCCTCTGAACCAGGAAGACGGTGGCTGATGGCGACGCTGAACCGAGAAGGAGGTAAGTTTGGCACCCAGGTGGTCGGATTGGGACAGGAGGATTTTCTGTTGCATTGGCGGTAGCTGGGAGAGGTATTCAGGTTTTAACAATTATGCTCTGTGCTGTCTTCCCAATCACAGGCGGAACAATAGACAACGATGTTATTTGATATTTTCAGGTTAGCAAAAAGAGTACTCCCGCATTTGGGGCAGATGTCAACGCTCATGCAGTCAATCATGTGTTTAACCCATCCTTTGTAGCAGCTGCAAAGAACTCCTTGCTAATATCCCGTAACTGTTCTTGTATTGCCTTTCTAACTGCGTTTGAAGCGAGTTCTGTCAGACGGTTCAGGTCCAGCGCCGGAACTCAAACTGCAAGATATCAATGACAGCTGGGCTCTCGTTGCGGGAGATCTTCTCCGGACAACAACAGGTGACCGCCTCGTCTTTGCAACGGGACCGGCCAATCCAGGGGGTATAGGGATTTCCCCCCGTTCAAGATCTGGCTGCCGCCATACTTCATTGATGGAACGATCCCACGAACAGCGGATATCCAAGGCAGACTCAGCCAGGGAATCTAACCCTTTGATTTATGGGGGGAAGAAAAGATTGTAAATCGGATGGCTGACGCGGATTTGGCGGCTCATTTCTTCTCCTCTTGCTGTCGAATACCGCTTAGCTTTTTAAATCGTAACCTTTGCAGGGGGGGCTTCCTTCACCATCAGGATGGAACACGGCATGTTACGAATAATTTCATTATTGCTGCGCCCGAAAAGAAAATGCTCAAGATGACTCTCTTTATGCGCCAGCAGAATAATAAGATCTATATTTTCATCCTTGATTACCCGGAAAATTTCCGTGGCAGGATCTCCTTTCCTGATCAACTCTTTCACATTTAAGCCTTTGCTATTCTCCGCAGCTATCGTTGTCGCCAGTTCCTCTTGTATTTTACGGATATTGTCTTTGTGCTCTTCATCCTCCTCGTATCCCTCCAGATTGGTGGGATCATCTGACACATGGAGAACAGATAGTTCTGCGTCATACTTCCAGGCGAGAGAAACTCCATAATGAACCGCTTTTCTACAGTGTTTCGTATCTCTGCTCACCACGAGAATCCGTTTAATGTCTTCCATGGCTGGCCTCCTTAGAGTTAAAGCGATATTGAAGATTTATTTAATTTTAAGGCTAGAGGATGATTTGCCCGCTTCAAAATGATCTGTTCCGAGTTCTTGCTCGGGTAAAAAGAGCCGGGACCGACAAGCTGCGACGCGATAATAGCAGTGAAAAAGTCACCCGCCCACCGTACGGTTACAAACGGGAACCCCCACGGCTAGAAACAAGTACACACCGATGTCGAACAAATTGCTTTTCGTCTCTTTCATGTAAAAAACATAAGCAGAGTAATTTTCCGTGTCAAAATTCATAACGTTATCCATCACCAATGGCAATGTCACGTTTGGCCGGACAGTGGCGTGGAAAAACACTAGGCAAGTTTGATACGACGGGAAGAAAAAAAACCTCCCTTTTTTGAGAAATCCTTAAAATTGTCCCATTGTGTGCTTTGTCGATCCCGATGAAGGATGCAAAGGGCTGCCTTTTTCATAGTGATTGCCCCTAAAAAGCGAAAGAAGAAACAAAAAGGCAGAGCCTCTAAGCCCTGCCCTTATTCCTATGTATCAGGAGCATTGATTTTAAGGTGTAAGACCGTTACCACCACTCAATGCCAAATTTATTTACAACCCGACAACTGACTTGTTCGCATTCTGATAGTTCCCCAAGTTTTCTTGGGATTTCCTTATCTCTGCGTAGGGTGTCATCGCAATCCCCATCCAAAGCACAAACAAAGTCTCTTCCTTCTTCATCATTAACCCAAACTAATCCTTTATATTTATTCATGGCATCACCTATAGTTATAAGTTGCAATCCAAATTAAGCGATCCAAACGCTTTAATTTGAAACTCACCACCTCTCTATAATCAATAGTGGCCGCGGAACCTAAAATTGAGAAAAATGTTCGGATAAACAAGTGGCGCGTACGGATAGTAATAGTACGGATAACCGTAATGGTAATAGTACGGATAATAATAACTGTAATTATACGGATAAGTGTTGTAATAGCTAGGGTAATAGGCAACGCAACCACTGCACAACAGTAATAAAACTGTCACAATAAAAACTCGCAACTTCATCTTTCTCACCCCACTGTCACTCTCCCATTACTTCTAGTTATATTATAATACAAATTCACACAAAATAAATTTCGGTTTACGAAGCAACACCCTGTTTTCACGCCTATAACATGAAAATATCTTCGCTTTTCGTGAGAGAGCAATGCGTCAACGGGAGGGGCAACTCGTTCAAAACGGGGCCGGATCACAACGCCGGTAGGTAGTCCGGCCTCACTCTCTACAAGTTTGATGGTAATCAATACCAGCGGGCAGGATGTTTTATCCGCACTTACCGCTATCAAGATAAACACGGACGAATCCGCGAATGAAAACTTCCAAAAATCAGACGCGTGAGATGTGCACCAAAACAACAGGGCCACTGCTGATCAAGTGCCAGATGGGGGAAGGGAGGGGGTTGAGATGCTATCGAGGTTTTTTTGGAAGTCGAATCCCCGTGTGGTCAATGCTCGGCGGCAAAGAGGTAGCCGTTGCCGCGAACCGTTTTGATCATCTGCGAAAGGTTGGGATAGACTGCCATTTTTGAACGGATACGGGCGACATACATGTCAATGGCGCGGTCATACCCGTTATATTCGATCCCGAAGACCGCTTTATAAAGATGATCCCGGTCCAGGGTGGTGCAGGCGTTTCTGGCCAGGTACCAGATCAGGTCGAATTCACGGGAGGTGAAAGGTATTTCCTGTCCCTGATAGGCGGCCCGCCGCAAACCGCCGTTAATTTCCAAGCCGTTAAAGAGAAGATGAGTCGGCGCTGTCCGGTTGCCATTGCGACGGAGCAGGGCGCGGATGCGGGCCAGCATAAGGAGATGATTCATCGGTTTGACCAACAGGTCGTCAACCCCTTGTTCATAGAGCAAAACTTGGAGCATTTCGTCGATATCGTTGATCAGCATCATCAAGGGACCGGTATAGACGGCACGAATCCGGGGATACGTCGCCAGCTCTTCCAGGGAAAACCTGCTGGAGTCGATGATCAGCAGGTCCGTATCCTGGGGGGCGGAGTTGACCGGATGTTCCTTGTATGTTGTCTGCAGGCGGACAGTGAATTTTTCCTGAATCAGGATATTGACCAAGGGGCTGGATCCTTTCTCATTATCGGTAACAAACATGATCGATTTACAGGAATCTTTACGAATTGACATGGGGTACCGTTCTTCTCGCTGATTGATCCGAAGGCTGTTTACTTCGGAACCGGTTGATTGTCGCAGCCTCTTTTCATTCATTATACGATATGGACGAACAGGGTTCTGCAAAGTTGCCGTTAACAAATGTAAAGAATTGTCGGTCCGTTGCAAAGTAATGGGGAGTGCGGCGGAACCGGCGGATGACTTTTCGGCGGTTCCAAAATCACAGGGGCTCCCGCCTGGGGCATCCGTATTTTACGAAGATGAGGAATCGTAATCTTCAAAAAAACTGGTCAGATAGTCGCCCTGGGAGTTGAGGCTGCTGATCAGGGTTTCCATGGCGGTGAATTGGGCCTCCAGGATTGCCTTTCGTTTTTCGAGCCGGGTCTCCTGGGCGGCGATACTGTCGTCGAGCCGGGAGACCTGCTCATCGATCGTGCTTTTCTTGGTCGCCAGGAATCCGCTGGTGGCGCTGATCTGTCCGGTCAGGTAATCGTCCAGGCGATTCATGATGCCTTCGCTGTCGTCGTCGCCCAGCAGGGCGACCTGCACTGCCTCGGGGTCCTCGGCATAGGCCGCGGCGAAGGTATCGCTGTCAAAGCTGAGTTCCCCGGTTTCCCAATCCGAGGTGATACCCAGGGCAACCAGGGTGTTGCCGGTCAGGTAATTTTTCAGGCTGGTCTGCACTGGTTTCAAGGACCTGCCGAGGGTTGCATCGGATTCGGTAATGGTATCGATGAAGGTGTCGATGGCGTTGTAGGCCTCAACCATTTCCTCCAGCTGGGTGGCGACCACTGTTTCGGCATCGGACTCGATAACGACGGTGTCGGCCCCCTCGCTTGTCGCCAGCAGGGTAAGGGTGGCCCCTTTAATCGCATTGGTCACGGTATTGCCGGCGCTGTAATAATCGACGCCGTCAACGACCAGATGCGCCTTGGTGCCGTCAACCGTGTGGCCGTCGGTGGCGGTGTCCAGGAGAATGGACCCGGTGCCGGTTATTTCCAGCTCCGTGCCGGAGGTGTCGGCGGTCAGCATCAGACGATACCCGCTTTCCGTGCCGTCATCGATCATCGAGGCGGTCAGCCCATACTCGCCTTCGTTGATCAGGGTCACCAGGTCGTCGAGGGTGAGGTCTTCGTAGTTGAGGGTTTCCTCTCCGATCTGCAGTTGACCGGTGAGTGTGGTGGTATCGGAATCGGCGATCGTGGTGGTGCTGACATCTTTTTGCTGTCGGGCGAGGCTGACGATTTCCACCGAGTAGCTGCCTTCATTGGCCAGACTGTTGGTGCTGACCGAAAAATATTCGGAGCCGTTGTTGGTGGCTGTAAACGACTTGAGGTCGTTGGTGCTGTTGAGACCGAGAACCGAGGCGTAAAAACTGTCGAGCAGGGTATCGAATTCCGTGTAGGTTTCCAGCTTGCTCTCAAGATAGGTCTGCTTATCTTCAAGCTGCGTTTTTGTCACACTCTCGGCCTCGATGATGGATTCGACAATGGAGGCCGTGTCGACCCCGCTCGCTAAACCGGAAAAAGTTATTGCCGACATATGTTCGCCTCCCCAGATATGGTATTGCCCCCTCCGACGATCGGAATGGCTCTTATCTGTTGATCGTCACCGTTTGTTCCTGATTTTATAGGGATTGGGTCATGAAGAGCGCGGTTTCGTCGTCAACCGGTAACGGCATGATGCATCGGTAACAGCAGGTAACGGTCGGCCTGAGGGTAATGGAAAAGATCGGGTTTTCGGGCAACACTGTCTGATCTCGACATGCCGGAGCCCAGGAGATTGACGGCTTTTTGAATGTAGTAATTGTTCCTATTTAGAATTGACACCCAAATTTCTTGCCTGTATGTTGACGCGAAGTCCCACAAAATAAAGAGAATCAATCCAATCAATTCATCTTATCGAGGAGTAGAACATGCCAGACATCAAAGGTACGAAAACAGAGAAGAATCTCCAGGAAGCCTTTGCCGGTGAGTCACAGGCCCGCAATAAATATCCGTACTTCGCCTCAACCGCCAAACAGGAAGGGTACGAA
>Ga0074197_1000536_pt1 | contig 44718 bp, 56 predicted proteins | sample EPASupsiteSAE305_FD_64526 | JGI IMG/M metagenome (GOLD analysis project Ga0074197, IMG submission 64526) | Bioremediated contaminated groundwater microbial communities from EPA Superfund site, New Mexico - SAE3-05 reassembly with SPADES | ecosystem: Environmental > Aquatic > Deep subsurface >...
CAATTCCGAGAGGCCTCACAGTTCGCTGAACAACATGACGCCGGAAGAATTTGCAACTCGATTCAAAGAACAACAGACCAAAATCACTAAGCCAAAACTGGTTCAATCAATGGGGTAAGGTCAATGCTATTGCCGAAACAGAATTTGACCTAGCGAAGCAATTTCCTACCTCATCCAAAATACTACAAACAAGGGGTGGCAAATCTATCGCTTTAATTGGTGTAGGAGCTGGTAGTGGTATAAATGTAGGTGACACATTTGAAATTATGCAAATTGAAGAAGTTAACGGAATAGAAAGCAAATTTCGTGTTGCTACACTTACAATATCGGACCAGATTTCAGACAACCAAGCGTGGGGCTTTATTGATGGTAACAAGCGATTGGTGAAAATCGGAATGCCTGCTTTGCGTGTCATTAAAAAGCAGGTTGACCCATTTGCGCACATAACAGGTCAACTTAGATGATATCGAACTTTACTAGCCTGGCAAATGCGTTGAGGAGCTATAGCCCAACATGTCTCATGTAATTGTCATAGCTGGCCCCAATGGTGCTGGAAAATCCACCACTGCTCCGGCAATCCTTCAGGGAGCGCTTGGTGTCACTGAATTTGTCAATGCAGACACCATTGCAGCAGGCCTCTCAGCGTTCAACCCTGAAAAGGCGGCATTTCATGCTGGTCGAGTAATGATTGAGCGGTTGCAACAGTTGGCAGCAGATCAGGAAGATTTTGCCTTTGAGACCACCTTGGCCAGTAAAACATTTGCTCACTGGATTCACGGTCTAAAACAGTCTGGATATACCTTTCACCTGTTCTACCTCTGGCTCCCCTCCCCTGAGTTTGCCATTGCACGTGTTGCCGAGCGGGTCAGTATGGGGGGGCATAATGTGCCGGAAGATACCATTCGCCGCAGATATCATGCTGGATTAAAGAACTTCTTTTCCATGTATCAGCATCTTGCTGACACATGGCGTATATACGATAACTCTGCTCCCGGCTCTCCTCGCTTGCTATCGACAGGAGAACAAACTATAATTACAAAAGTTGTTGATGTGCCGCTCTGGGAGTCATTGAAAGGAACGTATAATGGCTGAGGCTGTCAAAAAGGATATTAGCAAGATTATTGCTGAGGGTACTGAAATTGACGAAGCCGTCAAACAGGCAGTACAGAAAGCGGTGTTGCAGCATAAGCTGGCTGGTAATCCCATTGTAGGGATGAAGGATGGCAAAATGGTCTGGGTGAAACCGGAAGAGATCCAAGCGTGATCTTTCGCAAAACTTTCGCAGGTTATCTTAAAACTGATACTAATTGATGCTATCAAATGGACGGAAACCACAAGGATAGCAAGGCGCAACATATCGTATTTATATTATTATTTTACTTTTAACACATTGGATTCTAAACTACTAAGCTCATTCGAATCCCGTTTCCCGCTCCATAAAAACTAAGAGGGATTAAGGCAGTTAGGCTTCACGATCCCCAGACTGTGCCCGGTACTGTACCCATTCAGTACCGGGTTTTTCTTTTTCCGGGGTTCAATAAAGTCCCTGCCATAGTAATTCAGGTGCCAATTGTGAAGTGGTTGCGCTTTTTGAGACAGGTGTATCCAGTTCAAGGTATGCTGCAGCTGTTGTGACTGCTCGTGAGAGTATCTGTTGTTTTTCGATCATGGATATTCCAGATTCCACCAGGCCGCCAGGCTAGGGAAACATCGTGGGAACCAAGACGACAGAATCAAAACAGTCGAGCTAATGCAAAATATTGTTTTTTTTATGGCCTGTTTGATGCTATAAATAACAACATATTTTGTTTTGTCAGGGGTTTTAGTGGACGAACTTTCCGCTCTTGGTGCAAGGCTCAAGACCGAACGCCTTCAAAAAAACGAGACTCAAAAAAACTTCGCAGCTCGTATCGGGGTGAGCGTACCGACGCTCAACAAGATGGAGAAAGGCGAGCCTTCAGTTTCGGTTGGACACTGGGCATCCGCTCTCCGTATTCTCGGTCGAGACAAGGACATTCAGCACCTACTTTCTCCCCAGGAAGACCTATTTAAGCGGTATGAGAAACAACAGCAGGCCACCAGTCGTCAGCGGGCTTCAAGGAAGCGGCCATGTTGAAGTATCTTGTTGACGTCTGGGTTAACCTTAACGGTCAGCAGGTGAAAGCAGGGGAGTTTGTCTGCGAGATCGCCCCCTCCAACGGAAAAGGAAGAGGGGCTTTTCGGTATTCGGGTGAATATTTAGGCCATACCACTGCGTATGCCCTTGACCCTGTCGCTTTGCCTCTTGGGGAAAACAGCTTCTCCATTGATCACCCTGGAGTATTCAGCGTTTTTCTGGACAGCCTGCCAGATGATTGGGGTAAGCGCCTCCTGATCCGCAAGCACAACCTCCCGCGTGGCAGGCAAAATTTCTCCGAAATGCTACTGGCCCTTGGCTCGTCAGGGTTGGGGGCACTTTCTTATGCTGAATCAAGAAAGCCGTTGCCTCAATCGACCGCATCTTCCATTCTCACGCTCGACAGGCTCGTCTACGAGGCGGAACTGTTCGAGTCCGGCGTGTCTAACGACGCCGACATCGCCCACCTGCTTTCAGCTGGCAGTTCACCCGGCGGCGCCCGGCCAAAGGCGCTGGTGCATGATCCCGAACAGGATAGATACTATCTCGCCAAGTTTCCCAGCTCGAATGACAACGTCGATGTGGTACGGATCGAAGCGGCAACGATGTCTCTTGCAGGAGCAGCAGGGCTAGTGACCCCTCCCACCAACCTGATTCAGTGTGGGAACAAACCCGTCCTCCTTGTTGAGAGATTTGACGTAACGGCCATTGGCCGCCGGCACATGATTAGCATGCAGACGCTGCTGAAGGCCGAAGGGTATTACCAGTGCAGGTACAAGGAACTCCTGGATATGGTCAGAATGGTCAGCGCAGATCCTGCGACAGACAGTCGACTGTTATTCCGCCAGATGGTCTTCAACGCCGTGATCGGCAACACCGATGATCACCTGAAAAACTTCTGGATGATCTGCTCCCCCGAAGAGGGCTGGCGTCTTTCCCCCTCATTCGACCTAGTGCCGGATATCAGAGAAGCGAGAGAGCATATCTTGTTCTTCGATTTGGGGGGATACCACCCAGGGAAAAAAGCTCTCGAAAAGCTTGGGCGATCCTGGGGGATATCGAAGCCTGCCAACGTTGTCGAAGAGGTCTATGTTGCACTACAACCGTGGCGAGATGTGTTTACCGCCTTTGGTGTAAGCGATGCCGACTGCAATCGTTTCAGAAATATTGACGACCGGCTGACACCTTCGGCGGACTGATGGGTGATGTCTTAGCTGGTCGGAGTTTGTGAGACAGCCTGAGGGGCAAAATAAGCAACACCTCGACATTGTTGTGATTTGGCTTCACGCATATACCGGGGCTAAAACCGATAGCAATGATCGTATATATTTTGCCTTCTTTGGCAGCTGCACCTACCAATATATGTGATCGTGTATTTTGTGCTGTCAATTCTTCCCCGGCTCCGATATATTTACGAACGTAGATAATTGGGGGCAAAATGAACATTACCACTGCAGAAGACCTTGGAAGAATCATTAAGCAGAAGCGCAAAGCTGACGGGCTGACGCTAGAGGAGGCTGCCGCCGTTTGCGGGGTAAGCTACGCCTTTCTGTCTGCACTGGAGAACGGCAAGGAAACCGTGCGCCTGAACAAGGTTCTGCAGGTACTCGCCTGTCTCGGCATCGAGCTTGACGCGACTACACGCACCTGGAGCGGATCATGAACAACACTCTTCAGGTCCGGATTAACGGAGTGGTTGTTGGCAGCCTGTGGCTGGACAACAGGAAGCGGTTCTGTTTCCAGTACGACAAGGGGTGGCTCACCACTTCCCGCATCCCGTTATCCCTCTCCCTGTCGCTACGCCGGGAACCTTATCTTGACGATGAGTCACACCCCTTTTTCGCCAATCTCCTTCCCGAAGAAAAGATGCGGGCCGTCATTGCCCGAAATCTCGGCGTTTCCCTGAACAATGAGTATGGCCTGCTGGAAAAAATTGGAGGTGACTGTGCCGGAGCGGTCTCACTCTATCCGGCGACAGATGAATCACCACGGGAACCGGGAACCTACCGGCAACTTTCCCTTGATGAACTGAATGCCATTATCAGAGAACTCCCGAAACGGCCCTTGCTGGCCGGAGAGAAAGGTATCCGCCTGTCTCTGGCCGGTGCCCAGAAGAAACTTCCCGTCTATTACGACGAGAAACGTTTCAGTCTTGGGCTTGGCGATGCTCCGAGCAACTACATCATCAAGCCGCCCATTGAGGATCTGGATGGCTCGGTTGCAAACGAGGCGTTTTGCATGGCTCTGGCACAGGCGGTCGGCCTTGATGTGCCACGATCTTTCATCCACCTGCACGGCGACGCCCCAGGGGTATTCGTAATCAACCGTTATGACCGCATTGTGACGGCAGAGGGGACTAAAAGGCTGCATCAGGAGGATTTCTGCCAAGCGCTCGGGATTCCGCCCGAGTTCAAGTACGAAACCGAAGGTGGACCATCGCTGACAGCATGCTTTAACCTCGTGCGCCACGCCAGCATCAGGCCTGGAAAAGATGTGCTCTCGCTGTTGAATTGGGTGATTTTCAACTATCTGATCGGCAATTCAGATGCCCACGGCAAGAATATCTCTCTCCTGCTGCTGCCAGAAGGCCCGATGCTCGCGCCGTTCTATGATCTGATTTCGACCAGAATCTACGCTCATTATGGCCTGACGTCAGGATTGGCAATGAACATCGGTGGAGCCGGTGATCCGGATTCACTCCAGAAAAAGCATTGGGTACAGTTTGCCGAAGAAGTCGGCATCAAACCCCAACTGGTGCTGAACCGTATTGCCGATCTGGCAAAGAGGATTGATGACTCCCGATTGCAGCTCTTCAAGGGGCGCTTTGCTCCCTATACATGCGATGCCTTGTACCGATTGATGGAATTTATCGGGGGGCAGACAGAGAAAACCATTCGGAAACTTGCATAGCCACCATCACTGGACTCAACTTCAAGATGACGGTAACATCAGAACAACCTTTCAGATCGTTGCAAAGGCACACAGAATAAGTGCTGTAACGTATCAACGGGCAGGGTCACAGTGATCCTGCCCGACATAAACAGACACCCTGTTAACGGCTACCCTCCCTGATAAAGGTGAATCATGACATCAGAATCAAAACCAACGCTGACCTGGAACCTGCCGTGACTGACAAAATTTGTCAAACCAGCCTGACAAACTCTTTAAAAAAACAATCCGCAAGTACCACCAAAAATATAAGATTTGCACAATTTTAAATAGTTATACAGAAAAGCAAATTGGCCCCTCATTTGCATACACAAGCAGCAACAACCCAAACCGGACTATCGGTTATCTCGTTCACAGCAACCCAGCCCTGCACTACAAGCACGGCACAACCGAAAGGAGAAGTGACTATGTTGAACAAAATTCGTAACCGTCAAGGCTTCACCCTGATCGAGCTTTTGATCGTCGTCGCGATCATCGGCATCCTGGCAGCTATCGCCATTCCTCAGTTTTCTGCGTACAGACAAAAAGGCTTTAACTCTTCGGCAGGCGCTGACATTAAAAATGCAAAAACCGTCCAAGAATCAATGTTCGCAGACTTCCAAACCTATGGTCGCACACAGGCCGCTGGATTGTTGACTGCTGCTGCAGACCTTACTGGTGGTGCTGGCGTAATTCTGCAAGGTCCGATTGTTGCTTCTACAGCAACTGTTGTTGGCGGCCTTTTGAGCGGTCCCCGTCCTGACCCTTCCAACAACCCGCCAACGGCTGCTATCGCATCCGGTGCTGGTGTTTCCCTTTCGAACGGTGTTCATATGCAAGCTGATAACATGGCGGTTGACCCTGTTTCTTTTACCTCTAATTCGTACGTTATGATGTCAAAGAACGTGCAGGGCACAAGAGTGTTCTACACTGAAACTGAAGCAACAGCTATTATGTTCACTCAGAATGATGCCGAAGCCGGCACCACTCTCGCTGCTGCTCTTGCTTATGGAGTTCTCCCTGCCCCCACTGCAGCTATTGACCTTGCGGCAGGAGCTGCGACTGGCAACCCTGCACCTTATGACAAGTGGGCAGCACAATAATTCCACAAATTCATCAACAAAAAGGCCGGGGGTTACCCCGGCTTTTTTGTTGATGCAGCCTGAAACATCGGGTACATATTCAACATAAAACCTTAATCTTTTGAGGTTCACGCATGATTAAGTTCAATGATGTCTGCAAGACCTACCGTCTTGACAGACAGAAAAAGGTTACCGCACTGACAGGCTTAACCCTCTCTGTTGCCCCCCATGAAGTATTCGGCTGCATTGGCCCCAACGGAGCCGGTAAATCCACCACCATAAAACTGCTGCTGGATTTGATACGCCCCGACAGCGGCAGCATTACTATCAATGGACAGTCCGCCAGCAACGAGGCATCCCGTGCCCAAGTGGGCTACCTGCCGGAAAACCCCTATATCTATGATTTTCTAACCGCCTCTGAGTACTTGGGCTATGCCGGCCGATTATCGGGTATGTCAACAGCTGCCATCAAACAGCGCAGCGAAGAATTGTTGGCAAAACTGAAACTGGAGCAGGCTGCAAACCGGCGGATAAGCGGCTACTCGAAGGGGATGCAGCAGCGCACGGCCATTGCGGCAGCCCTGATCCATGATCCGGAACTAGTGGTACTGGATGAGCCAATGAGCGGCCTTGACCCCCTGGGGCGCAAGCTGATCTTCGACCTGATAGCCGAGTTGAAGCAGCAGGGCAAGACGGTCTTCATTTCGTCCCACGTGCTGACCGATATCGAACGGCTCTGCGACCGGGTGGGGATCATCGTGCAGGGCAGCCTGCTCTATCAGGGTGACGTAAGCGGGCTGGCAATACCATTAGAGGATCTTTTTCTGCGGGTGGTGGCAGAAGCGGGCATAAGTGAGGTGAAGTAACATGCTACAAGCAATCGCCTGGATAACCTTTCTGGAAGGACTGCGCAACAAAGCGGTCTATGGTATCACCCTACTGGCTGGCTTGATGATGACCTTTACTGTTGCCCTGAGCAGCATGATCATGCGGGATGTAGGCAAGGTGGCCACTGACTTTACCCTCTCCAGCGCCACCTTTGCGGCACTTTTGGTGGTGCTGTTTGTAGGGGTTACCATCTTGGCCCGCGACATGGAGCGCAAAACCATCTACTTAGCCCTGTCACGGGCCGTACCTCGCGCCCGTTATCTGCTGGGACGCTTTTGTGGCCTATGCCTTCTGCAAGCCGCCATCATGCTGCTGTTGCTGCTGGCTTCGCTGGCTACGCTGCTGCTGGTCAGACAACTCTATCCCAGTTTTTTTGGCACGGTTTCGCTTGGCCTGGTGGGGTTGGCACACCTGTTCGTACTGCTGCAGATGTGGCTTTTAACCGCCTTAAGCATGCTGTTTTCACTGGTGGCCTCCAGCTCCTTCGTTACCTTCCTGTTAACCACCCTAACCTGGCTGATCGGCTCCAGCACCCAAGAGGTCAAGCAACTGATCGAGGCCAGTAGCCCCGAACAGATAGCGCCAGTAGTCAAGGGCTTAGTTTGGTTGGCCTACTACCTGTTCCCCAATTTTGCCCTGTTTGATCTCAAAGCCACGGCAGCCCACGGCCTGGCCATCAGCGGCCAGAGCATCTTTTTCACTTTGTTGTACGGAACAGGCTATAGTGTTGCAATCCTGTCTCTAGCCGTTGTTGTGTTCAAACACAAGGAGCTGGCCTGATGTTGGCGCGTGGCCTGATAATGCCCCTGTTGGCCACCTGCTGTGGCGTAGCGCTCTACCTGTATGCCCTGCCGCTGGCAACGGTGGTCAAGCCGCAGTATGAAGAGCAGTTTGCGCTGCCAGCCACTGTACTGCGGGTGGTCACTGGCCAATTCAAGGAAATTTCTGCAGACATCTCCTTTCTGAATGCACTAACCTGGCTAGGCGGAACGCAGACCCAACCTGATACCAACCGCTACCTGCCTCAGCAGTACCAATGGCTGCACCAAACCTTCGAAAATGCGATAACCCTCGACCCCTATTTTATGGACCCCTACTACCTGATGAATTCGGCACTGATCTGGGACCGCTACAAAGTTGCCGAGGTAAACCGCCTGATTGCCAAAGGTGCTGACACCCGTACCTGGGACGCTCTGCTGCCTTTTTTTGCCGGCTTTAACTACTATTACTTCCTGAATAACGGTGACCAGAGCTTCTACTACCTGAAACAGGCCTCCAAACGCTCCGGCGGCAATCCATTTTATGACAGCCTGGCCTCACGGGTGGCCTACAAGGCCGACAAAACTGAGCTGGCTATTATGTACCTTGAAGAACAGATTAGGGAGGCGGAACTCAAAGGCCTCAAGGCTTCCGTGGCACACCTCGAACGACGCCTTGAACTACTGAAGGGAATCCGAGAGATAGAAGTAGCGGTTGAGTCATATCGTAAACTGTTTGGCTCGTCCCCCAAAACGGTCAACGAACTGACTACCCTCAGCTTGCTGCCATCCATTCCCAAAGAACCCAATGGAGGTAGCTATTATCTCGACCCCACTGGCAAGGTCCGCTCCACCAAAGACCTTAAGTAAATACATACTTATACAAACCAAAAAACGGCTTATCGGCAAAATCGATAAGCCGTTTTGCTTGCTGGTGTAATAAATTTTGTATTGATAAAAATGCTGCCTCCGCTTCGGGGGGGCAAATCCCCACAGGAGCAGGTCATCCCTAGACTCACACCACTCGCAGTTGAAGCCGGCCCGCTTACCGACGGACTTGCCGAAGCTCTGCAGTTCTTTTTTTGGGGACTCTAGCCCAATGCCCCGGGGTCACTGCTGCCAATGATGCAGGGTGCTGCGAATGATTTCGAAATAGTCCGGCTCCCGCACGACCTCTTGATATCCCGGAACGGCTCCCACCCACTTGCCCAGTCGGACGTTGTGTTCCTGTGTGAGATACAGGGTGGGCAATCCCATAAGCGCCGGTCCGTCCATGCCGGCAGTGGTAACACCAATCTGGCCCACCAGGCCGTGGCGGCATCGCAACTCTTCAAACAGGTGCAGTTGAGCTCGGCGCATGTCCGGCCCCTGAAAGAGCGGCTCTTTCCAGCACAGGGTCAGGTTGATTGCGCCTAGCGGAACAAGCTCGAGAGGGACGTTATCGCCGAAAAAGATCGGTGTGAGCCCGGCATGCACCACCAGTTCAGAAAGCTGTCGCAACTCATCGAAACAGGTATTGCGTCGGGCATCATGGTCACCCGTGCGCACCCACAGCAGCACCTTCTGTTCCGGCGTTCCCCCCACCTTACCATCGATCCACGATCGTAAGGTCGTCGACGGCGATTCGTCTCCCAGAAAGGCTGAGCGCAGGGTGCGCTGTGCTTTTGACGGGTCGGCGCGAAAAGCCTCGGCAATGATATGGGTCAGATGCTTGGGGCTCGCCGGACGAGACCGATAGTGACGCAGGGACGCTTCCAGCCCGATATCGACCAGGAATCGTCTAACCTGCACTTCCTGGGCAGCGCCGGGTCTGATCTGAATGGCAAGGCCGGCAAACAGTGCCGCAGCAGCCAGGTACCAGCCTTCGCCAAACGAGAAGCCGGGATCGGCATGGAAGGTATAGGCGCGGTTCCGTTCCCGGACGATCTTCCTGGCTGCTTGGGCGGCCACCTCGGCTCTGCGAGCCAGCGCTCGCGCCTTGTCCGTATCGAGTTGCCGGGCAAAACCTGCGGCCGCTAATGCCGCCTCTTCGGCAGTGCCAACGATCTCCTCGACGCGCTGCCAGCCGTCTTCGCAGTCTTCCCGTGTAGGCGCCCGCTGGGAACCGCGAGCGAGCTGCCCGGCACCATAGCGCGCATCCTCGGCCCGGGCCGCGCAAGCCTGAACCAGCACCCATTGCAGCAACGCAAGCTCTCGGCTCTCCCCCGTGTTGCCCAGCGCCTTGGTGGTTAACCGAACAACCTGCTCCAGCCGCGATCGATACTCATCGCGTACTCCGGGCCGATGCAGCGATCCCTGCAATGCGGTGGCCTCTGCCCAGAGCGTGGCAGCTTTCCCGCCATCAGTTTCGTTATCCAGTAACTCGGTCACAGGATCTTCTGCGACCAGGTTTTCGGCGCGAGCGGCCCGTCTATTTCCAGCTCCAGATTGTGGATAAATGGGCGGGGGCCGCGCGATTTTATCCAGTCGATCATCACCGCCAAGCTCTCTTCGAGCTTCACCTTCGGCTGGTAATCAAGCAGTCGCCGGGCTTTATCGGCGCAGCAGTTGGCAAAGAAAACCTCCTGAGGACGGCTTTCGATCCGATGCGGCTGCAGCTCAAAATCGAGGAGCCGGGCGATCATGGCTGCAAGTTCGTTGATGGTGACAAACTCATCGTCTGGGCCGATATTGATGACCTCATGGACGCAGTGCTTGTCTGTGGCCATCCGCAGCAGGGGATCGACCACATCAGAGACAAAACTGAAGCAGCGTCTCTGATTGCCGTCCCCATAGATAAAGGGTTGGCGTCCCTGCAACATCAGGTTGATGAAGATTGCGGCCACGTTGCGATACGGATCGTCGTAGCGCTGCCGCGGCCCGATGATATTATGAGGAACCGCCACCACCCACTCCATACCGTGGGTTTCGGCAATATTGGCAAGCAGTCGTTCTGCACACCATTTGGCGATGCCATAGGGGTCCTGAGGAGCCGGCACCATATCCTCGGTAAACGGAACCTTGTTCGTGCCGTACCTGGCCATGGACGAACAGAGAACGAAACGCTTAACACCGTTTGCCGCTGCGGCGGAAACAACGCCACTCGTCGCCGTGACAACGTTACGGGTGACCAAGTGCGGGCTGAATACAGAGAGTCCTTCATACGCTGTGGCCGCGCAATGGTAGACAATATCGACGTCTTTCAGCAAAGCGGCCAGTGCTGTAAAATCATTGCAGTCGATCTGATGAAACAGGGCGCCACTCGGAACATTGTCCAGGTAGCCCCCCATCAGGTTGTCACATCCCGAAACCCGGTGTCCTTCAGCCAGACACCGTTCAGCAATATGACTCCCTAAAAAACCTGCGATACCCGTAATGAAAATTCGTTTTCCGCTCAATCAAAGCACTCCGTACCTGATTTTTTCTGACAGCCTCGTATAGTTTTGCCATCGGTTTTTGGCTCAGCCCGACGGGACATGGGCCGCCAGACTAGTGCCGACCAACGCCTGTACTCCGGGGGCTACGCTTAAATCAATCCGGTGCAATTACGCCGGTCACAGGTTCCTGTGGTGTCCGGTTCTGGGGATCGCTTGATACTGCCGATCCCGCCAGCTCAAGGGCGACGCCGGTCACCCACAAAATGGGTGCAACGATGACACCCCCGCTACCGTTGCCCGCTGCCCCTGCTGCTCCTGTTTGCAGACCTATTCCAGCATCCCTCATCGACATACACCCGGAAAGACCCACAACAGCACACAGTAAAACCGCCAGCTTCCTCATTCGCCCCCCCTCTTTTCATACCATGACATGATAAAACAAGCCGTTTTATGGGCTATTCCCCCAAATTTTTTGATGTAAAAACATATTACACCAGCAAGCAAAACGGCTTACCGACAAAATCGGTAAGCCGTTGTTTTTATTGGTCGGAGCGATACGATTCGAACGTACGAACCCCTGCTCCCAAGGAAGAATCTTAGTTTATGCCAAAACACGCCAGATAGAGTCAAAAGGCTTGAATGCACGCATATTTAGTTGTATCTTAGGCTACAAGTTTGTGTCATAGAGATCGTACAAACTCAATGCCAAAAGGTCCCACAAAGGTCCCACAAGATGCTAAACGTTAAGTCGGTTCAGGCAGCTAAAGCAAAAGAAAAGGAATACATGCTTGCTGATGGTCGCTCTGGTTTGTTCCTTCGAGTCCTTCCCTCCGGCGGAAAGTCATGGATTTATCGATATACTCTGCCCGATGGCCGTCGTCGAAAAATGGCTATTGGGCAACATCCTGAACTTAGCTTATCTGACGCAAGGGCAAAGCATGCTGAGCTCGTTAAATTTGTGCTCAAGGGCCAGGACCCCGCAGCCCCCCCTGCCCCTGAAATCGTCCCAGAACAAACGACTGTTGCAGACCTAATCACGCTCTATCTCGCTGGATCGGGCCACCTGAGCCCCAAAACTTTGGCCGAAAATAAAAGAACACTAGAGAAATACGTTCTGCCCATTATTGGTCAACGCCCCGTCAAAGAAATTCGCCGTTCCGACGCTATTACACTGGTTGAGCGCTATACGGATACTCCAGGCCAAGCCAGGGCAATAATGAAGATCGCGCGAGCCATGTTTACCTGGGCCCTCCACCGAGAATATGTTGATTTCAATCCATTCTCACACGTCGTTGCCGCAGTGCCAGCAATCAAAGCACGCTCGAAAACCAGAGCCTTGAGCGACGAGGAAATTAAACACGTCTGGCAAGCTCTGTTGACAGAAAACGATCCTCGCAGCCTTTCCACTCGACGGGCACTCATGACTATTTTAGTCACAGGTCAACGGCCGGAGGAAGTGACATCATCAACGCTTGAAGAAATCGCCGTTGGAGTCAAAAACAAACCTATCTGTAAAACATGCCGCCGCTGTGGCTGGTGGACTATTCCGTGGCAACGGATAAAGACACGTAACCGCCGCGAGGAAAACCACCGCGTTTATCTGTCTGCTCCAGCCTTAGAAATTATTTCTGACATCCAGGCAGGACCTATATACCCTAACGCACGCGGAACAGCCCTGGCGCGCCACTCGTTGTCACATTATGTAGATGATCACAAATGCTGGGGTCTTGAAAAATGGACCCCTCACGATCTGCGGCGCACAGCAGCTACGGGCCTTTCACGGCTAGGCTGCCCAGATGAAGTAATCGATGCAATTTTAAACCATGCAAAGAAGGGGATTATCGGGGTCTATAACCAAAACAGGTACGACGCCGAAAAAGAAAAGTGGCTCACAGCTTGGAGCGAACACCTGATCCGGCTGCTTGAAATAAATAACTGATATCTGTTATGACTACCTATAGTTGTTAAGCAAGTCTTTCATATCCTGGTCCCTAGCAGCAATCTGGACTGCTTCTTCAAAACCGGCTTTTGCACCTATTTCAAGCAGCCTTCTTGTAACCCTGAAATCCATTCTGTCAACAGCGAGTAAAAGTGGTGTAGCCTCAAACTTGTTCACTATATTCAATTCTGCTCCAGCATCAATCAAGGCCAGAGCCACCAAGGTATGTTTTTCAGCAATAGCGAAAAACAACGCAGTATCACCATCCTTGTGCTTCAAATCAAGACTAGCTTTTGCTTTAATCAATACATTCACTGTATCAAGATGACCTCTAACCGCTGCTGCCATGAGAGGACTCATGCCATAGTCATCTTGAACGTTTTTTTCAGCGCCTTTGGATATTAAGTATTTGACAACCTCTGTATTCCCTTTGTTTGCTGCAAACCAGAGTGCTGAAACCTTTCCACTGCTAAGAGCATTGACATTGGCACCAGAATTAACCAGTAGACGAACTATTTCAAGATGGTTGTTCTGAGCTGCAGTCATAAGTGCACTGAAGTTGTAGGTTTTGCCACCAGAATTGTTATCAGCTGTTGCTGTGGCATTTGCAAGCTTCTTATTCTTTTTAAGCATCCTAGATAATTCATCAATGTCACCAGTGCTTGCCAAGTAGACAAAATCTGAAGGAGTGCCCTGTTTCCCGCTCCCAGCTGCAGACGTTTCATTGCCTCCGACAGAGATCATCACCTCACCGTCCCTGGTGCGGCCATATTCCCTGCAGTTTTTGTACACCCCCTGGTAAGTACCACCTTTGATGGTTATTTTTTTTGTGCCACCATTAACGCACTTAAGCACTTTGCCGTTGTTTGCCTTTTGGTTTGCGGAACCGCCAAGGTCATTCACCATCTCTTGAATTTTAACGTACGTGTCATCACCCTTGGCCTGTCGAGGCGCGATCAAAACGCTTGTTGCTAAGGCAATTGTTGCAGCTACCATCAATTGTTTGCGAGCACAGCTCATTATTCCTCCAATACAAATAAAATAGTTTAAAGGAGCATGCCCTAAACCTAAACTCAACCCCTTTTAGATACAAGTAAAAGATCACACCCCGACAAAATCAGTTTCGCCTCCAATCTCGATAATAATCCTCTTGTCCTTGATCCCACACAACCCCCGCCGCGCTGACCTTCGGCGGTGCAGCCTGCCGGGTGAGCCCGATCGACGGCGCGACCTTTTCCCTGATCCGCTCCACGACTCCAGCCGCCGGTGAGTCATTGTCTGCTGCCTGGTGATTCCCGGCCAGCGCCTGAGCGCCAGCCCGCACGCCCATAAACATCATCAGATATAGGCCTACCCTGATCATCATACGTTTGAGCGCTCTCATAGCCTGCCCCTCCGCCGTTGTACTCGCTCAACCCCGCCACGGGTTGCGACCAGCATCAGAGCCACCAGCATTAAAACGATCTGCAGAGCTATACCGTCCATTATTCTGTCCTCCTCGCCCTCTTTAGGGCTGCCGTCCGTACAAACTCGCTGGTAGTCTCCTCAGCTCGTTCTGCTGCCTGCTCCACCTCGGCCCACTCGGCCGGGTTCCAGCGTATCGTTTTTGAGGTTGTTTGAGGGGATGGGCCGGGCTTTTTCCCAGCCCCTTTCCGTGCGCCGCCTCTCATGCCTCGCTCCTAGTCTCACGCAGAGCATTCAGGGCATCATCCACGCATGATAGCAGCGAGTCCTCACCCAGGCGCCGTATCACGGCTCGCATACCCTGTAGTTGATATTCAACGATATCTGCCGCAGCCTCCCGCCCCGAACGTTTGAGTTGAATACCGCAGCGTAAATCTGTTGCTATATCGTCCCTGATCTGTACTATTTGAGTTTCTGCTAGAGACATGATCTGATCCTCCCTGTTTTGATGATCCCAGTATACCAGCCTCTTTGATTATGTCAATACATTTTCAAAGATTTGTTTGCAACTGTTTTCGTATTGGGCTATTTAAAGATAACATGCTGTAAATATTAACTTTAAAAACGTCTTTATTTTAGCTATCATTTGCAACTATAATTTAGTTGCAAATGACTACACGGCTGGTATAAAGACCTGAGAGTAATCTATGTCAAAACAAGGAAAATTGCTTGCAAGGCTACTCAGCAAACCTAAAGACTTCGAATGGTCAGAAGCCTTAAAATTGCTGAGTTATTATGATTACAAACTTTTAACCGGCAGTGGCTCAAGACGAAAATTTGTACACCAGCAAACAAAACAAGTAATAATCCTGCACCAGCCACACCCAGGCAACATACTGAAGGAATACATCATAAAAGAGTTGATCACAGGACTTAAGGAAGGGGGTTTTATCAGTGAGTAATGTGCTTGAGTATAATGGATATTCAGGCTCCATAGAGGTAAGTATTGAGGATAAATGCCTACACGGAAAGATTTTATTTATTGCCGATATTGTGACCTATGAAGCGGACAACGTTATAGAGCTCGAAAACCAATTCAGGGCCGCAGTTGATGATTATCTACTCACCTGCCAAGAAATTGGTAAAGAACCGCAGAAGCCATTTAAAGGCTCATTTAATATAAGGATTACACCCCTATTGCACAGAAAGGCCGCTTTAAGTGCCGCAAATGAAGGGATTTCCCTGAACGAGCTAACTTCAAAAGCTATCGAGTATTATTTAGACAAGCCAGATAAGACTATTAACATTACCCACAACGACCACCATCACCACTACAGCGGTACTGGCCAAAACGTAGGCACTGTAGAGGCTACATTTGGAGACGTTGGGGAGGAATCGAAATGGCAAATCAGCCCGTCGATATTATTACACTAATAAATCACAAGGTAATCAAGTTCAATGCCGAGGATACGATTTTTCCACAAATTTCAAAAGGTGGTGTGGTTACACTAACGAATATCTTAGAAACACCAGAAGATGTGAAAAAATTAAAAACAAACGATACATTCTCAGTGCTTCTAACCCTTGAGTGCAAAGCCAGTGATGGGGAAAGCGAAAAAACCGCCTTCACTGTATCATGCAGCGTATCAGGTTCGTTTATTGTTGCACAATGTGCGCAAAACGAAATTAACCCTATTGGTAATAATACGCTTTGGAACACCGCGGCAAGTCAATTGATGCCGTTATTATCCAGTTATGTTTCAGAGCAAATAACAAGAATGGGGTTCAAGAACATTCAAATACCGCCTTTTCTTCCGGTTACCCAAGCTGAACCAACTACGGTGGCACCTAAAGTGTTGAGAAAAGGAAAGTCAGCAAAAGCAAAGACAAAAAACACATAATTTCAACCTAAAAAGCCCCGGCTTGTGGCCGGGGCTGGGGGTTATTTTTGTGTGCACTCTGCGGCAAAATACTGGCCGTAAAGCCTACTGAGATCGACTATTTTCTGCTCGGCTCTTAAGCGCTTTAAGTGCTCTAACGCTCGTCCATCGCCGCTCACCCCACCACCCCAGTATTTTTCACTTAAATACATAATAAAGTCGGATTCAAACTCATTGCCTGACGCTCTGTAAAAAGCGTCAGAGCAGTTGAGCCTTTTATACGTTTTTTTATGCTGCTCAGCCTTATTTATAGCCGCAACGCACCGATTTATATCATCACTGGTTACAAGTTCCCGGCAATCAGGCACATTGAACAGATAAGTAGTTGCAACCCCTTTTTCTGTACAGAAAAAGATGGAAACAAATAATACAAACAAGACGGTTCTCATTTTATGTCCTCCCTGCCGGCATATCCGGCGTTTTAGGTTGTTTACGGGGCTCAGGAGTAATTGACTGTTTTACGGCCGCCCCTGCATCAAGCACGGCACCTGCGGTCTTTTTAGCCGCCAACGGTAGAGCCCCCGCCGTGTAGTCCTCTTTAATGTCCGCTCCCTTTTTCTCCACTGTGCCCCTACCGCTATCAATGGTCTGTTGAGTCTCGGCAATATCTCTCTTGACCTGTGCAGGATCTACAGCGCCAGGTTTGACGGCCAGCTGTTTCTCCACCTGTGCCGCAGGATCTGTAGACTTTATGTCCGGTTTGTTCTCCAACTCCCGTTTGAGACCATCGGTACCGTCATCGATCTTCTCAAGCATGGCCCCAGGGTCCGGCGCCCTACTCTCGTCTGGCCCCTGTACTCGCCCAAGACCCGCCCCCAGAGAATCGGGGTTGATACCGCGCCCCTCAAGATATTTGTTCATGTCCTCCTGGATTTGATGGGCCTTACCCTGTGCAGCCAGCGTCTCATAGTAGATGATGGCCTGTCGATCACCCGACTGTCCTCCTCCAAAACGGGTTTGGCCCTCGCGATGGATGAAGTCGCGAGTAAGATTTGCGCTCATTTCTGCTGCCCGGCTGTGGGCCTGTCCCTGGGATTCTCTCATTTCGTTTGCGCGGCTGTAGGAGATCGTTGCCGTTTCTGAGGCGGTTCTGGTGCCCTGGGTGGATTCCATCTGGGACAACGCTTTCTGTGCCGTCTCAGAGTATTGTCCGCTCCGAACAGTGCTGAGTGTTGTCCTGTGAGTCTCGCCGACACTGGTAGACATGCTACGAGCCTCCTCCGCAGTCTGATTCACCACGTAAGACTTCCCGTCGTTAGTGGTGACCCGCCACGACGCCCCACCCTCTATATTGGCCTTAATTGGGCTCATTTGAGGAGTCCCTACACCGACGGTTGCGGACGCAAATGCTGATTTATCAACGGTCTGCCCCGTCCTCTCATCCACAATCTGACTATTGCGGAATGAGCTCAGCATTGTTGAGTTGACTGCCCGCATGTAGTCAACTGAGCCATTGGTGGCCTTGTAAAGTTGTTGTGCTGCCGCCTGAGTCTGTGACCAGGTAGCGCTGTGGCCCCATGATTGAGTTACAGATTCTCCAAGGGTTTGATCGTCCCGGTGTGATTCGCTAATTGCCTGGCTGTAGGCCTTGTCGTAGTTTGCCCGGAGTTGTTCCGTCGTGGCGACGTTGAGCGCGCCGCCCTGCAACTGAACCAACTGACCGCCCTGCCACAGTGCTGAGATTTGCCCCCACTTGCCCTGTTCCTGCCCCTCCGCCGGCCGGTACATAGTGAATCCGTCCTGCTGACCGATTGAGTGGCCCTGCATACGATCTACCGTTTTCCCCTGCCAGTAGGTGTCTGCCGCCTGTTGGCCGGCGAAACCCTGCCCCTGTAGCCGGCGTAGTTCCGCCAAACCCTCGCCGTGGTTTACAGTAGCCGCCGCCATTTTCTGAGCCTCCTCCCGCGGGATACCCATAGCCTCAGCCTGAGCCATAAACTGTTTATTCAGCCCAACCTCGCCGCCCTCTTTATACGATGCTGTAAACCCATGATCGTGCTGCTGCTGCGTATACTGCGGCAGTCCTCCCGCCGCGCTGATCCGCCCCAGTTGATTTTGCATCTGCCCGGCCTGTTGACCGTGCTCTGCAAGTTGACGGGTGTTCCATGCGTGCTCGTTAGCCAGAGTCTCCGTCGGGATAGCCATCTGGTTACTGCGCCGCGCCTGGGCTTTTTGACCGGCGTCGAGTGTCTGCCCGGCCGCCGCTGCGCCGGTGCCGGTCGCGTCTGACATGAGTTTTCCGCCGACCGCAGCGCCCACGCTGGCCCCGAGACCGATCACACTTGATGCGATAGTCGCCGCCAGGGCGAGGCCGGACGCACGGACCAGCCCGAACATGGAGAGGATTTTCTCGGTGCTGCTGGGGAAAAACCTGACTGCATCGAGACCCAGATTATACTGCCGGATCTCTGCATATGTGCGATTAGCATAATCAACAATGAACTGGTGCAGGATCGCGTCCACGGTGCCCCAGATTGTCAAAAACGCGAACGATCCGAGGATGAATTTAGTTGCCCGCGGCATGAGAGGCGTCAACATCAGCAGCGACAGAAACGGCGTGAGCGCGACGGTCACAGCCAGGATTACGACCCGGATCGTCGGCAGCCAGCCGTTGACGGTGGTCATGGTGGCGCTGGCTTTATTAAGGATCGAGTAGTTGGCCAACCCCTCCCCGGCCGCGTCGCTACTGAGGACTGAATCAAACACCCGCGCGACGTAGGCCGTGCGCAGGAACTCCATTGATGTTTTACCTGCGGCTATTTGAGCGGTTACAGGCCCGCCAAGGCGGTCTTTACAGTCGTTGAGGCCTCCGGCTGTGCTGCCATCAAAACCCATTTCAGTACAAATCCCGACCAGGTTGTTGTTCAGCGCGTCCGGCGCTGTGAGCCGAGGTTGCAGATTAGCCCAGGCGTCGGTGCAGGACATGGGGGAGCCGGACGGCGCGAGGCCTGCGCCGTACATTACTGTTCCGACCGCTGGATTAACGGCTTTCGAGAGCGAGGTAATCAGGTCTGTGGATGTTTTCCGCAGCTCCTCGGCGTATGCCGAGTTGATCGAGGTCTCGAAATATACGCAATCCGTGATGTAGTTTTGCAGGCTCGCATCTAACGCCCCGTCCGCTGCCTGGAGGGGCTTGCTGGCAATACTATACAGCCCCAGAAACCCCTTACCCCCGGCCTGCTCCTGGAATCCCACGGGGTCGCCGGACGTGCTGACCAACTCCACAAACGCCCGCTCAACTGAGTTTGTGACGCCCGCGAACAATACGATAATGTCGGGGATCCCGCCCACGGCCTGGTATTTATTTTCGGTCGGATCGTAAATGTGCAACGTCCCTTTGGGGATCACGGACGCACTAAAAATCGCAATCGTGAGGAGCCACGGGATCAGTGCGCCAGTAGCGTAATTCTGGCCGTGGATATCCTTACTGCCGAACGCCACGCCGGCCACGATCCGGATAATCAGAGTCGCGAGCGATGCGACGACCAGCACCGAAAACAGAGATTTGTAGTCGTTCGCGCCGAAAATTAGCGCCGATCGCTGGAATGCACTCACAACGGCGTCATGGCCGCCCCAGGTGTAAAACTCTCTCTCCAGGGCCGCCGATGCGGTTTGAGGTGCCGAAATCAAAACGAGCGCCATAAACGCGCCTAAAACACGTTTTATGGCCCGATCCATAGCGTTAAGCGCACCGCCGAACAAAAACGGCCTGACGCGCTCGTAATAAATCCGTTTAATGTCGAGCATCGGCCGCCCCCTGCGCTCCGGCTGCTGCCGCACGCTCGGCGGCCCGTTGTTTAACGCCCGGGGAAACAGTGAGTGCAAACAATCCAATGATCGCGTAAACGACGCCCAGGATCAGCGCAGCTCTGATTATGTTAGGCCGGACCTCCGCCCACACCCGCTCAACAGTATTGAGCGGTCGCGGGATCTCCTGCGGCGGACCGGGCAGGTCCGGTGTGGGTTCGATGGTGATTTCTCTCAGCCTGATAATGTGTTTGTTGTCCATGCGGTGGCCTCCTCGGCGGGATCTGTATCTACCCTGTAGATGCCGCCAGCCCCGAAAAATGTCCGCGACCGGGAAAAGAAAAGCCCCCGGACCTCTCCGGGGGCCGGTTGTTGGGACTATTCCCAGGTTTCCCCCTGGCCTAGCTTCCAGTCGATCCCCACATCCCCGTAATAGCGCACGTCAAAATAATCACTCATGGAATCGCTGTTGTTGCGCTGGTAGGCGTTATAAATGGCTTTGAGGGTGTCGAGACAGGATTGCACCTCGGGAGAATAAACCCCGCCCTCAATGTGGCTGAGCGGTGCTGATTGGCCGACACAATCCCAGGTGTCCGGGTACTGCGGCGGATGCTGGAGATTGTCAGTAAAGCGCAGATATTCGCGGTTGTAGACCCTCCAGCCTTCGGGTAGTCCAGTGATTCGCACGTTGATAGCGTAATACATCGAGCCGGATTCCTGCCGTACCGACACTTTAAGGCCTTTCGGTAGTTGTCCCCGAGAAACAGCGGCCTTAATGTCTGCACGGATCAACGCCGGGATCTCTCGCGTGCTGATGTTTGCCGTAGCCTCATATTTTGAGCCCCGGTATTCGTTGGCCGGGTCGCAATAAGCCGGCATCCAGCGCGGCGACTCCTGCGCCTCGGCTGCTGCTGCCAGATTGTCGATCACACCGGCAACATCCCCATTTGCTGCGGCCTGCTTGGCCTGCTCAATCTTTTGATCTACCCGCTGCTGCCGGGCCTGCTCCTGTTGTTGGGCTTTCTGTTGTGCTGTCCGCTCGTTGCGCTTAGCCGTGAAATCAATAATGGTTGCCATGTTTTGTCCTCCTAAAATGCCGGGATAATGTCTATCAAACTGCTGATCCAGTGCTGGAAATCCTGTTGTTCTGCTTCGGTCTGAATAAACCGATGATCCCTAGATTCTGAGCCCTGAGGCTGATGAGTATCTGTTGTTGTGCGTGCAGTCATTTTGTCCTCCTGTCCGATGTTCCCTGAGTTCGTCGCCCCTTCACCATATCGAGGGGCACAACTCAGGGACAGGACAGGAGGCCGCACGAATAACAACTAATCAACGGCGGACGCCGGATGCCGCAGCGCCGGTGAGGCCTGGAGGCAGATGACAAAGGGCCAGCAGGCCCGGTCTGTGGAAACAAATTGGGGGAGACCGGCACGGGGGAACCGATTTGTGTGAACAGATTGGCGTGCAGCTGGAAGGGTGAAACCGGAAGCGAGGACCACCTGACGGCACTCCTGCGAAACAGGGTGTAGCAGTGGTGCTAAGGCGGAGTTAGGCGAACATTACGCCGGGGGATGTATCGAGCCGGTGTGTTGTGAGCTGCTGTTGCGTTAGCGGCCGAGACTCAGGCTCGGGTCAGAGACCGGCAGAGCGGGCCAAAAGGCAACGCCAGACCCTTTTTTGATGATAAACGATATCAATAACGGACAGGGCGCAAACTGGAGACTACATGTAGTCTCCAGTCGTGACAAAAAAGTGGAAGGTGGAGACTGCATGTAGTCTCCAGCAACCAGAAAAAAACGCAAAATGGAGACTACATGTAGTCTCCAGAAAACACCGTCCAAGTAAGCAGGTGGAGACTACATGTAGTCTCCACCTTTATGATAACAGAAATCAATAAACAGCTTCTCCACCACTAAATTGCATAATAATTAGGCAATTCGTTGTCCCCCAACAACCCCAGGGGGTGCAGGATGACGATCCCCAGGTTATCCCCAGCCCGCCGGGGAAAACAAAAAAGGCCCCCGAGAAGGGAGCCCTTAAAAACCAGACCAGCCAGGTCTAGTTACAGTATTTCGCCCGAGTCAAACGGATGGCCTCCTGAGTGCTAGGCTTAGCAGCGTAGGCTTTGAGGGTCCTCTCCATGCCCGCCCGGTCGCCCGAGAAAAAATAGCTCAGGAACTTGGCATAATCAGGGGCCAGCTTGCCGCCCTTGGCATCCCGGATCCCGGCCATCACCCAGGAGACGATATCAGCGCTGTTAATACTGTTTTGCCAGCCTTTGACCGCCATAGATCGATACGCCAGGTACGCATAACGCGCCTCGTCAACCGACGATCCCATATTGACCAACTCGCGCTGCATCGGCAACGACAGCAGGTGTATCAGAGCATCACCCCGCTGTGCGTCGAGAGACTCCGTAAACAGCGCCGTGTTATGGGCGATGGTGTCCCACCCGACGACTTTTTTGAGGCCGACGCCAAACCGGCCCACGGCCTCGGTGGACAATGCGCCGTGGCGTTGTGTGAGGATCGGGCCGCCGACCTCGCCCTGGGATTTGAGGCACTGCAGATACATCAAATTACCGCCGCGCTGGCTACAGTGCGGATTAGTAGAGTACTGCTGGTTGCACGCGAGGTTGATTGTCTCGCGATACTGTGCCGCTGGGTCGTCCTCCGCCACCGCCCCGGTCGCCATTGCCACCACCGCCACTGCCGTCAACACCAGTTTTTTCATCGTTTCGATCCTCCTCAAAATTGTGATCATCTCTACTCAGTAGATGCCGATCGACTCAAAAAATGTCCTACTGCTGCCCCGGTTTACCCGTCCCTACCGACGTTTTGTTTGTCCGCGACCGCTCAGCCGCCTGTTTACGGGTCATGGTCGCGTCAAACGAGTCTCCTCGCGCCTCCAGCTCATCCGCAGTGACGCGGGCAAACGAGCTACTGCTCTGACCGTCCTCCAGCGCCCGCTGCCAGCTCCACGCGCTGCTGACTTTATAACTCCCACTGATTCCCGCGAACGCACCACCAAACCAGTCTGTCTGTCTGTATTGCAACGCCGGCGGCGCAGTCAGTTTGAGCACGATCGAGCCGCAGCTGATTGTCGACGCCTCCCCGGCCAACCTGCACGGGGTTTTATCGCTCAAAATCGCGTCCAGGTCCCGCCTGATCCTCCGGTCTGTGATCTCCTCGGCCTGAATCCATGCGCCTGCGGCGAGGGTGATCAGGTCGTCGGCCCCGAGACCTGACACCTCGTAATCGCCTGTTTTTGATTTTTTAAGCGACCCGATCCTGCCGATCCAGTTATTGAGTATGATCTGAGCCTGACCGGCGCGAGCGCCGAACATCGCCACGCGATGCAGATAATCCCGCACCTGTGCCTCGTCGGTGATCTCCGAGACCCTCAGTCCAGATTTCGCCGCCTGGTCAAGCGCCGCTTGGTCAGTCGTGTAGATCCAGCCGCCCCGATCCTGAGCGGCCAGGCCGAAATCGGCGGCCAACAGATACTCAACATCATCAGGGATTAGAGCACGTGCTGGAATTGTGAGATCCAGGGAGGTGTTACCACCCAGGGTGCCGCTGCGCTTACTGCTCGTGGATCTGCTAGCCTCAGATCCGCGGCTGCGAGTGTCTGAGACCTTAGTTTCGATCGATTTTTTGATCGACATGACTTTATCCCGGCCCGCAGTCTGGCCGGTGCCGGTGTCGCTGGTTACCTCGGCATTGGCCGGGACTGCGAGAGTGAACAGCAGTAGGGAGGTCACTAGTAGCCTCATTTGACAGCCCCCCCGCCCTCGAGTTGTTGATTGAGATCCTCAACGGCTTTATCGATCGACTGATCCTGCGCCCGCATCTGTTGATGTTTTGCAGTCTGCTCCTGTTGAGCTGAGCTGAGGCGTGATTGAGCCTCTACGGCCCGGACCTGGTATTTATCAGCCTGCTGCCTGTCACGACTCATGCCCGCCATGGACTCGTTCCAGTCGCGCTCAAATGCTGCGTCCTGAGTGCGTATGTCAATCGTGGTTTCGCGGTTGATAACCCAGGTGATAATGATTAGCACCACCGCCAGCGGCGCGACCCAGAATAGATGTTTTACTAATCCTCCCATTGTTTTTTACCTCCTCAAAATTGGCCCGAAAAGGCCAGGTGTAGGCCCCCGCCGTTGACGGGGGTAATGGCAATGGCAGGGGTTGACTCCGCGCCACGGCCGAAAAACAGTTTGTCGACCGCGTAGGACACCACACCCCCGCCGATCGTCGCCGCCGCGTCCCAGCCGTCAAAATGTTTGTCCGCTAGTTCTTTGGCTACGCCGGTCACGACTGCCCCTGCGAGACCGATCTCAGGACCTGGCAACGATGGAGCCAGCCGGCCGATTAGCATCGATAGACCTGTCTGGGTGGCGCCGCCCCACACAAAATGAAGGATTTTGTCGGTCGGGTGGCGCTCATTCCAGGCCTCGCCGGCTAGAGCCGGAGAGGTATAAAAACTGAGCAACAGCAGTGCGACGACGATTGATCTCATGATCAGTACCCCGTGGTCAGACCGGTCTGACTCAACAGCGCCGAGGGGATGTTGAGTATAGCCGCAGGGAGCAGCAGCGGGGCCATAGCAACACGGACTGCGGTGCGGCCGATCTCATTGTCGATTTCAGCTGTGTAGTCCCAGCCCAGCGTCCAGAAATAACGCATCATCTGTCGAGGTTTTTGTGCCATCAGCCGCGACCGCCCCGGTCGCCATTGCCATTACAACTGCCGCTGCCAAAATCAGTTTTTTCATTATTAGGCCTTTCTCGCCCGAGGTCTCGGGCTTTGTTATTTGTTTGATGGGAGGCCGGCGTCCCGGCTGTGTCCCGCCGCCTCCCTGTTTTTTGAACTTGTTCAACCGGGCAGCCCGTAGGCTGGATCCCCTCGCGGGGTATAAAATCCGATCCCCAGACGGGGATGGAATTAGAACAAAACGGACACGCCGAAAAACACACCTAGCTCCACATCGTCGGCAACGCCCTGCATATCGACCTGTAATCTCTCCGACAGTTGGAGGCCGAGACCGAACCCCTGAGGTAATTCAAGCCGGACCTCCGGCTCAACAGAAGGGGCGGCAACGACTGTCTGTGGCTCCTCTACCACCTCCCCCAGCCCGAGAGCCGGGGTGGCAGCAGACAAAAACAACGACAGCAGTAGCTGGGCTAACACCAACATTACCGACGCAGAGTTGGGACAAAGGTGCGGGCCTTGATCTGCTGCGGGGTTGGCGCAGGCGTAGGGGCTTTTACCTGCGGGCCCTTTTTAATAGGTGCCAGAATTGTGCGCACACCAGGTGCAGCCAGAGCCGATGTGGCTACAGCACCGACAGCAACAACAGCGACGAGGACAGCGATCATTTTTTTCATAGTGTTACTCCTTTTTTCTCCGTTTTAACGGGTGCGGCTCCCAATTTGGTCCTGCTCTACACTGTAGATGCCGCCAGGGCCGGAAAATGTCCTGGGATGGAGAAAAAAGATTGCGAGGTCCAGCGCTGAACTGCTGTCAACCTTGAGTTGACGAAACAAGGATTATTTGTTTTAACGTATGAAAAAAATGGGGGTGGTTGCATGAGGGTGCAGGTGTTGGCAGTTATTTTAGTGGGGTTGATGTTGTCTGGATGTATGACTACCCAGGAATTTGGTAACAGTTTGGCATCGGCTGGTGTCGGTGCAAACAGCGGTGGTATTGTTATTGTGGGTGCCGCGTTGGAGCTAATAGGCAATCGCATGGCAAGGCCGAGCAAAGGAACGCCTGAATATGAAGCCAAACGCTTTCAGTTAATCGGCGGAGAAAAAATAGAAATGGGTTTATCTTTAGATCTGAGCCACAGAATAGACGATGAAATGACTACAGAACAGGTTCACGCCATCGCAAAAGAACGTTGTGAAAAAATTGACAAAGCGGTGGCAGGAGCCCCCCTGTCTATGATGGTTGAATCCTTCCCTTTTAGCGATTATTATTTACCAGATACCGATGGAGACGAATTTATTTACCCTTATCCGCTTGAAGAAAATCCATACGGATCAAACTGTCTCCCATACCTGACAGCAGCAGCCGATAGACATTTAGCTTTTAAGCAAGGGAAACAACTTCCGCCGTTTCCACCCGACTTGCTAGAGTATCAAGAAAACAGAAAGTTGAAAAAAGCCGCAGCCGCCCGCTGACCCCCCTCAAACACACAAAAGCCGCCTCTTTCGGGGCGGCTTTTGTGTTACTCAAAAATATGACTGTTACGTTAAAAACGTTAAAACCCCTTGCAGGCCTTAGCAAACGCCTCGCCGAACGCACCAGCGTTTGCTATTTGGTCGTATTTTTTGACCAGCTTTAACACCGCGGCACTGTCGCCAGTGTAAAACGCCCGTGCGAACGATTTCCAGGGCTCAATTTTGTAGGGAGGCGTGGTCATGTTTTTAACCCCCTCCGTCTGAACCCAGTCCAACAGCGATGCGACGCCGTAAACCGACATGCCTCCATTTTTAGCGCGAATATAGAGATATCCGTAGGGGTCATACCCGCCGTCAGCTTTGACATACAGAGGATGTGAGGCGAGCCACAACAGAGTATTTGACTGCTGGGCGTTGCCATTAACCGCCTGCTCGACCGTCATCCAGTTCCGGGCGATCGTCGCCCAGTCCGCCTGTTTCTGCACGCCGAAATGCACGCTCAGAGCGGTAGATGTGAATTGACCGTAGTCCTGGGCAGCCCTCTTTGAAATCGACTCAATATAGCTCATTTCGCAAGTGTTCCGGGCCATACCAGCGGCCTGCTCACTGCACGGCGGCGTAGCGATTATTTTAGGGTTGCTGTTGTTGCAACCCGCCCGGAGTATTTGGATCACACCAGGATCCGCCGCCACCGCCCCGGTCGCCATTGCCACCACCGCCACTGCCGCTAACATCAATTTTCTCATGGTTTGATCCTCCTAGATTTGTGATCTGCCTACCCTGTAGATGCCGTGGGCCTCGAAAAATGTCCTCAAAACCCTGAATAAATCTCCGCGACCTCATTACGGTGTGGCTGATCAGACTGGGTTGTTGATTCCGTGGTTTCGCTCTCTGTGATCTCCTCCTCTGTTTGTTTTTGGGATATCCAGACGCTGGCGGCCTGGTCGATCTGGTCCTGACGCTCAACTATATAGTCCAGATCAAAGCCGGTACGCATAACAAACGCCTCGTGCTGGGCTTTACGGTTGTTAATCTCTTGGATATCCAGCGCGATCAACGCCGGGTTGTGCTCCGGTATTTTGAGATAACACTGCAATTTAGGCAGCATCTGGATCTCGGCCGGCAACACCAGCTCGTCGATTTTAGTATCTCGAGTCAAAGTAAGACTGTCGCGGCTCTCCTGGCTGCTCATCTGATAATTTTTCCGCGCGTACTCATATTCGCGCCGGCCGAAACGCTTACTAAAATACTCACTGGTGGCCGGATCGGCAACGTTAAAAATGGCCGTCGAGCCGCAGGCGTTGAACAGTGTCTCGGCTGCCTCTTTGCCGTAGGTTTTCTGAATCGCCGCGAAATCCTGGATGGCAATACATAGCACACCCCCCTTTGATCCAGCAGCCGTTGCAAACCGAATGATTGAGGGCAGTTTCTGGAGGTTGCCAAACTCGTCTAGATATACATATGTTTTGCGCTGCATATCATGCTCGGCGTCGGGCAACGAGAGGATCCGACGGCATAGGAGATCGATAAAAAGACCGGTCATAGGCCGGATCGTGGACTCGATTTCCGGCCGGCCAGTCAGGAACAGAAACGCGCCGTCGGACTCCAGAAATTTAGTTGTGCTGATCTCTGGTCCGTCGCTGTTTTGAGCGAACTCCAGCCAGCTCACATAACTCATCATGACCGCGATTACGCCGGCCGCCTGCTTACTGCTGGCGTCCTGTATATAGGCATAGCCAGCAGCACCTGACGGCGTCGATTTACAAAGCGTCGCTATATCATCGATTGACGACGTGCAGGCTTGCCAGATATCCGAGTTTGATTTTTTATCCCGGTTGTGAAGACCGGCCAGGATGCCGCGAAAAACAGCTTTCGCCGCTGCACTCCAAAACCGATCGTCGCCCGTGCTGTCTGGTATCAAAGAATCGCAAACTCCGTTGAGATCCGCTTTGTTATTTATCTCGGAAAAAAGCTGCCAGTTCGAGCCGCGAGCGTCGAGCGGGTTGAGGATATAATCAGTCTCAGGATTGTAAAAAAGCTCTGTGTACTCCCCTTTAAAATCTCCGATAGCTGCACGGTGGCCGGCCTGCCGGATTGAGTGGATCTGCTGCTTTGCCATGACCGATTTTCCGACCCTCGGTTTACCACCGATGAATATATGTTCGCTCTCGTATCGGCGTGGTAGTTTGATCTGTCCGAACGGGATCAGACCCTTTTCTTTTTTCACCGCCACTGCCAACTCCTTTTCTTCGATCAACTGCATACCCCTGAGATGTTTCGTGTGCATCTCAGCGTCACCTCGTTTTTTCGAAAATCTCAAAAAAATGGGCCAGAGCAGGAGTACGGAAAACGATAAAAAGAAGGCCAGCAGACAGCGATTAAAAACGCTGCCGGCGAGGGCCGCGACCTTGCCACTGGCAAGCAACGCTTTGCCGGGGATCGTCCCCGAAATACCGGGAATGTCCGTAAAAACAGGATTGATGTAAACATATGATCCGAGTTTTGCGACAGTGTATCTCCACGCCAGCGCCCACTCCTCGGCGCTGCACAAAAATCTCGCGATCAGACCAGCCACCACGATCTGTAAAACGCCGATCACGATCCCGATCTGCATAAACATTTTCGCACGCATCGACCATTCGTGGACGATGATTTCCCACCCGGCATAATGATTGGATTTGTCACTCATTTATGCCTCCGGATTTTCTGCGAGCCGCAACAATTTCGTCTCGCTCGCGTTTGAGGGCGTTTTGCAAATCTGCTTTAACCTGCATCCATTTTGACTGCGGCGGCATGCCCCCAGACGACACAACGAGATCGCTCCACGCGAGTGACAAACGGCTGTTGGCCCACGCTTTAAAAGAGCGGTCCTCGGCCTCGACGAGAAGCGTTAAAAACGGGGTAATCGTGTTGACCAGACTGAGCAGCTGATTTTCGATATTCCTCACCCGCTCCGTGGTTGTGACATGATCGTTTTTCGCTCGTTTCAGCGAGTCGAGGCTGGCCGACAAAAGCGCTTCTATAGTGAGGTTTTCTGCTGCCGCCATATCGTTAATTTCGTCGATCAGCTCAGGCGAGAGACGGCATGTGAGCATCTGTTTCATAGCCATATTTTTGTTCCTTTCTGCGCTAGCAGTACGCTAGCGCAGTGATTTCAGGTGGTTGCGTGGTGATCGTTGCCCCAAAACCGGCTTTTTGCTAGCAGTGCGCTAGCGCAACGATTTTGAGGGGTTAGGCCGGTTTTGGCACTCCATGTAGCGCAAAGCGCTGCGTGGGGTGTACTAAAGATTACAGTGAGCGTAGCGAACCCGCCTCTAGGCCTCTAATCCAGCTGATTTATGATCAGCTGCAATTGTAGGTTTTTCGGAAATCAGCCGTTTCGCCTCTTCGATTTTTCCAGCAGCTTTTATCTGACGAGCCAGCTCCAGAACCTCGCGGTTTTTGATTTCCTCAATCTGTCCACGAAGTGCATTTTTTTTAGAAATCAACTTTTTGATTTTCTCGTCGATTCCGGAAATTTCAGCAGTCAAATCCTCGATAGTTTTAGCCATTGAGTCCCTCCTTTTTCAGGCGGCCAATGATTGTAGATCTGTCGCCGCTCTTGTCTTTCTTGATCTCCCACAGGGATGTAGTTTTTTTGTCGGCGCATTGAATTTTAGTGAGCTGGCCGGCGGGGGCTGCAATCACAGCAGCCTCTAAATCATGGGCCGTGCCAACGCTACCGTCAGCGGATAACCACCGGCAATCTGCGTGGGCAGTCGTTGTAAAAATCAGCAGCATGCAGGTAGTAACGATTTTAAATCTGTGAACCATGTTTTATTCCTCCGTTTTTAAAAAATCTCGGTCTGAGTAATCCGGCGGGTTTGACTCCGCCGGCAAAACAAACGAACTGCAAAATGTGATCGATTCCTCCAGCTGGCCGGAATCGATCAGGGGCTGGTAGTCGTCCTCCTCAAACGGGCCGGCGATGACTGTGTGAGTCGCGTCCCGGATGTAGGCCCCGTGTTTGATTGTGATGTATAATTCTCTGCCGGGGGCCTCAGTCAGAATTTGTAAAATTTCACTGGTCACGGTTTGCCCCCTATTTTTTAATTTCGTGCATTCCGAGCGTAGATGGCTCTCCACGGCGATAATCAAATTCTGCCGTCACCCCGAGGTCGTCGGTACATTTTCCCCACGCCCTGGTCGCGCCCTGGTGCAGTTTTTTGTCAACTTCCGCCACCACGCCGCGCCACTCTTCTGCCCGCTCTTGCATCGCCAGGAAAACCGCCAAACCACCGGGTAACTGATACTCATTATTAGAGTGACGTATTACCCCGCTGTGGATGCCGAACGTCAAAATGCGCTGCCACATAGGCGCTGTTACAAATGCAAACTCACTGCATTTGATTTTTCCCGCGGCCATGTCGAGCCGCTGCTCCCCCCTCAAACCGTCCGTCTCCTCCGCCACTGCTCCGGTTGCCATTGCCACCACCGCCATTGCCGTCAAAATCAGTTTTTTCATCGTTTTGATCCTCCTAAGTTTATGATCCTGCCTACCCTGTAGATGCCGCCGAGCGATAAAAATGTCCGTGGCCGGAAAAGAAAAAAGCCCCCGGATTTTTCCGGGGGCTGGTGAAATAATATGATGATCCGCTACTGTGACATCTCCATGCCGTTGTCTGATCCCGCCTTTTCCTGCCCCTGATCCTGACTCTGCTCCTGCCCCTGTTTTTCCTGCTGCTGATCCATTTCGGTTTCACGTTGAGTAGACTGGTCAACTCGGTCCTGCGCCTCGCCCAGCTCCTGCTGCATGTTATCCAGGGCCGCCGAAATGTCGCCGGTCTGTTGTTCCTGATCCTGCTGCTGTTCTGGCTGTTGTTCCTCCGGTTCGTGGCCGCCGTCTGTGCTCAAAAAATCCTCTGCGAGCTGAGCCGTGTGATCAGTCAGCTGAGACAACAGACCATCGCTGCTGTCAGCGTCGCCGAACAACCGATCTCCGTCTCCGCCGGCCTCCATCTGCTGGTCAAAAATGCTACTGCCCTGATCCTGTTGTGGCTCCTGATTCTGATCCAGATCCGGATCGTCCTGTTCCTGCTGTTGATCCTGATTCTGATCCGGCTGTTGCTCCTGCTCCGGTTGTTGTTGTTCCGGCTCTGACTGCTGCTGGTCCTGCTCCGGTTCCGGCTCGTCGAGATCCTGCTCGGGTTCATCCTGCTCCTGCTGCTGATCCTGTTGTGGCTCCTGATTCTGATCCAGATCCGGATCATCCTGCTCCTGCTGCTGGTCCTGCTGTTGATCCTGATCTCGATCTGATTGATTCTGCTCGGGCTGCTCATAATTATGCACGCCGCCGTCAGAGTGGTCGTGCACGCCGGGGTCGTTGTCGGCTGGCCCCGCCTCCTCCTTGGCCGGCCCGCCCAGGTCGATAGGTTCTCCCCCGCCGTCGGCCTTCTCGATTTGCTGAGAGTCATAACTCAGCGTTTCGTAAGCCTGCCCGGCCTTGGCCGGGTCCCCGCTCCTGCTGTCCTCAACTGCCTGGTTCCACTCCTGCCCGGTCGGTGCCTCGTTTTCTGCCATGGTCAATCCTCCTCTATTTGTCGAGTGATGGGCCCTTGTCGCTCCCCTTGTCCTGCTGCTGTTGTTGTTGCCCCTGCTCCTGTGCGTTCTGCCGTGCTGGCTGATCGCGTTTTTCCGAGTCGTGCTGCTGTTGTTGGCCCTCCTGCTCTTGTGCTTTTTGCGGCGGCACCTGGTCGCGTTTCTCCGATTCCCTTTGGGTTGACTGCTCTACTCGCTGCTGTGCCTCGCCCAGCGACTGCCGCAGATTAGCCATTGCCTCGGCGGCCTGTGACGGCCCCTGCTGCCCCTCTGGGGCTTTATTCGATTTGTCCTGCTCAACGGTCGTGGTTTTCTCCTGGACTCGCTCTGCGGCGACACCCAGGCCCTTCTCGCTGGTCGCCATAATGTGGGCCTCATGGGTGGCCCGTGTCACTGCTACGTTGACCGCGTTGTATGACTCCCGCGCCCCCTTGCCGTCGTCTTTGACGTTGGCGAACTGGATCGCACTCTCGACGGTCGCGCCTTGAGATTTTTCGGTCGTCACGGCATACCCGTGGTCAACGTTGTTGTATTGGTTGAGATTAAAAGTCTTATCGCCCTGCTGGCCGTCGATCCGGGCTGTGACGTTGCCCCGGTCGTCGATTGATTTGATCGTCGCCATGTGACCGTTTTTAACATCTAGGGTTTTGTCATTTTTGCCGAACACGACCCGGTCGCCGGCGGAAAACTGCCGCTGCTCGTTGGTTGTGGCCTGCGCACGGCCCTGCATTTCGGCGGCGTTGTAGTCTTTGGTTACGTGTCTGGTTTCGCCGCACCGTTCAAACGTGTATGCGATTCGGACTGTGTTTTTATCGGCATTGATGGACTGCACAGTGCCAACCGCCTGCAACGGTGCCCCCCAGGAGTGCATTTTGCCGTCCCGCCCCCGCTCTCCGGTAAACTGCACCTGCATCCCCGGTTTATACGAGTCGGCCGTGGGTCCAGTATTAGCCTGCGCTTGGATCTGATACGTCTCACCCCGCTGGATCTGCCCCGCCTCGATCCGGGCCTCCCGGATCTGCTGATTGAGCTCCTGCCGATCCTTATTGAGCGCCGTCACCAGTAGGACTGATTGTTTTTCGCCTGCCGTCGCTTTTTCTGCGTTGTTACTGGGTTTCGCCGCCTCGCTCATGTATCGCTCGACTGTAGCTTTTACGAGCTGGTCGCGGTCCTTGATTTCAGTAACTCGACCCTGCTCTTTGAGCATAGACAGGGCCTGTTTCGCATTTTCGCCGAGTTGCTGACGTGAGCCGTCTTTATTGAGGGTTTGAGCGACTTTCAATAGTTCCGGATCTTTTTGTCGGTTGATCTCTTTGAGCGCAGCGAAACTACCTATCCCCTGTTTCGCCATTTCCTGTACCTGCCGGAAAAAATCACCGGCTTGAATGCTCTGCATCTGTTTGTTATCACCGATCAGACCGATTTTGACCTGCACACCCTTTGACTGTAAATCCTGAACAACTTTGAGCAGTTGCTCTGCATCCTTTGCACCAACAAATGAAGCCTCGTCAACTTTGAGTACCACCTGCGCGCCCTGAGGGATTTGGATCTCGGCCTTGCCTTTGCCCTGGCCTGCGTCCTTCCAGTCGATCTGCCTCTCCGGTTGTTGTCCTTGTTGCGGGCCATGCGCCCGCTGCCAGGCATCGTGGACGTATTGCTCAGACTCACGCCGCTGGTCGTTCGAGAGCATGCGGACGGCGCTCAAAAACCCACGGGTGGCGCGGTCTCCAGTGCTCAAAACGTGCTTATCTGCGAGTTTTTGATCGTGGAATTCGCGGGTCTCGGATTTAGTGATGTTGAGGCCAGAGGGTGTTTTAAAGCCCTCCCACTTCGTTTCACGGGCGTTTCCGTATCGGTCAACGGTCGTGGTCGTGCCGCTGATAGAGTTGCCAAAACTGCTTGTTTTACTGATCCGGGCAATTTCGCCCTGTTCACGCTCAATTTTGGTTCCGCGAGTGATAAATCCGCCCAAAAACGACTGCTTTTCATTGGTAAAGTCGATCTTCTGGCCGTCTTTCCGGGTCAGAGTTCCGGATTCGGTGCGAGTCGCGGCGGGGCCGGATCCGTGCCGGTGGACAGTAGAGGAGAGTTGCGAGCCGTCGGCGTTGTCGCGGCTGATCGCTGTATTTTTGATACCAAAACCAACGTCGGTTTGAGTCCGGCGCTCCGCCTCGAGGCCAGCTGCGCTGGCACTGAATTTGAGGTTTCCGGCTTTTACCTGCCAGTAACCGCCGCTGCCGTGTTTTTCTGTTTGGGAGAGACCCTTGAGGCCTGCCTGCAACCGCTCAGCCTGGGCCTGGTGCTGTTGGCCTGCGTTGGCGGCCTGCTTAATGCCGTCGATCGCCTGTTTGTCTGCTTTAGCGACCTCGGCGGCCGGCGCTACCTGAATTTTCCCAGAGTTATAGGCGTTGAGAAATGATGCAATCGTCCATGCCGGCTTACCGCCGGCGTCCGACATTTCCGACGCGGCTTTACCCGTAAATGCTACGTTGAGGCTGTAATGCTCGCGCCCCGAGGGTTTGAGGACCTCATTGTTAAACCTCTCCACGATTGAGCTTGCGAACGTCTTACCCGTGCCGGGATCCCCCTGCGTGACAGCAAACGCTTTGTCGCCGGCCAACTCGTTGACGACGTGCTGACGCTGGCCGTCGCTGAGTTTAATCCCCTCTGCTTTTGAGAGGTTATCGAGGTACTGCTCTACCTCAACTTTAGTTGTGACTGATTTAAACTCGCCGAGATTTTTAACTGTTTCGACGTTCCGGGCCTCCAGCGCCCTCATTTCCTGAGTCGTATATAATTCGCGCCCTTTTTCAGTGGCGCCGATCCGCTCGGTTTGAGCGTCGATCGCCGCTGACAGTGCTTTTACGTCGTGCTGTCCGCCTGAGATCCGGGCGGCAGTCTGGAGCAACTGAGACCGGTCGATCACGGCCTCTTTATCTGTTAAAACCCGCGCTGCTTCCGAAACGGCCCACTCTGCTGTTGGTTTTTCAGGCTGCTCCTGCCCCTGCTTGGCCTGCTCCGGCTGTTGTTTCGCAGCCTCCACACCCTCCCGGATCTGCTCCAGAGACGTACCAGCGGCAGCGGCGGTTTCCTTCCAGGCCTGTTCGACGACTTCCTTTGTGATTGATTTGTCTTTGTCCGCCCTGGTAGCCAGAGCCGCCATTTCGTGCAGTTTCGCGTCGCTGACGCCCTTGTGTTCGCCGGCCGCTTTCCACTCCTCCACCTGTTTTTCGACCGCTTCACGGCGCTGGGAATATGCCTCTATGACGGTTTTATCAATGCCGGTGATTTCAAACTGGAGACTACCTCGATCCGTCCAAATGAGTGCGTGCCCTTGCTGCTGGAGTTGGTTCGCAAACTCCTGCCGATAGAGTTCCCCGAGGGCTTTTTGATCGCGATAAATGTTGAGCGGCTCGTTGGCGCGCCAGCGGCCGTCGGCGGTCTGGGTCATGTTGGTGACAAACAGGTGGGAGTGCAGTTGAGGATCCAGCGCTCGCGACGTGCTGTGATCAAATTTAGCGGCGACCATACTGCCGTTTGCAAACCCCTCCGGGGTGCGGGCTTGGCTGTAATGCGCCTCCAGGTGCGTTGCAACCGCCTGCACGGCGCGGTCGTGGGCCTCTTTGACCCCCTCAACCCCAGCTGCAAAAGCAACCGACACGCTTTTAGGTGCCGAAAAAGTGTAGTCGTTGCCGGCGCGACGGTCCTCCAGAGACGTTCCATTTTTGATTTCCACCAGCTGTTCGCCGGTTTTCGGATCCTGCCCGTGGAGCGTCGCCACGAAATCGTTTTTTTCAATCGCCCCTTCCAGCCCCAGCTTCTCCGCCCCTTGACCGATCCAATGACCGTTTCCGGACTCCTGGCTAAACATGGGATCCTGCTCATAGTAATAAGAGCTAGCCCCCCCTGCGCTCATGCCTCCCCCAGCGCTCATCATTTCGCCACCTCCAGACGTTCGGCAAATAGGCTCAAGAGAGCGCCTACGTTGCCCCCAAAACGATTTGTTCCGGCAGCCAGCACCCCAGCAGGGGTTAATGGGCCACAATCCCTTAAAATCTCTTCCAGCAGCTTTTCCAGCTCTTCCCGGTTCTGGTCTAGCAACTGAGGGACTTCCCGCAGGCATAGCAGGCCGGTTTTACGGCCACACTGGCCCGGCGGGCAGTTGACAATCGCGCCACTGTTGCGACCGCAGAAGGTTTTTTTAGATCTGATTTTCACGGTTTGCCTCCGCCTGGATGTAGATTTCACCGGCCTTCAACGCCTCTTCCCGGCTCTCTGCCTCGCCCCAGTTCTGGGTTCCGGGTCTGCCAGGCACGACATGCCAGAGCCAGCCCAGAGAGTCAGCCAGGGGAGTCACAACTACGCGGTGCCGCACAGGTTCCCGCACTACGCAGGGGTGGCAGTTACGGCAGGTCTGCATGATCTGCCCCCAACTGCGGCCTGTACCGCTCCAGATCGCGGTCTGACTGTCCGGCAATTACTGCCAGTGACAGCGCCCCCATGCCCAGGATGCAGCCCAAAAAAGCTCCAGAGAAAAAGGCTAGCCAGTTCATCGCGCCCCTCCCAGCAGCCAGATAGAGGCCAGCAGGAGGCCTACACCAGCAAAAGACACCACAGCCAGCCAAGCAAAGGAGGGCAGCAGAGCCCGTAGAGTTAAGGCTTTCGCTGAGTAATAAGCCTTGAGGGGCCAGGATGGAGGGGGTGAAGAGGAGGGGGGTGAGTCCCAGTACTGCTGCTCACTAGTCGTAATTGTTTTTTTCCAAAGCCAGTTCCCTGCGTTTTTCAAGCATTTATCCAGCATGGTTAATCCTCCTGATTTGATTTTCACCCCTGCGTGCAGGGTGTCTCTACTCTGTAGATGCCGCCGCACTGAAAAAATGTCCGCGACCGGCAAAGAAAAACCCCCGGATTTTTCCGGGGGCGGGGAGTTAGGCTGCTTGTAGCTCCGCCATGATATTAGTAATGGCCCCAGCCACGGCGAAGGATGGGAAGTCGCCCCCGAATTGCTCGCGGCACCTCCTCGCCGCCTCCTGCTCCACTGCCTCCCGACGCGCGTCATCTAAGCTTAAAAAAAGCTTTTGAAGCTCCACCTGCTTACGCTTTTCAGCCTCTTTCTTCTCTTCCTGGGCTGCCTCTACCAGCTGCCGCCGCCTCCGCGTTGCCTCTGATTTCTCCTCAGCCTCCTGAGCGAGCTTTCGGCAACCCTTACCCCAGCCTTTTTTTATGGAATCCACCAGATAGCCGCAGCCGTCAGCTTTGCCTTTAGCTATCTTGGCAGAAAAATAAAAAAGAGAATCAAGCAGGATCTCCTCTGCCTGTGTGCTCTCCTGGCAGATTTGCAGAGCATGTTTCTGGTACTCCTGCGGCAGCGCCTCGACGGCCTGCTGAATGGCAGGACTCAAAGCAGGGGTTTGGGGGGTTGGGTTTGAGGGGTTAAGAGCAGCAGAAGAAGAAACAACAACAGGGGTGTCCGGTTTTGTTTCTGTTGTTTTTTTTTTATTACCTTTAACTTCCTTTATATTAGGAGTTTCCGGACATTTTTTTTCATCAACGATTTCAGCATCTTCCACGTCGTCTGTCCGGAAATTATCCTCTTTAGTTTCCGGACAGTTTCCGGACAGTTTCCGGACATTTCCAGACAAAAGCGGACAGTTTCCGGACTTTTCCGGACAGCTCCCCTTTGCTTTTTTGGGGCAGGTTTTTTGCAAAAAAACTCCATCAGGCAGCACGCAGTTGCGCTGCCAGGCCTTATATTCTGCCTCCGTCAGAGTGCGGCTAAACATCGATTTTCTGCCGCCTTTCTGCGGCTCAACAGGCCCTGGCAGGGCCTTAGTTGTTGAATTCTGCCACTCCAAAGTCTTTGAGATCATTGGGCTGGTGCAGTTCCATCCTCCATCCTCTCCCCATTGCCCCTCCCCCAGAAAAATCAAGGCGGGGAACATTATTTTTTCTGCCCAGGTGGCCTCAACACCCAGACGCGTGCAGATTTGCAAAGCGGACAAGGGCTCGCCCTGGCCGTTTAGCAGCCGCCCCCCACTGCCGCCCTCAGCAGCCATATCTGCCAATGCGGCTGCCGCCCAGAAAACCTTATACCCTGGCTCCCCTAAATCCCTGAATAATCCCTGCCACTTATAGTTAGTAGCAGTCCCTAGGGGCACTGCCATGAAAATAGTGTTGGAGGCCATGTCACACCACCCCCACACAGAAAAGATCCATCTGCCCCGCCGCCTCACGCCTCTGGCTGCCCTTGCCCGGCCGCCTCACAGGCCTTTCCCCAGCCAGCAGCTGGCTCCCAAGTCTCCGCAACTTTTTGTGCAGGCCGCTTGCCGTCAAACCCAGTGCCTGTGCGGTTTCCGCGATGGTCGCCCCCTCCCAGATTTGCTCTATGGCCTGAGCTAAGGCCGGCTCAACCCATGATTTGTGGGCCAGAGCCCGCTCCAGCATGGCCAGGCGGGTGTCCCTGTGATCCTCCTCCTCCTCCTGATCCGTCGAGGGGTGCTGATCTGCATCCTGGAGGGGAACCAGACAGACAGGCTCTGCCTTGGACTCCGCGCGCCGCAGCAGGCCGATCTGGCGGCAGTACTGGAGTAGTTGGAACCCGCCAAACCGCACCAGCTGCGCCTCGGTGTAATCGCCCCCGCTGTGGCGGGCGGAGAAAAGGTCTGCCGCGCCAGCCAGCAGCTCGGCGGAGGTGAACTCACAGCCTCGGGCCAGTCTCAGAGCGCGGTAGCGTAGTTTTGGTTCGATAACTTTTTGGAATAAAAGGAGATTGCTTGCGATAGAGGTGTTAGTCATGCGACACCTCCTGTTGCTGCTGCCACGGGAGGAGGGACCAGCTACCCGTCGCCAGCCATTGGTCTATTTGCTGTCGGTCGTAGCGGACGCAGCGCGCCCCAAACCTCCGGCCCTGGGGGCAGCTGCCAGAGAGCTCTGCGCGAATCAGCGTGGAGCGGCTGATCCCCGCGATCTCGCAAACCTCTTTGGTGTTGTAAAATCGTTTTTGGGGGGTTGTCTTAGTGCTAAAGGTTGTGTGATGGCTAGATTGCATACACACCTCCACAAACGCAGCATTATTGCTGCGGTGATGGAGGCCTGCGATTAGCCAGTGTGGCGGGCCTGTGCCCCTGTGGGGTCACTCTCCCTTGGGGCCGCGGGGAGTTGCGCGTACTGCGAAAAAGTGATGTGAAGTGCTGCTAGTAGTACCGCGTCGGCTCCCCTTGTTGCTAGGAGCGTCTAGTTTTAGCCCGGCGACCCATTGTTTGTTACTGGCAAACTATAAGGTCCGCCGCGGGTATAGGATCCTCAACACGCCCTATGAGTCAAGGATGTCTTTTTTTACCACAATTCAAAGTTTGTGTCAATAAAAATATAGATATTATGTACTTACAACTAATAGTTGACAAACAGGCACTTTGATTCTGCTAGCCAAAAGGTCCCACCAAAGGTCCCACAGACAAAACAAAAGGGGTTAGCCAATATGGCTAACCCCTTGTTTTTAAATGGTCGGAGCGACACGAATTGAACGTGCGACCCCCTGCTCCCAAGGCAGGTGCGCTACCAGGCTGCGCTACGCTCCGAAAGACAAATTGTATAGCATGAGACCTGCACGAATGGCAAGCAATTCAACCTATTTTTCCTCCAGTCGACCGCTCCAGACCGGATCCCAGGAGAACTGCCGTTTGAGGTGTTCTTCCGGGTTCTGACGGTAGAACTCATCCTGGCTGAATGAAAAACGATAGTTCTGCAGGTAATCCATCAGCAAGCGGTGAGCTTCGTTGAGCCGTCGAATCTTCTCGGGATCAGCGGCACCATGGTCGGGGTGATGCTGCTTAACCAGGGTGCGGTGTCGTTCCTTGATCCGGCGGATGGTGAGCAGGTCTCCTTCATGGAGCCCAAACAGATGCAGCGCATCCTTTAGTTCTTGGTAGGTCATGGCCCTGCCGGAAAGGCGCCGGTTGCGTCCAGTTTGATAAAACGGCGCAGTGCGGTGGTAATCCCTTTGGCATCAAGCCCGTACATGGCCCGTAGTTCGTGTTGCTCACCCTGCTCGATATACTGATCGGGATAGCCCAGCCGCAAGACCGGCACGCCGCTGATCCCCTGATCTTCCAGCAGTTCTAGCACTGCGGTGCCGAAGCCACCCTGCAAGGCATTCTCCTCCACCGTCACCAGACGCCCAAAGCGCTGCACCAGCGACATGATCAGCTCCTGGTCCAGCGGCTTGACAAAGCGGGCGTTAACCACGCTCAGGTTGATCCCTTCCTTAGCCAACTCCTCGGCTGCCTCGAAAGCCGGTACAACCATGGTACCCAAGGCAAGCACCACCCCGTCTACCCCTTCTCGAATCTGTTCGGCCTTACCGATTGGCAACGCCTTTAGTTCCTGCTCCAACGGTACGCCATAGCCGTTGCCACGCGGATAGCGCAGCGCCACCGGCCCGTCATGGTCAACAGCCGTTTTAAGCATATGCTGCAGTTCGTTTTCGTCCTTAGGGGCCATCAGGGTCAGGTTAGGCAGATGCCGCAGGTAGGAGAGATCGAAGACGCCGTGATGGGTGGGACCATCGTTGCCCACCACCCCGCCCCGGTCCAGGGCAAAGACCACCGCTAGGTTCTGCAGGCAGACGTCGTGCATCACCTGATCATAGGCCCGCTGCAGGAAGGTGGAATAGACCGCAAAGACCGGCTTCTTGCCTTCGGCGGCCAGACCGGCCGCAAAGGTGACGCCATGTTGCTCGGCAATGCCCACATCAAAAAAACGTGCTGGATGCTGTTTGGCAAAGTTGGTCAGGCCGGTGCCGTCAGGCATGGCAGCGGTGATGGCCACCACCCGTTCGTCATCCTCGGCCAGCCGGGCCAGGGTGTTGCCGAAGATGGCAGTATAGGAGGCCGCGCCCCCCTTCCCTTTCAACACCTTGCCGGTCTCGATCTCGAACGGCCCCACGCCGTGGAACAGGGACGGATTTTCCTCGGCCGGCTTATACCCTTTGCCCTTGGTGGTCAACACATGCACCAGCACGGCATTGTCCAGCTTTTTGACCCGCTCCAGGGTCTCGGTCAGAAGCGGCAGATCATGGCCGTCGATCGGCCCGATATACTCGAAACCAAAGGCCTGGAACAGCATGGCCGGAGTGAACAGACCCTTGAAGGACTCTTCTGCCTTACGGGCCAGGTGCAATACGTGACGCCCCATGCCGGCTTTGGCATCTTTGAGGAACAGTTCGGCCTCGCGCTTGATCTTGTGCACGAATTCACTGCTGGAGGTGCGGGAGAGAAAACCGGACAGGGCCCCCACATTCTCGGCGATCGACATCTCGTTATCGTTTAAGACCACCACCAGATCACGGTTTAAGTGACCGGCATGATTGAGGGCCTCGTAGGCGATGCCGCCGGTCATGGAGCCGTCGCCGATCACCGCCACCACTTTGTTCTTATGGCCAGCCAGGTCGCGGGCCACGGCATAGCCGGTGGCGCCGGAGATGGAAGTGGAGGAATGGCCAACCTCCCAGACATCATGCACCGATTCGCAGCGTTTGGGAAAACCACTGATGCCGTGCAGGGTGCGCAGGGTGTGAAAACTGTCGCGACGGCCGCAGATGATCTTATGGGCATAGGCCTGGTGGCCCACGTCCCAGATCAGTTTGTCCTCCGGCGATTGAAAGACCCGGTGCAGGGCGATGGACAGCTCCACCACCCCCAGACTGGGGGCCAGGTGCCCACCGTTTTTCGAACAGGTTTCGATGATCAGCTGCCGCAGTTCGGCCGCCACTTCAGGCATGTCTGAGGCGGGCAGTTGCCGCAGATCCTCGGGATCGTTGATCTGGTGCAGGATAGACATGGCGTTAGTTTTTCCGTTCCACGATGTACCGGGCGATCTCACGCAGGGGGTCGGCCTCTGTTCCAAAGATCGACAGGGCATGCAGGGCCTCGTCCATCATTGCTTGAGCCTCCTGCTTGGCAGCGGCCAGGCCCATCACCGCCGGGTAGGTGACCTTGCCGCGGGCCTCGTCACTGCCGGCATCCTTGCCGATCTCTTCAGTGGTGCCTTCAATATCCAGAATATCGTCGGCGATCTGGAAGGCCAGACCGGCGGCCTCACCGTAGCGACGGATGGCAGCCAGCTGCTGTTCATCGGCGCCGCCCAACAGCGCGCCAGCCACTACCGAGGCCTTGATCAGGGCGCCGGTCTTGTGGGTATGGATGTACTGCACCGTGGGCAGATCCATCTCCAGCTGGCCCTCACTCTCCATATCCACCACCTGCCCGCCCACCATGCCGTAGGAACCGGCACAGGTGGCGATCTCGCTGATCACCGCAATCCGGGCCGCAGGATCGGCACCGGCACTCAAGGCCGGGCTGGCCATCAGTTTAAAGGCCTCGGTCAGCAGGCCGTCGCCGGCCAGGATGGCAATCGCCTCACCGAACACCTTGTGGTTGGTAGGACGGCCCCGCCGGAAATCGTCATCGTCCATGGCCGGCAGGTCGTCGTGAATCAGGGAGTAGGTGTGGATCATCTCCATGGCGCAGGCTGCCGGCATGGCTCGGTCGATAGCACCGCCAACCGCCTCGCAGGCGGCCAGCAGCAGAATCGGCCGCACCCGCTTGCCACCGGCAAAGATCGAGTAGCGCATCGCCTTGTGCAGGTTCTGGGGACGTTCCTCCTCCTGAGGCAGGTACTGCTCCAGGGCGGCATCCACCTGGGTAATCTTTTCTTTCAGGTATGCTTTCAGGTCCATGGGCACCCTCTCCTAGTCGTCCTCTTCGTCACCGGCGCCGAACGGTTCTCGCCGGAAGGAGCTGTCACGCTGTTTGATCAGCATCTCCACCTTGCGTTCGGCCTCATCCAGTTTTTTGGCGCAAAAGGCGGCCTGCCTGACCCCTTCCTCAAAGGCCTTGATGGAATCATCCAGCGGCAGCGTGCCCCCCTCCAGCTTGCGCACGACCTCCTCAAGTTTTTTGAGCGAGGTCTCGAATTTTTCAGCTGCCATCATGGCCCCCTGGGGAAAAGTGAACCGATAGTATAGCGTTAGCGTTGTCGCGTCAACTGGCGGCTGCCAGGGGATGCTGGTGACTGCGCCCCAGACGTTTGATCATCTTCCACAATGGCCCCCGCACCTTGAATATCCGCATCGCCTCCAGCATGGCCGGACTGACGTTGACTTCCAGCCCCGGCACGATCCAATTTTTGCGCTGCATCGCCTCGACCGTTACCAGCTCGGCCAGTTGATCCCGGATGACAGGTGCCAGGTAGAAGACCGGCTGCAACAGATCGGTCTGCTCGGTGATGATGCCCTCGGCCAGGGCCGTCTGTGCCAACTGTGTGCCGGGATAGATGCGGATACCGGTCATGGCGATCACCGCGGTGGGGACCAGTTCGTCCATCAGCCGGAAGCTCTCCAGCACGGTCTGTTCCGTCTCTCCCGGCCCACCGAACAGCATATAGTGGGCGAAGTCCAGTCCTGCGGCATGACAGAGCTGCGAGGCTGAACGCACCTGATCCACGCTGAACGATTTGCCAAGGCTTTTCAGCATGGCCGGCGCACCGGATTCGGTACCGAATTCCACCGCATCGCAGCCGGCCCGTTGCATCAGTTCCAACAGCTGCGGCGTGATAAAGCCGGGGTTGATGAAGGCCGACCAGTTGACCTTGAGCCCGGCAGCGATCACCGCCTGGCAGAGCTGCTCGGCAAACCGGGGCGGGTAGTTGAAGATATCATCCACAAAGTAGACGTAATCCACGCCGTGATCAGTCACCAGCCCCTGCAGTTCTGCAATGATCTCGGCCACCGGCCGCAGACGCATCCGCTGCCCTTCCAGCAAGGGATAGGTGCAGTAGACGCAGCTGAAGGGGCAGCCCCGCTTGGTCTGCAGGTTGGCCATGCCCCCCTCCTTCAGGTAGCGGGCCACATCGAACAGCTGGCGATCGGGGCTGCCGATGGCCTCAAGCGGCTGGGGCGGCAGAAAGCTCGATCTGTCCGGCAGCACCACACCCGGCAGCGCTGCCGGATCACCATCCGTGCCGAGACAGTCCAGCAGCCGGGGCAGCAGCTGCTCTCCCTCCCCCACCAGGCCAAAATCAGCACCGCAGTGGGCCAGGATCTCCACCGGCATCAGCGAGTAGCCGGAGCCGCCCAGGATGACGGTGGCCTTACCCCTGCAGGCCGCCACCACCTCGCGTAACGACGAGAGATATGAAACGCTTTCAGGCCAGGTGACGTTATCCAGGTTACGCAGCGAGATCACCACCGCGTCGGGCCGCTGATCGGCCACGGCGTCAGCAACCGCCGCGATCGGGTCAGTCTCGAAACAGAGATCAAGGGCTGCCAGTTGATGGCCAGCCTGCTTGAGTGGTTCGGCCAGGAAGGCCAGGCCGATCGGGAAAACCGGATAGGGTGACCGCTCGCGATTGGCCGAGATCAGCAGCAGCTTCATGGCGCTTCCCCCCGGGACCAGCTCTGCAGGGCAGCCACCCGCTCTGCAACAGCTTCCGGCAGACGAAACTGCAGCGTACCCGCCAGATCGGTCAAGGCATGCACCGTCCTCCCACTGGCCAAACGGCTGCCGTCGGGGGCGATGATCTGGCTAATAAAGATCAGCTGGGCTGTTTCGCAAGGTTCCAGGGTGGTGCGGATAGTGAGGGTGTCGTTGCAACGAGCCGGACGCAGGAATTTCAGCTCAAGCTGTACCACCGGACCCAGCAAGCCCAGCTCGGTCAACTGAAACGGGTCCAGCCCGAAGCGGCGGGCCAGGGCCATCCGGCCGATCTCCAACCAGCCCACATAATGGCCGTGCCAGGCC
>Ga0074197_1000537_pt1 | contig 44698 bp, 46 predicted proteins | sample EPASupsiteSAE305_FD_64526 | JGI IMG/M metagenome (GOLD analysis project Ga0074197, IMG submission 64526) | Bioremediated contaminated groundwater microbial communities from EPA Superfund site, New Mexico - SAE3-05 reassembly with SPADES | ecosystem: Environmental > Aquatic > Deep subsurface >...
AGATGAGAAAAGCTGATCTATAGTTTTTCAATTATTTCTGGATCTATCGTGAAGGAGTGCTCCGCTGTCGGGAAGGCTCCGTTCCTGACCTCTTCAGCGTATTTTCTTATCCCCTCTTGCATAGACGCACCTGCATCGGAGAATACTTTTACGAATTTAGGCCTCATATCCGGGAACATGCCGAGCATGTCGTGAAAAACGAGCACCTGACCATCGCATGAAGCCCCGGCTCCTATGCCTATCGTAGGTATAGATACTGCCTCGGTTATTTTTTGAGAGAGGGCTGCAGGAACGCATTCGAGCGTGATAGAAAATGCGCCCGCATCTTCCAGGCGTTTCGCATCATCGATCAGTTTTTTCGCTGTCTCCAGCTGACGCCCCTGGACTTTAAAACCGCCCAAAATATTTACTGACTGGGGGGTAAGACCTATGTGTCCCATGACTGGGATCTGCGCCTTTACTATGGCCTTTACGTGGCTAAGGACATCAGTTCCTCCCTCAAGTTTTACTGCTTCGGCATATCCTTCCTGGACAAGTCTGCCTGCATTCCTGACCGCTTCTTCGACAGAGACTTGGTATGACATGAATGGCATGTCGGAGATCAGGAGCGCCTCGGCCCTTCCCCTTGAAACAGCTTTCGTATGGTGGATCATATCCTCCATAGTCACCCTCAGTGTGTCCTTGTAGCCCAGACATACCATCCCAAGCGAATCTCCGACCAGTATTGCGTCTATGTCGCATGGATCTGCAAGCCTGGCCATAGAATAGTCGTAGGCAGTCATCACGACCAGCTTTCTTCCCTTTGACTTTGCTTCGAGAAATGTGGCTGTTGTTTTTTTCATGATCTTAGTCCTTTCATCTTTTTCATTCAGGCAAGCTCATAAGTTTTTTTCAAGGAGTTCCAGCAACTTGGATTGATCCCTTCCCGGATGCTTTACCTTCGAAAGTTTTGCCAGTTTTTTTGTAAGCAAACTGTAAATCAGCCTCTCATCTTCTTCCATTACGTCCAGATGTTTCATGATCGTATCGGTGTCATTACGCTCGACAGGTCCTGTAAGGGAGCCCGGAAAACCTTTCTTGGCTATATTTTCAATATTTCCTCTGATAAGGGGCAGCAGTGCCTCAATTGCTTCTTCCTTTTTCACACCGCATTTTTCAAAAGACTCTGTCCCAATGCTCAGAAGCGCTGTGACGAGATTCGAGACCATTACGTTCGAAGCATGATAGAGGGCTTTTTTGCTTTTGTCTATAACGAAGATCCTGTTTCCAGTACGCATAAAGATCTCTCTCACTTCACCAAGTTTCTCTTTCGCTCCTTCGAGCGTAAAGCAGGCTTTCTCGACTCCTTCGAAATATCCATCTTTTCCGCTGAAGGCAAACATTGGATGGACAGAATAGCCGAAAGAACTTTTTGCCGCTATACCGTCGAAGATATCTGAGGAAAGCGACCCGCTCAGATGACATACGATCCTGTCTCTGATATCGCATTTTCGGAGCTCTTCCCAGACTTCGGCTATGGCACCGTCAGGAGTCGAAACAATTATAATATCGGAGGCGGCGGCAAGGTCAGACAGAGCAGTAAAGGCTTTGGAGGATGTCAGCTCAGCAGCTGAAATAGCTGACTTCCTGCTGCGGCTCAAGTATCCCGAAATTTCCAATCCTTTGCTGCGAAAATATGCCCCCAGGGATACACCGGCTTTTCCTGCCCCGATAAAGCTAATACACACTCTCTTTTTGTCATCCAATCAAACCATTCTCCTCTCATTTTCAGAAAAAATCATTTGCCGGATCAACTCGGAAACAATAGCACAGACAATGCCGCAGAGGCAACGTTTATGTTAAATGCAGAATGTAAGTATATAAAAGGGGCGGATCCCTGAGGATCCGCCCCCTTGAATATAATTAATTATCTGATGTGCCTGATTCTTATGCTCTGCGCTTGTCAGGCATAAACCAGGCTATCGCCATAAATACTACACCCATTACAAGCAAACCAACGTACCCTATCTCTGTTACCGAAGGGTATTTGTCCGATATCCTGAACAGGGTCATCTTGCCAAAGTTAAAGGACTTAAATATTCCCATCGCTTCAAAATTTCCGTACATAAGGGAGAATATCAGGGCTCCGATTATGCCTCCTATCGCGATCATAAGCGCCTGTTTATAGACATTGGTACCTATGGCAGCAAAGGATGTTCCAGGGCATGAGCCCACCATTCCGAAACCTACTCCAAAGATAAGACCACCGATGATCACTCCGAGATGCATCGTCTTGACGCTTAGGTGTGATAGGTTGAGTATCCCCAACATGTTGAAAGCGAAAAGAAGCACATTCGAAAGCCCTATTGCGAAGAGTATTATCTTGAAGACTGTAAGGTCCTCCAGTCTGAGCATCTGGCGCATTTTGACAGGGCTTGCGGCATCAGCCAGATACAGAGCGGCTCCAAATAGCACTCCTGTTGCGAGACCGATAAAAAGATCCATTCTGATACCTCCTATCCCAGTTTCTTCAGCGCTTTGGCAACTGGTATCGCTACAACAAAGGCGCATGCCGCGAAGACAAAACCGCTTATGCTTCCCTGCATGATACCGCTCATCATGTGACCGCTAGTACAGCCGTCGGCAAGCCTGGCGCCGAAGACGAATATAAATCCGCCCAAGATCTCACGTATGTAATATTTCTCAAATGCAGACTTTGGTCCTGATACCCTTAGCGCATCCTGTGCCATCTTGTTCCTCTTGTTGGGATCCATGCTCCACGCTATGAATCCGCCGAGAGGTATGGCAAGCAAAAACACCATCGCGAAGTTGAGCGGGTTCTTTATATCTTTCGCAAGAGACCCTTCGCTTTTGTCATAATAAGCATTAGTGCTGCGATATCCGCTCTTACGTGAACTGTCCTCCGTAATTACCGAGGGATCTATCACGCTGTGGATCATTCCTCCTATCATCGAAAACTGGGTCGAGACTCCAACCGGTTTGATAACGAGGACTGAAACCGCAAAAACAAGTCCCAAAAAGATCGCTTTGAACACCCAACCGTGAGAATTTCCATTCATCTCCATTTCCGCCTCCTTTGTAATGGTGTAAATTTATATAATATTCATTTATATAAATATTATATACGATGCTGGTATCACTGTGTGTGACCAAGTCACACACACGTTGGTTTTACGATAGGTAAAAACACCTACTCGGGCACATTCCCTCAACTTCTAACCTCTGCGTTTGGTATTGATCTTGGACAAGAGCTTACGGAGGAAAAATGAAGTAAAATCTTTTTTAGCAGATAGTTTGAAAAATTATCATTAGGAGTGATCCTATGTATACGAGTCACGAGGTATCAGGACTCTCTTAATGTGATCACCGATGTTGTAATAAAAAGAAAGAACCAACTTCTTTCTTCGGTGTTTCTCGTTCTGATACTTATGATATCGGCTTCGATACTTATGTATGGAATTGAGCACGAAGCACAGCCGTATGTATTCAAAAACGCATTTTCGGGTTTCTGGCGGGCAACTTCTACGCTTCTAACCGTAGGTTATGGTGATATTTATCTCATTACCACACTTGGCGAAGGGATAGGCATAATCCTTACCTTTCTGGGGATGGGCATGGTAGCCATTCCTACAGGCATACTCTCAGCAGGATTCATAGAACACCTTAATGAGATCGAAGATCCCAAAAAGGAAGAAGGGACTGAATACTGTCCCCGTTGCGGGCATAAAATACGATAACAGGAACGGAGCAAACTGCCTCCTTACTTTGCGAGCCCGTAGACTTTGCTTACTTCCTGGACAAAAATGATACCCTTTCCGGCTTCCTCAATATCCAACTTTTGCCTGATAGAGGAGACTATCGCTTCAGCATCTTTTTTTTCTGAGAGTATCATTACTATTTCTTTTTCCGGTTCGATATCCATGAAAAACAGTTTGCTTGTTTCGTGAATTCCCGAACCCCTGGCGTTGATTATCGTGCCTCCCCTTGACCCTGCGGCAGTGGCCGCGTCGATGACATCTTCTGCCTTGCCTTTGTTTACTACGACTGTTATCGCACAGTGCATTACCACTTCACCACCTTCCTCCCTGTCTGCCTCTGTAGCCTTACATGGGGCAGAACCAACAACTTCACTTACACCGGTCGTAAAAGCTATCCCGTGGTTTGGTTTTTCAAATTTAAATTTATTATCAAGGGACTCAAGTGTGTACTTGGCCATTGTTTTAGTTGATACCATCAGTACTATTTCCTTACGGATGTCCGACAAACCCAGAAAATCGGCAAATTTGTCGTTAGCCGTGCCTTTTGCAAGTATTATCGTCCCTCCGGTCATCCCGCACTTTTTTGCCGTCTGCATGACCTTGCTTCCCTTGCCGAAATTAACGATTATCCACACAAGTTCGAAGCATTCTTTTTTAGTATCACTGATCACCATCGGGACCTCCCTTCTTTGTTTTCATCTGAAAGACCGCACCCAATATCTGCAGAGCAATTATTGGAGTCATTGCTACCATGGCGATCATGCCGAATCCGTCGGCAAGAACACTTGCGTTCTCTGCAGCATCAGCCGCCCCATGGGCAAAAGCCAGTATAAATGTGGCAGTCATAGGTCCGGATGCTACTCCTCCCGAATCAAAGGCGATACCGACAAAGAGTCTCGGCACATAATATGACATCGTGATAGATATTATGTATCCCGGAAGTAGAAAGTGCCAGAGCTTTATCTGGGGACTGAGGATATTCACCATCGCAAGAGCAACAGCAACGCCAACTCCAATGCTCAGCGTTCCCACTACCAGACTCCTTCTGACGTAACCGCTTGTTACCTCTTCGACTTGATGAGTCAATACGTAAACTGCAGGTTCAGCAAGTATAGTCACCAGTCCAAGTATAAATCCGACTAAGACAAGATAAGCATTGTTATCAAATAAAACAAGTTTGCGTCCAATCAGGCTTCCTACTTCCATAAAGCCGCCGTTTACACCTGTAAGGAAAAGGACCAGTCCCACAAAAGCAAAAATAAGACCTGTAAATATTCTTCTTACCGCTTTTTTTGAAAGTTTAAAAGATATTTTCTGGAATATTGCAAAGATAACTATTACAGGTAAAAGCGCCAGAATGACCTCTTGTGCAATCACCGGTATTTTCTCTGCAAATGGGCCCATTATTGAGAGGGAAGAGGCATCTGCTGCCGGGAGACTTCCCGTGAGTCTCTCCGTCTTTGAGAATATGCCCATCAGCATCACTGCAATTATCGCCCCTGCAGATGCTATCGCTACCATTCCGAAGCTGTCGATCTCAGATGCCTTACTGTCTTTTTTCAGGGCTGAGACGCCTATTGCAAGGGCAAGTATGAAAGGCACAGTTACCGCTCCGGTGGTAGCCCCGGAAGAATCAAAGGATATCGCCAGAAATTCTTCGGGAGTGAACCAGGCCAACAGAAATACAATTAGATAAAGACCTGTCAAGATCTTGTTGAGCGGCACATTGTAGACTATCCTCACAAAGCCAAGGGAAAGCATCAGCGCAATGCCGGCGGATACTACAATTACAATGCTAAATTTTTCTATGCTCGCCGAAGTGATGTTTTCCACCTGCTGTGCAAGAATATGAAGGTCCGGCTCAGCTACTGATATTGCAAAACCCAGTACAAGACCTGCTGAGATGACTATCCACAGCTTGTTTGTTTTCGCAATTGAGGCTCCCATCTGGTTGCCTATCGGTGTAATTCCTATGTCGACTCCGAGCAGGAATATGGAAAGCCCTACAACTATAAAAAGAGCTCCGGCGAGGAATCTTATGAAAAGATGCGTTCCAAGGGGAGTTAGGGTAAAGTTCAGAACGGTAACTATAAGAGTGATAGGCAGGACCGCAAGCAGAACTTCTCGGAACTTCTCCCTAAGGACTTCCAAAGCAGCACCCCCCTCTTTTCCAGATAGCTACATCATATGTTTAGTACATTTTAACTTTGTTATAAGTAATAGCATTCTTGATTATAACAAAGAAACCTTTATTTATGATCTTAAGGACTATAACGGCAAAACGGCTTACTTTGACCATCAAAGTTGACTATTCTGTAAATTGTAAAATGACTGTATAATCCATTGAGATCACGTCCATTTTAAGATCAGACTGAGAATAACAATTTTTGCTATCCTTGGTCCTCTTTAACAGGTGATGAGATGAACCAACCGTTCAGTTTCACAGAAAAACATTACAGGGAATTTATTGAAAACACTTCCGAACTGATCCTTTGCATGGACGCAAAGGGCTGTTTTGTCTATGTCAACAGGTCGTGGAAAGAAAAAATGGGCTACAGTGAAGGAGAAGCATATGCCATGACCATATGGGACATAATACATCCGGATCATATGTCCAAGTGCATGGATCATTTCAGAAAGGCCTGTGAGGGAGACCTTACAGACTGCTGTACAAGATCTATCGAAACAGCTTTTGTCTGCAAAGATGAGAAAGTTATCTTCGCAGAAATGAACAGCAGCTGCATGATCGAAAGATGTGGCGAGGAAAAATTCGTTATGTGCTCTTTTAGTGACATCACTTTCCGTAAAAAAGCAGAAGAACAGATTGCTTCCCTGGCCACACTCGTTGAACAGAGCGATGACATGATAGCCTTCAAAAACATGGATCTTCAGGTAGTGGCTGCGAATGTTTCGTACGCAAAACTTGCGGGCTATGATTCAGTAAAAGATGTCATAGGAAAGAACTGTACAGAGATCTTCGGGATCTCTCAGGACAGCGGTCCCGGAAAATTCTACCTTGATCAGGATCGAAAAGCTCAGAAACTTAAACCGGGCGAATATTTGCTTGTTGAAAACATCCTCGACCAGCCCAAATATAAAGACAGAAACATCCTTTCTAAAAAATTTCCGATATTCGACTCTGCCGGCAGGGTGATAGGAACAGGAGACATAATAAGGGAAACTACTGAGTTCAAAAAGACCCAGACAAGACTCTACGAAAGCCAGCAGCATTTCAAGCTTCTCGTTGACCAGATGCTTCATGGGCTTGCCGTCCACGAAATAATATGCGATGAAAACAACGTGCCGGTCGATTACAGGTTTATAAGCGTAAATAAAAAATTTGAAGAACAGACAGGCCTCAGAGAAAAGGATGTTGTCGGCAAAACTGTGCTTGAGGTGCTCCCAAAAACTGAGAACGTATGGATAGAAAGGTACGGAAAGGTGGCTCTGACCGGAGAACCTGTCCAGTTTGACAGTTACTCTGCCCATTTTGACAAGTGGTACGGGGTCTCTTCCTATTCGCCAAAATTTGGACAGTTTGTCGTAATAATGGACGACATTACTGAAAGAAAAAAACTTGAAGAGGCCCTTCATCTTGAGAAAGAACAGATAGAAAAGACTCTTCTCTCTGTAGGCGATGGCGTTATTTCGACGGACAAAAACGGACGAATACAACTTATGAATAAGGCTGCTGAAAACCTTACCGGATGGAAGCTGAAAAACGCTTTGGGGATGAAAATAGAGGAGATTTACGATATAAGAGATGAGACAACGAAGGAAAAAATAGGTTCTCATTTTGGCAGGGTACTCCAAAAGGGAGACCAGATAAACAACTCCAACCACAAGCTGCTTATCTCAAAGAACGGAGTTGAACTCTATATAGAGGACTCTTCAGCTCCGATAAAGGACAGCAGGGGAAATATCTCTGGAATGATCCTTGTTTTCCGTGACAGCACAGAAAAGATCGAGAGGCTAAAACAAGTAGAATACCTCAGCCTTCACGATCACATGACCAGCCTTTATAACAGAAAATATATGCAGGATTCCATAAAGAGGCTCGACACAAAACGCAACCTTCCGTTCTCTGTTATTTACATGGACGTCAACGGTCTTAAGCTGGTCAACGATTCTTTAGGACACGAGATGGGCGACAGGCTTATCATATCTGTGGCAAATGCGCTTAAAGGCATGCTCAGAAGTGACGACATCGTTGGGAGGATCGGCGGTGACGAGTTCCTTGTGCTGCTTCCAAAAACAGACATCGAAAGTACAGAAAGGGTAGCGGAAAGGATAGAGAGCACCGTTTCAGATACAAAAATCGGTTCTCTTGTCCCGTCTGTCGCATTCGGCTGCGCAGTTAAAACGGAAGATGATCAGAGTATTTTAGAAACACTAAAGAGAGCCGAAGCTTCAATGTATAAGGGAAAATTGAAGAGCAGCAAGATAATGAGAAATTCTATGATAAAAAATCTGATCAAGTTATTAGAGGACAAATATGATGTTTCAAAGCACCATTCTAAAAGGGTCATGTACTACTGTGAAAAGATCGCCATCGCTATGGGTTTTACTGAAAAAGAGACAGCGGACCTTAAAACAACAGCACTGCTCCATGACGTCGGAGAGGTAGTTATACCCGCGTCTCTGCTGAACAAACCGGAGAAGCTGTCTGATGAAGAATATGAGCAGATCAAAATACACTCCGAAAAAGGCTATCAAATCCTGAAATCCATAGACGAATACTCGGCTTTGGCGGAATCTGTACTCCAGCACCACGAAAGATGGGACGGCAAGGGCTACCCTGATGGCCTCAGGGAAGGCGACATACTTCTCCATTCAAGGATAATAAACGTGGCGGACGCCTATGAGGCGATGACCTCAGACAGACCTTATAAAAAAGCAATGACCCAAAAAGAGGCGGTAGATGAGCTTAAAAAGTGCCGGGGGGAACAGTTTGACCCGCAAATAGTGGATATTTTTATTGAAAAGGTCCTGTTGAAAAAAAATCAGTACGCTGACGTCAATCTTTCCTGAGCGAGGGCACAAGGCAGTAGGAAACTTTAATTAAGCAAACATAAGAGCCGACCGGGACATCCAGACAATGTCCAGGCCGGCTCTTGAACGTTCATCAAGCCTTACGGCTTCTACCCGCTGTTATTTTGTTTTCAGCTGGTGAACGACGTCAATGACCGTTCCATCGCGCCATTCGACAATACCTATGATGCGGTCTTCTGTTTCGACAGGGTCGGTAGGACCGGACATCTTGTGCGCCCTTGAGACCAATTCGTCCATTGAAACGATCGGGAGCCCTTTGACTGCTGAGCAGGCATCAAGAAGGTCCTTACGCTTCGGGTTGATGGTAATTCCATATTCTGTGACAATAGCATCAACGACCTCACCGGGCGTGGTTACGCTGTAAACGTTGTCCGTCACACAGGGAATACGTCCGCGAAGCAGCGGCTGGGCAATTATCGTAAGTTTAGCTCCTGCGGCAGTGTCCTGGTGTCCCCCTGTACCGTGGAGTAGTGCTCCATCAGCCTCAGTGTTGACGTTGGCATTGAAGTTTACGTCAACTTCCGTGGCTCCGAGAATGACTACGTCAAGCATATTGACAGCAGCTCCCGAATTCCATGGGTTGGCGTACCAGTCAGCTGATATTTCGATATGTTTCGGGTTTTCACCGATAGAGCGGACAGCTTCGAGGTCAAAAGACTGAACGTCCATGAGCCTTTCGACCAGACCCTCTTTCAGCAGTTCAACGAAATAACCTGTTATTCCGCCAAGACCGAAGCTTCCCTTGATACCCTTCTTGATCATGGCTTCTTTCATAAAAGCCGTGACTGCAAGGGGTATTCCGCCTGCGCCGGTCTGGAAGGAGATACCTTCTTTAAAGTAGGGGCTTGCTTCGATCAGCTCGGATGCATACTTCGCGATAAGAAGGCGGAGCGGATCCCTGGTGACCTTCGTAGTGCCTGAAACTATGCCTGCGGGATCTCCGATGCTCGGGACCTCTACTACTATGTCAACATTGAGCTGGGAAATAGAGACCGGAGCTGCGGGATAGGGCTGAAGATTGTCTGTGACCGCAACAACACAGTCGGCAAACTGGGCGTCGGTAAAAGCGTATCCAAGGGATCCGCACGCGGACTTTCCCTGAGTTCCGCAGATGTTCCCGTACTTGTCAGCTGTGGGAGCTGCTATGAAGGCAACGTCTATGTGGACATCACCTGACGCAACTGCGCGTGGACGGCCGCCATGGCTCCTCAGTACTACGGGAACATCCATTCCGCCCTCTGATACGAGCTGTCCGATAGGTCCGTTGACTGAGCCCATTATTCTTGTTATGACTCCGCTTTTGATGTGCTCGATCAGCTTTTTGTGTACACCGAAGAGAGCTGTGGGGAAAAGTGTCAGGTTTTTAATGCCCATCTCTGCGCAGGCATCTATTACCATGTTGACTACAAAATCGCCGTTGCGGAGGTGGTGGTGGAATGACACGGTCATTCCGCTTTTAAGGCCTGATGCTGCTATTGCTGTCTTTATGTCGCTTACCCGCTTGTCGGTACAGGTGCTGTTAACGCAGCGGATCTTTCCGCCTGCCCTGTATCCTTCAGGTTTTAAGGCAAAAGCGCCCTGGAAGAGCTTCGTTTTGCCGTATCCTTCAATAAATTCAGGTATCTCACGGCCTAGTGCGTTCTTTGCCATCTTACTTCACCTCCAAAAGTCCGGCCTTGACAAGAGTGTATTCCGCTCTCTTGACGACCGGGATATCGACCATTCTTCCGTCAACAGAGACCGCGCCCTGGCCGCGTTCCGCGGCTTCCTTAGCTGCTGCGACGATCTTAAGGGCCTTCTCTATTTCCTGCTCTGTCGGGTTGAATACATCATGAATGATCGGTATCTGGTTTGGATGGATAACGCTTTTGCCTTCAAATCCAAGCTGCTTGATGAACTCTGTCTCTTTGCGGAGACCTGCATCGTCGGTAACTCTAGAGAAAACGGTGTCAATAGGATCTACTCCAGCGGCCCTTGCTGCAAAGACCAGCATGCGGCGAGCCCAGTCAAGCTCAGTGCCTTCTTTTGAACGACTGGTCTTGAGGTCTGCCGTAAGGTCTTCTCCGCCTGGGATTATAGCTGCTACGCGTGGAGATGCTGAAGCTATGTCAAATGCATTCCAGATCCCCTTTGCTGTCTCAAGAAGACAGAATATCTTGGTCCGTCCTACAGGGATCCCGTTTTTCTCTTCTATTATTGAGAGCTCTTCGTCGATGATCTTAACTGTTGCTGCATCATCGACCTTTGGAGCCCTTATTCCCTGCAGTGCCGGGAAAGGAACTACTGCTGCAAGGTCATCTTTCCAGTATTCCGTATCGACTCCGTTTATGCGGACCGTTACCTCACAGCTCCCGAACTCGCCCTGTTTCAGGAAATGCTGGACAAGTATCCTTGCTGTGTCCTTTTCGGCCATTGCAACAGCATCTTCAAGGTCAAGGACAAGACCGTCAGAACCAAAGAGATATCCGCGCGTTAGCATGTTTGGATTATTTCCGGGGAGATAGAGCATTGTACGGCGCATTATCTCTCACCTCCGATAAGCCTTTTTACAGCGGCTTCAACTCTTGCTCCAAGAACGATATCCAGGGCTCCGTTGTCCTGGATCGAAATATCAATATCTTTTACACCCATCGAAACGATCACTTCAGCCGTCTTCTTTTCCATAGCTGACTTGAACCTTGCAGCGCTGCTTCCGGCTATTTGAATTTTCACACCGGCACCCTGAGCTGCTTTTGATACCGTAACAAGGCAGTCCATTGATTCCAGTGTTCCAGCCTGAGCTGTGTTCATGGTATTTTACCTCCCTGTTCATCTCATGGAGAAACGGTCCGCCTGCCCGTCTCAACTGAGAGCTGGGAAGGCAGACCGTTTATTTGTTTAGTTTTTTGATCTTTCAGTTTTGCCGCTTCGCTTAAACTGCAAAGCTAATTTAACTTTAGTACTTAATCGTTGAATCCTATGAGGCTGGCCTCATCCCATGCGCACATCTTGTTGACTTTGGCTTTTGCCGCTTCAAGTTTCGCGCCCTTGAATTCAGGATCGATCTTTCCTGCGATGGCTGCCGCCATGTCGATAGTGCTGGCTGCGTTCTTTTCCCAGTCAGGATCTCCGCGGAAGTCGCGAAGAACGTCGTATGTAAGGGTTCCGGACTTGTCTTCGGTAAGAACTTCGCCAAGAGCCTTTTCAATCTTGGCTGCAGATTCATCAAGGCCAAGGTATTCCAGCATCATCTTTGCAGTGAGGATCATTGCGCTAGGGTTGACCCTGTACTGATGTGCGTACTTCGGTACTGAACCGCTGCTGGGCTCAAAAATAGCAGCTTCTTTACCGATGTTTCCACTCGGTGCAAAACCCAGTCCGCCGGTAAGCTGCGAAGCTTCATCAGAAAGGATATCGCCGAAGACGTTGCTTGCGACCACAACGCTGTAGTCCTGCGGGCTTTTGATGAACCACATTGCTGTAGCATCGGCGTTCTCTTCGGTACCCTTGATGCCGAACTGTTCGTATTCTTTTGCGATCTCCAGGAATATCCTCTTCATCATTCCGTCTGTTTCACGGATGACGTTTGCCTTGTTGCAGCAATGTACCGTCTTGCGTCCAGTCGCCTTCGCATATTCGAATGCAGCGCGGATGATACGCTCGCAGCCGTCCTTCGAGAATACACGCCATGATACTGCTACTTCGCGGCCTTTGAATCTTTCCATTCCCTTGTGGAGGTCGAACATCGCTTCGGGAAGCGGGTAGAACTCAACTGCCGCATAAAGGTCTTCTGTGTTTTCACGGAACATTACTATGTCAATTTTGGGATCCTTTGCAAGAGGAGTTCCGATCCCAGGGAGTTTCTTCGCGGGACGGATGTTTATGTAGAGGTCGAAAAGCTGACGCATCTGGAGGATAGCTGATTTGAATCCTTTTACTCCGGCCTTTGATGTGATCGCTGCCATGAGTGTTGCGTCTGTTTCACGAATCGATTTGATGGTTTCAGGCGGGACCGTGTTGCAGCGGGGGTCGCCTTCACCGAATTTCTTGTTTGATTTTTCCCACATGCACCAGCCAAGGTCAGCGCGGACCCAGTCGATGGGCAGATTGAGGGATTCGAGGACCAGAAGCGCGCCCTCCATCATGTCAAAACCAGAGTCATCTCCGGCCATGTAACATACCTTGTAGCGATCCTTCTGTTCCTTAACTTTGAGAACATTTCCTGACATATTATTTCCTCCTCTTAATTTTACTTTATATTTGATAGCCATCCGATCCATCTTTGCATTAAAGCAAGATCCTGTTTAAGATCCGGACCGGGTGGTCTAAAACCTGTGATACCTGACTTCTGTCAGACCTTAGGCGAGTCCCAGCGACTTTTTGACGTGAGGGATAAGTCCGCCGTCTTTGATCAGCCCCTGTACAAACTCGGGGTATGCCGGAAACTTGAACTCTTTTCCGCCTGCAATAATCACGCCGCTTTCGAAATCGACCTCTACTTCGTCGCCCATACTGATGGCGTCAACTGCCTCGGGGCATACGATGATCGGAAGGCCCTCGTTGAAACAGTTGCGATAGTAGATACGTGCGAAGCTCTTCGCAATGATAACTGCGATGCCGCGCTCTTTAATGCATGATACAGCCTGTTCACGGCTGGAGCCGCATCCCCAGTTTTTGCCGCCGACGATTATATCGCCCGGTTTTGCGTTCTTGTTGAACTCCATGTCAAGGTCCTCAAGAGCTACCTTTGCCATGTCAGAGCGTTCCTTTATGGTGTACGTGTACTTACCGGGGAAAATGACGTCTGTGTTTACGTCGTCGCCGTATTTCCAAACTTTACCTTTGACAGACATGTTAAAGCGCCTCCCTCGGATCGGAGATCTCGCCCTTGAGGGCGGATGCTGCGACCATCATCGGGCTTGCAAGGTAGATGAAGCTGTCCTTGTCGCCCATGCGGCCCTTAAAGTTACGGTTTGCTGTGCTGATAGCTGCTTCTTCCGGTGCAAGGATACCTTCGTGGTTGCCCATGCAGGGTCCGCAGCCCGGGTTGCAGATAACGCAGCCTGCATCAAGGAACACATCCAAAAGTCCCTCTTTCATTGCCTGACGGTAGACTATCCAGGAAGCAGGGATGACTATTGTACGAACAGCAACTCTTTTGCCCTTGAGAATGGCCGCCGCCGCGCGGAGATCTTCGATACGCCCGTTGGTGCAGCTTCCAAGGAATGCCTCATGGATCTTTGTGCCCTTAACTTCGCTGATCGGGCCATAGTTGTCCACTTTGTGGGGTTTTGCCACGCCGGGTTCGATGTCGCCGAGGTCATAGTGGTACTCAGCCGCGTATACCGCGTCTTCGTCTGCCCAGAGGGGCTCCCAGCGATCACACTTAGCGTTGTCCTTTATTGCGTCAAGGACTTTCTGGTCGGGTCTGCATACTGCGTTCTTTGCTCCGAACTCAATACCCATGTTGCAGAGGGTCATCCTCTCGGCGATACTCATGTTCTCGATTCCGTCGCCGTGGAACTCCACGCTCATGTAGTCAGCTCCGTCAGCTTTTACGTCTCCGATGAACTTAAGGATAAAGTCCTTTGCGGATACGCCCGGCTTGAATTTGCCGGTCACTACAACTTTCATGCTTTCAGGGACTTTGAACCAGATCTTGCCTGTTGCCCATGCAGCTGCCATCTCTGAACGTCCTATGCCTGTCGAGAACGCTCCATATGCTCCGTATGTACAGGTGTGGCTGTCGCTTCCTACCATGATAAGTCCGGGAAGTGCAAAACCTTCCTCGCACATTTTCTGGTGGCAGACTCCGCCGTCACTGGTCACGTCGTAGAAATGTTTGATGCCCTGCTCTGCCGAGAACTCGCGGACTTCCTTGTGGTTTACCGCGTGGTCGCTGGAAGGCGCCGGGATCGCGTGGTCGAGGATAAATACGATGCGCTCGGGCTTCCAAACGTTTTTAACGCCAATTTTCTTGAATGTTCTTGCGATAGGAGCCCCGTTGTCGTGGCTCATGCACCAGTCAGGTTCGACTGTTACGACCTGATTGGCTACGACATCATAGCCCGCAGCTCTGCCAAGTGCCTTTTCGGCAAATGTCTTGCCCATCTTACTTTCACGCTCCCTGTCTGAATATATTAAAAGTTTATGATCTGTATGCGCGGTACTTATCTTAAGAGTGAAGCGGCCGTCATTATTATTTTTTGATGCTGAACGGCCGCTTTACTCTTTGTCTGCTTACTTCTTCGCAGCTGCCTGGGCCTTCAGGTATTCCATAAGACCGCCGGCCTGCATTATATCGTTTTCAAGATCGCTGACAGCATCGCCGTGGAATTCATGACCGCTCGTCACATCTTTGATGGTTCCTGTTGAAAGTTCGACTTCGAGCTGATCTCCGTCGTTGATCTTCCCTTCTTTGATGGCATCTGAGATGCCTTTTACAAAGAGAACGGGGTAGCCGTTGTTGATGGCGTTGCGGTAGTAGATGCGTGAACATGTCTCGGCAAGTACAACAGGAATGCCGGCGTATTCCAGGCAATAGACAGCGTGTTCACGGCTTGAGCCGCATCCGAAGTTCTTTCCGGCCACTACAAAATCTCCGGGTTTTACTTCCTTCGCAAAATGCTCTTTGCCTGGGTAGTATTCGAACGCATACTGCGGCATGTTTTTGGGATCTGTCTCAGCAAGATATTTGTTGTGGTAGATGAGGTCAGTATCGACGTCGTCACCGAATACCCACGCTCTGCCCTTGAGAATTTCGCTCATGTCAATCTTCCTCCTCTAGCCCAGAATATCCCTGGGGTCTGTGATGACGCCTTTGACTGCTGTTGCCATTGCAGACATGGGGCTCATAAGATAAGTGTGGCTTCCCTTGCCTACCTTGCCTATAAAATTGCGGTTCGTGGTCGAGCATCCGACATCTCCGCTGGGAAGAGCTCCGTAGTGCTCAGCTGTGCAGAGTGCGCAGGTCGGATTGGTGAAAACGATGCCTGCCTCAAGGAACTTCTCGATCATTCCGGCTTTCGCGCAGGCAAGCTGTACTTCAGTCGTGCTTGGCGTAATTATAGTGCGGACTTTCGGGCTTACCTTGCCACCGCCTGCAATAAGAACGTCATAGGCTGCCTTGATATCCTCAAAACGCCCGTTCGAGCATGATCCTATGTGGACCTGATCTACTGCTGTTCCTGCAACTTCCCTGACCGGCTTGACATTGTCGGGGGCATCCGGGCATGACGCGAGGGGTTCGAGGTTGGTCACGTCGTACTTGAAAACCTTGCAGTACTCTGCATCAGGATCTGCCGAGAGTTCTTTCACTCTATTCTTGACTTCCGGTCCCGCGCGCTCCACGAGCCACTTCAGGACTTCACCGTTCGGCATTATAATAGGAACTTTTCCGCTCATCTCAGTAACCATAGAACAGAGAGTGATGCGGTCTGCAAGGGTCGAGTTATCGATCGTCTCGCCTGTGAATTCGACTGCAAGGAAGTCCATTCCGCCTGCGCCAAGGTCTCCGACGATATGGGTAAGGAGGTCCCTCATGCAGACGCCCTTCTGGAATTTTCCTGTAACTTCGATCTTCATCGTCTCAGGAACGCGGAACCAGTTAGTACCGTTGATCCAGGAAGCAGCGATGTCTGAGTTCCCGACACCTGTGGCAAATGCGCCAACGCCGCCGAGGAGGTTCATGTGGCTGTCTGTTCCGAGAACCACATCGCCGGGTTTGATCATTCCGGCTTCAAGCATTACGTGCTGTCCGATGCCGTTGTTGATGTCAAATACACGTTTGATGCCCTGTTTTTTTGCAAATTCGCGGATTATCTTCTGGTTTGTGGAAACCTTCTCGGAATGCGAAGGTGCCTGGAGGTCAAAAGTAAATGCGATCTTATCCGGATCCCATACTTTTGCGTCAGCTCCCATTTCCTTCTCGAACTGCAGTACGCAGTTTGCTCCGCCGAAGTCGCGCGCGGTCGACCAGTCTATCTTGCACCATACGCGATCTCCAACTTTTACGGGTTTGCCTGCTGCCCGCTCCATGATCTTGACTATTGCTGTCTTGCCCATGTCGGTTATCCCTCCGTTTATTTAATCTGCTTATTTCATTCCAAGGAACGACTTCACGCTCTCAAAATTCATAAAGTCGGCCTTGTTTACCATTACGCCTTCGGGACTGCGGAGTGTTCCGTCTCCCTCATGTGCGTGGTTTGCGATTATGTGTCCTATCTCATTGGGGCATCCGTTGCGAAGCGCAATAACAGTACCTGAGAAGGGGTGGCGAAGATTCTTGCCCATTGTTGACTTGACTGTTTCGCCTGCAGCGTTCTTTTCGTATTCGACAAGCTTGCCTACGTCATGAAGAAGAGCTCCGGCGACAAGGAGGTCGTTGTCCATCGTGAACTTGGGATCTTTTTCGGGATAGATGGCGTTGAACTCGTCCATTGCTTTTTTTGCTATGCGGGTCACACCCTTGACGTGATCCAGGTATGTAAAGGGACAGTTGGGGATAAGAAGGGTGAACGGGATCTTATCCATGTCATCCGGTTCCCAGCCACCTGTCTTGAGTGCGTCGACATAAGAAGCTACGACCTTGTCCTGCATGCCCTTGTCCTTGATCCACTCGATCTCGGGGAACAGCTCTCTGATTCTTTTCTCCATGTTGATTCCTCCTGTTTTTATTGTAATTGTCATTATTCCTGACGGTTCTTTTTTATATATTGGTCGGTCCGGATTTATTGGGCCGCTATACCCCTGTGAAGTGTTTTGTATATCCTGTCGATGTGATTTGCCGCCGTCTCACGTGCCAGGTCAACGTTATGATCCAGAATCGCTTCATACATTGAGCGATGCTCCAGCAGAAAAGCATCCTTATCTTCCAGGAGGTTGTAGATCTTGTCGTGAGTCGCCATGATCAGATCAAAATTCATCCTGGTTATATTTACGAAAACAAAATTGTGTGTGGCTTCAGCAAGCGCCAGATGAAAGTCAAAATCTGCCTGGGCACGCAGGTTCGGGTCTCCGAGCCTCTTTTCTGTAGCGGTCAGAACCCTGAGCATTCTTGTAAGATCTGAAGATGTCGCCCTCATAGCACTCTCAGCAGCTATTGCAGGGTCAAGGATACGGCGCGCCTCCATCAGCTCGAGAACAGCCGAATCTTCGAGGCGGATATGCTTTTCATCCTCTGCGGGCGATTTAGGATGGCGCACAAAACGGCCTTTTCCCGGAACTGATTCTATCAGTCCTAGAAGCTCCATAACCCTGAAGGCCTCCCGCAAGGAACTCCGGCTCACACCGAAGTCATCCATTAGCTGCCTTTCAGATGGAAGAGGATCGCCCGGCAGGATGTCTCCTCTCGAAATGGATTCTTTTAATTTTTCTACTACCTTCTCGTATATACGGGTTCCCCGCGAGACTTGAGTTTCGATCATGTGAAAAAACTCCTTTCCTGGACCACCCAGTATACCTTATATCATGCGCAAAAGAAAAAAACAAGGGCAAAAACATAGTCTAAATAGTCTGATTATTTAGTTATAAGCCGGTTGTTTTGAGGCATTTTCAGTTTTGCCGGTTCAGGCCAGGATCAGCGCTGGTACATACCAAACGGGAAATACTATATAACATTGCCGGGTCAGTCACAGAGGCAATAATTCCTACAATTATTGTTTATTTAAAAAACTAAAATTTAACAGCCTTGGCGGTCGGACCACTTGTTTAAATATTTTCTGAAAAACCTCTCGAACCGAAGGGTGAAGTCCGGGTTGACTTGATAACAAGCGACATATAATATCTTTAGGATGTGATTTGGTACTGGGGGAATGTCAGGAATGTCAGAATCAATATCGAAACGATCAGCAAAAAAGAAAGCATTTACTCTCGTGGAACTTCTTATAGTTATCATCATTGTAGGGATACTTGCCGGCATGATGCTCCTGTCAGCGGGATCTGCGACTGATTCGGCAAAGGCTGCAAGAATCATATCGGACCTCAGGAACATGAAAGCCGCAGCGCTGCTCTACTGGTCGGACAACGGAAGCTGGCCGATTTGGTATTACGATAAAGGATCCAGCACTTACAAAGCTATTCCTCCAGCATCGCCTGGACCTGAAAACTACAGTGATCTTACTACTATGGGCGACGGCTACTGGGTGGGGGCTATGAGAGCATCAGGCGATCACAGCCTCGCATTCTCAGTCGCAGACCTCCAGGAGTTAAGTAACGGGGTAAAGAAGTCGATTGAAAAACAGGCTGAAAAGACAGGCCTTTATGGAGACACTTTTACAGGGATGCCCTATCTGCCTGATATGGACAACCTCCAGAAATTCAATGCAGATCAGCATAATATGCTGCTCTCCGTGATAAATAAATGATCCGCTTCCTTGTTAAGGTTAAGGCCTTTTCTGTTTTCTATTAATTTAAGATAACACCTGATATTTTTTCTGTAAGAAAGGTTTTGAGAACTATTACAACTGAAATAAAATTCGAAGAACTTTTTTCAATGAAAAGACAGAGGATACTCGGCATCAATCCTCCTGTTGAAGATTTTGCCTTCTTTGATCTGTGGTCTAAGCCTGCCGGACTTCTCTATCTGCTGAAAAGGATGAAGATGAACGGCAATGAGGTCTATCTGTTGGACTGCATTCATGAGGCCTCTGTAGGCAAAAAATCATTCGGGCGCGAAAAGATTGGCTGCATGGAAATCGAAAAACCCCCCGCATACAGGGGAATAAAAAGGAAGTATCATCGGTTCGGACTCTCCGAAGAGAGGATAATGGAAAGACTAGCTGAAATCCCAAGGCCGGATGCAGTATTTCTCACTTCAGCAATGACGTACTGGTACGGCGGGGTAAAATGGATCATTTCGATCCTTAAAAGAGAATTACCGGACGTGCCGGTAATTCTCGGAGGCACCTACGCGAAGCTCTGCCCCGAACATGCAAAGGGACTTGGTGCAGACCGCCTTGTCACCGGCCACTGGATTCCCGACAGCCACTATCCCGCGATGGATCTCTATGAAAAAATTCCCTACGGAATCACGATGACATCCTTTGGATGCCCCCTTTCGTGCAGTTACTGCGCCTCCCGCATATTATGGCCCAAATACACAAGGAGGACCGTTCCCGAAGTCCTAAGGGAGATCGATCATCAGGTCGGCCTCGGAGCGGAGGACATTGCGTTTTACGATGACGCCCTTCTTATTGACAAAAAAGAGTATTTATACCAGCTCTGTCGTGGATCAATAAAAGCATACGGGGAAAGGATACGCTTCCACACGCCTAACGGACTCCATGTACGCGAAATAGATGATGAATGTGCGAAAATGCTGAAAGGGAGCGGATTTAAAACGATAAGGCTTTCTCTTGAAAGCATTGATCCGAAAATATCAGACGCAAGTTCAGGTAAAGTTGCCAGAGAAGAATATGCAAGGGCTGTCAGATCTCTTTTGAATGCAGGCTATTCCGGAACTGACTGCGAGACATACATTTTGCTGGGCCTGCCAGGCCAAAGCATTGACTCAGTAAAAGAAACCGTAAGGTTCGTCCATTCTTCGGGAGGAAAACCCAAACTGGCCGAATTTTCGCCGATACCGGGGACCACCTCATTTAACATGGCGGCGGAAGAGATGCCTGAGCTTAAAACAGAACCACTGCTACACAACAATTCAGTATACTCTTCGTGGATCTCAGGAAATATCTCCCCGGAAGAGCTTCAGGAACTGAAAGACATGGCACGAAGGAGATGCTGATGTTCGTCAGTATCTTCTCAATTATTTGGTCAACAGGTTTCCTTGTTTTCATCTTTTGTTTTCATCATAAGCAGGTGGGTACTCACACATATTCCGACTACAGCCAGAATTACCCGGACAAGCGGTTTATGCACGGCTGCCGCAGATAATGCGAGGCCGGACCACAGGAAAACTATCGCCCTTATTTTTATCGACTTGCTGACTCCGGCGTTTGTCCGATAATTCTCTATGTACTCTCCAAAAAAGCGCGACCTGCAAAGCCATCTGTGCATCGCAGGACTGCTTCCTGCAAAGCATCCGGCCGCAAGAAGTACAAAAGGGGTCGTTGGAAGGAGCGGAAGGAAGACTCCGATGCCGCCAAGCGTTAGAGAGACGACGCCGGCAACGATCAGAAGCGTCTTCTTTATCCTGCCGCACTCTTTGCTATCTGGGATACTTTTCTCTGTCTTTGGCATCCATTTTCCTGTAAAATTCTTCGATCTTTTCAAGGATGTATTTACGTTTTTCTTTTTCCGTCAGTTCCTGCGGGATCTCTGCGGGGAATATCGGATCTCCGTAAACAACGTAAAGTTTTCGCGGGCGGGGAAATTTCATGTGGGGAGACATAGCCCTGTATGTGCCTCCTGCCCATACAGGGACTACGGGGGCACCGGTCTTGATCGATAGGATAGAGACACCTCCCTCAAGAGGCTGGAGGGTCCCATCCTCGGTACGGTGTCCCTCAGGACAAATGTAGACACTGTAACCGTCGTGTATAAAACCCATTACCATCCTCAGAAGCGCGGCCGAGCTGTTTTTGTCCTCCGGGGAGACAGGCACGGCTCCCACTTTTCTCATGTAGGCGCCTAAAATCGGAACTTTAAAAAGCTTTTCCCACGCCACAAATTTCAGAACTCTGGGGCAGAATGTATATCCAACCAGAGGAGGATCTAGGTAGCTCGCATGGTTTGAGGCAACTATCACCGGTCTGTTCTGCGGTATTTTCTCTTTTCCGCTCACCGAAAGTCGGTGATAGAGGGTAAAATATACTGAGATTATAAATCTTGTGATCTGGTATAACATTAAAGGATTCCTCCCGTTGGCTGCATCTGCACTAAGGATATCCCAGAAATGAGCAAATTGACAAGTCTTGGAGTGATCTGAATGGATAGCAAAAAGCAGACAAATGAAAAAGAGGTTCCTGCCGGTTCAAGGATAGGAAGGATCGCCAAGGACTTTTTCCTTGGATGTATAGCGCTTATACCTCTTGCAGTCTTTGTCTTCATATTCTATTACCTCATCATGCTTTTCGAGGCGCTCGGCTCAATGATCTTCGGGCTGACAAAGTCTATGAAAACGACTGTGGCAGTGACAGTTTTCATAGTTTTTCTGCTCATATATACAGGCAGAAAGCTCAGAAGAAAAGAAAAGTGGATCCTCAACATAGTTGACCAGGTGATCTCAAAGATACCTGTGGTCGGCGGATGGTACTCCACTTTTCAGGAGATGGTCCAGACCTTTACAGCAGGAGGCGGCGAAAGAGGATACCTTGGAACAGCCAAAGTGCCGTGCGGAGATGGATACATAATTGGCTTTGTCACAAAGAGGGAGAAAGCCAAGGACGGAAGTCCAAGGGTAACTATCTTTGTGCCTACATCTCCAAACCCGACTACGGGGCTTGTCTTCTTCTTTCCTGAAGAGAGTGTCGAATATCTTGACCTTTCACCTGAAAAGGCATTTACCACTATAATCTCGCTTGGGATGAAATCCTGAAACCTGGGGCGGTCCTTAACGGTCCGCCCCTTTTAATTATTTGGGTCTTTGAACCCTTTTGGTCAGTTGGCGCAGATGTTCCTGATGCTTCCTATTCCTTCGATATTCACCTCGACGAGGTCTCCCACCTTCATCGGCCCTACTCCCTGCGGTGTGCCGCTCGCAATTACATCACCGGGTTCAAGCGTTGCAAACCTGCTTATATGGGATATAAGCCTTGGTATGGGGAAGATCATCTGTGAGAAGGAGGCTTCCTGTACTGTCTTTCCGTTGAGTGTCGTACTTATCACTGCATCCTCCGGCATCTTATCTGTTATCAGTACAGCCGGCCCGAACGGAGCAAATGTATCGAAGCTTTTTGCCCTCGTCCACTGCCCGTCGGAATTCTGAAGTTCCCTGGCAGTAACATCGTTCATGATCGAGTAGCCAAGGACATGGCTGAGTGCATCCTCTTCCTTTATGTTGTGCCCGGCCTTGCCGATGATCACGGCAAGTTCGCCTTCATAGTCGATCCGTCCCGCCCATTCGGGTATCCGAATAAAATCGTTGGCTCCTATTATCGCTGAAATAGATTTCATGAAGATGAGCGGTTCCTTCGGCACTTCGTTGTTAAGTTCCTTCACATGACCCAAATAGTTTCGGCCTACGCACCAGATCTTCTTAGGCATGAAAGGCGGCAGGAACTTGACCCTGTCTATAGGGTAGCTCAGCCTTATGGGAGAAAATCCTGTAAAGGGATCTCCCTCAACGATATCGACGGAATTGTCACGGATCTTGCCCGAATAGGTCCTGCCATCTACCCAGAAACGGCAGTAACGTACGAGCGGCTCTTTTTTAGCCATAAAAATATTCCTCCCTGTTGATTTATGTAAATCAAATGATCTGATATAAGATCAAAACTTTGCTTCGAGCGCCTTAGCAATCTTTTCCAGAGCTTTTTTCAACATTTCGCGGTTGGTACCGATGTTTATCCTGGCAAATCCGTCGCCTTCGGTCCCGAAGTTCCGTCCATTGTTAAGCGCGACCCCGGCTTCATTGACAAGGAGATCCATGAGCGTCTCCGAATTAAACCCATATCCCCTGAAATCTATCCAGAATATGTAGGTCCCTTCCGGGTGATCCATCTTCGCTTTCGGCATCCGTTCTCTCACAAATTTTTCTGTAAAGTTCCTGTTTTCTTCAAGGTATGCCATAAGTTCATCAAGCCACCCGGCACATTTTGCATAAGCAGTCTCCATAGCAGTGAGTCCGAGAATGCTTAGCGAGCTCAGGTGCAGCCTGTTTAAAATTGAAACATAACGTGCCCTGAGTTTTTCATCGGGAATGAGGGCAACTGAAGAATTCATTCCTGCGATATTGAAGGTCTTGCTTGGCGCAACGAAGGTGACCGTACGCGAACTCATTTCCTCTGAAAGCGAGGCTATGCTCATATGTTTCGCATCGCTGTAGACCAGGTCCTGATGGATCTCGTCAGATATTATGATCATGTCTTTGCGTTCTGCCAGTTCAGACAGAGCTTCCAGTTCTTCCCTTGTCCATACACGCGCTACCGGATTGTGAGGGCTGCAGAGTATAAGTGTCCTGCATGTAGGGGTAACAAGTTTTTCAAGACTTTCCAGGTCCATCACGTAGCGGTCCTTTTCCCTCTTCAGCGGATTTTTAACGATCCTTCTCCCGGATTCGCTGATGGTGGCATAGAAGGGAGGATAGACAGGGGTCTGTATGATCACCCCATCGCCCGGTTTAGTGTATGCCATTATAGAAAAAGCCAGTCCTGCTACAACTCCGGGTGCCCAGGTCACAGCCTCTTTGCCGATCTCCCATCCATGCCTGTTTTTTTGCCAATCAGTTATTGCCTTGAGCAGCGAATCGGGCGCTATCGGGTACCCGAGCGCTCCTTCGTCGATCTTATTATGGAGAGCCTCCAGAACCTCGGGGGGAGCAGGAAAATCCATATCAGCCACCCAGAGTGCAAGAAGATCTTTTTTGCCGAATTCCTCTTCGAGAAAGTCCCACTTTTCGCAGTTCGTCCCGCGTCTTTCCATGTTTATGTCAAAATTATATTTCAACAACATACCCTCCCGAAGGAACTGAATGATCAGCAAAAGACCTGCCCGGACAACTCAAAAATCGTCTTTATGGCGGGATCTTTAGAAAAGCTGTTATGCTGACAAGAGTACCATAATTCTATAGCTTTTAGTACTCTCTGACGGCAAAAAAAGCTTGCATATTATCCTTTTAGACAAGACAATAGTTCTGCAAGAAAATAAAGGAGTGGATCTTTATGAGTGACATCAACGATAAAAACATTGAAATAGAGCTTGGCGGGGGCTCGCTGCTGCCGAAAAGAGACGAGGTCCCGGTCCGTTTTAAATGGAAGCTTGAAGATATATACCCAGATGACTCGAAATGGGAAAAAGACTTTAAATCTGTTAAAAAACGTCTTCCTGAGATCGCCTCCTATATGGGGAGATTGGGCGGATCTGAAATGATCATGCTTGAATGCTTAAAGCTCAGGGATGAAATTTCGATAACCCTTGGTAAGCTCATAGTCTACGCCAATATGAAGAGTCACGAGGATACGGCGGATTCAAAGTACCAGGGACCGGTAAACAGAGTATCGTCACTGGCCGTGGAAATGTCGGCTGTCTCAAGCTTTATTACTCCTGAGATACTTTCAATGCCTGAAGATAGGTTAAGGACATTTATAGCCGATCCCTCCCTCAAAGACTATTGCTTCAGTCTGAAAGAACTCCTTCGTCAGAAAGAACATGTGCTTTCACAGTCCGAGGAGGCACTGCTTGCCAAAACAGGAGACATGGCCGGGACTTCAGACAATGTATTCTCTATGCTTACAAATGCAGACATGAAGTTTGAGTCTATAAGAAATGAAAAAGGAGAAAAAGTGGAAATGTCAGAGGAGAGGGCTGTCTCTTACCTTCGCTCACGGAGGCGCAGCGTGAGAAAGGCTGCCTTTGAATCGCTTTACAGGCCATACTGCAATACTAAAAACGCTCTGGGCGCGACCTTTGACGGCATGCTGAAAACATCAAAGTTTTACGCAGAGGTACGAAAATATTCCTCACCGCTTGAGGCTGAGCTTGACAGCGACAACATCCCTCTCTCCGTATACAGCCGGCTTGTGGAGACCCTCGAATCCAGCCTGACGCCGCTGCACAGATATCTTGAAGTGAGAAAACGGGTGCTTAGGGTCAAAGAGCTGCATATGTACGACCTCTATACTCCCCTCGTGAAAGACCCTTTTAAAGAGATACCCTGGGGCGAAGCAAAGGAGATGATGTTCAGGGCTCTGAGGCCTCTTGGCGATGAGTACCTTTCCATTGTCAAAGAAGGCCTGGAAAGCGGATGGACTGATGTTTTCCCCAACAAAGGCAAACGGAGCGGCGCTTACTCTTGGGGCAGCTACGCCACGCATCCATACATAATGATGAACTATACAAACAACCTCAACGATGTCTCGACCCTTGTCCATGAGATGGGGCACTCCATGCACAGCTACTATTCAAGGAAGCGGCAGCCGTACCCAACTTCTGATTACTGCATCTTCACGGCAGAGGTAGCTTCGACTACCAACGAAGTCTTATTCCTCAACGACCTCATAGCTGAGACGAAGGATAAGAAGAAAAGACTTTATCTGCTCAACCGCCGTCTTGAGAACATAAGGACCACGGTCTACAGGCAGACGATGTTCGCCTCGTTTGAACGCGAGGTACACAAGCGCGCCGCAGAGGGCGGAGAAACTACTCCCGATGCGCTTCAGGCACTCTGGTATGAGCTCAACAGGAAATATTACGGACCGGATATCGTCATTGATGAACCCCTAAAAATGGAGTGGGCAAGGATACCCCATTTTTACAACCCATTCTATGTTTACCAGTATGCTACAGGTTTCTCTGCCGCGACGGCGCTTGCACACCTTATCTCAGAAAAGGGCGCGGCGGCAAGAGACAAATACCTTGAGTTCCTGTCGATGGGAGGCTCCGACTACCCGATCGAACTTCTCAAAAAAGCAGGGGTCGATATGAGCTCTCCGAAACCGATAAAAGAGGTAGTAAGGATATTTACCGAGACTCTCGATGAAATGGAGAAGCTGCTTTAGCAGCTCCCGGAATAAAGGACATGCAGTGGGTCCCTTTTCTATCTTTTGTTTTGGCAGCCTGCTACACGCCAGGACCGAATATTATTTTCGCAATGAACACCGCGCGTCTTTTCGGTTTCAGGAAGACCATTCCCTTAATGACGGGAATGACGGTCGGTCTTTTTGTCGTCATGCTGCTAAACGCGGTAGGCAATATCTTTATCGGCGCCCTGATCCCGCAGATACTCCCGTGGCTCAGGGGCATCGGTGCAATTTATCTCTTATGGCTTGCTTGGAAAATAGCTTTTCCAAAAGGATCTTCCCGATCAAAAGGAAACGCTGAGCAGGAAAAGGTTCCGAGGATAAGGGACGGATTCACCCTGCAGTTTGTAAACCCCAAGGTCATTCTCTTCGGTTTTACCGCTATGTCTTCATTCATAGCACCGTGGACGGATTCCAAGCTTATATTCCTTCTCTGCGGACTTTTCCTTACATTGAACTGTGCCGTGGCCTTCACTCTGTGGTCCCTGTTCGGAGATGTTCAGGGACGTTTGTTCTCAAAACAGGGCCGCGTTATATCGCTGATAATGGGCGCGCTTCTGGCATGGTGTGCTTTTTCAGTATCCGGGATCGCTGATTTGCTGTAAATATTACAGGACTCCATAAAAAAATATTGAACTCCAACGGATCATTGGTTTATAATATTATTACAAATCTGAAATCCAAGGGGTGTGTTCAGTAAATGTCCTCACATTTCACAAAAGTAGTTGTGGCTCTAGGAGGAAACGCTTTGCAGGAAGCAGGAAGCCCTCCGACAGCAGAGGCTCAGCTCGCAGTTGTCCGTAAGACCTGCGATTACCTGGCCGATATAAGCTGCAAGGGATATGAGATGGCAGTTGTCCATGGAAACGGTCCACAGGTAGGCAATATCACACTTTCTCAGGAAACCGCGGAAAAGATAAACCCGAAACTCCCGGCAATGCCTTTCGATGTATGCGGCGCTATGAGTCAGGGCTACATAGGTTACCAGATCCAGCAGTGCCTCAGGGATGCACTCAGAAACAGAAACCGCAACGTTCCGGTAGTTACGCTCGTTACACAGGTCATCGTAGATGAACATGACAAGGCGTTCCAAAATCCAACTAAACCAATAGGTCCATTTTATACAGAAGAAGAAGCTAAAAAAATCGCTGAAGAAAAAGGATACACTGTGAAAGAAGATGCGGGCAGAGGCTGGCGCAGAGTAGTAGCATCCCCGACCCCGAAGAGGATAGCTGAAATAGATTCTGTCAAGCGCCTTTGGGACTCCACAATAGTCATAACAGCAGGAGGCGGCGGGATACCCGTTATAGAGAACATGGACGGATCCCTCACCGGAGTTCCCGCAGTAATCGACAAGGACCTTGCTGCTGAGAGGCTTGCTGAGGATATGGAAACCGATATCCTTCTCATCCTTACAGAAGTTGACAAGATAAGCCTCAACTTCAAAAAACCGAACCAGCAGGACTTGTCGCATGTAACTGTCGCAGAGGCAATCAAATACATTGAAGAGGGACATTTTGCCCCCGGAAGCATGCTCCCTAAAGTGATGGCTGCGATCAAGTTTGCAAGAAGGTTCCCCGGAAAGAAAGCCATTATCACCTCCCTCTACAAAGCTGTGGATGCGCTTGACGGCAAAGAGGGAACCGTCATAACGATGGCGTAAGTTAAAAGCCGCGCTACTTATCCTGTCAGCACAAAATAACGGCAGATCCCGAGCAGTCTAGCTTTGGACCTGCCGTTTTGTTTGACGAAGGAACGCAGTCGAGCCACATACTGCGATACCTCTCTTTCTCTTTGAAACGATAAGAGAAATTTTCAAGAACAGGTGCTCTTTCCTCTCAGCACAAGTTTTCTCAATTTTTAAGTTTTTGATATCCTTATCCGGTAAATATATTTTTAACAAATAATCAATTATTGTGATTTAATAATGGCATGGGATAAATTTTTTAAAAGAAAATCACCCGGGGAGGAAATGATATGTACGCCAACGAAAAACTATGGATAGCAAAGGCAGAACAGCCCATTTATCTTCTTCCGAAAATGGCAAACCGCCACGGCCTCATTTCTGGAGCTACCGGCACAGGAAAAACGATCACTCTTAAAGTAATGGCTGAGTCCTTCAGCGATCTTGGGGTGCCGGTCTTCCTTGCTGACATAAAAGGCGACCTGGCAGGAATGTGCCGGCCTGGCATTGACAGCGAAGGAATGCAGAAGCGCATACAGAGATTCGGGCTTGCGGAAGCAAATTTTACCTATAAAGACTACCCTACTCGTTTCTGGGATGTGTTCGGAAAGAACGGACATCCGGTAAGGACAACTGTCTCCGAGATGGGGCCACTTCTTCTCGGCCGCCTGCTTGGCCTTAACGATACCCAGTCGGGAGTCCTGAATATCGTCTTCCGCGTCGCAGACGACAGGGGACTTCTCCTCCTTGACCTGAAAGACCTTAAGGCAATGCTCAGTTATGTTGCCAATAACGCAAAGAGCTTCACGCTTGAATACGGCAACATTGCCGCCGCAAGCGTGGGAGCAATACAGCGGTCGATACTCTCGCTTGAGGATCAGGGCGGAGAGCAGTTCTTCGGAGAACCTGAGCTCGAAATAACCGACTGGATGAGGACAGGCAATGACGGAAGAGGCTACATAAATATCCTTCACTGCGTAGAGCTGTTCCACTCTCCGGCACTTTATTCGACCTTCCTTCTCTGGATGCTCTCAGAGCTTTTTGAAACTCTTCCTGAGATGGGCGACCTTAAAAAACCAAGAATGGTATTCTTCTTCGATGAAGCGCACCTCCTTTTCGACGAAGCGCCGAAAGTACTCCTGCAGAAGATAGAACAGGTCGTAAGGCTTATCAGGTCAAAGGGCGTGGGCGTCTATTTCATAACCCAGAGCCCCAGGGACATCCCCGACACCATCCTTTCACAGCTTGGCAACAGAGTACAGCACGCGCTGCGCGCCTACTCGCCCGCGGAGCAGAAGGTGGTCAGAGCAGCCGCAGAAACTTTCCGGCCCAACCCGGCCTTCGAAACAGAAGAGGCCATAACACAGCTCGGCACCGGAGAGGCTCTGGTTTCCTTCCTTGGCGAAGACGGAAGCCCCGGTATAGTGGAAAGGGCTTTCATCCTTCCGCCTCAGAGCCAGATGGGCATAGTCGATGACAGCGTACGCAAAGAAGTGCTCGCATTAAGCGACATTGGACCAAAGTATGATGTCCTGATAGACAGAGAATCCGCATATGAGTACCTTTCGATGAAGATAAAACGTGACCAGGCAGAAAGGGAAGAGGAAGAAGAGCGGATAAGGCATATAAAGGAAGAAAAGGAACGGGCAAAAGAAGAAAGAGAGCAGCAGGCTATTGAGGAAAAGGAACGGATAAGGCAGCAGCGTGAATTCGAACGGACGGAAAAGCAAAGGATAAAAGAGGAACAGTCTGTAAGAAAGACTATCTTCGGTACAACCAAGAGCAAATACAAGACCCCGATCGAACATTTAGCCGACACCGCCATGAATACCGTAGGCCGCGAGGTAGGACGCCAGTTTATCCGCGGTATCCTGGGAATGCTGACAAAAAAATAAAAATAATGTTCAGATTAAAAAAGGGCCGCGCTGCGGCCCTTTTTTATATTATGCCCAGAAGGTTAGCCCACACAGGTATGGATATAATTCCGAGGACTGTAGTTGAGGCGACAAGGTCTGCCGCATAATCCGAGTCCATCTTCATCTCTTTAGCCATTATGAAGCAGTTTACAGCCGAGGGCATTGAAGAAAGCATTACTGTCACCTTCAGCAGAGGCTCCGGAACGGAGAGGGCCAGAAGCAGGGCCCATAAAATAAGGGGATGTATGACAAGTTTGATCAGACAGTCCTGCCAGGTGGCCTTTATCATGTTGTAAATGCTGCTGATTCTAGAAAGATCGAGAGTACCGCCCAACGCTAAAAGCGCTATCGCCGTTGCGGCTCCGCCCATAAGCTTCATAGTTTCATCAATGACGATGGGAAGAGCACGAAGTCCGGTGAGGGCAAGCCCGATCCCAAGTGCGCAGGAAATTATCAGCGGGTTGACGGTCAGCCTCTTAAGTATTCCGCCAAGGCCAGAGAGGCTGAATTTACCCGAAAGGGCAACTTCACCTGCCATTATCGATATTATCTGAAAGGATATCGTGCTTACGGCTATGTATATGGACGCATCCTTGAGTCCTGCCTCACCCATCGCAAGCACTATTACAGGGAAACCCAGATAAATGTTGTTTGCCCTTATCGATGAAAAAACCGAGACAGCTATGCGCTCACGGTTCTCTCTGTGGTATAAAAATACTGCTCCTGCAGCTGCAATACCAATCGTCAGGATGTATGCAAGGGTAAGGCCGATAAGAAGATCGATCTGCACAAAAACTTCCCTGCCTGAAATAAATGTGGTCCGGATAAGAAGAGGAGGAAGTATTACCCAGTAAAGCGTCTTTGTAAGGGTCTTAATATCCCTTTCACTGTAAAATCCCCGAGATCTCAGAAGATTACCGGTTATAATTATGAGCATCAGGGGTAAAACCAGAACGAAACCAAACATTGCCTGCATCCTTTCGCATAAAGAGCGTTCCGACGATTATAACCTTATCGCCATCTTTGGTAAAATCTATGGCAAGTCAAAAAGGATGAGTAAGGAGAGACATTTTGAATTTCGGTCTTTTGCTGAGAAAATACAAAAAAATATTTATCTTTCTTTTTACCTTGATCATAAGTCTTCCTGTAGGCGCAGCATGGATAAGCAGGACGGAAGTCGCTGAAGCTGACAGAGGACTCCGTTTTTATGCTTTTGATGTCGGGCAGGGGGACTCTTCCCTTTTTGTCCTTCCCGACGGAAAGACAATACTTATTGACGCAGGTCCTGAAGATGCAGGGAAAAGTCTGCTCAAAGAGCTGAAAAGAATTGGAATAAAAAAAATCGACCTCTTAGTAGCAACCCATCCGCATTCTGACCACATAGGCGGAATGAAAAGAGTACTGTCAAATTTTCAGATTGGTAAAATCTGGGATTCGGGCTTTATCAGCAGTTCGCCGATTCAGAAAAATTTTTATAACATGATACAGAAAAAGAACATACCCTTCGGCAGGCCCAAAAGGGGCTATTCAGAAAAAATAGGGGGTGCCCTGGTTGAGGTACTTGCACCAGCCCGACTCATCAGAGGAACGAAGCGGGATGCAAACAACAACTGCCTCGTGCTGAATATAAAATACGGCAGCACAAACTTCCTGATGCTGGCCGACATGGAGAGGGAACAGCTTTCAACTGTAAGACCGCTCCCCCGGGCGGCGGTGTTGAAAGCGTCTCACCACGGCAGCAGCAACGGAACAAACATGAGCCTTCTCAAAGAGGTCCGGCCCTATGTCATCATACTGAGTTACGGCAAGAACAATTCTTACGGCTATCCTCACAAAGAGGTGGTACGTGCTGTTTCAGCCTCAGGGATAAAAAGGCTGGACACAAAGGATGGCACTATCAGGATAGTCTCTGACGGAGAAAAGATATCATACCCCCAAAGCAGGGAGGTAGTGAAAAATGGCGGTTAAAAGAGAAAAAATCTTTGTAGATTCGATCAATGAAGAAATATGCACCCTGCTCGTAGGCGAAAAAGCACTTTCTGTAAACCTGCCTGCACGGATGCTCCCAAGGGGCACATCAGAAGGGGACTGGCTCATTATGACGCTGCAAAAGTCGGAGAGGCTCAAAAGATCTTACCGCAGGTCCATGGAGAGACTCTTGGAAAAAATTGAAAGCAATGGCTGAAAATCTTAACAAGACCAGCAGGTATTGATATTTTTCAATGTTTTGTTTAAAGTTAAATCAAATACATTTCCGGCGACAAAAAAGATACCCAAAGGAGGATCTCTATAATGTCATTGCTTCGTATAGCTATCGCACAGATCGATTTGGCAGTTGGCGACAGAAGATCCAATTATGAAAAGGTTGAAAGGATGCTCAGTTCAAAGTGGGTGGAATCTGACATCCCAACCGCAGTGATCCTCCCTGAGATCTGGGACGTTGGATATGTCATAGAAGAATCCCATAAATATGGAGACAGGGATGCCTCCCAGGCCGCAGAATTCCTTGGGAAACTCGCACTTAAATACAGCTGCTGGTTTACAGGCGGCTCTGTACTCGCGCTTACCGATAAAGGCGCCGTCAACAGAGCAATGGTGATAGACCCTTCAGGCAGTTATGTCGCAAGCTATGACAAGATCCACCTGATACCGTTGATGGATGAAGAGAAATTCCTGCTTCCAGGTGAAAAAGGGACTCTCTTCAATATCGGTGACATCCCGGCGGCTCTTGCTATCTGCTATGATCTTCGTTTCTGCGAACTTACCAGGCGCTATGCAACAGAGGGGGCTGAGCTCCAGTTTTTCGCTGCGGAATGGCCCGTCTCCCGGATAGACCACTGGTGTACCTTGCTGCAGGCAAGGGCGATAGAGAACATGATGTTCGTGGCAGCCTGCAATAGGGTGGGGACGACAAGCGGCACTCTCTTCGGAGGACACTCAATGGTGGTGGATCCATGGGGTGAAGTCCTTTATCAGGGAGGCATGACAGAAGACTTCGCCTTCATTGAGATCGACACTTCAAAGGTCAAAAAAGCCAGGGATTTCCTAAGGGTCTTTGAAATGAGGAGACCTGAGTTCTATTGAACCCGCAGTTCCTGACGTGTCATAGACAACCCGATATTATGAATGTACAATTTCCGACAAATAATTCTATTACAGGGAGAGTCTTAATATGAAAGCTTCCGACCGCTACAATAAAAATTACCCGGTATCGTGGGAACAGCTTCACAGAGACTGCAGGGCTCTCTCATGGAAACTGCTCGATAAGAGGAAAGACTGGAGCAGGATAATAACAGTTGCAAGGGGCGGTCTGGTCCCTGCGGCAATAATTGCAAGGGAACTTAACATACACCTTGTAGATACCATTTGCATTTCAAGCTACACCATTAAAGATCAGGGAGCAGCCAATATCCTGAAACGTCCTGACCTTGTCGGAGTCGATGAGACCTGGCTTATCATCGACGACCTTGTAGACACAGGCAAAACCGCAAAGATCGTAAGAGATATGTTTCTTGGGGGACACTTCGCCACAGTTTACGCAAAACCGGAAGGACGGCCCCTGGTCGACACCTTCATTACGGAAGTCAGCCAGGATACATGGGTACTCTTCCCATGGGACACAGAAACGTCCGCAGCATTCATTCCGCCCATCGTAGATATGTAGCCTATATTCCTGCTGCCGTGCCCTGACTTAATTGACAGATAAAAAACAACCTGTATAATATATAGGTTGTTTACTTTTTGTATAAGGAGGTGGAAAAATGAGCAATAAATTGGTATACATTTCCGGCATGCCATTCTGGATTACGCCGGAAGGACGCTTTGAGGCAGTTGAGATGAAAAACGGACTGCCTGTAGAGCGGATCATCATGAAGAGATAGTTTAGAACAGAACACCACGTCATATGAGTTTTAAAGGACACATTTGAAGAAATAGTTTCAGCACAGGTTCAGAAAGGCAAATCGATCTATAACAGATATTTACCTCTGAACCGGTGCCGTGGGGCACTACCCACCAAGGATCCAACCTTTCTCTTTATTCCCTGACAAAAAACTAAACCAGAATATTCCTTATCCTTTGCGATGCTTCTTCAAGCATCTCTTCAGGCACCGTACATGCTGTTCTGATGTAATTTTTGCAGTGCGGACCAAAGGAAGAACCGGGTATGGTTACCACCCCTGCTTCTCTCAGCGCCTTATCGGCAAACTCTTCTCCATCCATGCCGGTCCCCGAAACATCCAAGAAAAGGTAAAAGCTTCCTTTTGGCTCTGCTGTTTTTATTCCAGGCAAGTGTTTGAATTTTTCGTATGAAAAACTCACACGATCTCTGAACAGTGATGAGATCTCCCTTACTATGTCATCGCAGTTATCAAGAGCAAATTCAGAAGCTCTCTGAACCATAGTGTTCACGCTTATCGTATGGGGCACTCCCGTTACCTGCATGGCCTTCAGAAAAACATGAGATCCCATAGCATACCCTATACGCCAGCCAGTCATAGCATAGCTCTTTGACATTCCGCCGATCGTTATTACCCTCTCTTTCATTCCCGGAAGGGATGCAAAAGGGACATGAGCCACGTCATATGCGAATGCTTCATACAGCTCATCAGAGATCACAAGAAGATCGTGCTTAGATGCAATATTGGCAATTTCTACCAGCAATTCAAAAGGGAAAACAGCTCCCGTGGGGTTGCAGGGCGAGTTGATGATCACAGCTTTGGTCCTTTTGCTTATCTTGCTCTCTATTTTTTCGGGATCCGGAAGAAATCCGTTTTCCGCTCCGCTCATGCAGTAGACAGGCACGCCTCCCGCCTGTAGGACATGCTGTTCATAAAAGGTGAAAAAGGGCTCAAGAATGATAACTTCATCTCCCGGGTCAAGGCATGCCTGCATAGCAAGATATGATGCCTGGCTGCCTCCGGTAGTTACAAATATCTCATCCTTAGAATAATTGAGACCGTATCTTCTGTTCCAGTAATTCGATATGGCGGCGCGGAGTCCTGGAATCCCCATTCCGGGCGCATAGTGTGTCTCGCCCCTTTTTGCAGCCTCGTAAAGTGCGCTGCAAATAATTTCGGGCGTAGGGATGTCCGGTTCTCCAAGCGTCAGGTCTATGCTGTCTGGCATTCTTTCAGCCATTGCCGCCATTTTCATCATCAAAGAGGGACTTATATTCCTGCACTCAGCTGAAAGGAATCTTTTCAAGGCCCTTAACCTTCGGCCTTTTTTGCAGCACGGTCAGCTCTCATGCTGGTTTTTTTGGCATGAGGATCGCCGTGGGTCGGCACTATGCAGAAAAATTCCAGCGGCATGTCGGCATCGTTATGGTAGACATGCTTCATTCCGCCGGGTATACGGGTCCAGTATCCCGTCTTCATGTCATAGCGTTCGCCTTCTACTTCGACATAACCGTCTCCGCTGATCGTGTACATAAGGTGGTCCCATTCGTGTGAATGCTCCGGGATCAATTCATGGGCAGGCAGTTTGAAGTGCCGCATGACCCAGCCTTCCCAGAACCTGTCTCCGGGACCGTATACAGTCCTTTTCTCGATATCAGGAGCAAGGGCTGAGGCGTTCTGTAAAGGGAGATCGTAAATGTTTCCAAAATTCTTTTCCTGTTCGGACATCGAATTATTCCTCCTTTCATAATGGAGTGAGGGGCAAATGGAGAGCCCCTCACAATATTTTAACTTATTAGGAAAGGATTTACGCTTTTTCTTTAAGACCTGCCAGTATCTTGTCGGGTGTTGCCGGTATTGTCTTGATCCTGACTCCGCAGGCGTTCTTTATCGCATTACAGACAGAGATGTGCGGTGCAGCAAGGGGCATTTCGCCTGTTCCTGACGCACCGAAGGGTCCGAGCGGGCGCGGAGTCTCAACATGTATAAGCTTGATGTCATCGGGGACATCTTTGATGTAAGGCAGACCCATCGTCACAAAGTTGTTGTACTTGCTCTCATCGAGGAAGTCCTCTGTAAGCGCCAGCCCTATGCCCTGGGCTATGCCGCCGTATTGCTGTCCATCGACGACAAGGTAGTTGTTGATAACGCCGACATCACCAACAAGAACAAATTTTTCACAATGAGCTTTGCCTGTTTCCATATTTACTGAAACCATAGCAAGATTGACGGCAAACATATGGAAACCGAACGGTTTTCCAAGACCGGTATCTTTGTCGTTGCCGGAACAGACTTCAATGCTTCCGTCTGCATTCTGGACACATGCCTGTGTATAGCCTTCATAAAAGACCGGGATATTTTCCGCTATCATTTCGTCATAGGTACGGTATGTCCCGTCCGGCTTGCGCATTGCTTCAAGCAGCTTTTTACAGCTGTCGACTATCGCGTTGCCGACCATTACCTGTGAACGGCTTGCGGCCGCTGCTCCGCTGTTGGGGGCCTTGGCTGTATCGCTCAGGACCATTTTTATCTGTGTTGGGTGCAGGTTCAATGGTTTAAGAGCTTCATGTGCCGTACCCAGGCAGCCGATGTCGGCTCCCTGCCCGTGGTCTTCCCATGTGTTGTAGACAATTACTCCGTCCTTGGTCAGTTCGATGTTGCTCGCAGCGTCATCCGCTCCGTCATCGTTGGAGTTATAGATACCTATCGAGACTCCGACTCCGAATTTGACTTTATCGGTGTTCTTTGCAACAGCTTCCTTTTTCATCTCTTCATAGTAGGGACGTGCCTTTTTCATCATCTCCGGAAGCGGGAATACTTCAGGGGCATAACCTGACGGCATGACACCGAGCGGGTTCGTTGTGAACGGTTCCCACTGAAGAAGGTTCATCTCCCTGAAATCAAATGGATCTATCCCGCATTTTTCCGCCAGCATATCCATAGCAGTTTCGCATCCCCAGTATGTCTGAGGCGCTCCGTATGCGCGGAATGCTGCACTCCAGCGATGGTTGCTGAAGCATGTGTATCCTGTGGCCCTCATGTTGGCGTATGCGTACGGCGAGAAGAAGAACTGACCACCCTTGTTGGTAAGGTCGTTCGAGGATTCGCTGTATGGACCGTGATCGACCCACCATGTCTGTTCAGCTCCGATAAGCTTGCCGCTCTTGTCTGCACCGACTCGGATATGCATCAGGAACGGGGATCTCTTTGGAGTGCGGATGTTGTGCTCCTTCATATTGATGCGCATGTAGACAGGACGCTGGCATGCAACGAGGGCTATCGCAAGGTAGGGCTCATTTGTCGGCGCAACTTTGTAACCAAAAGAAGCACCCATGTTGTTCTGGATGACCCTTATCTTTGAAGGAGCAACGCCCACTCCGCGCGCTATCATCATCTGGTGCCTGTAGACACAGATGGATTTTGTTGCCAGTGTGACGCGGTCTTCTTCATCGTAGTAAGCATATCCGCAGTCAGTCTCAAGTACCATGTGCGGCTGGCGTGAACTGTAGAATTCATCCTCCACTATGTAGGGAGCTTTATCGAGGTCTTCTTTCGGATCGGCGCCCTTTGTGAATATGCGTTTGTTGAAGGCATTGGGCATTCCGTCTATACCTTCGATCTCATCGTAAACTTTTACTGCATCTGCAGCCTTGGCCTGATATATGTCTATAAGCTCAGGCAGCGGCTCGTAGTCTACTTTGATCTTATCAGAGGCTGCACGGGCATTAGCCTCGGTGTCCGCACAGACTATAGCGATACATTCGCCCCACTGGCGTATCTTATCGCCTTCTTCGACCATGATCCGGCGTTCCCATCCATCCGTCGTAACAGATGGGCATCCTACCTGGCCTCTGATCCTGTTGGTACCCTTGTTGGCTTTGATATCTTTGTAGGTCACGACCTTGTAAACTCCGGGCATCTTCTCTGCTTCTGAAGTGTCGATCTTATTGACCTTGGCGTGGCGTACGCCTTCAAGCGCGAAGGGGTATGCAAAGAGGAACTCTTCCGGAAGTTTCAGCCTGTCGTCATCGCCAAAATCCCAAAGTCCTGTCGCCTTATAGACCGCGCTGGGACGCGGGTATTTTGAGTTCCACAGCGAGTCGCCGGGTTTGTACATCTTTGCCAGGTCCTCGATCTTCTCTTCCCCTCTGAGTATCGCAGCCGCTTTCATAACAGCGTCCACAACCTGAACATATCCGGTGCAGCGGCAGGCCATCCAATGCTTGCTGTACCACTCGCGGACTTCTTCTCTTGTCGGGCTTGGGTTGCTGTCAAGAAGAGCCTTGCCTGCGGTAATAAATCCGGGCGTGCAGAATCCGCACTGGATCGCCCCGCAAACTATAAAGGCCCACTGAAGAGCATGGAGGTTTTCGGGGGTCCCGATACCTTCAATTGTCGTGACCTCAGAATATTCAGGAACGTTCTTCCATTTCGTGATGCATGAGCGAACGACCTTTCCATTGAGGATCACGTTGCAGACTCCGCATTGTCCGTGATCGCAGCCTCGCTTGGTTCCTGTCATCTTTAGCTGGTCGCGGATAACTGTGAGCAGTGATGTTTCCGGTTTGCCTATGATCCTCCTTGGCACCCCGTTGATGGTGAGGTTCTTCACATGATAGTTTGCTTCTGTCACTTGTTACATCTCCTCTCTCCGTTGCCGGAACTGAATTCAAAACCAGATCTACATATCAAAGCGGGATCTTTCCATGACGCCGCATGAAAACAACTGCAGATAATTTTGAAAAGGGAGGAGATGGGAAGTCATTAAGCATACCGGAAGGCATACTTCGATCCACCTTGGTGACCCCTTTCCAAAAAAGACGGATACCGTCTGCGGGAGGCCTCATAGTTTCCCATGAGACCCTCAGGACCGTTTATGCTGAAGTCGGTCCGCTGGTTTGCACCCATAGATAAATATCTTTAGGGAGACAAACTCGGGGAATAGATGCAACTTAGTTGCATACATATGGTATGTATTCTATTGTGAGGATACACTCATCTGAATTGCGCGACAACTTTAAGGGCAAATAAGGAAAGTTCTGGTCTGTTATGCTCTTTATTTTGTTGCTAAAGTTTTCTCAAAGCACAAATTTGACATTAACTTGATATCTATCATACAATTCGTTTCTGGGATTTCAGGAATGGAGACAGCCATATGGATGCAGCAAAAGAAATAACAAACGTAAATGAAACACCGGTAGCCAAGGGGTTCGCGTACGGGCTCAGGACGGGGACTCCTATTGCTCTAGGATATATCCCCAGCGCTCTTGCATGCGGCATCCTTTGCAAGACTGCCGGGCTAACGGCGTTGGAAAGCCTGTTTATGTCTCTTATAGTCTTTGCGGGAGCAAGTCAGTTCGTAGCTCTTAATCTCATAATGATAGGTTCCGCCATTCCCGAAATAGTTCTGGCTACAGCAGTTCTCAACATGAGACATGTTATGATGTCCTCCTCAATTGCGAGGCGGCTTGTTCCGGGTATCGGAGCACTCAAAAAATCCTGGATATGCTTTGAGCTTACGGACGAAAGCTTCAGCATAGCTTCAATGCAGAAGGAACCGCTTCTTGCGCCTGAATTCATGTTCGGCCTGAATATTGTGGGCCATTGTACATGGGTCATCGGGACGGTCCTTGGTTTCTACGGAACTTCTGTGCTGCCTCAGAACGTACAGGACAGTATGGGAATAGCGCTTTACGCGCTATTTATAGGGCTGTTGCTGCCTTCGGTGAGGAAGAGCAGATCCGCCCTGATCGTCGCAGCTGCTGGTATGGGGCTTAGCGCATTGATAAAATGGACACCCTGTTTTGAGGATATGAACAGAGGGATAGCAATTATGACTGCCACCGGGCTTGCTGCTCTCCTTGGAGCTGTCGTCTTCCCGCTGGAGAAGAAAGAGGAGGTGCGCTGATGACAAAAATAATGATCCTTTCTGTCCTCATGATGTGCGTTACTGCTCCCTCAAGGATACTTCCGGTTTTTTTCCTTGGAGAGAGGAAGCTTCCTCCCTTTGTTGAGTCACTGCTGCATTACATCCCCTATGCAGTGCTAGGGGCTCTTATATTCCCTGACGTCCTAACGGCAACAGGCAGCCTATACAGCTCGGCGGCGGGAGCCATCACTGCGATAATTCTTGGCTGGTACGGCAGAGGCATCCTTGTCGTACTGGTCGGAGGGATACTCGCTACCTACATCTCCGGATATTTTTTCGGAATGTAGTCGATAGAAAAACATAGCGGTCGTAACTGTTTATCAGTTCCGACCGCATTTTATTTTTCGGCATCATGATCCGCTTTGTCGTTATTCTATCCGGACCGTTATATCAATGCCATCCTGTATCGCTTCTCAGGTCTTCCGACCTTTCTGTATGCATACTCTACTACTACTCTTTCATTCATCGTCAGGAATTCAAGATATCTTCTTGCTGTTGACCTTGAAATGCCCAGTACGTCTCCAACTTCCTGCGCGGAGAAAGTGTCGTTGTTGTCTTTCAGAAAATTTTCTACCTCATTGAGGCATTTGAGCTGCAGCCCTTTGGGGATGGCCCGGTTATTCGCCCACGAGGGATCCCTCGTCCGCAGAGAGATCAGTGTGTCAAGGTCTTCCTGCTGCCAAGGCCTCGTTCTGCCGGTAAGGCTCTGATGATATATGTGGTAGTTTCGGAGGGCAAGCCTCAGTCTCTCAAAAGAGAAAGGCTTTATAAGGTATTCAAAGACCCCCTGGCAGAGAGCCTTTCTTACAAGGTTCGGATCCTCGCCTGAAGAAGCTATTATGTAGTCAGTCTTCGGAAATTCCTTACGAAGTTCTTCAAGCCCGTCGAGGGCATTAAAATCCTTAAGGTAAAGATCCAAAAGGACCAGATCAGCTTCAACACATCTCATCGAATCAAACATCTGCGTACCGCTGGAGACACATTTGAGTACGGTGAAAGCTTGCTCGGAAGCTATAAGATCTGAATACAACTTCTGAAGCAAAGGGTCTGCTTCGGCTATCAGAACTTTTAAAATTCGCAAATCATGTTCCTCCTCTTGTTAAGGAATTCAGAGACAGCACCTAAAACCGTAGATCATACGTTTATCGGGCACTAGGAAGAGGACAAGACATAAGGGAATCTTAAGACAGATCCCCTGAAGTTTGCAGCTCCCCCTTTCCAAGTGCGGGAGGCGCTTCCGTTTCCGGAAACACCCATTGGTCTCTTGCCATTGGAAAAGATCCTTTAGGCAATTTGACTCGGGGTCATACAAAAACATCGACAGCACTAGACTACATCAAGAGGACTCATTCCGTCAAGAAACAGGGGTAAATTGAAGGGTTTATTAAAAACAGCCTTTTTAAGCATCTCAAAGAGTGCATTTTTATCCTCTCTCCAATATAATAAGATCACAAGAACAAAAGGAGGCTTTCCGATGTCAAATCAATGCTGGGGCCCCGAAGATTACAAAAAAGGGGCAGATTTTGTTCCTCTCTTTGGAAGACCGGTTATCGAGCTGCTTGACCCAAAAAAGGAAGAAAAGATCCTTGACCTCGGATGCGGAGACGGCGCTCTGACCAAAGAACTGGCTGACATGGGATGTGATGTTCTCGGTGTCGACTCAAGCCACGAAATGGTAGAAGCCGCAAGATCTCTCGGATTGAAGGCTGAAGTTATTGACGGAGAGCATCTGCATTTCAAGGAAGAGTTCGATGCTGTGATGAGCAACGCAGCCCTTCATTGGATGAATGACCAGTATGCTGTAGTGAGGGGCGTATGGAGAGCTCTCAAACCCGGCGGACGCTTTGCTGCAGAGTGCGGGGGCGAAGGCTGTATCAGGGTGCTCCGGGAAGGAATGAAAATAGCTTTGATCAAGCGCGGGATCGACTACAGGGCCCGGAATCCCTGGAAGTTTCCTGAACTGGGAGAGTTTTCAAAAATCTTGGACAACCAGGGCTTCAAGGTCGCCTACATTGCCAGGATAGACAGGCCCACGCCTCTCAAAAACGGTCTCCGATGCTGGCTCGAGGTATTCGCCAACCGCCACACTGAGGGTTTTTCACAAGAAGAAAAGGAACTTTTTTACAAGGAGGTCGAAGATTACTGCCGACCTCTGCTATACACAGAAGAAAACGGGTGGGTCGCTGACTACGTCAGGCTGCGCTTCTTGGCACTAAAACCACAGGTATCAGAATAACTGGATATCGACATGATAAGGAGGGCTCTCATTATTGAGGAGAGCCCTCTTCCTTATTGTTCTTTTATAAGACGAGATAACGTCAGAAACTTTATAGTCTTACCTGCTTCTTATCCTTTCCAGGTTGTTTTTATATTCAGGAACAGCCTCCCATATTATGTCACCAAGATCGCATGGGAACTCTTCGCAGAAGCCGCAGTGGGGGATCCCTCTGTCAAGAGCGCACATTCTGACCCTGCAATCGCTGCATGCCATGCTCTTTGCTCCGGGTCCGGTGCATCCTGTACACTTCATCTTTGAAGGCAGTATGAATGAGTTTCCGCTCCGGCCTTCTTCAGCGGCAGCCAGCTTAGAAAGCGTCTCAATATCGTTCCTCTCAGTTGCCCTTAGCGCTTCGCACGAGCCGCAGTCCATGCCGCAGCAGCCTGTCATCTCCATCAGAATATTTCAGAAGAGGGGGATCCTGCGTTTACGATCCCGCTGTTTATAGTTTTACAGCCAATCTTTTCCAGTTCGAAAGAAAGCAGTTTCAGTCCCTCTTGTACCGTTTTCCATTCGGTATCGAACGCCTGATCTACAAGAAAGAGTGCTTTTTTTGTACTTTCGGAGAGGGAAGCATCCCTTGTGTCGCGATGGTTCCAGAGCCAGCAGCAGACTTTTTCATCGTCAGCATAAAGAATGTTTTTAGGGGATACATCGATAACGCTGTCTCCCGCACCAAGCGGATAGAACTTTTCACCTTCGCGGCCGTAACGAAGCACCAGATCACCCTTGAGTTTAGCGGTATCATGAGCTCCCATCGGAAGGAGGTTGACCGCCGAAACACAGTCGTAGCAGTCTACCACGTTCGACACGCTCCATATATCGCCCTTGAACGTCCTGCGAAGCAGGGCTTCGAGCGATGACCTGTACTTACTCGGTTTTACACCCATCTTCGAGTATACTTCGCGCCAGCCTGCTACGTCAGGGTGGAGCATCATAGTATCCTGAGATATCCCGATGTCCTTTAGCCTTTCTATGAGGCCCTTCTTCATGTTTTCGACATATTCATTTGAAGGCTCGACTTTGACTTCAGCCAGCAACCAGCCAATCTTGGCATCCGGGAAAACTTCAAATATCCTCTTTTCGATCTCTAATTTCACAGTACGGTGATCCTCCTTTTGTTGTCAGGAATTTATATCTGTCAGTGATCCGACTCTTTTGCACAGAAGAAGAGCAAGCCAGCCAACCGCCCATCCTGCCGCTGTACCCGCAGCCAAAAGCGGCACTATGTAGAGAAGCACCCTGATATCATTCACTACAAGGGCAACAACTGAAATCTGTGCCACATTGAAGGCCCAGGCACCCGCGACACTTATCCATGGCAGGCTGAAGTCATCCCTGAATTTTAAATATATAAAGGACATGACCGATGCCGACATCAGACCTCCAGCCAGGCTGCAAAGGAGTGCGAACCAATTTCCTGTCATTACCCAGGCAAGGAATACCCTGATAAGGGTAACGGCAAAAGCCTCTTTTACGCCTAAAAGGACCAGCGCCAAAAGGGAGAAGACATTCGCAGCGCCAAGCTTTATTCCCGGAAGCGGCATAGGAAGACTTCCCTCAAACATGTTGAAGACCAAGGCAAATGCAGCAAGCGAGCCCGTTATGATAATGTTTTTTAGCTTCATCAGTAGGTCACTCCATCGACTTCGGATTCTCCTGTAAGTCTGATCACCAACCTATGGGGCAGACATACAGCAGAATCTCCCGGCTTTTTCAGCCATCCCCGCTTAACACAGTCCCTGTCCGGACAGTTTGCCTCAATAACGGTTATCCTGCCATCCTCAGTCCTCAACCTGTTGTAACCGCCCTTGTACTCTATAATAAAATCCTTGGCTTGGTCCCCCTTTTTTAGCAATACTCTCTGTAAAAGCTTACCATCCTGTATTATTTCCGCACTCATTACATCAGGTGCTGCAGTCATAAATCTGATGCCCCACACAATACTTGAAGCCACAAGTATCACCATAAGGATCTTCAGCATGCCCCTGTCTCCGCACTTCATTCCCATCACCGCGCCGCCGGCTCTATTTTCATATCAGGATCTTTCAGTACAAAGGCTTCACTGAGACCTTTAGTCACACATACTATAGTTCCTTCAGGTTTTTTTGTTACGAGGACCGCTTCAATATTTTTCAATTCCCTCAATAGAGCGATACCCCTTTCAAAACCCATAACAAAGAGTGCAGTACTAAGTGCATCTGCATCCGTCGATTCTTCGCTTATTATAGTCACAGAGGCCAGGTCTGACTGAGCTGGATACCCGGTTGCCGGGTTGAAAATATGGTGGTATCTAACTCCGCCGGATTCAAAATATCTCTCATATGGTCCTGATGTCACGACAGAAACATCCGACACTTCCGCAATGCCGAAATATTCTCCTCTGGGCATGAATGGATGCTGGAGCCCAAGCTTCCACTTTCCAGGTTTCGGAGAGCTCCCGAAAACTGCTATGTTCCCTCCGAGGTCGATAAGGGCTGACGAGACACCCTCGTTTATAAGCAGGTCCCTTACTTTATCTGTCACATATCCCTTTGCTATTCCCCCGAGATCTATCCTCTGTCCTTTTG
>Ga0074197_1000208_pt1 | contig 44536 bp, 39 predicted proteins | sample EPASupsiteSAE305_FD_64526 | JGI IMG/M metagenome (GOLD analysis project Ga0074197, IMG submission 64526) | Bioremediated contaminated groundwater microbial communities from EPA Superfund site, New Mexico - SAE3-05 reassembly with SPADES | ecosystem: Environmental > Aquatic > Deep subsurface >...
CGCCGCCAGCGTTCACTCTGAGCCAGGATCAAACTCTCCATAATTGGTTTGTCCAATCCTATGACCCAAGATGTTAAAATCATTGGCTTCATAAATTGTTATCTATTTTACTTTTTGGTGACTGTTCTCACAGTCAAAGTAAATAGACGGTTGTTGTATTGTGTTGACATAAGGTCAACGTCTCGAAGACACCGTCTCGAACCGTTTGACCTACTTAGTTTTCAATGATCTCAAACTCAAACTTAACTCTTCTTTTCGAAGCGTCTCATCGTTTGTGGACGGGAATTATAGGGGAAAAAGGGAAAGAAGTCAAGAGCTTCTGGGAAGAAATTTTAGAGAAATTGCAAAAAAGTGAAAAAGTTCACTTTTTAGTTGTAGCTAATTGATACATAACCGGTTTCTGCTTGAACACTAATGGTGGCATTGCCATCTGTTTGATGTTTTATGACAATAGTACAACCTCCATTCGGTACAGGATTTGAAAATAAACCTGTGCTTACATTAAGATAGGGGCGACCTAAATTGTCAAATGCAATTTTATGGGTCCCTCCATTAACACATGTACCGCCTATTTCTGATATACTGAAACTATCTGTCAAATTAACAACGTCAGTAGGAGTATTTAATGTATTACCCGAGCCTAATCTCATCCCAGTCAATGGATCTATTGCTTCTTCAATCTCATCAGAATTCCCACCTTGATTTTCATCCCTGAAAATATCATAATACTGCGTATTGCCATTCGATAAAAAACGTATTTGCCAACGTTCTTTCCACCAAGTTGAATCAATTGTATCAAACTGATCATTCACCATCGCAAGGTGCTGCGTATAACGTATATGGCTTGCTACTTGTTCTGCCGCCCTTTGTAATGGATTAGAAGTAAAACTAGGCATTGCAAGTACAGCCAAAATACCTATAACAATAATGACGAAGACCAATTCAAGCATTGTAAAAGCAAAACGTTTCATTATAAATACCTTCAAAATAAATTGAGATTAAAAACGATTATAACAAAAAATGAGAAAAGAAGAAGTTGAATTCAGATTGAAGAAGGTTTTCCCGCATACGCGGGAAAATAAAGAAAATTAAATCTCGTCTGCAAGTTCGACGTTGTAAAGAATATCATCGGTCGGATGACGATACATCGGCATTCCCAGACGTTTTTCATCCAAGATGTGTCCGATGAACCCGATAGAGCGACCGACAACGAAGAATGCGTTTAATGCACCCGCTTCAATAAAGCCGTCGATCTCCTCTTCGGAATATCCAAGCGCACGCCACATATCAACCATCAAGATACCGATAGTACCGTCAACGTTCAAAATAAGGTTATCTTTTTTAGAGGTTGTCAATTTTTCGACTTCAAGCGCAAAATCAAGTAACGGAGTAGCCGGGAAATGCTCAGCCGCATATTTTTTCAATCCTGATACACGAAGATCCGGATTACGAACCGATTTGATACGGTGACCGATACCGGAGATGGTTTTACCCTCTTTTTTCATGTAATCAATGAATTCAGCCGGAGACATACCACGATCGTTTGCGTATTTGAAATAACGTGCCGCATCATCGATCGCTCCGCCGAAACGTGGTCCAATGGTCAAAAGACCTGTTACAAGTGAACTGATAACGTCTTTACCCGCACGTGCAGTTACTTTTGCATTGTGTGCACCTGAAACAGCTGGACCGTGATCGGCAACCGTTTTGATAACGGTTTCAAGATAATCGGTTGCCCATTTCGGATAACGTTTTTTGAACCAAAGCAATGAAATAACATCACCGATACCGAAACCGGTTTCAGGTGTTGCAACCGAACTGATCGGATAACCTGCATAGGTTGCTTCATCACCACGGTCATCAGAGATCGTACAAATGAACTCTTTCTTACGACGTACTTTTGGTACGGCACGTAATTCCGGTTCAACGATTTCACCGATAGTGCCCTCACTGCGAAGTTTTCCGTAAACTTCTGCGATTGTGTGCGGAAGATCATTGAAGCTCGCAGGTACATAGATACCGGCTGCTGCCATTGCTTCATTTTTCGATGCTGCTGTTTCTGCGTCCGCATTTGCTGAAGCACCTGCGTGACCGAATTGAACCCCTGAGCTAAAATGTTTCGCAATCGTACCGATACACCAAGCGATGATCGGTTTTTTGATTTTGCCGGCTTTTACCGCTTCGATCACTTTGTACTCCTCAGTCCCCCCTACTTCACCGAGAAGAACCATGTATTTAACTTCAGGGTTGCTCTCCATGCGAAGAAGGTTGTCGATAAATACCGATCCTACGAAACGGTCTCCACCGATCGCAACACCCTCAGCAATACCGTCAGCATTGATACTGATGATGTTTGAGAGTTCATTGAACAAACCGCCTGAACGCGTAACCAGTCCGCATGAACCGGCACGGTGCAGTTTCGAGTTGATGATATTTTCAATCGTTCCACCAACGTTAGCGATTTTAAATCCGCCCGGAGCGATACCGCCGACAGTAGCCGGTCCGATAACAACCACACCTGCATCACGAGCCGCTTGGTTCATTTTACGTGCAAGACGCTCAGGAATCCCCTCAGCTGTAACCATAACGGTTTTGAATTGCCCTTTGAGTGTGATCGCTTCCATCGTAACATCATACGCGGTACGGAAAGAACCGAAGTTTAAAAGAACGTCTGCATTAGGAAATGCTGCTGCCGCTTCAGTAGTGTTACGGAAAACCGGAACCATGATCTCATCGGGACCATAGAAAAATTTCTCGAATTTGTTTCCGGACGTTGGAGCAACGATTGCCGCAACCGAAGGTTTAGCACGGTTGATGACATAGTCATAATCCAACATACGCTGAATAGCGCTCGCGTTGTTGTTCCAAAAAATTGCTTGTGTATCTTTGGTAAATAAAGCACCCATCATTCTCTCCTTATTTCTCTAAAGCCATACGTACGATATCCGTTACGTGTGTTTCTGGCCCATAAACTTCGATATAGAGACCCAAACGGTCTGCCGCATCTTTAATATCTTTGAGACCTTTTTCATAGTTCGGTCCGCCACGGCGTACATAAATACGGGTATTATGTTCTTTCATACGATCCGCATAGGTTTCGAACGACTGAATAATACCGGTAAAGGTTTTTGCAACGTCTGTGAAGTTCGCAATTGCCCCACCGATAATAAGGATTTTATCGCGTCCCTTAGGATCTTTGTGACGTGTCATCAAATCCAAAACCGTATCCGCGTAGAATTTAGTCTCACCTGTAGTCGGTCCGCCTGAATACTCACCGTAGTTGGCAAGATCGGAAACGTTACCGGAGAGGTCTGCGATGGTATCGGCATAAACAACCGATGCTCCACCACCTGCTACCATCGTCCAGATACGTCCCATTGGATTAAGGATGGTCAATTTCAATGAAGCACCCGATTTAGAGTCTGCTTCTGCAATCGCTTTTTCTTCCGGAGTTTGATCTTCCATACCAAACGCCGTCGGGAACTCAGCACCGCACCATGATTCGCCCATCATGAACCCTGCCGTGTCATCCAGACGCGCAACAAGGTCAAGAATGTGCATATCATTACCGATCATAACGATCGGATTGATTTCAAGATAAGCGAAATTCTGATCTCGGTAGAATTTGTAAAATTGTTCTGCGAAAGCGATAAAACGCTCTTTGTTCTCGGCAGGAATTCCCGCAGGAACATTGGCACGGATCAAGTGAGCAATGTTTGCATCATCCATAGTGATAGGAATTGTTACTTCGTTAACTTTCTCTTCCCAACCCTCTTCAACTTCCATACCGCCCTCAGCCGATAGATAAAGAACATCGTCTTCACCGACTGTGGTTGCAGAAATATAATACTCTTGATCTTGAGAGTGTGGAGTGAACGGCTCAATAATAAAATGAGTTAATGTTCCGTGTTGTCCGGAGAGAAGTGTCGTTTCGTGAGCGATTTTTTCGTCGATCCATTTAGCGGCTTCTTCAAGCGTGACGTCACCCGGTTTAGTAGTTTTAAACAATACAAGATCATTTTTACCGCGTTTACCGAAGAGCATATCCGGTTTGGCAACAAGAGCTTCTTGTTTCAACCATTCAAAACCGTGTTTTTGTGCACAAGCACGTAATTCATCACCATTAGTTACCAATACTGATTTGAAACCGTAATGAAAACCACTGAAGTATTTTTCCCAATGTTTAGAGAAAATTGCTTTACCGTCGTATTCACGAATCGCTCTTTGAGCCATTGCAACTCCTTCGAAAATCTATTTAAGAAATTATATCATTTATAAGGATTTTGAACGGTATCTCGAAAGTTTTAGAGCGAAGAAGATTGTTATTTGTTTACTTTCGTAACATGTGTCTCATATACTGGGATATTTATGTAACTTATTGTAACTTTATTCCCCTTTGAGCTTGCTCCATTTTCTAAACGGTAATCCTCACAGTGGGTGATTCCGTAAAAACGAAGTCTCATTTGAAGCTTTTTATCCCCGGCATCGATACATCGGATATTATCCTCATGCAATACACCGGAAAGCTCTTTTGCAATGTGCATAGGATAGGAAAAATGGCGTTTTGGATCATCCAAAAAGCGATAAAAATAGTGGTTAAAGAAAACAGCTAATACATTTACTATTAGAAGGATAAAAGCACTGTAAAAGAGTATTTGATAGCGTCTTCGAAATTCACGCAGCCGGATACGGTAAGTATGGAGAAAAGTTTGTGCCGCAAGAGGCAATGCGATCAATAAAAATGGGGCAAAGGTTTGTATTTCCACTTTTTGACGAAATGAGAGCAATAAAGAGATGATAAAGGCGCTCATAGCAATCATCCAAATCAAATCCCACTCTTTAGCCATCATTCGACGGTAAAGAACGTAAAAAAGATAGAGGAAAACGATCGGTGAAAATATCGCGGAATATACCCCCAAAGCGTCTAAAAAACGGCTTTCCGGTGATCCGCCGATATGAATACCATACATCCATAACGATAGTACTAAAAAAATAGACCCGGAGAGGGTGTAAATATACTCTTTTCGATAGGTTCCATAAAGGGCAAGTGCAAAAAACAGATAAGCAAAGGACGGATCAAGAATTACCAGTAAAGGAAGTAAAAGCAAAGCGTAACGCCCATAGTTCAAATACATATAAAGAAAAAGAAAAAGAGAAGTAATAATCAAGCCGGCATTATCAACAACCAATCCTGCACTGGTGACCCCAGGAAGAAGAATGTAAATCAATACTATCCATAAACGATCATTGGCACGCGAAACATAATGTTTTGATATGCCATACAGCAAAAATACCGAAAGAAGATGTAGGACAATCATCGGGATTCGTAAAGCGTAATCATTCTGACCAAAAATATGAAGTGAGGAAGTAATAAATAGTTGTAAAACAGAGAAGTCACCATAAAGAATTTTTGCTTCATGGTAGCCGATAGAGAGCCCTTTGATTTGCAAAACAAGAATTAAAAAATTAATCCCTAAGAGTGCTAAAAAAAAGACTCTTTCTCTCATAGTTTTAGAAAATTGTTGAGAATCTCATGCCCGAATTCGCTCATAATCGATTCAGGATGAAACTGAACGCCGTAAATCGGTTTGTCTTTAATCTCTAACGCCATAATCTCATGATCATCTTCACTATACGCTGTCGGGATAATGACATCCGGAAGATTTTCCTGTTCGACGATCAAGGAATGATAGCGGGTCGCTGTAAACATCTCAGGAAGTTTATCAAAAATAGGGGTATTTCCCTGACGCAACATTCTTGAGGTTTTACCGTGCATCATTCGATTTGCTCGTACTACGTTTCCTCCAAAAGCCTGTGCAATGCTTTGATGCCCCAAACATATCCCTAAAATAGGTACTTTATCGGCAAAATGACGAATGACTTCGAGAGTAACCCCTGCATCATCGGGAGTTGCAGGTCCCGGAGAGATAATGATTTTCTCAGGATGAAGCGCTTCAATTTCTTCTACCGTGAGTTCATCATTACGAATAATTTTGAGATCCGCCCCAAGTTCTAAACAATACTGAACAATGTTATAGGTAAAACTGTCATAATTATCAATCATTAAAATCATTGTTCTTCCTTACCACGCTTTGATGGTATTATACAAGCTATCACGCTCAATTGGTTCAAATCCGCTGTTCTTAATGAGTGCAACGAACTCTTCCAAATTAACACCGTGAGCACTTGCCGCTCCAGCGGCAGAGTTAATCGACTCTTTTTCGATCGTACCATCAAGGTCATTCGCTCCGAATTCTTGGGCAACAAGGGCTAAATTTACCGTAGAGGTAACCCAATACGCTTTTAAATTCGGAACATTATCCAGTACGATACGGCTGATCGCCATCGTTTTAAGAATTTCATGGGCGGTGATGGATTCTTTAACATTCAAAAAGTTGTTCTCCGTCTGATAGACAAGGGGGATAAAGCAGTTAAATCCCCCTGTAACATCCTGCAAGTCTCGAATCCGCATCATGTGATCAATACGATGATGTCGCTCTTCGACATGGCCGAAGAGCATGGTGACATTTGATTTCATCCCTCTCTCGTGCCATTTGCGGTGAATTTCAAGCCACTGCGCGGAAGTTACTTTCCCTTTACAGATGTAATCACGCACTTTTTCATCGAAAATCTCTGCACCGCCGCCGGGCATCGAATCAACGCCGTTCGCCACCATCAAATCCAAAATCTCATCATAGCTTTTGCCATATTCTTCAGCTAAGAAATGAACTTCCGCTGCTGTCAGGGCTTTGATGTGTAGATTCGGGTGACGTGCTTTGATCTTACTGAAGACTTCGAGATACCACTCCAACCCCGTGTCAGGATTGTGGGCTGAAACGATATGTACTTCCGAAATTCCCCGTGCAACGATATCGTCAGTAATCGCCAAAATTTCCTCATGGCTCATCGTATAGGGATTGGGATTTTTACGGCTCGCACTGTAGGCGCAGAATTTACAGATATCTTTACAGATATTGGTGGGATTGATGTGGCGGTTAATATTAAAATAGGTACGTTTGCCGTGTAACGCTTTACGACGTTCATCAGCCAGTTCGCCGAGGGTAAAGAGGTCTAAATCATAGAGGGCTGTTGCTTCTTCTATGGATAACCGTTCATGCCGTTTTACTTTTGCTATCAAATCCATTATATAAATCTTTATTGCTTATTTTTATGCGCATTATAGCAAAAGAAATATGCTACCAATAAAATAACATTCCTCATATCCTTCTTCCCTAGAAATATGAAGATTGAATACCTGGAATGACATCTATTTCTATTTCTTATACATTTATTTGATATTTTAACAACCAATTCAATATTGCATTATGAGCAACTATTAATGAATTCTTCCGTAATCTATCTTCATTGTCTTTTTCCCCAGAATAAAAGCCTGTATCAAACAAGTCCTCTCTTAAAAGATCACCATGAGCCAAACGTGAACGAGCATCATACATTTCTTTATACAAGTTATCTTGATCAGGCAATGCATGCTCTTTCATAAATTTCCTGAAACGACTTCTGAGCCTATGGATAGGTGCACCACATTGATCGCATTTCTCAATACTATCTGACGTTCCACAGGCCGAACATGCTTCATGCTTCTCTTCATTCATATTCATCAATGTTTCTATTGCCATGACAGAAGCAACCATAGAAAGACTTGGAAGAGTATATTGAAAATGTAGAGCTTGGTTATAGAGATGACAGGCTGTGTAATAAGTTGTCTTTTCTATAGGTGATAGGGAAAAATAAACGCTAAACAAAATATTGATATTATCTGAGAAATCTATTTGATCTTCTTTTGTATATCCTTTATAGTCTCTAAATCGTTTAATGTATTCTGCTTTTGGTACAATAGGCAATTGCTCATAAGAAGTTTCAGAAAAATCTTCAATCGGTTCTCTATTCTCTGAGATATATCCAATTTGTCCCCATACAGCTTCATGAATAACACCTTTTTCCTTCTCTGGCTGAATGGGAATAAACCAGCTTTGTTTACTGTCATATATAAAAAATCTATAGTTTGAAAATAAGGTAAGGAGATTACGAAGTTCCGTCAAAATTGCTGCTGGTCTTAGCGTTTCTGTGCGTTTCTGAAATGCTATAACCCATGGATCATTATATTCCATCTTTCTTTTAGGAGATTGCCGCTTAATATATTCAAATCTTTCCTCTTCCCATATATCTCTATGCCATATATTTGTACTACGTTCGGGATAAATTCTTTGATCAAATTTTATTTCAAGAATTAATGGATAATCATGTTCATACAAGCTATTTTGTTTTTTTGGTGGAATAATTTGAAATAAATTCTCATATCTAAAGTAACCTTTAAGAGGAGATTTTGAAAACAGCGTTGTTTGTAGAATTGTTGTATGCATTTTTATTTTATCACCGAACTATTTATTCTTTCCAAAAAATATACCTTTTTACCCAAATTCCAAACAGATCATCGAACACATAGAAAATCTGAATATCAAAACTTATCCATCAAAATTAAATAAAATGACATATTTTTAAAGATTTTACTGTGAAATGAGATAGTTTACAAGAGGAAAGGGAGAGAGATTCCGTATCAAGTACGGAATGACGAAATATTGTTAAATTTTCAACCGTATCTATCACATTTCACCAATCAAATAACACCGCACAGTTTTTATTCGATTTTTTTGCACAATAAAGTGCCTTATCTGCACGTCCGATAAGATCCTCCAAGGAATCTCCCTGCTGATGGATAGTCACTCCGACACTGATCGTGACATGAACATTTTTACCGGCATAGAGGAGATTGCTTTGCTCGATTTTTGAGCGTATCTTATCCGCCATTGTCTCAGCCTGCGTCACGTCACAGCGATTTAGAACAACCGCGAATTCTTCTCCTCCATAGCGATAAACGTTATCTGCGGTTCGAATCATCCCTTTAATCGTCTGTGCGATAAAATAAAGCACTTTATCCCCCGCTACATAACCGTATTCATCATTAAGGAATTTGAAATTATCCACATCGATCATCATGAGCACCAAGGAGAGTTTTTTGTTCGCACCCGCTTCAATCGCGGGTTCAATCTCTTCACTAAATCCTTGACGGTTTCCAACCTTGGTCAACAGATCGATTGTGAGCGCTGAACGAGCGTCCTGAAGTTCGTCGGTGAGTGAATCAATCTTGGATTGTGCTTTATCAAGCTCATCCGACATATTTCGGTTAAGTGAGGTTAATTCCTCAATAAAAGTAACAAACTTTTCGATCGAATCCGAGGGAGCGTTATCAAGACATTGACGTTGTTCTTCAGCAACCGATGCGATACCGGAGTGCGATTCGATAAACGAGGCAACCGAATTTTCAACCATATCGAGATATTTACTTACATCTTCTTTGGAATCACTCAATACTTTTTGATCGACATTTTCCTGATCTTTACGAAGCGCCTCATCCGCTGCTTCCCTAAAAAGTTGGTCAAAAATCTTTTTGTATTGTGAAGGATAAGCCGGAATCTTCATGGAACGCAATAGCCCCATCGTATGATCATGAATTTCTAAAACTTTCTGATAGATAGGAATAGGGTCCATTTTCACTCCTTTTGCTATACGTTAAAACAATTGTATCATCTTCATGTGAACTTTCATATTTTCTCATTCTAATCCTATTTTTGCTTTTTTTTTAATCTCTTACTGTTCTCAAAAAAAATGATTATGCGCTACAATAAAATAAAAAGTAGCCCTATGAGTATCAACGAACAAATTGAAGACCTCATCGAAAAGAAAGCCAGTGATTTTGAGATATCTAAGATCTTCAAATCCTATATATCTGATTATAAAAATTCACTTCCTGAAGTTTTTGAACGCAATCAAGGTAAAGACTTTCTCGTCACCCATACAAAAACACTTGATTCGATTATCTCCCTGATGTACAAAACCGTATTGCGCCGCCTATTCGGCAACTACCTGCCGATGCGCAGTTCTATCCCTATCACATTTATAGCATTGGGAAGCTATGGACGTGAGCAGTTGTGTGTTCACAGTGACATCGATCTTATGATTGTATATGAAAAAAATGAGGGATATAATACCGCCGCCATTATCGAAAAGTTCCTCTACCTCGCTTGGGATGCAGGGCTCAAGCTCGGTCATCGTGTCCACGAAGTGGATGACTTGCTGGGAGCTTCCCGCGAAGATATAACGATTAAAACCGCTATGATGGAATCACGCCTCATTATCGGTTCGCCGTTTGCGTGGAGCGCTACTCAAAATAAACTCACCGCCATCCGTTATGATAATCCCAAAGCCTTTATTATGGCAAAAATTGAAGAAGCGGATGTGAGACGCCAAAAATTCCCTTTTTCTATGCAACCAAACATTAAAGAGGGCGTAGGTGGGCTACGCGATTCGCAGCTATTGTACTGGATTGCAAAAACACTTTACGGAGTCAACAGTCTCAAAGAACTCAGCGGCAAACTCTTTAGCGAAGAGCAGTATCGTGAATACCGTATTGCCTTAGAACTCCTCTTTCGTATCCGAAGTGCTCTGCATTTGCTCACGGGAAAACAGCAAGATCAGCTCGCCCTTGATTATATGCCGCGCATAGCTCAAATGCTCGGTTTTAATGATGAGAAACGGCTGGTTACCCGGTTACTTGAAGCGCAATGGAGAATTAACAACTTCACTCAAATCTACGTTAAAAAAATGGCGCGTATCTACATGCACGATGCCAAAAATACCTTGTACTTACGACAGGGAAGAGTCAGTAAAGGATTCTATGCGATTGATGGCGTATTGTACGCTTCATTCAACCATACCCCTCCTTCGATCGATTCGCTTCTCGAAATGCTCGTCAATTTAGAAGATAAAGAGTGGGTGTTTGATTCAAGCGTTCTGTTCCATTTCACCTATTCGCACATAAAACATCCTCTGCGTGCCAAAACATACGCACTCATGCGAAAACTCTTCGAACGCGACCATCTTTACGTTATTCTCAAACTTTTTTACGATGCTGGGATCCTTCACCACCTCATCGGAGCCTTTAAAAAAGTACTACACCTACCGCAGTTCGACGGATACCACCAATATCCTGTCGATTTACACTCAATTAAGTGCATAGAAGCCCTCGAAAACATTCAAGACCCTTACGTTGATACTCTCTATAGACCACTGGGGATTGTCGATAAAACGCTATTAAAAGCGGTGATTTTACTCCATGACACCGGTAAAGGGCGTAAACAAGATCACAGTGAAATTGGGCCGAAGCTCATTCTCCCTTTCATTAAAAATCTCAAACTCTCCGCAACGCTCCATGAGCGTGCCGCATTGTTGGTTCGCCATCACGTCTTAATGACGCATGTCGCGTACCGTGAAAATCTCTATCACGAAAAAACCCTTTATCAATTCATGTCCAAAATCAAAACACCTGAAAATCTCAAGCTCCTCTATATCCTAACCTATGCAGACGTTAACGGTGTCGGGCCGGGAACCTATACAGGATTTGGGGCGAATCTGCTTCATGAACTCTACGAAGCCTCACTCGAAATTGCATCCCAAAATGATCGTATTACCGACGCTATTAAACGACAAAATAAAGAAAAACGGCTCGCCCATGATCCTGAATTTATCGAACTCTCTAAAATTGAACAGAAAAAAGTCCTCTCTATCGAATCAAACCTCTTTTTCTTTAAACATACACCCAGCGAAATTATCAATATCTCCAAAGAAGCCTTTCACTGTCAGAACTTTACCTATCAGCTCAATATTGACGGCGGTCTGGTTATCCATATTTTCCGTCGTATTCCTCTCAACTTAGGCTATTTGTTAGGTAAGCTCAGTTATCTAGACGTTGCTTCAATGGATATTTTCACCCTCTTCGATGGGATTAAATACTTTAAAATTGAGTTTCTGCAACGCCCTCGCGAAGGGACAATGGAGCAAATTGAAATTATTGTCGAAGAGGCATTTGATATGTCTAAAAAGCTCAATCTCCCCAAACCGATTATCAAACCCAGTGAAATTACCCTCGATTGCGATCACTCCATTCACTATGCTCAGCTTAACCTCCATACGACGAATCAGCGGGGATTATTGGCCTATTTCGTTCAGTGTTTTGACGAAGCACAGATCAATATCGCTACCGCAAAAATCCATACCAACAAAAATATGGCACGAGACCACTTCTTAATTGAAAAACAAAACAGAATGTGCGATAATGCGCGCGAAATAATTGCTAAATTGGTAGGAGAATAACATATGTGCGGTATCGTCGGATATATCGGAGTTAAACCGGTTAAAAAGATATTGATCGACGGACTTCGAGAGCTCGAATATCGCGGCTACGACTCTGCGGGAATCGCCGTACTGCAGGAAGGAAGCTTTTCCCTATTTAAAGCGGTTGGAAAACTCATCAACCTTGAAGAAAAAGCTCAAAATTTTGAAAGTACCGGATTCTCTGTCGGTATCGGACACACCCGCTGGGCAACGCACGGTAAACCGACGGAACTTAATGCCCACCCGCATCTGGGACAAAATTCTTACGTCGTTCATAACGGTATTATCGAAAACTATCAAGAACTCAAAACAATGCTTACCGCTCATGGGGTTCAGTTTTTAAGTCAAACCGATACCGAAGTGATCGTCCATCTTTTCGAGCATCAACTCAAAACCGCAGTTTCTCCTTTTGAAGCATTTCAACAAACTCTCGCTCAACTTCGCGGTGCATATGCAATCTTGCTCGTCAATGCAGATGCAGAGAGAACAATTTTCTTCGCTAAACACGGTTCTCCTATGATCATCGGACGCAATCACGAGGGTGAAACGCTTTTCGGTTCATCGGACGCGGCCTTGATTGGTAAATGTCACGAAGTCATCTATCTCGAAGACGGCCATTATGGCTATGCATCCGCCGATACAGTGGCTTTATATGATGAGAACAATAACCCCGTTATTTTGCGATTTACCCCTCTCTCCGAAAACAAACTCTCCGCTCAAAAAGAGGGATTCCGATTTTTTATGGAAAAAGAGATTTATGAGCAAAGTACGGTTTTGGCCGATACCTTATTGGGGCGATTACGTGATGAAAATGTCTATTTTGAAGAATTAGAAAACACTCTGTTTGAGGGGATAAACGAAATCAAATTTTGTGCTTGCGGGACCAGCTATCATGCTGCATTGGTCGCAAGTTATCTCTTTGAACGCCACGCAAAAATCAAAACTTCTGTCGAATTCGCCAGTGAATTTCGCTACCGCGAACCTTTCCTCACCCCTAACACCCTTTTCGTCGTTATCAGCCAAAGCGGTGAGACTGCCGATACGTTAGAGAGCCTTAAAATGGCTAAAAAGTTCGGTCTCAAAACCATGGTTATCTGTAATGTCGACAACTCCTCGATGGTACGCCTTGCCGATGCGTCCATCCTTACCCGTGCAGGAATTGAAAAAGGGGTGGCCTCGACTAAAGCATTCGCTACCCAAGTATGTGTATTGTGGATGCTCAGTCTCTATCTCGCAAGCAATCGTAAAACACTCGAAAGCTCTGAAATTCAGCGTCAAATCGGCTTACTCCGCACACTCCCTGTAACAGTTGCCGTTGATAACGCACTGCACGAACAATTGCGCCGCCTCAGTAAACGCTATCTCCATGGGCACGGTTTCTTCTTTATTGGACGAGATGTCTTTTTCCCTCTTGCTCTGGAGGGTGCTTTAAAACTCAAAGAGATCAGCTATCTGCACGCTGAAGGATACCCAAGTGGAGAGATGAAACATGGCCCGATTGCCCTCGCTGACCCGGAACTCTTTACCATAGCCCTACTCCCGGAGCATAAGCTTTATGATAAAACTAAAAGTAATATCGAAGAGCTAAGCGCACGCGACTCAACGATTTGTTCGATCAGTCCTCTCGATTTTGACAAAGCGGATGACCATATTCGTACAAAACATACCGGGGATTATATGCTCGAGTTTTTCGAAATGATGGTTGTTTTACAACTCCTCTCGATGGAAATTGCTATCCGTTTGGGCAATGACGTTGATATGCCTCGCAACCTTGCAAAAAGTGTTACGGTCGAATAAACCGTACCGCTTAACTCTACTTTCATCTAACTTTAAAAATTATTTAGATATTGTCAGTAGTTTATAAATATTCTATTCCGTCAATTCAACGTATAAGGCAATGAAATATGAATGCTAATCGGAAAATATTATTTATCGTCGCTTTGATGCTTATCGGGCTCGCTGTTGCTACGATTACTAATGTTGCTCTCAATTTTCGTGATTATGGGTATAACAATGCCATTGAAAAATCAAAAATGACCGCTGAAATTGTTCGTGATGGTTTAACAGCACACATGGTTAACGGCATTATGGATAAACGGGAGTTTTTTCTCGGCAATATCGCCAATATCAAAGATGTTCAATCTCTTTGGATTGTACGTTCTCAAAGTGTTATCAATCAATATGGCGAGGGGATGCAAAATGAAAAACCACGTGATGCTATGGACCGCAGAGTTCTTAAAGAGGGGGTCACCGTTCGAGAAATTCGGGAAGATTCCAACAACGCGGTTTTGCGTGTAACCATTCCCTACACTGCAACAGCATATGGGACGCCAAACTGTCTTACCTGTCATAATGTTAAAGAGGGAGAAGTTTTGGGTGCCATCAGTATGGAGTTCAATATCAATGAAATCCGCCAAACCGGTGCTATGACGATTGCTAAGATTTTTGCCATCAATGTCGTATTTATTATTATAGCGCTGTGGGTTACCAATTACTACTTCAAACCGTATATGAAACTGTTTGAAAATCTCCAAAATGGAATTAAGCGGGCACGTACCGGAGATTTTAGCTTCCGTTTCACTACAACCCTCAAAGATGCCGGAAGTGAAGTTGCAGAGCAGATGAATACCCTGTTTCAAAAAATGGAAGAGACCTTTGGCGGGATTAAACACAATCTTAATACCTTTGCATCCCGTTCAAACATCTCCTGCAGTGATCCGCTCAGTACCGCTGGAATCATTATTCAAGAGCTCTCCGATGTCTATAAATTCAAAAAAACCATCGAACTTGACAGTACCAAAGATGCTATTTATGAACGCTTTGTTTACGTCCTAAAAGAGAAATTTAATTTTGCCCATTTTGCCCTTTACGAAGTGGATAAAAATACTAAAGAGCGTAAACTGATCCATATTACTGATAACAAAAGTTTTTGCCTTCCGGTTGCCGATAAAGATGCGATGGAGTGCCGTGCTTACCGCACTGCAAGTGACGTTTATTCAACCGATTTCCCCAATATTTGTGCCAACTGTGCCGATGATAAAGAGTATTCGTGTATTCCGTTCAATATCAATGACGATTTATCGTTGATTCTCTCTTTTTCAGCTAAAGACCATACAACCATTGAAGCGATGAATCTCTCCTTGCCAAGCATCAAAAACTATTTCGAAGCGGCAAAAGCGGTCATAGAGAGCCGAACACTTATGGATAAATTACGAGATTCTTCACTTCGAGACGGTGCGACACGCCTCTATAACCGCCGCTTTTTAGAAGAATTTATTGACAAAAGTTCAGAGCAGGCGCTCCGTTCACATATCACGTACGCTATTTTAATGATTGATATCGACTATTTTAAAATGATCAATGATACTTACGGGCATGATGCAGGAGATATTGTTATTAAAACGTTGGCCGAAATCCTTCAAGATAGTATCCGAAAAGCCGATCTCGCTATCCGTTACGGAGGAGAAGAATTCTTAATCCTTCTGTACAATACAACGCCGGAAGGTGCAACGCAAGTCGCTGAAAAAATCCGTATGCGTTTTAATGAGAAAAAGTTCCAATTCGGCAACGATACGGTGGAAAAAACACTCAGTATCGGAATTGCTCATTTTCCATCACAGGCTGATTCAATCTGGAAAGTCATCAAATATGCCGACTTGGCCCTCTATGAAGGAAAACATACCGGACGTAACCGCGTTATCGAATTCGAAGCGAGCATGCACAGTGGAGAGCAGTATTAACCTATAGACTTCTTGCTTAAGCTACTATTGAGTTCACGTACCCTTTGGGTATGTCGAACTATGAACTTGCGCACCCTTTCGACAAAACAAGAGTACCGCTCGCGAAGCGATGTTTCTTTGAGTTCAGAGCGAACGATCTCCCACTCTTACTTCGAGGTTCTGCAAGAAGTGACTAAATCAACATTGTCTTAGCATCATAAATGAGGGAACAATTTCCCCCTTTATGTTTTGCTTCCAATAACGCTCGTTTCGCAAACTCAATCCCCTCTATCATATCTTTCGTCTGCGCCGGAAATAGCGTAATTCCGATACTAACCGTTTTCAAAATAGCATAGGTATTGACACGAATTTTCTTTTTAAATGAAATATGAATTGCCTCAGCTACTTCAGTAACCTTATCACCCTCATAATCGTACAATACAACCGCAAAGGTATCGCCACCGTAACGGATAAGAATATCTCCTTGCTGGAGCGTCTCTTGGATATTACGGGCCATTGCTTTGATCACCTCATCACCCACTTGCGCATCATATGAGTGATTGATTCCATCGAAATGGTCCATATCGACCATTAAAATACCATAGGGGATCATCGTACGAATGGACTGAGCGTTAATCAGTTTACTAAGCTCTTCGAGATAGGCGCGGTTATAAAGCTGGGTAAGGGGATCAATACGAACCGTATTCTGTAACTTTTTATTGATAATTTGAAGGCGTGAAGCGTTAATATAATTCCCCAATTGTTCAAGCGCCAAGCGAAATTTTGCAATATCGCGAACATCATAACTCACCAATGAAATGACGATATCAAGCTCATCAACAATAGGATAACTTCGACAGATATAATGAGCACTCGGATCGATCATCTTAGGACATGCTACTTCGCATTGGGTTGAATCCACAATATCTGTCGTACGATCGGCACGACATCCGCTAGCAGCGTCACATAGAAGTGTCTTTTCGGAATGGACGACATGCGTCGACTTATCCTGTGGATTGACCTCTAAAATATTAAAATCGCTCAAATTCCAACGGGTACGAAGCAAGGCAATAATCCGTCCGTATACCTCTTCGATATTCTGATCTTTCTCGATCGCTTTTCGGAAACGTTCCACCTCGTAGAGTTGATGGATTCCCATTTGCAGAGTGTAGAGCGGATCGGTATTGGGCTTATCCAGCTGGATTAATGATCCCATCTTCTCACTCCCCTCGGTGAGAGTGGTTTCCAGCTTTTCCATTAATGAATTGGTCCACATCGCGGCATGATAGCCATCGGCACTCTCTGTCTGTTCAACACGATAGGTATAATTGCCCCCCTCGGCACTCTCCATCGTTACCGCAATATCATCCAGAGTCTCTTTATACGATCCAATGAAACGGCGAACGGTTTTTAGAAGGTATACACTCAAAGCGATTAACACGATAATAGCCATGATGGCCGCGACCAAACCGGTCACTTTCAGGTCATTAATCTCCATCTCAATCGATACGACCCCTAAGACATCCCCTACTTTGGCATCATGGCAACTTAAACAGTCGATTTTACCCTGTTCTGAGGTCGCGATATAAGGGATAGAGAGGCGATACAGAGTATCGGAGAATAAAGTTCCTGAAACATTATTGACCGGTTTCCCCTCTCTTAATACGGCATGATCAATATCATCACGTGCTTCTTGATGATGGATTCCTTGCCCGTATTGACGAGTGAGAGATTCAGAACGTACTACCCATGCACTTTTCATCCCCTCCAAAGCATCGATTTGTGTTAGAAGCTTCTCTTGATAATCGGTACTTCCGCTAATCATATGGGAGGTCAATGACTCGCGAACAATCGCTCCGGCTAACGCTGCTCTGCTCTGGGCCGACTGCAATCCCATATAGCGAAAAGTTGCTACCAAGATCACAATAAATAGAATCATTATGGAGACGATAGAGAGGGAGAGGGTAAAAAATGTACTCTTTTTTTTCATTATTCCTGACTTCGTTACGTAAATAGATCGATTATACAGAAAAAAAGATTAGAGTTATAAAAAAGAGAAGTTTTCCCCTCATTCAAGAGGGAAATTGAAAGTAGTTAGTGACAGCCGCAACCGGTGCCGCAGCTTCCTGCACTCGCAGGAGCCTCTTGTTTTGGTGCAGCAGTAGAACATGCCGATACACCCGGAGGGGTATTAGGTTGAATTGCTTGATTATCGACACCGCCATCGGCATTGATTTGTTCAATCGTTGCCCAAAGATCTTCGGCCGCCTTCATATAACGTTTTGCCGTTTCCGAAGTCGGTGCATAGTAAGTGACCGGTTTTCCTTCATCTCCGCCCGTTCGGATAGCCGGCTCGATTGGAATTTCAGCAAGGATACAGGTTTCAAACTGATCCGCCATCGCTTTGGATGTCCCTTTTCCAAAAATATCGTACTCAACACCCGTATCAGGAGCGATAAATCCGCTCATGTTTTCGATAACACCCGCGATCGGGATATGAAGTTTTTTAAACATATCAAGACTTCGGCGTGAATCATCCAAAGAGACCATTTGAGGAGTGGTAACAGTTACACCGACAGTCACCGGAACACTTTGAGCCAACGTGAGTTGTGCGTCCCCTGTACCCGGAGGCATATCGATAACAAGACAATCCAAATCTGACCACATAATATCGCGCAAGAACTGCTCAATCGCTTTCATGATCATTGCTCCACGCCAGATAAGCGATTGTCCTTCTTCCATGAGTGAACCCATGGACATCACTTCGACACCGTACGCTTTCAATGGGAGGACTTTATTTCCGACTACTTCAGGCTTTTGACCATCAAGTCCCATCATGCGCGGGATATTCGGTCCATAGATATCGGCATCCAAAAGACCTACTTTTTTCCCTTGCATCGCGAGAGCTACGGCAAGGTTTACGGATGTAGTCGATTTACCGACTCCCCCTTTACCCGAACTTACCATGATAAAGTTTTTCACTTGAGGGGCAATATTTTTCCCCTTTGATGAACTCTCTCTAGGCATTTTCGGTGCCGTAATGTTCACTACGATCTCTGCTGCACCGACACGTTTAAGCTCATCGGTTGCTTCCACAGTGATCTGATGCGCTACTTCCGGTGCACTTGAAGTGATATCAACGCTAATGCTGACATTTGCACCTTCAATTTTAATCTCTTTAACGAATCCGAAGGTTACGATGTCTTTTGTGAACCCCGGATAGGTAACTTTGGATAACGCTGATTTTACAATTTCTTCTGTCATGTTATTATTTCTCCTAAATTTAGATCATTTTGTCATTGCGGACTAGATCCGCAATCTAAAGATCCTGAATCAAGTTCAGGATGACGCTATTATTTTTACCTTCAACTCGCACTCTGTGCTTTTGCTTCTTCAGCAATCCATGCCAACGATTCAGGATTGTCCATAATCTGCTGGGTAATTTTATACGAACAAAATTTCGGTCCGCACATGGAACAAAATTCCGCTTCTTTAAATACATCCTGCGGCAATGTTTCATCGTGATACTCACGCGCCCGTTCAGGGTCGAGTGCCAGTTCAAACTGACGGTTCCAGTCAAACGCATAGCGCGCATCACTCATCGCATCATCGATGTCACGGGCACCTTTGCGTCCACGGGCGATATCGGCCGCGTGTGCCGCGATTTTGTAGGCGATGATTCCCGCACGAACGTCCTCCGCATTCGGAAGACCTAAGTGTTCTTTCGGAGTAACGTAACAGAGCATTGATGCCCCATGCCATCCGCCGACTGCCGCACCGATAGCAGAACTGATATGATCATACCCTGCCGCGATATCGGTAACGAGAGGTCCCAGAATATAAAACGGCGCTTCATGACAATATTCGCGCTGGATTTTCATATTACGTTCGATTTGATTGAGAGGGACGTGTCCCGGTCCTTCGATCATCACCTGAACATTTTTTTCCCATGCACGGAGGGTCAAATCACCGAGGACTTTAAGCTCACCGAGTTGCGCTTCATCCGACGCATCCGCCAAACATCCCGGACGGAGTGAATCTCCGAGAGAAAGAGAGACATCGTAACGAGCACAAATATCCAAAATCTCATCATACGCCGTGTAAAACGGATTTTCACGATGGTAATGCATCATCCATGCCGCCATCAGAGATCCGCCTCGGCTGACGATTCCCATTTTACGTTTCGCCACTTTCGGCATCGTCTCCAACAAAAAGCCCGCATGGATGGTAAAATAACTCACCCCTTGCTGTGCTTGACGCTCTAATACCTCGAGCATAACCTCAATACTTAAATCTTCGATTTTATTGTTTACATCATGTAAAATCTGATAAATGGGAACCGTTCCGATCGGGATTTTCGAGTTGGCGATAACGGCTCGGCGAATCTCATCCAAATCTCCCCCTGTTGAGAGGTCCATTGCCGTATCGGCTTTATAGTGCTGAGAAACCTGAATTTTTTCAATCTCCCCTTGAACATCACTCGCAATTGCGGATGAACCGATATTGGCATTAATCTTACAGCGTGCAGCGATCCCAATCGCCATCGGCTCTAAATTTTGATGGTTAACATTCGCAGGGATGATCAGACGTCCCCGCGCTACTTCGGAACGAACCAACTCAGGATCGAGTTCTTCTACTTTGGCGACATACGCCATCTCTTCGGTAATAATGCCTTGCTTGGCATAATACATCTGAGTTCGGACGGTGTCGTTTTCTCTTTTGGCGACCCATGCGGTTCTCATACTTTCTCCTTAGATCTTTATCAAAAGCTTAATTGGACTTATAAATAAGACCCCCTAAAAGGGTCGTATCTCTTTTAATGTAAATTAAAAACTTCAAGAGGATTTAGGAAAAGCCGCCCTCTTCTCCCCTTGATATATTCTATAATTTATCGCAAACAAGATAAAAAAAAGCTTTTTAAGTGTATAATTTCGTAACAGTTTTCAAAATAGGATACATTTTGTCTGATTTTACCCTTGTTTTGCTTGCCGCTGGTAACTCAGAGCGTTTTAAAGTACCCGTAAAAAAACAATGGCTCCGTATAGGGCATGATCCGCTATGGCTTTATGTTACTAACCGTATCAAAGAATCTCTCCCCAATGTACCCGTTATTTTATCGGCTCATAGCTCTGAAATCCCGTTTATCTCCCCTTTATGTGACTTTACTGTAGTAGCAGGGGGAAATACCCGTCAGCAATCACTCAAAAACGCCCTTAAAGAAGTGAAAACCACCTATGTCATGGTAAGTGATATTGCCCGTGCATGCATTGATCCCGATCTTATTTCCCGCCTCATTGCAGCCAAAGGCTTAGCCGATACTATTGTACCGGCTCTCGATGTTCATGACACCGTTGTCTACGATAACACGACAATCGAACGAAATCTCGTAAAAAGAATACAAACGCCTCAGCTTTCCCGTACCGAAATACTACGCCGCGCATTTGAAACCGGTATTGAATATACCGATGAGAGCAGTGCCATAGCAGCGATTGGCGGAACACGCCATTTTATCCCCGGTGATGAACGTGCCGCTAAAATCACCCATGCCGGAGATACGTCAGCACTCGAGTGTCTCGCTCCACCTGCCAATTTTGTCTTTACGGGGAACGGATTTGATGTTCACCCTTTTGAAGAGGGAAAACCAATGGTGCTCTGCGGCGTAGAGATAGACAGCCCTTTTGGCTTTAAAGCGCATAGCGATGGAGACGTGGCGATCCATGCTCTCATCGATGCACTGCTGGGAGCGGCGTGCTTGGGAGATATCGGGATGCTTTTCCCCGATACGGACAATGCCTACAAAAACATTGATTCCAAACAGCTTTTGATACGATGTGTCGAAAAGCTCCACCATTTCGGCTTTGTTATACTCCATGCCGACATTACCATTATCGCTCAAACACCGAAAATCGGACCCTACAAAGATTTCATGCGCTCTACCTTGGCCCCTTTACTCCAAATTCCCATTGCACGGATCAATGTCAAAGCGACAACGACAGAGCATCTCGGATTTATCGGGCGCAAGGAAGGGGTCGGCGTCATAGCAACCGCATCAGTACATTATTTTGATTGGAAAAACGGATGAATATACTCATTATCGAAAATGAAATTTACTTAGCGCAAAGTATTGCTTCAAAACTCAGCGACCTAAGTCACAACTGCGACATCTCCAGTTCTACCAAAGAGGGGTTGAGAGGAATCCCTTACGATGTCGTTCTCCTCTCCACCAATATCAGCGGACAAGACATCTATCCCGTCATCGAAGCGTATAAAAATGCCGTCGTCATTTTAATGGTAAGCTATGTGAGCAATGATACCGTCTCAAAACCTCTGGCAGCCGGTGCGAAAGATTACATCCTAAAACCGTTTATGATCGAAGAACTCATCCGTAAAATCCAACACTTCCAGAATCATGAACGTCTTCGCCGTCAGAACCAAACCTATGAGCGCTATCTCTCTCATACCTTTAATTCAATCAATGTCGATGAAGATTTGGATAAAACCGAGCTTCCCCTCTTCATTTGCAGCGGGTATCAAAAATATGCCGATGCCTTTGCTTTTCGCTATGCGGCACATCATGATAAAACACTCCAGTTTATCTCTCTCTCTTCGGCCAAAGCATTTAGTGATATTGCTACATTGAATGATGATTCGATCCTTTTTATCACTGATTTTCAGAATCTCAAAAAAAGTGAGCATAAAGCATTTTACGAATTGATCACCGGAAAAAAATGTATTGTTGCCAGTACCGATCCCATCGATAATCCCCCGTTCAAACTGATCGAAATCGAAAGTGAAAGCCACCTTTTCGATCAAGGAGAAATTCTACCGATCGAAGAGTATGTCAAATATATCATGGTCCATTTCCAAAACCGGTTCCCGGATACGGAACTCTCTAAAAAACTTGGTATTTCACGTAAAAGCTTATGGGAAAAGAGAAAGAAATATGGCATCGTCAAGAAAAAATAGAGCCCTCTATATCGATCAAGAAGCGGTTTCAGCTCTCACATTACTCAAAGCAGGAATGCTCAGTCCGGTAACGGCTCTGATGAATGAAGCTCAAAGTAAAGAGGTCCTCAGCAGTGGAATGTTTTTGGGGAAAACCTTCCCCTTTCCACTTATCCTTTCACCTAGCGGTAAGGTCAACGAAACGATTCTCACTACGGCCTATACGGGGGAGATACTTGACCTTATTTGCGATAATGCAATCGTTGGAGAACTTTGTGTCGATGAAGTCTACCCCATCGATCCGCGTGAACGGCTCCGTCAAATTTACGGCACCGAAGATCTCTCTCATCCGGGTGTCAGCGCAACCCATAAACGATTGGGAAAATACGCTATTTGCGGTGACTACTCTATCGATCTAAGCAGTGTCCAAGCAATTCAGAACATGATTCAAGAGGCCAAAGAGCAAATCGGTGCGCAGCACGCAACGGCTCTTTTTATGGCGGCAAACCCTCTACATCGAGCGCATGAACGTCTGATTCGCCAAAGTTTAGAGCGTACCGATCTGATTGTCATTTTCTTACTTAAGCCTTACAATAATGCTAATTTAAAATATGATCTCCGATACCAAACATTAGAATTTTTTGTGGAGAACTACCTTCCCCGCAACCGAGTTGTCATCGTTCCCTTAGAGAGCAGCTATATTTTCGCCGGAAGCAATGAAGTGATTTTAGATGCGATCGTTGCCAAAAATTATGGGTGTGATCGTTTGATGATCGGACAAAACCATGCCGGTATCGGAATGTATTACGATCATAATGCCAATAAATCGATTATTGACCGCCTCATCGGTATTGATATCGAAGTGGGTATTGCAAGCGAATACGTCTACTGTAATCAGTGTAAAACACTTGTGAGTGTCCAAACCTGTCCGCATGGACACCATCACCACATCTCGTATCATGCTGAGTCGATCTTAGAACTAATGCAGCAGGGACTTCTCCCGCCGGCAGTATTGGTGCGTAAAGAAATTTCATCGATGATTGTTGCATCGCTTTATCCGAATCGTTTTAAAAATCTGGCTAAACTCTATTATGACATTATGCCTGTCAACGGTTTGCTTGAAGAACACAGTGAAAAAGATTTCTATGTTGCACTTATGCGTCTTTATCAGACGACTTCTTTAACTTAACGGCATACCGGCAAAGCCGGTATTTGCCTGCGCTAACGCTGAGTTTTCCTCAGCGGAATGCTCACGTGCAGATAAACCGCACTTGAAAACTATTCTAAAAGGAAAAAAATGAATTGGTTTTTTCTGACCGTCGGTTACAGCGGCCTCTCTCCAAAAGCACCGGGAACAATGGGGACGCTTGCATCATTGCCATTAGGAGTGGCTATCCTTTTGTATTTAGGGCCGCAAACCCTATTTTTAGCCGCATTACTCATCACACTTATAGCCATTAAGAGTATCAATACGTACGAAGCTCAATCAGGAAATCATGATGATCAAAGAATCGTTATTGATGAACTCATCGGATTGTGGTTCGCCCTCTCCATCGCACCGGGGATTGGATTTGATATCACGACACTCATGCAATGGAATAACGGCATTGCCCTTCAAATAATCATGAGTTTTATCTTTTTTCGAATCTATGACATCAAAAAACCATCGATTATCGGTCGCATTGATCGTGAAGCCAAAGGGGGCTTAGGGGTTATGGGAGATGATATTGTCGCAGGATTTGCCGCAGGGATCACTTCGGCGATTATTTGGCAAGTTATTGTAAAAAGTACTCTTATCAGCTAAACCACTCGCCCTCTTCCCTTTGGGGCGATCTTCTTTATACTTTCTTTATACCAAATGACCCTATCCTGAGACCTCACTGACATTATAACCCTTATAATATACCTCTAAATCCTATTCTAAAGAGACGTTATGACGTTACAAGAACGAATTAAAAGTGAGATGATGGTTATCAAATCACTGGGTGTGGTGTATGGGGATATCGGAACCAGTCCGATCTATACTTTTGCCGTTATATTATTGTTGGTTCAGCCGACAACCGAGACAATCTTTCAAATCTTATCGATGGTATTTTGGACGATGTTGATGCTGGTCACTGTCCAATACGCATGGTTGGCGACAAGCCTTTCCAAACGGGGTGAAGGGGGAACGGTAGTGCTGGTTCAGCTGTTATTACCGTATCTCAAAGGGGCTAAAATAACCGCATTAGTAGGGGCATTAGGCTTTATCGGCATATCTTTGATGATCGGGGATGGGGTTATCACTCCCGCCATCAGTATCCTCAGTTCTGTTGAGGGGATTGCATTAATCCCCGGGTATGAAGATACCCCAAAACTGACCTTGCTTATTATCGCATCGGGAATCGCATTTGCCCTCTTTGCCGTTCAAAAAAAAGGGATCGAAAAGGTCGCCAGTGCATTTGGTCCTATCATGGTGATTTGGTTTTTTGCCCTTGCATTGGGGGGCGGGTATTATCTCCTCCAATCGCCGGACGTCCTATATGCTATCTCACCACTCTACGCGATTGAGTTTATCTATCAACACCCTTATATCGCTTTTGTCGTTTTAGCCGATGTATTGCTTTGTGCGACAGGTGGTGAAGCGTTATACGCTGATATGGGGCATCTTGGACGTCTTCCGATTCTCAAAGGGTGGCTGTTTGCTTCAGTAGCATTGCTCATCTCGTATTACGGGCAAGGGGCATTTTTGCTCTCCCATCCCGAAGCGGCAAAAAGTCCATTTTTTGAGCTTTATCACACCCTCGTCCCTGATTTATATGTTCCGATGTTGCTATTGACCGTCGTTGCTACTATTATCGCTTCTCAGGCGATGATCAGCGGGATTTTCTCCGTCCTTTATCAGGCAATGACGACCCGTATTTTTCCCCATTTCAATGTCAACTACACCTCCAACGAACTGCGCAGTCAAATTTATGTCGGATCGATCAACTGGTTTTTGTTTATCTGTGTCGTTGCGATGCTCTTTATCTTCACAGAATCGGGGAAACTGGCGGCGGCATACGGTCTCTCGGTTGCGGGGGCGATGAGTATCACGGGGGTACTGATGAGTATGATTTTCATGTATAAACGCCAATACCTTAAAATGAGCGTTTCCATCATCGCCGGACTAACGAGTTTAGTCTTCTTCGTCTCCTGCTGGCTCAAAATTCCGCACGGCGGCTATTGGTCACTTATCATCGCCTCCGTTCCGCTCTTTATTGTAATCCTCTATACCCAAGGGCAAAAACGACTCTATGCGTCGTTCGTACCGATCGATAAAGATCTCTTTTTGAGCGAATACCTCAAACGCTATGCTCAAGGGTTCCACGTCGAGGGGACGGCTCTTTTCTTTGCCCGTAATGCCGATGCAATCCCTGCTTATATCTCCAAAACAATGTTCCAAAACGGGATCATCTATGAGCGCAATATCATCGTGACCGTCCACCCCTCGTATGAACCGCATGGAGTTAGCAGCGAACTCTCACCCGTTGGTGAGGGGCTTGATCTCCTCAGTATCCGACCGGGATATATGGAGACACTCAACGTTGAAACGATTTTGCGTGAACGAAACATCGATGAGCGTACAATCTTTTACGGGGATGAGGAGATTGTATCCGATAGCTTACTATGGAAAATTTTTGCTTTGATCAAAGATATCTCCCCAAATTTTGTCAGCTTTTACCATTTCCCTCACGAGAAACTGATTGGGGTTGCCCGTCGGGCGAAGATTTAGTGATGAATGGTATAATTTAGCCATGTACCCAATTATCCCCCCATTTTTGCTATTGATCGCTCTTGCACTGATCTCTAAACTCTTTAGCGAGGAGCTTCAGCTGGTTAATATCGGGATGATCCATCTTCTTCCGATACTTTATGCCGCGATGCACTTAGGACGTAGAGATACGTTGATTGTCTCGGTTGCTTCCGTGCTCACATTCAATTTCTTTTTTATCCCACCAACCTTTACATTCACCGTACATGACCTCCGATATATATTTAGTTTTGTAATTATGATTGTGGTGGGACAGATTGTTTCATGGTTAAGTGCACAGGCCGCTATTGCCAAAGAGTTGGAGACGTCAGAACGACTCCAAGAAACTCTCTTAGGCTCTTTGTCACATGAACTACGTACCCCTCTTGCGGCAATTATGGGTGCATCCTCGGGCTTACTCACCGAAGAACTCGATTTAACCTCTGAAGACAAAAAAGAGCTTTATTACACGATTGATCAGGGTGCCCATCGGATGCGGCGACTGATCGATAATCTCCTTGATACCGCTCGCCTTCAAAGCGGTATGTTCAAACTCAAAATCCAAGAGTGCGATATTCGTGAACTTTTAGGAAGTGCATTATCGAAAACAGAACACACTTTCCCTGCAAAATTAACGATAAATGAGGAGATAACATCTATCCAAGGGGACGCTGTTTTGATCGAGCAGGCACTCTTTAACCTGCTAGAAAATGCTTTTAAGTACGGTGATACGGTCAATGTATCGGCAGAGCAAAATCCTGTTTGGATATTGATCCGTATTTGTAATACAGGGTCCATCCCCCCTAAGAATGAAGCCTCGATGGCATGGAAGCCGTTTTCGAGGTTGAGCAATGTTCGAGGCGAAGAGGGAATCGGATTAGGGCTGTATGTGGCATATCGAATTGCTAAAATGCACGCTGGGAGTGTGGAGACGATGAGCGATGGCGTACAATTTTGCGCGACACTGCAACTTCCGTATAGAGGTGAGGGATGAAAGAGGCGATTTTAATTATCGATGATGACAGTGCTATTCGCAAACTGCTCGAAGTAGCACTGAGTGCGGCTGGGTATCATCCAATAGCGATTGCGACGGGGAAAGAGGGGTTGAACCGTGCCGCGATCGAAGCCCCAGCACTGGTATTGCTCGATTTAGGATTGCCCGATATGGACGGCAAAGAGTTCCTGATACGCTTTCGCGAATGGAGTCAATCCCCCGTCATCGTCCTCTCTGCCCGCTCCGGTGAGGCTGAAAAAATAGCGGCATTGGAGGGTGGATGTGATGACTATCTCACCAAACCCTTTGGCACGGGAGAGCTTCTCGCACGTATCAAAGCGGCACTTCGTCGTAGTGGCAGTAATAGTGGAGATTCTTATTCCAGTTTGATAAGCGGCAATCTCTCGCTGGACATCGCTTCTCATACGGTGATGTTGGAGAATGAAGAGTTAAAACTCACCCCAAAAGAGTTTGATCTCCTCAAAATCCTGATGCAAAACAGTGGAAAAGTCCTCACTCATGCATGGCTTCTCAAAGAGATATGGGGAATCGGATATCAAAATGAAACCCACTATCTGCGAGTTTTTATCAATCAACTCCGACAAAAGATCGAAACCGATTCCACTCGTCCCAAGCGGATCATTACCGAAACGGGGATTGGTTATCGGTTTGTAGGGTAAGAGATTGTTAGCTTGCCTTTTCTAAATGTTGCGCTAAAAACATTTTCATTATCGCTTGTCGAGCAACACCGAGTCGTTTGGCTTCATAATCAAGTCTCTCGATCATCCATATTGGTAAATCGAGATTCACCCGTTTTTGTTCCAAATTAGGACGACGCGACGCAGACCAATCGACAGACTCGGATATATCTTCTCCGTTATCAAATGCTTCGTCAAATTCTTTAGCTGTTTTCATAATATTCTACCTCCACGTGCCGTGATCGTCTCACGGAAATAATTCGAATTACTTCTGTTCTATAGGTTATGATAGCAGTCCAATGTTTTTCCTCGATTTTCCCAACACACAAAAAACGTATTTCGTCAGGGAAATTCAAAGGAGCTTCAAGCAAATTTTCATCATGCCACAGTTTTTGAGCCTCATCGAAGTCAATACCGTGTTTTTGTTTGTTTACTTCGCTTTTGATGCTATCATATTCAAATTTCATACCAATAGTATACCAAATTTATCCAATTTTAAATTATATTCTGTAAATTAATCTTATTTTTTTGACATCTTGATACTTTCCTGAGACGATCTACGCTACACTTTCCGGATGAAAAAGACACTTTTAATCTATGTGGCATTGATCCTTTTCTTCGGGATCGCCATTGCGGGAATCCTCCATTACGGAACGCTTTTAGAGAGCCATCTATTCTCTGGAATTATAGCCCCTGCGGCATCGATACCCTCCACGATCAGCGATACATTTCTAAAACAGCTCCACCATCCCCTCCCACTGTTACTGATCCAGTTTATCGTTATTATGATTGTTTCACGGCTCTTTGGCTATTTGGTCTCCTTTGTCGCTCAACCTACCGTCGTGGGTGAGATTGTTGCGGGAATTATCCTCGGGCCCTCACTCATGGGCGCACTGTTTCCGGATATGTTTATCGCTTTGTTTCCCAAAGAATCACTCGGCAATCTCCATCTCATCAGTCAGCTCGGGTTGATCTTTTTTATGTTTGTCGTGGGAATGGAACTCGATTTTGATAAAATCAAAAAACAATCGAGTGCTTCGGTATTTATCAGTCATGTGAGCATCATTTTCCCTTTTTTCTTGGGGGTGGCATTAGCCTATTGGCTCTATCCGATCTTCGCTCCCAAAAATATCTCCTTTATCCCTTTTGCCCTTTTTATCGGTATCGCGATGAGTATCACCGCATTTCCCGTACTGGCTCGGATTATCAAAGAGAAAAATATCGCTGACACCCGCTATGGCTCCATGGCAATCACCTGCGCCGCCGCCGATGACATTACGGCGTGGTATATTTTAGCCCTCATCATTGCCATTTCTGTTTCGGGATCACTCAGCTCTTCCATCGTATTATTATTCCTTATCGCCTTGTATGTCGTTATCATGTTTTACGTCATACGCCCCCTTTTCGCTAAAATTGGGCACTCTCAGAGTGAACGGCTCAGTATGAACGGGATGTCGTTTATCATCGTCTTACTCCTCCTCTCCTCTCTTGCGACCGAAGCGATCGGGGTACATGCTCTGTTCGGTGCATTTATGGCAGGGGCGATGATGCCCTCATCGGCACTATCGAGACTCAAAGAGCTCATCGCGCCGCGTTTGGAATACGTCAGCCTTTTGGTATTATTGCCCCTCTTTTTCGCCCTAACGGGATTACGCAGTGAAATCGGTTTACTCAACAGTGTAGATGCGTGGCTGATCTGCGGCGGAATCATCGTCCTTGCGGTATTCGGTAAACTCTTCGGTAGCGCCCTTGCCTCCAAATACATGGGATTCAGCTGGCGAGACTCGTTCGCTTTGGGGATACTGATGAATACGCGCGGACTTATGGAACTGGTCGTTCTGAATATCGGATATGAGATGGGGATACTCTCCACAGAATTGTTCACGATGTTTGTCGTCATGGCACTGGTAACAACCATTATGACCGGACCGTTTCTGAATCTCATTACCCGTGGATTCAAAGAGAATAAAGTCGTTGAAACGATGCAAAAGAGTTTGATCGATCTCCTCTCTCACGAACTGCGAACCCCGCTCACCCTGATACGGGGAGCTGCCAGCAATCTCTCCAATCCACAATTCACCCTAGCCGACAAGGATAAAGAGGAGATGGTACAAACCATCGTCGAGGGGTCACGCCGCATGGAAAAAGTGATCGATAACCTACTGGTGAACGCGCGGTTTCGAGAGGGAAAAACACCGTTGAATAAAACGATGCTTCGGATAGATGATGTGGTCTCTTCTGCACTAGCCATAGCTGAAAATGACTGGGGCCGACAGGCAAAACTCTCATTTTCACCCGATATTCCACCCCTTAATGCTGATATTGCCTTACTCCAGCTCGCCATAGGGAATCTGCTCGATAATGCGTTTAAATACGGGGATGACATGAGTATTGAGATCACCTCGGCATTCAATGAGATCACGTTGCTTATCTCTAACAACGGCAATCTCCCCTCAGCCGAGACGATAGCGTCCCTTGCTGCTTCCCCTATTCGGCTCGATAATGCGATAGGAAAACCGGGTTCAGGGATCGGATTGCGGATTTCGCAAACGATCATAGAAGCGCACGGCGGAATCTTATCGATTTATTTAGAAAACGACCGATTTTGCGTTCATGTAACGCTTCGGAGTGAGGGATGACACCGCGCATTTTGATCGTGGATGATGATGCCTCTATCCGTCGGCTCTTGGCAATGACCCTAGCGTTTGCAGGCTTTATGACGGAGGGTGCTTCTACGGCAAAAGAAGGGCTGAAAAAAGGGGCAGATGAACATTTCCATTTGATTTTGCTCGATTTGGGGTTGCCTGACATGAGCGGAGTGAAATTTTTGGAGCGCTATAGAGAAGATGAACAAACCCCCGTTATCGTCGTCTCGGCGATCCATGATGAAGCGGATAAAATAGCCGCCCTCAATGCCGGAGCGGATGATTATGTCACCAAACCGTTCAACACCGATGAGCTGATTGCCCGCATCAATGCCAACCTGCGCCGTGTCCCTCCCGCACCAGAAACTTCACCGATTTTAATCGTGAAAGAGATGCGTATGGATATTAGCAATCGGATTGTGAGTATAGAGGATGAATTGATTAAATTGACACCCAAAGAGTTTAAACTACTTCGTGTGTTTATGGAAAATCAGGGGAAAGCCCTCACGCATGCATGGCTCCTTAAAGCGATCTGGGGGGTTGGCTATCAGCATGAGACCCACTATCTGCGGGTTTTTATCAACCAACTGCGTCAAAAGATCGAAACCGATCCTGCACGCCCAAAATGGATCATGACCGAAACGGGGATCGGATATCGGTTTATCGGCTAATAAATTTTAACTAATAATCTTATTCCGTCCAGTCTCTTTTGCGTAATAAAGTTTTTCATCAACACGCTTTAAAAGCTGATCCGGATTTTCCCCCTCATTCCATGATATCGGTTTATCGGCTAATAAATTTTAACTAATAATCTTATTCCGTCCAGTCTCTTTTGCGTAATAAAGTTTTTCATCAACACGCTTTAAAAGCTGATCCGGATTTTCCCCCTCATTCCATCGTACAATTCCGATTGAACAGGTAATTTTTTTAACCAACTTAAAATCGTATTCAGCAATCCTTAAACGGAGTATTTCAGCCAGTTTTGTTGCCGATGAGAGTTCACTATCCGGAAGCAAAATTACAAACTCTTCACCTCCCCACCGTGCAATCACATCACTTTTACGAACCCCGTCTCTCAAAATTTGTGCTAATATTTTTAGGACTTCATCTCCCACCAAATGGCCATAGTTATCATTTATCTCTTTAAAATGATCAATATCAATCAACATAATGGACAAAGCACGACCGTAACGTTGCGATAATGTAATCGAATGTTCCAAGACTTTATCAAACTGAAACCGATTAGCAACCTTAGTTAAAACATCTAGCGTTGCCAATTCATTCAATTTTGTAATATCGGTAAAAACGACCACGTAACGTATCTGATTCTCATATTCCATCTTCTGCAAGTGAACGGTGAAAATTGAAACCTTCTCACCCACCCTCATTTTTACTTTGTGCTCTTTAGTATTGTATTGAATCAAATAGTCGGTCCAAAGTATCCCATCCATTTGCGGTTGTAAATATTCATTGGATTCACCTGCTTCAAAAAAATCACAAATACACGCGTGTTCAAGACGAAATTTTTCGATGGATAGATACCCAAAATAATCAGAAAATGCCTGATTAGCATAAATAATCTGTTCACCGTCTGTTACAAGAACAATATTTTTTTGCGAATCCAAAATGGTTTTGATGTACCGTTCTTGAAGATTTAATTTTCCTATGAGCGCACCAAACGTATATTCAATTAATCCCCAAAACAATGCCATTAAAAGCACCGTCAGGATAATACTTCCTAAAATTGTCTCTAAAAGGTTTTGGTAACTGCCCGTTACATCATTAATGGAGAGGATGACACCAACTTTTCGCCCTTCTGAATTGTGTAAATAGAGGGGATTGATCTCATAATCTTTTTCATCAATACGAATATTTTTAGAGTTCATCAATGGATTTTTATCCATAAAAGCACTCAGATATGGCTTCTGCTCTTCCGAGATACTAATGTAACGATACTCTCCGATCCCCTTTTGATATAGAGATCCATCAGCAGCACCCAATACATCTTTATGGATCATCAAAATATTTTCAGATCCTGTCATTTGTTTGATTTTATCGATAAAATAAGAGGTGTCGATTCCAAATTCCAAAGCGCCGACATAGGTATCGTTATCAAATACCGGCATCACCACACGAAATGCCATTCCGGCAATTCCCCCTTCAAATCCGGTGAGCATTTTATGATTTTTATGAACACTGCGAATCATCGGCCTGCGTGCGGCGATATTGTCTCCAAAGTGTTCTTTGAGGTGCATCCGTAGAATAGAGGTTCCATCAGCAGCATGAAATTGCATGATGGAGAGAGAGGGGTTTTCTTCACAGAGCGTTTTATACCTTGGGAGAGTTAAACGATACAATGTCTCGGTATCGTGTTTTTTGATTGCTTCGAGTACCCCTTCGGAGCGTATATTGGCATAAGCTCGAAAAATGTAAAAATGTTCTGTATCACGTACCATCGAGTCAAACGCCATTCTGACATTTCCTGAAGAGCGTTGTGCCCTCTCTTGTGCGTAACGGCTCTCATTAGAGATATGAAAAAAAGTAAATACAGAAGAGACCGCAAGAACAATCAAGGCTATAATGATTTGTGCACGGAGCTTAAAATTCATCACAATCCTTCGTCTTCAGATACACCTAAATCATCATCGGCTCATCTGTCGGTTCAATCTCTTCAAAATCTTCTGTAATCTGATCAAGCATCTTTTGTGTCTTTTTGATTTTAGCAATATTCTCATCAAAGAGTACTTTAGATGCCGGAAATGCGGTTGAAAGCTCTTGATAAATCAAAATACGTCCCCCAAAATGACGGTTGAATTCATCGAATGCTGAACGCAAATACTCTTTTGAGGTCGTATGACGAAAGAGCGCTTTAATCATTTTTTTACGCTCTTTAATCGGAATCGATTCATCGATTGCTTCGGCTACCCGTTTGATGTCCAGACGCGAGAAATAAACCCCGCTGTGATAAGGGGCTAAAAGTTTATCGGAAAGCTCATCGACAAAACTCGGAACCGGTTCATTATCGGGATCGTTCTCCTCGGTACCGCTCTCGCAGTTTCCAGTGTCACATTTTCCCCGCACAAATTCATCAAATTCAGCCTTTAAATCGCTAAAATCATTTGCTTTCATTTTATTCTCCTGTAGTTAAATCGTAAAAATAGTGACACTGTGAGCGCATTGCAATCTCATCAGGAAAATCGTCCCGATCGGCATAGCGCTCCAATGCACGCGTCATAATCAAATCGCCGATCAATCTTCCCTCACGTATCATGATGCAATCGCAATAGCCATTTTCTTGTGCCGTAGCGGATGCTTCATCAACCAAACCAAGTGCCTCTTCTTGATATTCACTGGCGATGACTGCCCCGTTAAGCTTTGAGCTTCGCATTTGCGAAATCGTAAAGGCGACATCATCAGGGCGTATATTCATCGGAATCATCATCGCATCACACCCACTCTCTTTATAGAGTTTATTGAGAGTCACCGAAAATCGACTACTATGAGCATTTTCAGCGATATACCCATACAATTTCGTAGCTACCGTAATCGTATTATCGTTATTCATCATGTATTTAGTCCCCACAATTCCAAAGCTTCTTCCTCTTCGAGTTGACAGCGACGGCAGATTTTCTCCCCCCCGACTGAGCTGAAAAGAGCGTCACATTCATCGCAGCGGCGCACCAAATAGGTGATAAGATTTTGAACTGCAGGTTCAAACCACTCTTTGAGGTTATACGATGTCGATACGCTAATCGCATCACTTTCACACACATCATGGCATAGATGGCATTTGACACATAAAAATGGATCAAAATCGATCTTAGAATTACGCATATCAGAAGTGAGTGCCGCAGTAGGACAAACACGATAGCACATCTGACAGGCGGTGCATTTGGTCTCATCCATCATTTTTTGAGAGGTAAAAGAGATCATCTGAGCATCGACTACATGATACTGTGATGGCTTTTCGACCCGTTTGAGTGCGGTAAAAAAGAGTTTCCGCCGATCGGTAATTTTTTTGGCACGCAGCTCTTTCGTATGAGAACTGTCAATCACTGCCTCGATAAATTCATCGGTTGTGCTTTGAACCTCTTTTTCAAAATCATGTTTGGCTTTTCCTATCCCTCGTAGATGAAAGGTTTTAAAAAAATCTCTCCGATCTTTGGGTTCCTCAGTATCACCGTTGCTGTAACCGATCTCTTCGAAAACGATTTCTCCCTCGCACTCAATGGCCTCTAAGAGATAATTCGCACGATCTACCCTCTCACCCATCACTTCCAGTACTTTCTCTCCGATATCACAATTACTGCAATGTCCGCTATCGAGAACCAACCCTTTTTTAAGGGCGCACAATGAGATCAAATGCTCCGAGGAGAGAGCCGCAATACAAGGAATGTTTTTTTGGCAGGAAAGGAGATTCTCTTCATCGGCAGTAAAACTAAAGAACAATTCTGTCGGATTGAAATCATCCAATTTCAATGCTTCACTCGGACATACCGCCACACATCCCGCACAACCGACGCAAAGCGATTGGTTGATAGAGGGGAGCCGTCCTGAGAGGCTAATGGCATTTGTCGGACAAACATCAGAGCAGTGAGAGCAGAGTGAATTGACGCTGAGCGCTCTAACGCATTGTGCAGGAGAAAGCTCTAAAAGACTCACGCGCTTACCAAAGCACTCAATGTTTCGTTATCAGAGAGGATAAATTCTAACGCCATCTCCGCCGTGTCGTAATAAAGCGGAGTACGAGACTCGTATTTCATATTGATCAAATACATCGGTGCCCATTTGAGCAAATGGGAATTTAAAAAGTTGTGTTGAACATTAATCAACGCTTGTACCGCTTCATGATCGCCCTCTTCGAGTGCTTTGAGCTGTGCTTCGCACAAATGATGCATAAATTCCATCTCAATACCGATATGATCGGACGATACGACACGAGCTACTTCATAATCAACGAGAAAGTCGTAAGAACTGTAAATATCGGTCACGGGGTTAGCACCGCCGGTCTCGATCATTTGGTCGCTTCGTGTGTAAAACGTTTCATACGGTACCAAATGGAGCAGTGAAAGATTCGTAAAATCAGGGTTCAAATACTCTTCCAAAAGTTTTTGTCCATCCGTATTCTCCCGATGTTCCCAATCACGCCAATGAGGCATAAATTCTAAAACCGTTTCGTCGCTGCGGAGAATCTCTAAACGTTCAATATCCAACTCTTGGAGTAATATTCGTGACAACAACGCGTATAAATTACTGCGTGCGATAATTTCATCCATTCGTAAAACCTTTAATAAAGTAGCGTGATTGTAGCTTATACGACTGAAAAGTGCATAAGAGATGTAAGTTATAAGAGGGTATCAAGTCTTATGACTTGATACTGAATTCATAGACCGACGGATCGAGTGTAACCCATGGGCGCTTGATATGGAGAGGACGTCGAAGGGTTGAATTTGCATCTAAACCACGAGTTAATGTATCTCTCCATGCTTGATAGACTTTAAGGTTATTGTCGTAATTTACGAAAATATCCCCGATTTTATCTCCTGCTTGCGCCGGTTCGAGAAGAACTTTATGGTGCCAACAGTGCATACCCGAAACCGGATCCGGATGCGGAGCCGCAACGGCATTTTGCCATGAACCGCTCAAACCATCCCACCAAATATTACCGGAGTCACGGTTGTAGTCAGCGAAACGCTCTGTGTGGAAAGGTTTAATCCCCTCGACGTATTTGAGTTTACCCACTTTTCCGTCCATTTGGATCTCAGCAACCGGAACCCCGAAGCTGTTAAGCCCAGTTGTCCCCTCGTAATCGTCGATAATACTTTGTCCACCTGCTTTACCGACATTTGCCGGAGATTCTGCGAGGAACTCTTTATTATTCAAATCACGCGGTGCAACACCCGGAGCTACTTTTCCATCACTGACACCGTTAGGTATCGTAACCGCGTTGGTCAATTTCCAGCGTCCGCCGTGGTGTGAACATGCGAGTGTTCCAGGAAGAACTCCCTCAGTCGGAACCGCCATCGCGACGAAATGTCCGCTCTCTAATCCTGAAACGGTATCCACAATTTTTACACGGATAGGATCACCGCGTTTAAATCCGAGACGTTTAGCATCCCCCGTACTGATCCAAATCGGGTCATGGTTTTGGCTGATCTCCATAAGGTGTTTCGAGTTCGCCGAACGGGTATGAATGTTATACGGCAAACGGAATACCGTATTGAGCGCAAATGAATTCTCTTCGGTCATGTATTTATGATTAACATGAGAAACCAAGTGAACATATTGGTTTTTCTCATCCTCATTACGTGGATAGAACGGCATTGCGTATTCTCTCCACTTCCAATCGGTAGCCCACTGCGTATAGAATTCTAGCTTTTTAGAAAGCGTTGCAAACCCTTCCATTTTTTTACCGTCAATCTCAACACCGATACTTTTTTCTTTACCATGGTGATCAAGAGCTTTGATAATTCCACCTGCGCCGACACTCATAGACCCAGCATCGAATTTATGGCCGTGAGAAATCACTTCGCCCTCTTCAAATTTGAGTTCACGCTCCATTGCGTTGTAAATTTTATCCTCTTCCATCCAGAAACCGTATTCACGAAGATACGAATAAACCGGGAACTCTTCGTTCATAAAGCGCGGATCATTTGTAGCTGTTTCTTTGAGTTTTGGCAAATTATCCCCAAACGCCGCATCATACCATTCAGCAATCGTAACGGTTTTACCCGGATGACGCTTGGATTCCCACATTTTTTTGATTCCGAGAGAACCGTCTGGATCGATGTAATCGGTACACAATTGAAACCAGAACTCATTCTCTTCCCACACTTCACCAAGACCCGCTTTGATGTGTGCTTCGAGGGTTGCACGAGCAGGATTTTTAGCTTTCCATCCCGATTTCTCTAGGGCCACACGCAATACCGGTTGACGGAATGTTGACCAACGTGCCGGGAATGTCGCCTCAGAGTGTTGGTCATGGCGTTCACCCGCAAGACCTACAGGGAGAACATAGTCCATATACCAGTTCGTCTCTGACCAAACCGGAGAGAGGTTCATGGTGAGTTCCATTTTTGACTCATCTTTGAGTACTTCAATCCAACGGAATCCATCTGGGTTGATCCAAACCGGATTGTACATACGAGGAATCCATACAGCGAGTTTACTAGGTACGGTCAATCCGCGATCATTCCATTTTTTCTGCCACGCTGTATCGCTCAAAAGATGTGGTAGAAGATAGGACATCTCATAGGTTGACAACGGCCACTCCGGCGGCCACGTAAGTTCGTTCCACGCTTGAACTTTCGGTACATCAGCACCTGAAATCCCTTGACCTACCGTAGCACTTCCCCCTTTACCCGAAACAGAGATAACATGCCAGTGGTGGAAGAATGTTCCCCCCTCGGTTCCGATCGCTCCGCGAAGACCGATACAGAAATACGCTGCTCGTCCACCCATCCATGCACCACGGTTACCCGCAGCCGCTGCACGCCAGATATAGGTAGAGATCGCATCTCCAGCCCAAATAAACATCTCATAGAGTTTTTCGAGCTTATACGCCGGAACATGGGTCTCTTTCACCGCATAATCCAATGTATAAGGGGCATACATATCTTTTAAAAGTTCAATATAGCTATCAAAACTACGATCTGCTGGAAGTTTGGTGATTTGACCTTTTTCAAGCATAAAGTTAAGATGTTCGGAATCATTCATCAACGTTTCCCAGTTGAACCATTTTTTGACAAACTTTTTGTCGGTCATATTTTCATTCAAAATACGATTAGCGAGATAAAGATAGATCGCCGCTTCTGTCCCCGGCCATGCCGCGATCCAAAGATCGGACATCCCCGCTGAGTTTGACATACGAGGGTCCATTACGACCATCTTCGCACCCTTTTTACGAGCATCCGCGATAAAAGCCGCTGACTGCGCAAAATAGTGACCTGCATCGGCGGCATGAGACGAGTTCAAGAAAATGAGTTTTGCATTTGCCCAGTCGGGACTGGTACGGTCATCATTTGCTGTCCAGATCGTCGGTGTACGACCGTTGGATGAACAGATATTCGTATGCGAGTTGTAGGAATCAAGACCTAACGTTTCCCATACCTGTGGTACGAAACCGTTTTCATTCGGGCGACCGACATGATACATCACCGATTTACGAGAAAGAAGATCCCCTTTACGGATTGTATCGGCCATTTTTTTACCGATGGTAGACATTGCTTCATCCCACGTTGTACGGATCCATTTACCCTCACCGCGTTTTGAACCCGGTGCACGTTTGAGTGGAAACGGGATACGATCCGGATCGTACATTTGCGATTGAACCGCGTACCCTTTCGCACAGTTGCGTCCGCGTGAACCGGTATGGAATGGATTACCCATATATTTTTTAACGGTAAAGGTCTTTTTATCGATCCACGCTGTTAATCCGCATGAGGCTTCACAGTTTGAACACGCCGTCGGAACGATCATAAAATCATTAACGTAGATCCCATCCGGATTGTTTTCACTCTGTACTCCGTGACGATCGATACCGCCACGCTTCCAGTCAACACCGCTCAGCTCTTGGAAATGGTCCCATTGATCCTGCGGAGGATAGTATGCAAGGTTATCCGGTGTGTTGGTAAATTTGCTCTCTTTTACTGACTCAGCGGCAGCATCCGTTGAAAATACTCCCTTAGCGATAGCGGCACCCGCTACAGTGAGCGCGGTCCCTTTTAAAAATGTTCTTCTACTTTCTAAATACATCATAATCTACCTCTTAGCTCATATTTAACAATTGAGGAATAACCAACCACACGTGTTTCGTTACCCACAAACCGACCAGTGCAACCACTGCGGCAATTTTTAACAAATAGTACGATTTGTTTTTCAAGCTTACGAATACCAATGCCATCGGTACCAAGAATGCCATTACTTGTCCGATCCAGAACATTACGGTATATTCGCCGCCTTTAATAAACTCGAGAGTTGCCCCGACTTCTTCCGCTTTCATCGATCCGAAAATAAGTTCAGCCATGTAGAGGATAAATGCTGCTGCTGCCGCAAGTCCCAAAACAACTGCCAAATCTTTTTTAACCGCATCGGAAAATTTATTACCGCCGAGAAGAATCATTGTTGCAGAACCTGCAAGGAGAGCCGCCAAGATCATTTGCGCCGATTCCGTCGGCATTTGCCATAGCTCACGCGCCGTTGACTGCGCCATCAATCCTGCTGTATACAACGTTACAGGAACAGCGAGAAGTACGGTCCATCCGAGGAGTTTATCGTACATCGCTTCATCTTTTTTCATATAGATGAAGTACGCCATAGCAAGGAGTAATCCTACGAAACCTGTTGCCATCCATGCACCGATCGTAATCGCCGATGTCAAATGAGGATAGAAGAAAATATGCCAGAAACGGAACATTTGGTGCAAATCGATGACCGTAAAAAACAAGAAAATATGGATAAATACAATCGAAATCGCAACTACCGGAAAACGGATAAATCCGGTTTGTTCAGGGTGTTTTTTAAGCAAATAAAATCCGAGAAAAATAATCCCGGTCCCGATACTTTTTGCCCACATATTCATCGTGATGATCCAACCCCAAACGATACCCGGAAGAGCCACGTCAAGAGTTACAATCGCATTTGTTGCTGCAATTATTTCGTGTGCCATTAGTGCCCTCCTATAGGGAGATGTTTAAGATTGTTGAATAGGTTATGACCTTCACCACGGAATGATGCTAGAGGATTCAACGTTACATTACCGCCACCGACATAATAATGGTGAGGATCGGTCCCTTTTTCCGGTTTACGTACTTGGACGTTTCCTTGGTGAGATTGGATGTATTTACTGATGTTTGACATCGGATCATCCAAATCACCGAAAATGTTGGCTTCAACCGGACAGGCGACAACGCACGATGGCATCATAGAACTCGCAATACGGTGTGCACAATAGGTACACTTATCAGCCGTTTGAGTTTGAGGATCGATGTAAATCGCACCGTACGGACAGGCCATAACACAGCCCGCACACCCGATACAGCGTTCTTTATCAATATTGACAATACCATTTTCAAGATAGTGCAATGCACTAACCGGACAAATACGTTCACACGGTGCATTGGCACAATGATTACAGCGAAGCGGTGTAAATGTCCGCTTCGTCTCCGGGAATGTTCCTACATCAACATATTTGACACGTAGACGCCATGTACTAAGTGGGACTTCATTCTCCACTTTACATGCGATCTCACAGCCCTTACACCCCATACATAGGCGAAGGTCTACTAAGAAACCTAATTGCATATATTCTCCTTATTCCTGATTCACGTGAATGCCATTCATGTCATAAGCAACATGAATAATCTTTATTTGATGCCGTGATTACAGGCATTTAACGGCATTTCTGCTGGGTTGATAGTAGCCAAAATAGGTTTAACCGAAACTAAAAGGCGACCCGTTTTTGCTATAACTTTTTGATATGTAACCGTTTGGAAATGTTTCCCGCAAAGGGGAAAAGAAGGATAAAAAAGATTTATTTGTCGAGGCGGCAGCGAACCGATGCTTCGTGAGCGCCCAAACCTTCGGTATGGGCGATGAGGGCACACGCCTCACCGATTTCATTGATCGCTTGACGTGAAAATGAGATGATGGAGGATTTTTTCATAAAATTCTCCACCCCAAGCGGTGAGTAGAATTTCGCTGTCCCACCGGTAGGGAGAGTATGATTCGGCCCTGCAACGTAATCTCCGATCGCTTCAGGAGTATAATGGCCTAAAAAGATCGCCCCTGCATGTTTAATGGACGGCAATAAGGCAAAAGGGTTATCGGTTGCCACTTCGAGATGTTCAGGTGCTATCTCGTTCATCAAACGCACCGCTTCTTCCATCGAATCGGTTACAATAATAGCGGCGCGCTCTTCGATCGATTTACGGGCAATCTCTTCACGAGGAAGTTTTTTGAGCCAATTTTCAATCTCGAGGGCACAGGCATCCGCAAATTTTTGTGACGGGGTAATCAAAATTGAGCTCGCCATCTCATCATGCTCTGCCTGAGAAAGCAGATCGATCGCGATGTGCACAGGATTCGCCGAATCATCCGCCAGTACACCGATTTCGCTCGGACCTGCGATCATATCAATGTTTACTTCGCCAAAAACCATTTTTTTTGCCGTTGCAACAAAAATATTACCGGGACCCGTAATCACGTCTACTTTTGGAATCGTTCCCGTACCGTAAGCCATTGCCGCAATCGCACTAGCGCCACCCACTTTGAACACTTCGCTCACACCGCACAGATGGCACGCCGCCAAAAGAAGCTCATTCGGTTCATTATCAGGAGTCGGTGTTGTTACGACGATGTGCTCAACCCCTGCCACCTGAGCAGGAATAACGTTCATCAATAATGAACTCGGATAAGCGGCTTTTCCTCCGGGGATATAAAGCCCCGCACGATCAACCGGAGTTACTTTCTGTCCTAAAATCGTCCCGTTAGCTTCGGTATCGAACCAGCTTTTTGGAAGCTGTTTTTCATGATAAACACGGATACGATCATACGCCAAGTGCAAAGACGCTTTCAGTGCCGGGTCCAGTGCCTCATACGCACGCTTCATATCATTGGTATCGATACGTAACTCTGCACCAGAAGAGGGGCTCCATCGATCGAATTTTGAGATGTGTCGGATCAAGGCATCATCGCCATCGGAACGTATCTCATCGATAAGCCCTTTAACGATTGTAGAGACATGCTCCATATCCATCTTTCCACGCCCTAAAAGTTCGTTAAAGACTGTCTCAAAATTGGATTCATTCGTATGGATTAATGTCATTTAATATCCTTTTTACTTGCTCGCCGCACTTTTTTTGTATTCTTGTTTGACCATATCCAGTGCATTGAGAAACTGCTCACTCTCAACAGCCCCCATCACAGGTTGATACATCGGTTCGCCATCCGATTTCAAAAACCACGTCCCCGGTGTTCCCGGAACATTTAACTGACGTGGAAAAATCGGATTCTCATCTATGTATACGATCGCACTGATAAAATCCGCATTGAGTTTTTGAACTACTTTTGGATTTTTCAACGTTGTAGTTTCAAACTGAACACAAAAACGGCAATGATGATTTGAAACAATAAACATCAACGGCTTTTGGGCCGCTTTTGATTTAGCGATCGCCGCTGAGTACTCTTTTTCCCACTTTATTTCAGCACCGAAGAGAACGGTGGCGCACATCAATAGCATTAAAAATATTTTTTTCATCTCATTTAACCTTTTTAAGAATCTCTTTTGCGATGTCCGGGATATCTTTATTACTCACATCGATCACAATATCGGCTACTTTCTTATAAAGAGCGGAGCGTTCATCATAAAGCTTTACTGCTTTATCGATATCTTGAAATAAAGGGCGCTTGCGCAATTTTTTTTGGGCATCAGGATGTTCGAGAATGCGGTTGTGTATCGTCTCAAACGGTGCGGACAAATAGACGACTGTCCCGATTTTTTTCAAATTCGGTACTTTAAAAAATCCGCCTCCGGTAGAAATCAACGTCCCTTTGACCTCTTTTTGGAGCCACTGAGCCACTTTACGCTCCAATGTACGAAAATATTCTTCACCCTCTTCGGCAAAGATTTTTTTGATACGGCGGTTTTCCATACTTTCGATTATATCATCCGTATCGAGTGCAATCAGATTGGATTGTTTGACAATCTCTCGTGCCACGGAACCTTTACCGACCCCCATAAAACCGATTAAGACAATGTTTTTCATAAATTCTCTGCTGTTGGTTTATAATAGTGACATCATATCACGCGTTAACTTAGGAGATATTCTTGATCATAGTAAATAACCTTTATCACAACGACAAACCCGCTGAAAACAGTGAAATATTTTCAACTCTTTTTCAAAATCATTCGATCAAAATTGAATCAATTCGATCATGGCTTAAAACCCCCGGAGAACTCTATGAGCAAGAACAAGATGAATGGGTATTGCTTTTAACCGGGAGGGCTTGCCTCCAAGTCAATGATCAGGCACTAAACCTGGTAGCAGGAGATTATTGTTTTATTCCTCATCACACCAAGCATCAGGTTTTATCAACCTCTAACGATGCTCTTTGGCTTGGAATTTTTAGCTCTTAAACTCATTAATACGAGCAGAGAGAGAATTGGCGACTTCAAGTAACTGTTTCGAATCATTTTCAATCTGCTCAACACTGTGGCGATTCGATTCCGAAACATCATTAATCTGTGAAATTTTATCAATGATCCATTCGATATGACCGACAACCTCGACTGAATCATTATAAGAACGTTCCGCTACTGAGACAGAGCGTTCCATCTCTGAAGAGGTAGCCGAAATTTTTTCTTCTACTTCATTCGATATGACCGTTAAATCGTTCATATTTCGGGCATTTTCACCCATTTTATCGCTGACATCATTAATCGCTTGGACAATCGTTCCTACACTGATTTCGATTTCGGTCAAGCTTTTTTGGGTACGTTCCGCAAGTTTTCGTAC
>Ga0074197_1000545_pt1 | contig 44267 bp, 32 predicted proteins | sample EPASupsiteSAE305_FD_64526 | JGI IMG/M metagenome (GOLD analysis project Ga0074197, IMG submission 64526) | Bioremediated contaminated groundwater microbial communities from EPA Superfund site, New Mexico - SAE3-05 reassembly with SPADES | ecosystem: Environmental > Aquatic > Deep subsurface >...
GCCGCTGCGGGCTGTCGGTAAAGCTGGCTTTGAGCCGGATCACACCGGTGGCCGGGTCCACGGTGTTGTCAATGAAGGCGAGCGTGCCGGTCAGAGGCTCCTTGCTGGCAATGGCTTCAGTCGCCATCACGGTAAGGGTTCCGGCCGCACGATAGCGTGCAATATCCTGGAGATGGTGACCGGGGACGGTGAAGGCGGCCAGAATCGGGCGGGTCTGGTTGATGCTGAGCATGGGGGTGTCGGCATTGGCCTTGATCAGGTTGCCCTGGTCACTCTGGATTTCTCCGGTGCGTCCGGTGAACGGTGCCCGGATGGAGCAGTATTCCAGTTCAAGCCGGGCGGCGTCGACAGCCGCCTGATCCGCTTTTACCGTGGCCGATAGGGTGGTCACCCTGGTGGCCGCTTGATCGGACTGCTCCAGGGAAACATACCCTTTTTGAGCAGCCAGGGCATAGCGGTCGGCCTCGCGGCGAGCATTTTCCAGCTCGGCCTTGTTCTTGGCGAGTCCGGCCTCGGCTTTGGCCAGGTTGGCGGCAAAGGGGCGGGGATCGATGGTGAACAGCAGCTCGCCCGCCTTGACTTCGTTGCCTTCCTTGAAATGCACGGATTTGAGTGTCCCCGTCACCTGCGAGCGGATCTCCACCGTAGCTGAAGCCTCGACATGGCCAATGGCATCGATGACAACCGGTAATGTTTTTTTAGTGCTGGTTGCCACAGTTACCGCAACGGCGGCTCTTTTTTTCTGGCCGCTTTTGCCTTCTCCCTCCTTGCCGGTCGAACAGCCCGCCCCGGTCAGCAGCAGAAGCAGGCAAATCAGCGACAGCAGAGCCAGATGGGGGAGGAGAACAAAAAAAGGTCGCAGACGGGACAGCGGAAGCGCGTTAACCGAGAACATTAGAGGGTGTTCCTTGCTTGAGGGGTAGGCAGTAAACCGATGCTGGAAACAGCGGCGGGCGTTGGGGAAGCATCCTGCCAGCCCCCACCCAGGGCTTTGTAGAGGGCGATCATGGCAAGGGCCAGGCGCTGATCGCTTTGGGCGAGTTTGTCCTGGGTTTGATAGAGAGCGTTTTCGCTTTGCAGGACATTGAGAAAGGTGGTTATTCCGGCCTTGTACTGGCCTTGGGCAATGAACACCGCCCGCTGGCTGGCATCCACCGCTTCTTTGAATGATTGCTGCGTTGCCCGTTCCCGATCAAGGGTAATCAGGGCGTTCTCCACCTCAGCCAGCGCCATGAGCACCGATTTTTCGTACAAGAGCATGGCGCGCTCGCGCCGGGCCTCGCTGATTTCAATGGCGGCTCTTGCGCTGCCGCCATCGAACAATGGCCATTGCACCGCCGGACCAGCTGTCCAGAAGCGGCTCCCTGTCGTGATGAGATCATCGAGGGAAAGACTTTGCATGCCGATCAGGGCGGTCAGGGAAAAGCGGGGAAACAGTTCAGCGGTGGCCACGCCTACGAAGGCGGTGGCCGCGGCCAACTGGCGTTCGGCACTGCGAATATCGGGCCGTTGCCGAAGAAGTTCCGAGGGCAGAATGGCGGGCAGCTGCGGTGGTACCAGCGGGGTCGGTCCAGGATCGGCCAGTTCCGTTTTTAAAGTGTGCGGCTGCTGGCCGAGAAGGACGGCCAACTGGTGCATCGCCTGGGCAGCGCTGCTCTCCAACCCCGGAATTTGGGCATTGGTCTGGGCCAACAGGGTTTCGGCCTGGGCAACCTCCAATTCACTGCCCAGTCCTATCTCGAGTTTGTTGCGGACCAATGCCACTGTTTGCTCTTGGCTACGGCTGTTTTCCCTGGCAATGGCCAGACGCTGCTGGCTGGCGCGCAGCTCAAGATAGCTCCGTGCCACTTCGGCGGTGAGGGTGACGTATGCATCCCGCTGGTCTGCCACTGTGGCCTCCAGGTTGGCCTCGGCCACTTCTACCTGCCGCCGGATGCCGCCGAAGACATCAACTTCCCAGCCTGCGTCGAAGTGAGCCTGGAACAGATCCTGGGTTTGGCCACCGGAGGAAACATGGTCGCTGCGGCGGCTGTTGGTGAAGCTGCCGGCGACATCAAGGGAAGGGAGTCCGCCCGCGACGGCCAGTTGACGCTGTGCCCTGGCTTCGCGAATACGTGTTGCGGCAATTTTGAGATCGGGGCTGGCGGCAATGGCTCTGCTGATGAGTGCGTTCAGTGAAGGATCTTTAAAGAGAGTCCACCACTGATGGAGAGTCGTTGCAGGGCCTCTGGTGGTTGCTGCCGAGACTTCACTCCATTGGGCGGGCATGACAGGCTTGGGTTCGCGGTAATCAGGACCGACCGGAGAGCAGGCGGCAATCAACGTCAATCCCCAGGTCGACAAAAGGAGCATCGAACCGGTTCTGTGGTTCTTCATGAAGTGCATCGGCGCATTTTCGCTTACCTGAACGATCCAGTGGTGAAGGGCGGGTGTGCTTTGTTGTCGTGAGCGCAGGCTTTTTTGGTTGGAGGCACCTTTTTCACACGCAAGCATGAACCATATAAAAAAGACGATGGTTGCACAATAGATTCCTGACCGGTCCATTCCCAGTAAAAATGGCGGTTTTCTGTCGGCCGGTGATGTGGCATGCAAGAAAAGCCCTCTCCCTGTTCCCGGTGGCAGGAACAGGGGGGTGTTGTTCCTTTGCATTTTGAGTCATTGGAAAATGAAAAAAGGACCCCTGGAGGGACTGAAAGTTTTGTTGCAAAACGGTTAAGGGACCGTTTTTTTAATGTCATAATCGCGTTAGGAAGGTAAAGTCGGGACGGCTTCAGGCGGCCATTAAACCATTTGTGTCTGCCGGCGTGGTCGATTGCCGATATAGGCGTGGTGACGGTGTATTTGGGAAACAATCCGGACCGCTGCTGTACAGGCCGAGCCGTCTTCATTGCATTGAATCATGAGAGGAAAAAGAACGATTATGAGCCTTGGTTTTCTCGCTAAATTACTGCCACCGCCGGAGAACAAATTTTATCAACATTTTGAGAACGGAGCAGAGGTCTGCGAACTGTCTTCCCAACTCTTTTACCAGATTGTCCATTCCGATTTGAAAGAGCGGGAAGAATATCTTGTCCATGCCAAAACCTATAAGCGTAGGGCGGTGGAGGCCTTGGAAGGTAGTCTCGCCCTGCTCAACGCCTCCTTTATCACCCCGATTGACCGTGAAGATATTCAGTTGATCTCAACCTATCTCTACAAGAGCACCAAGGTCATTCTCAAGGCCTGCGTCAATCTGCGCATTTACAAAATCGACTCCTACAACGATATCGTCAAGAAACAGGCGGAGATTCTGATCAAATCGGCGGAGGAGCAACGAATCATCATCTCCATGCTGAAAAACAGCGCGCCGCTGAAAGACATCACCGCTTGCAACTACCGGATCAAGGACATTGAAAATCGCGGTGACGAGATTCTGTTCACGGCCACCGAAGAGATTTTTTCCGGTAAGTACGATGCCCTTTATGTGCTTAAATTACGAGACATTTACAAGGGGATTGAGAATGCGTTGGATATGTGTTCGGTGATCTCCGATCTGATTGTCAATGTCGCCCTCAAGCACAGCTGAGAAACCCCTATTTTTATATCGCGAGCGGGAATTTGTGTTGCCGTTCATGAGTGCGTCACGGAAAAAAAGGAAGAGACTAGATGGATCTGACCCTGCTTATTTTTGTTGTCATCACCGCTCTGATTTTTGAATACATTAATGGGTTTCACGATTCCGCCAACGCCATCGCCACGGTGGTTTCGACCAAAGTTCTGTCCGCCCGCGCTGCCATCCTCTACGCCGGAGTGCTTAATATATTTGGAGCTTTCATGGGCACGCATGTGGCCAGCACCATCGGCAAGGGCATTGTCGCCACCGACAGCGTCACCCAGGGGGTTATTCTCTGCGCGCTGTTGTCGGCCATTATTTGGAACCTGATCACCTGGTACTATGGCATCCCTTCCAGTTCTTCCCACGCTCTGATCGGTGGCCTGCTCGGGGCGGCAATCTCCAAGGCCGGGTATCATGTCGTTTTATTCGATGGCGTCACCAAAAAGGTGCTGATTCCCATGGTTACCTCGCCGCTTCTCGGATTTGCCATCGGGTTTCTCTGCATGGTGACGATCTTGTGGGTATGCTCCAAGGCAAAACCGAACACCGTCAATAAATATTTCAAGAAACTGCAGCTGGTTTCCGCCGGGATCATGGCGTTGAGCCACGGCAGCAACGACGCCCAGAAGACCATGGGCATCATCACCCTGGCCCTGGTTAGCTACCACACGCTGCCGACCTTCGAGGTGCCCTACTGGGTCATTCTTGGTTGTGCGGTGACCATGGGCATGGGGACCATGGCCGGCGGCTGGCGGATTATCCGCACCATGGGCAGCAAGATGATCAAGCTCAAACCGGTACACGGCTTTGCCGCTGAAACCTCGGCTGCCGCTGTTATCCTCACCGCCTCTCATTTCGGTATCCCGGTCAGCACCACCCACATCATCTCCACCTCGATCATGGGCGTGGGCAGCACCAGAGGGATTCATGCCCTCAAGTGGGGGATCGTCGGCAATATCGTCATGGCCTGGGTGCTCACCATCCCGGTCTGCATGGTGATTGCCGCCATTTTATACCGCATTCTGCCGGTCTGATTGACCGCTGCGCAAATGATGAAAGCCGGGTCACAATTGACCCGGCTTTTTTTGTTGACCCTCGCGCTTTTCCTTTATCCCGTTTTCAGCCAAACAAGAGCGGCGGCATGATCCGCTTGATCGAGGCGGAAGAAGAAGGGGAATGGTCAGCCGACACCGGTCTCTCGCCGTACCCGGTCGAGCACATCGCGCACCTTGCTCGCCAGGACCTGCGGCGTGATCGGCTTGAGGAGTACCTCACGGATGCCCAGCAGATCGAGGCTCTCCCCGGCAAGCTCATCCTGATATCCCGTGTAGATGATCATCGGCGTCGCGATACCTGCTTCGCGGAGGCCGCGGGCCAGGGCGATCCCGGTCAACCCGGGCATGGTCAGGTCGCTGACCACCAGGTCGACTTCTCCGCGCTGCTCATTGAGGAAAGCCAGGGCTAGCGCGCTGTCGGTGAATTCTGTTACTCGATATCCCAGATCCAGGAGGATTTCTCTCCCGATTTCAACCAGGAAGGGATCGTCATCCACATACACAATGTGTTCGTTGCCCGGAACCAGGTTTTCTTCGCAGGGTGGAGCGATATTCGCGGCCTCTTCGGTCAAGGGCAGCCAAACGTCAAAAATTGTCCCCTGTCCAGGGGTGGACTCAACGGTAATCAGCCCCTTGAGACTTTGCACGATGCCGTGCACCACGGAAAGGCCAAGGCCAGTGCCTTCATCTTTGTTCTTGGTGGTAAAGAAGGGGTCAAAAATACGGCCGCTGATCGATTCGGGGATGCCATGACCGGTATCGCTGATCCGGATTCGGACATACTTGCCTGGTCCAAGTTTGGTGTTCAGGTTGACCAAATCCTGGTCTGAACCGACTTCGTCCACAGCTACCGATAGCGTACCGCCCTGTTCCCGCATGGCATGGCCGGCATTGGTGCAGAGATTGAGCACAATCTGGTGGATTTGCACCGGATCGGCCAAGACCGTTGCTTCTGTATGGAGACCGTCCTCAATGACGATGGTGGAAGGCAGGGTCGCCCGCAGCAGATGCATCACCTCCTGGATCACCGGCCGCAGTTGCACCGGCTGCAATGAGGTCTCCGTTTTGCGGCTGAAGGCGAGAATCTGATAAATCAGTTCCCGCGCTTTTTCGCCGGCGGCAAGAATCTTTCGCAGGTATTCCCGCATCCGGCTGTCGGCGCTTTCCTTCATCAGAAGGATTTCCGCATACCCGATGATCCCCGCAAGAATATTGTTGAAATCATGGGCAATGCCGCCCGCCAGAGTGCCGATGGCCTCCATTTTTTGATTTTGGCGGATTTCCCGCTCCAAAAGAATCCGTTTGGTGTCGTCGAAGAGATAGCCTCGAGTGCGGACCAGCGTGCCATTGCTGTCGAATTCCCCGATGATATTGCCAATACAGTAGAGCGGGCTGCCGTCCCGCCGCCGAAACTTGGACTCATACCCCTCCAGTCTGCCTTTCCGGCGAATCTTCTCGAGAAAAACGGCCCGATCTTCAATGGCCGCATATTGATCGACCACATTGGTCCGTTTGATGTCGTCAATGGTTTCGTAGCCAAACATGCGGGCATAGGCCAGGTTGCAGTCAATAATATCCCCCTCCGTCGAGACGATGAAGTCACCGGTGAGGTCATCGTTGAAAAACTGGCGGTACCGCGCTTCGCTGGCCCGCAGTTCAGCCTCCGCCTTTTTCAGGGGACTGATATCGACAAAGCTTTCGATCAGGTAGCGGGCTCCTCCGCTTTCAAGGCCGGCAACACTTTTCAGCACCGCCAATTCGCTTTGGTCTGCCCGCAGTATCGTTCGCTCGCTCAGGTTAACCTGTTCGTTGCGGTCAAGGACGGGGCAATCGTTCTGTTCCTTGGGGCAGACAAAAGCATGACAGGTCCGGCCGATCATATCTTCCGGAGAATGCCCGAGCATGGTCGCTCCAGCCTTGTTGATGGCAACGATATGGCGGTTATCGGTGGCTACAACCATGACGCCGCAGTTGATGGTGTCAAGCACCCGCTGGAGATAGCGTTCTTTTTCTTCCTGGCTTTCATGAAGTTTTTGCAGGGTTCCGAGCATGGAGTTGATTGTTTTGGCCAGAGAGCCGATTTCATCCTCTCCCTGCACCGTGACGCGCTGTTCCGGCACACCTTTTTCCCTGATCAGGTCGATCTCATGGGCCATGCGCACCAATTTTCGCAGCACAATCCGATTCAATAGAAGGACGAGCACAACCACAAAAACAAATCCGAGAAGTGCCGCGGAAACAACATGCTGTTTCCATATTGCATAGCCTTGCCGGAATATGGTGCGCGGCAGCGTGATTGTCGCCGCCAGCTTGGGTTGTCCGGAAATGTCAGCAAGTATGGTCGAGGCAAGCAGGGTGTTGTCATCGACCCGTTCACACCGAAAGTGTCCGGCGTCTTGGGCTATCATCGTCGAGGCAGAGGATTGTAAGGGATGAAAGGCCAGCTGCAACTGCGTCAGGGTGCTGATCCGTTCGATTTCGGCTTTGTCAAGATACCGGCCGATGAGCAACCTTCCGCGGCTCGGCTCATTCCTCAAGCTCGGAACAATAGGGGCGGAGATGATCAGCAACGGCGCCACGGGCGTGATGATGACGCCTCTTTCAATTTCCGGGGTGCCAGGAGAGTTTTGCACAAGCCGTGGAAGGGTTTGGATCGCCTTAACCGTCGAGAGGTCTGGCTCAACCGCTTGGGCATTGACAAGATTAAAGAATTGCTGATGCACCAATTCGCCCTGGGCATTGAAATACATCATGAAATTAAGACGCTGGTCGACAAAGGTCGCATCCATGAGATTATTCTCAATGTATTCGGCGTTACGGTCGGTCACGAATAGGAAGGTGTCGTCCCAGAACGCCCAATCCGAGCAAAAGGCTTGCAGCTTATCCAGGGTTGACTCGATTTCATTGACCACCCGATGGACCTGGACCTTGGCGTCATCCTGTTCAAGGGATGCAAACCGGCTCAGCACCAGGTTTCGTGAGGTCAAGACCAGGGCGATAACCAGCATGATGACGACCACCAAAACAGAAGTGGCCGTTTTGGTGACAATGCTGCTCTTAAAGGTGCGAAAAAGGTCCATGGCGCGCGGTCCTTGATGGCGATCGAATGGAGAAGGAAGACGAGGCGCCACTGTTGTCGAGGGATTGAAGGCGTATAAGTTAAGTATATACTAGCCCTGAAGAGTAGATAAAGAATTATTTCCATTAGCTTGGCGGGGATGCCCGCTGCGATGCGGCCCAGTCCTTCCGATAGGGCAACAAGAGTTGCTTTCTGGATTGTTGAGACCCATTATTGCCCAATGACATCGATCAGGGTAGAGTTAAAAACAGTCCATTTGTCCACTCAATGCCCTGGCATGCATGACAAAAACGCTTGGAGTCATTAATGGGAAAACCCCGAGCCCGTTCCCTGCAAACCTTTGTTTACCGCACCCTGACCATCCGTCTTACCCTTATGGCTCTGGCCATTGGCCTGCTGACCGCCGGAGTGGCGTATATGATGGCGCGGCAGAACCTCAGCGTTTTGGTTGCCGAGGAAACCCGTATTGAAATCCAGTGGCTGATCTTGAGAGCTGGTAGCATCATCAAGCAATCGGGGGAAGACAAGCGGGCAGCATTCCGCCAGGCCCTGGATGAACGAATCGCGGCCCGGCTGGGGCGAGAAAGCGGCTCCTTTGTCTATGTTTGCTTTTATGATCAGAAAAGTACGGACACTGAGGAGCGCCGGGACTCCGGATACGAATTGATTGACGCGGTGGTGCGTTTCGTCAACTCAACCCCTCGCCCCGTTCCCGAGAACGGCGGGTGGACCGAGATCGTCATGCTTGCCAACAGGATGCATGTGCATGTGGTCATGCCGATGTTGGACCCGTTGCATCATGAAGTCGGGTACGCGCAGGCGATCTTTGCCCCCTCCGATGCCGCCAGAATCAACATGCAGCACAAACTGCGGCGCACGGTTTTTCTTACGCTGCTGATTGTGCTCGCCACCAGCGCCTTACTCTATCCGGTCATCCTCTATCTGGTCGGCAAGCTCACGCTTTTTTCCCGCAACTTGCTCGATGCCAACCTTGAAACCCTTACCCTATTGGCCAGTGCCATTGCCAAACGCGACAGCGACACCGATATCCACAACTTCCGAGTCACCCTGTATGCCGTGCGTCTGGCCGAGGCGCTGCGTTTGCCAGACGACGAAATCCAATCCCTGATTAAGGGCGCCTTTCTGCACGATGTCGGCAAGATCGGCATTCGCGACAATATTCTCCTCAAGGCCGGAGGCCTGGACGAGGAAGAATTCAGCCTGATGAAGGACCATGTTCGACACGGCATGGATATCATAGGGGACTCAGGTTGGCTCCGCGACGGGGGTCCAGTGGTTGCAGGGCATCACGAAAAGTTCGACGGCAGCGGGTATCCCCAAGGCAAAGCAGGCGCGGCCATACCCCTGCTTGCCCGGATCTTTGCCGTGGGTGATGTCTTCGATGCCTTAACCTCGCGAAGGCCCTACAAAGAACCGCTGTCCTATGAGGCGGCGATGTCGATTCTGCGCCAAGGGCGCGGTTCTCATTTTGATCCCGGAATCGTTGATGCCTTTGCGGGCATCGCACCTGAATTGTATCGTTCCTACTCCGGGGGTGACGAACAGGAGGTGCGTGACGAACTTAAGGTGGTCATCGCCCGGTATTTCAGCAACGGCGAGATGTTGCTGTAAGGGGCGGCTGATATGGGGAAGGTCTTCTGCTTACTTGCAGGCGTCGATTTTCGGGGTGTGATTGAACAGGTTCGCCAGTCGTTGGAAAAGGTAGATGATTCCCCGCCAGAGACGGGGAATCATCCAGATGGACACGAGAAGGAAGAGGCCGAGGAAAGCGAGAAAAAACCAAGGGTGCTTGGCAGCGGCCCAAATCCCGCCGATCACCGCCACATCCTCGCTGATCGAAAGGGCCCAATTGGTGAAGGGTTCGGGCGAGGTGTTGACCAAAACCCTGGTTCCCGCCTTGACTGCATGGGCGCCCGCGGAAATGGTTCCACCCACTATGCCGGCTGCCACCATCATGGCCGGATCCACCTGCCCCACCGCTCCGGCGGCCAGGATCGCGCCAGCCGGTATGCGAATGAAGGAATGCAAGGTGTCCCAGGCCGTATCGACGCCCGGAACTTTATCCGCAAAAAACTCGATCGCATACATCAGGCCCGCCGCGCCAATCACCCAAGGATGGGCCAGCACCTGTAGATCCGGGGGCAAATGAATCGCCCCATTGAGGGCCATCAGGCCCAGCATCAGCATGGCGGCATACAGATTGATGCCGCTGGCCCAGGCTACGCCCATGGTTAGGGCTATAATGCTGGCGATCTGACTGGAGCCGTCCATCCTTGAGCGGGTGTTCTGCTTAGTTCTGGCGGATCGGGTTGATGACAATATTGACGCGTCGGTTCATTGCATCGCTGGAGGAGATCGGTTGGGACTCGCCGTAACCGATAGCCTCGATGCGTCGGGTGTCAACACCGCGTTGTCCCAGGGCGTTTTTAACCGAAATGGCCCGCTGTTCGGACAGTTGCTGGTTGTATTGTTCACTGCCGCGCGAGTCGGTGTGGCCTTCGACCCGGATTGTGGTCTGCGGATATTTGTTGAGCACGTTCGAGATGCGATCCAGTTCGCTGTACGCGCCGGGTTTGAGTTGGGCAGAGTTGTAGTCAAAGAACATGTCGCTCTTGAAGGTGGCGGTCAGTACATCCTGGTCGCGCTGAATGCTGGCGGATTCGACTTGCCGCAGGTCTTGTTCCTGGCTGTCCATGTACGCCCCGATCTGGTTGCCGGCAATGCCGCCCAAAGCCGCACCGATACCCGCGCCAATCAGGGTGCTGGTGGTGTTGTGGCCGATCGCCTGCCCGAGAATCGCGCCAATGCCGGCTCCGGCAGCGGCCCCGACACCGGTTCCAGTTTGTTGTTTGGTTGCGCCTGCGCAGCCGGTCAGCATGGCCGCAAGCGCGATAATGGTGGTCATTCGCATCATTTGATTCATAAAAGCTCCTTACATTGGTTTGGTGTTAATGTGGACCTGGACAGGTAACCATCAGTTGAGGCCTCAGCACTGCAAGTGTACCCCTGCAGTTTAAAACAATTAAAATTATAATGCACTTTCGGGCAAAATGGGAAATGAAATCAAACTATGGTACATAGGGACAGCGGTAGTGTGCGTTTTTTATCGGATAGTAGTGGTTGAATGTACCTATCGATAAATAAGTGCGCTCAACAATTGGCAGTATGCAGCAAATGTGCTAGGAGTTCTGACTTGAAAAATAGTCGTCGTTTCCCCTGAAAAATTTTTCGAAAAGTTGGGTTGCAATGGAACCGCCAGGGATAAAAATTGCAGACATCCTCAAAATAGAGAATTCGTTCATCACCCTGTTGGCAAGGTTTAAAAGTGATTTGAACAAGTTGGGCATTGTCTACCTGCACCCCGGCGACAAAACGCCAATACAGTTGTTCTCGCCAGAATTTGCCTCTCTGTATGCATCACTGGTTTCGGATTTTCATGTGGGGTTCACAACGGGGGCCATTGTCGGCCTGGCCAGGGAAAGCACCCCAGCCGACACCTGGAAAAGCGACACCATTGAAAGGAACTTCCAGGACAAAAATAGCCTCCATCAGGGGATCTTGAGAATCATCAATGAAGAAGACGGCATACCGGTTTTCATGCACAGAACTCATGCCATTGGCAATATAGCGCCAGCGTTGGGATATCTTTTCAGGGGAAACCACCAGGAAGTGCAAAAAGCTCTGGACCGGTATAACTGCATCCAGAAAAGCATTGTCGCCAAGATACTGGAGGGTAAACCCCGTCAACCCAGCGACATCTTGATCAATGCCAGCATGGTTGGCGATGGCCTCAAATCAGATCGCCGTGCCAGTGCAATCAGCAAGGCACTCGACTCGTTAACCCTTTCTTCAGGCTATTAGCCTATTATCAGAACAGGATGCACTCCATTTCGGCCAACCGCAGCCGACCGGAAGCAAGGCGTTTGTTGGTAAACCTTGTCCTTGCAAGGTGATTGCCGTCGCTTCTTTTTCTTGACCTGCACTGGAATATCGGAGAAAAGAAAAGTTCTTTCTCACCACAGGGGGATGCGATGCTCGTCAGAATGCTTGCAGGTGATTCCTTTGCCGCCAACTGCTACATCGTCGCCTCGGAAGCGACCCGTCGAGGCCTCATCATCGATCCGGGGGTGCAGGCGGAACGCATCATGGAGACAGTGGCGGAGTTAAATCTGTCGATCTCCTGCATAGCGCTGACCCATGCGCATATCGACCATTTCAGCGCGCTCGATATCATCCGGAAGACCTACAACGCGCCCTTTGCTGCCTGCGGCGGCGATGCCCCCCAGACCTCTCCTCAACCCCGCCTAATCATCCCCGGATTGACCTTTACACCCTACCAGCTTCCTTTTCCTCCCGACAGAGTGCTCAAGGACGGTGATGTCCTGACCATTGACGATATTCAGCTTACCATTCTGCACACCCCGGGGCACAGTAGCGACAGTCTGTGTTTTTGGGGACATGGCGTGGTGTTCAGCGGCGATACCCTGTTGCGGCGCACAATCGGCGCGGCCCTTCCCGGACTGTTCTCCGGTCATGATCACCGGCAATTACGGGATAGTATCCAGCACAAACTGTTGTCCCTTCCCGACGACACCATTGTCTACCCAGGACACGGCGCTGCCACCACCATTGGCGAGGAGCGGAGGCTGAACCCGATGCTGCACTCTTGAGTCACGATCCGCTATTGCCTGCGCGGGTATTTTTTTACAATTGAAGGCGGAGGCGGGACCCATCCGGCCTGCCAGTTCATCTCCGCCAGATTGATTTAGATGTGGCGGCAGTACTCTTCGATGATTACAATGGGTTGCGCTGTTATCTATGGGCACAATGTGGCAGCTGTTGCTGCGTCGTGCAACACCCAGTGATCCCCCCTTTCCAAGGTGACGATGCCTGATTTTACCAACAAAACCATCGTGGTGACCGGAGGGGCGCAAGGAATTGGCCGGGCTGTCGTGGAATACCTTGTGCGCCGGAATGCCTCCGTGGTGATTGCTGATTGTGATGTGGAAGCGGGAGAAGAGCTGGCGGCATATCTCGACGTACCGGAACGGCTCTCTTTCATCCCCACCGATATCGGGTCGGAGACGGCGGTCCGGGCCTGCATCGAACACACCCTCTCCCGTTTCGGCTGGCTGGACGGATTGGTCAACAATGCCGGCATTGCTAACCCCGGGCGGATTCCGGTCACCGATGTGCGGCTTGAAGATTGGGAACGGATGATCCGAATCAATTTGACCGGGACCTTTCTCATGGTGAAACACGCCGCTCCCTACCTGAAACGGCGCAGGGGCGCGATCGTCAACATTGCCTCCACCCGGGCCCTGCAGTCGGAACCGCACACCGAGGCCTATACCGCTTCCAAGGGCGGCCTGGTATCCCTGACGCACGCGCTGGCAATCAGCTTTTCCCATCGCATCCGGGTCAATGCCGTGCTGCCCGGCTGGATTGACGTCAGCGGCCTGCGCAAAAAGAGCCAGCAATTCGATCCGCACTTGACGGAAGAGGATCACCGCCAGCACCCTGCGGGCCGCGTGGGTGTACCCGACGACGTGGCCGCCCTGGTGGCTTTTCTGCTTGCGGAGGAAGCCGGGTTCATCACCGGTCAGTCGTTTGTCGTGGACGGCGGCATGACCAAGAAAATGATCTATGCAGCCTAAGGGGATACCGACGTGAAGCCTACCCGGTTTGTGCCAGTGATCCTGGTGTTGCTCCTCCTGATCGCCGAAGGCGCCACCTTGCGGGCCGAGGATAAACAGAGTCGCAGGCACGATACGCTCGAAGCCCTGGTGGCTCAGGCGGTGACTGAAAATCCCGAGGTCAAGGCCTCGGAGGAACGGTGGCGGATGAGCGTGGAGCGGGCCCGGCAGGCTGGAGCGCTCGAAGATCCGATGATGATGCTGCGGGTGCAGAATGCCCTGATTCGCGACCCCCTTGATTTCAAACGCGATGAAATGACCGCCAAGGTGATCGGCATTAGCCAGAAACTGCCCTTTTTCGGCAAGCGCGATCTGATGCGGGAGGAGGCTGGATTCGAGGCTGAAGCCGAACGCTGGGTGGTCGAAGAACGGCGGCTGGAATTGCGGCGGATGATCAAGGAAACCTGGTATCAGATCTATCTGGTTGACCGTTCGCTGGAAACAGTTGTCTCCACGATCAAACTCCTGGATGATCTCGTCCGCCAGGCCGAATCCATGTACAGTGTTGGCAAAGCAGGTCAGCAGGAGGTTTTCCAGGCGCAGCTGGAGCGTTCGAAGATGGAGGAGATGCGCATCGGTCTGGAGCAAAAACGTACATCCCTGGCCGCCACCCTCAACACCCTGGCCTACCGTCCTCCGGAAACGGCCATTCCATTGATTCCCAAGATGACCCTGCCGTCCTTGTCCCTTTCAGCCGCCGAACTGGAGCGTCTGGCCTATGCCCACCGGCCGGCGCTGAGGTCCTTGCAGGCCAAGATCGATAAAAGCGAGGCTGGCGCCAAACTGGCGGAGAAAGAGTTCTATCCCGATTTCACCGTTTCCCTGGAATACATGCAACGGGATGAGGTGATGGATATGGGGGGCGATGATATGTACGCGGCGCAATTGTCCTTTAATCTGCCGGTTCAGATCGATTGGCGTCAGGCCAAGGTTGCCGAAATGCAGGCGTCGCGACGGATGGCGGTCCACGAATTGGCGGCCCTGCGGAATCAGATCCGTTTGGCCGTCAGTGATGGCCTGGCCCAGATGGAACGCAGCCGCAAGCTCACCCGGCTTTACGATCAGGGGATGCTAGCCCAAGCCGGCGGCGTGGTGCAGTCGGCCATGGCCGGCTACCGGACCGATACCGTGAAATTTTCCGAGGTGCTTGGTAGCCGCATGGCCCTGTTCAATTTCGAACGTGAATATCATGGCGCCATGGCCGAGCACCAGATGCAGCTGGCGGTGCTCGAAAACGTGGTTGGCATGCCTTTGCCGCCAGCCCCGTGAACCGCTCCGGAGCCAGAATGGATGATGATTTCGCGGATTGTTGAGGAGCATTGATGAGAGTGACAACAGCGGTAAAAGCACTGGCGGTGCTCATCGGCCTGACCCTGGCCCTCGGTGGCGGCTATTTTCTCGGCCTCAGCCGGCATGAGCACGGGCCAGCGGATTCGGAGACTGGACAGAAGGCGGCCAAGGTGCAGTACACCTGCTCCATGCACCCGTTCATCATCCGTGACGCTCCCGGCGCCTGCCCAATCTGCGGCATGGCCCTGACCCCGGTCAAGGCGGCAGGCAGTGACGGCATGAGCGGGGCCGGGCAAGAGGCAGGGGGGGCTGCGGAGGGCATCCGGATCGACCCGGTTACCCTGCAGAATATGGGCGTGCGGACCGAGAAAGTCGCCAAACGCTCCCTGCGGCGGACCATCCGCACCGTTGGTCTGGTAACGGTTGCCGATGACCGTCAGTTCTCGGTCAACACCAAGGTTGAGGGGTGGGTGGAACGGCTCCATGTCAACCAGCAGGGGCAGCCGGTGAAAAAAGGGCAGCCGCTCTTGGAGATCTACAGCCCCGAACTGGTGGCCGCCCAGCAGGAATACCTGCTCGCCGTGGAAAACAGACGGCGATTGAGTGGCAGCCCTTATCCCGAGATCGCCACCGGCGCCGACCGGTTGCTGGAGGCGGCTCGCACCCGGCTGCGCTATTGGGATATCGGCCCTGACCAGCTCCGCAACCTGGAACGGACCGGCCAGGTGCGCAAAACCCTGACCCTGACCAGCGAGCACGGCGGGATCGTCACCAGCAAAAAGGTGTTGGCCGGGGCGCGGGTCATGGCCGGCGAGGAACTTCTCCAGATCGCCGATCTCTCCACGGTCTGGATCATCGCCGACATCTATGAATACGATCTCCCCTGGGTCAAGACCGGGCAGACTGCGCAGGTGGCGCTGCCCTCCGCGAGCGGCAAGGTGATCGACGGCACCATCGCCTATATCTATCCCACCATGGAGAATGAAACCCGGACGGTTAAGGCGCGTATCGAGGTGGCCAATCCCGGTTTCGAGTTGAAACCGGCCATGTACGCCAATGTCGCCATCGCCGCCGAGGTGACGGCTGATACCCTGGCCATTCCCATCACCGCCTTGCTCAATTCCGGCAAGGGGCAGACGGTCTTTGTCGCCCTGGGTGAAGGCCGATTCGAACCGAAAAGCGTGCAGACGGGGGTGCGCGGCGATGACGGCTTTGTCCAGATCGTCTCCGGGCTCAGCGAGCATGATACGGTGGTGGTGTCCGCCCAGTTCATGCTTGATTCGGAAAGCAGGCTGCGCGAGGCCCTGGACAAGATGCTGGCCCCGAAGCCGGAGGAAGCCGCTTCCCATGCCGAGCCCAGTCCCGCGGTCAAACCGGACCAGCCGGGCAAGGCTGATACCCAGGCCCTGGACGATCTGTTCAAATGAGCGCAACAGCCAGTATCAGTTCGGGGAGTCGCCATGCTTGAAACCATTATTGCCTGGTCGATCCGCAACAAATTCCTGGTGATCCTGGCAACGCTCTTTGTCGTGATTTCGGGGATCTATTCCCTGCGGCAAACCCCGGTGGACGCCATTCCCGACCTCTCCGATGTCCAGGTGATCGTCTACACCGAATACCCCGGCCAGGCGCCCCAGGTGGTGGAGGACCAGGTGACCTATCCCCTGACCACCCGCATGCTGTCGGTGCCGGGCGCCAAGGTGGTGCGGGGCTATTCGTTTTTCGGCTCTTCCTTTGTCTATATCATTTTCGAGGACGGCACCGACATCTACTGGGCCCGTTCCCGGGTGCTCGAATATCTGAGCACCACCTCGGCCACCCTGCCGCAGGGGGTGACCCCGACGCTCGGCCCCGATGCCACCGGTGTCGGCTGGATTTTTCAATACACCCTGGAGAGCAACCGGCACAATCTCCAGGAACTGCGCTCCATCCAGGACTGGTATCTGCGTTACGAACTGACCTCGGTCGAGGGCGTCTCGGAAGTGGCGAGCCTCGGCGGGTTTGTCAAGCAGTACCAGGTGGCGGTCGATCCCAATAAACTGGCCGCCTACCGGATTCCGATCACCGAGGTGATGATGGCCATCCAGCGGGCCAACCTCGATGTTGGCGGCGGGTCCATCGAGATGGGTGAAACCGAGTTCATGGTCCGCAGCCAGGGCTATATCCGCAGCCTGGCCGATCTGGGCAGTATCGTGGTCATGGCGACCAGCGAGGGCACACCGGTGCTGGTGCGGGATCTGGCCGAGGTGCGCCTCGGGCCCGAGATGCGGCGCGGCGTAGCCGAGTCGGACGGGCAGGGCGAGACGGTTGGCGGCATCATCGTCATGCGTTTTGGCGAAAACGCCCTGGCCACCATTGAGCGGGTCAAGGCCAAGCTGGAAACCTTGAAAGCCGGCCTGCCGGAAGGGGTGACGATCAAAACCGTCTATGACCGGGCCGGGCTGATCGAGCGGGCCGTGGCCACCCTCAAGGAGAAACTGCTGGAGGAGTCGATCGTCGTTGCCCTGGTGACCCTGCTGTTCCTTGCCCACCTGCCCAGCGCCCTGGTGGCGATCTGCACCCTGCCGGTGGCCATTCTTCTGGCCTTTGTGATCATGCACGCCCAGGGGATCAACGCCAATATCATGAGTCTCGGCGGCATTGCCATTGCCATCGGGGCGATGATCGACGCGGCTATCATCATGATCGAGAATGCCCACAAGCATCTGGAGCGCGATCGCGACCGCAAGCCCCACTGGCAGATCATCCTGGACGCCGCCAGCGAAGTGGGGCCGACCCTGTTCTATTCGCTGTTGGTGATCACCGTTTCCTTTGCCCCGGTATTCACCCTCACCGAACAGAGTGGCCGCATGTTCAAGCCGCTGGCCTTCACCAAGACCTATGCCATGGGCGCGGCGGCGCTGTTGTCGATCACCCTGGTACCGGTGCTGATGGGCTGGTTCATCCGTGGCAAAATCAAGGCGGAGTCGGCCAACCCGCTCAACCGCATCCTGATTCGCCTCTACCATCCGGTGGTCGACTGGGTGCTCAAGTGGCGTACACTGACGCTGCTGCTGGCGCTCGCCGCCATGCTCTCCACCGCTTGGCCGCTGGCGAAAATAGGTTCCGAGTTCATGCCGCCGCTCTACGAGGGTGATCTCCTCTACATGCCGACCACCTTTCCGGGGCTGTCGGTGACCAAGGCCAAGGAAATCCTCCAGCAGACCGACCGCATCATCCGCCAATTTCCCGAAGTGGAACATGTCTTCGGCAAGGTCGGACGGGCCGAAACCGCCACTGACCCAGCACCGATGATGATGCTTGAAACCACGATCATGCTCAAGCCGGAAAGCGAATGGCGCCAGGTGCCGGCCATGCGTTTCTACTCCGCCTGGCCGGGCGCGCTGGAGTGGCTGAAAAGTCTTCTGCGCCGCCTCTGGCCGGAAGAGCAGACGATCACCGTCGACCAGTTGATCGACCGGCTCAACAGCGCCATCCAGTTTCCCGGCCTCACCAATGCCTGGACCATGCCGATCAAGACCCGGATCGACATGCTGTCCACCGGGATCAAGACCCCGGTCGGGATCAAGGTCATGGGCAACGATCTGGCAACCTTGAGCCGGATCGGGGCGGAGATCGAGGCCCTGGTCGGTTCCCTGCCGGGAACGCTCAGCGCTATCTCCGAACGGGCCGTGGGCGGCAACTACCTCGATATCCGGATTGACCGCGCCAAGGCGGCCCGTTACGGCATCAATGTCGGCGCTATTCAGGAGGTCATCCGGACGGCGGTGGGCGGCATGGCGGTGGCGGAAACGGTCGAGGGGCTGGAACGCTATTCGGTCAATGTCCGCTATGACCGCGATTTCAGAAGCGATCCCGATGCCCTGCAACGGGTGCTGGTGCCGGGTCCGGGCGGCAGGCAGATTCCCCTGGCCCAGTTGGCCGAAATCGGCATCAGCCACGGTCCCGATTCAATCAAGAGCGAGAACGGCCGCCGCACCGCCTGGGTCTATGTCGACATCAAGGGGATCGACATCGGCACCTATGTGGCCAATGCCCGCAAGGCGGTGGAGGCGCACATCAAGCTGCCGCCGGGCTACAATATCGTCTGGAGCGGCCAGTTCGAGTACATGGAGAAGGCACGGGCGCGGCTGCTGGTCATCATCCCCCTGACTGTCTTGATTATCTTCGTCATCATCTACCTGAGCACCAAAAGCCTGATCAAGACCGGCATCGTCTTTCTCGCCGTACCCTTTTCCCTGGTCGGCGCTTTCTGGCTGCTTTATCTGCTCGATTACAACCTCTCGATCGCCGTCTGGGTGGGGATCATCGCCCTGGCCGGGCTGGACGCGGAGACCGGGGTGGTCATGCTCCTCTATCTCGATCTGGCCCATAAGCAATGGGGCGATCATGGGCGGATGCGCACCTGTGGCGATCTGGTCCAGGCCATTCATCATGGCGCGGTCAAGCGCATCCGGCCCAAGGTGATGACCATCGCGGTGATTATTGCCGGCCTTCTTCCCATCATGTGGAGCCACGGGGCCGGCGCCGATGTGATGAAACGCATCGCCGCACCCATGGTCGGCGGCGTGGTCACCTCGGGCCTGATGGAACTGCTGGTCTATCCGGTTATCTTTTACCTCTGGCGCGCCCGGCGGCTCGATCCCAGCCTGGCGGCCAGTGCGGAGGAACCGTTGCACGAAGACGATATTCACCCCAACCCTCCTCGCATTGAGGATCCACCCAAGGAGAACTAACTATGAAACGCATACTTATAGCCTTTGCCATCCTTTCCTTTTTGAACGTGTCCGCAACCGCCCTTGATCAGGCCCAAAGCGCTCACAGCCAGCACACGATGCCGCCGCATGGAGAGCATGGCGCCATGGAGAAGGTGCGCACTAAGACCATAGCGCTCGGCGAACAAACGGTCGAGGGCGTCAAGGCAAAGGGCCTGCTCAACGATGTCGGTGCTGTGATGGCCCAAATGGGCAAAAAAGAAAATTATCATTTCATGGTCATGTTCAGTGACGCCGCAACCGGTGCCGCCATCGAACAGGGCACGGTGGCGGTGAAGATCATTGATCCGCAGACCAGCCAGGCCGGCGAGGCGATCCCGCTGATGGGCATGGGCAATCATTTCGGGGCGGACGTGGCCCTGCCGGCCAAGGGCGAGTACCAGTTCCAGGTGGGAACAAAGCTGGCGGACGGCACCAAACGCCAGTTCAAATTCAGCTACACGGTCAAGTAGGTTAGATGTGTCAGAGCCCGATGCTCTTATGAGGAGGAAATACTATGTTGGCCCGATTGCTTCTCTCGTTGCTGTTGCTCTTGTTTTCTTTCCCCGTGCTGCACGCCGCGCAAAAACCAGACGATCGCGAGGCCTTGGCCGGATTGAAAACGGCGAGGGTCATTGTCGATATCCGGGTGGCAGACCCGGATAAACTGGTGTTCAACCTGCAACTCTTGCGGGAAACGTACGAGGGGATGGTTGCGCAGGGGGTGAAACCTCGAATGGTGATTGCCTTTCGTGGTCCGGGGATTGGAATGCTGGTAGCCGACGAACTCGACGAAGAGGCGCTCGATCTGATCCGGACCTTGAAAAAGAAAGGGGTCCGATTCGAGGCCTGCGCCTATGCCATGCGGGTCGCCAAGGCCGACCCTGCGAACCTTGTTGCCGAGGTCAAGCTGGTCGCCAATGTGCTCAATTCCGTGATCGGCTACCAGAATAAGGGGTATGCCCTGGTGCTCCTCAATTGAACTGAGGCAACCAGGAGCACAACCCGCCTGTCGTCACTGTGGACGTGTTGTGGGCGGCCGGTCCTTGCGGCGCACGCCCCTGGTGGGTTCGGCGATCAGCGGGTCGTCCGGCCAGTAGTGTTTCGGGTACCGGCCCTTGAGTTCCTTTTTGACCTCCGGGTAGCCGCGCTGCCAGAACCCGGCCAGGTCGGAGGTGACCTGGATGGGCCGGCGGGCCGGGCTGAGCAGGTGGAGCAGCAGTGGCACCGTGCCGCCGCAGATGGCAGGTGTTGCGGCCAGCCCGAACATCTCCTGGATGCGGACCGCCAGCAGCGGCGGCTCGCCGATCCGATACTCGATGCGGATGGTTGAGCCGCTGGGAACGGTGATGGCAGCCGGTGCCTCGCGCGCCATCAGCTGTTGCCGATCCCATCCCAGCATGGTGGTGAAGATCGCCACCAGATTGATTCTGCCCAATTGTGCCGCCTTGCCGATGCCCGCGAGATACGGTTCCAGCCAGCTCAAATCCTCGGCCAACACTTCATCTCGCAGGTCCGGCCAGTCCGCTTCCGGCCGCCAGGTGCGCAGGCACTGGACCCGGGCCTGCATCTGACGCGCCTCCCGGTTCCAGGGCAGACAGACAAGTCCCATCCTCCGGATGCCGGTCAACAGCGCCTGGCGAGCCGCCTCGGGATCAACGTCTGCTAGCGGCGTTTCCGCCACCACGATTTCTCCCAGACAGATCCGCCGCATGGCCACAACCTTGGCCTGCACATCGTCCCAGTCCACCTGTTCCGTGGTGGTCAGCAAATGACTGTGCTGCCGCCGCAGTTCGTCGATATCCAACGATTCAGCCAGAAAAATGCGGCCTTCCCGCTGGCCGGCATCGAGATGGGGCACCACCAGATACTCGCTGGCCGCCAGGGTGTCGGTTGGCGCGAGAAAGGCCCCCCGGCCTGAGGCCAGGAGATACCGGTCCCGCTGGCCCGGCCGCTGACGGGCGATGCGGTCGGGGTAGGCGGCAACCAGCAGAGAACCGATGGCCGCAAGATTGCGGGTTCCCGGCACGGTCCCCAGCAGGCGCAGCCATTGGCGGGCAGCCTGGTCAACCCGGCGACAGACAACCGGATCACCGTCTGCACGGCTGACCTGAGCATCCCCCTGGCGCCGCCAGATTGCAAGCAGGTGCAGCCGCGTTTCCAGGCTGGCGGTGGTGGTGGAGCCCTTGCGCCGCATGAGGTCGCGTTCTGAAAGAAGGGCAGCGAGGTCGCAGGCCAGGGCGGCTTGCCCCATGGAGCGCGCCGAAAGCAGCATGTGGCCAAGGCGGGGATGGAGCGGTAGGGCGGCTAGTTGCCGTCCGGCGGCGGTGATGCGCCCGGCCGCATCCAGGGCTTCCAGGGACCGCAGCAGTTCCCGGGCCTGCTGCCAGGGACCGGATCGGGGCGGGTCGAGCCAGCGCAGTTCAGTAGGTTCGGTAACGCCCCACAGGGCCAGTTCCAGGGCAAGATGGGCCAGATCGACGTTGAGAATCTCCGGGGGATGAAACGGGGGCAGGCTGTGGTGCTCGCTCCTGGTCCAGAGGCGGAGGCAGAAGCCTGGCCCGAGCCGTCCGGCACGGCCTGCGCGCTGGGCGGCTGCTGCCTTGGCCACCCGCACCGTGGTCAGTTTGCTCAGTCCGCTGGCGGGATCAAAGGAGGGCAGCCGCGACCAGCCGCTATCGACCACGCAGCCGACCCCTTCGATGGTCAGGCTGGTTTCGGCAATTGAGGTGGCCAGGATGATCCGTCGCCGCCCATCCGGATCAGGCAGGATTGCCCGGTCCTGTTCCTTTTGCGCCAGATCGCCGAACAGCGGTGCTAGCACCAGCGTACCGCACACCGGGTCGTCGCGCAGCAGGTTGTGCAGCTCGCGGATTTCTCCGGCACCGGGAAGAAAGACAAGGATATCTCCCTGTTGCTCCCGCACCACTTGTCGCACACCCGTCGCCGTGATCTCGGCGATTCGACCACGTGGCTCTCGCTGCAGATACTCGATGCGGATCTCAAACTGACTGCCCTCGCCGGTCAGGACCGGCACATTGCCCAAGAGCTTGGCCAGGGGTTGGGCATCAAGGGTGGCCGACATCACCAGCAGGCGCAGGTCGTCCTTCAGTTGGCAGAGATCGAGACAAAGGGCCAGGCCGAGGTCGGCGTGGATGGAACGCTCATGGAACTCGTCAAAGATGATCAGCCCCACATCGGCCAGGGCGGCATCGGTTTGCAGCCGCCGGGTCAAGATCCCTTCGGTCAGCACCTCGATGCGGGTCCCCGGGCCAATGCGCCGGTCGAAACGAATCTGGTAGCCCACGGTCTCACCGATATGTTCGCCGAGCAACGCAGCCATGCGGGATGCCGCTGCCCTGGCCGCCAGTCGCCGCGGTTCGAGGATGAGAATTTTTTTGTTGGTCAGCCAGGGTTGATCCAGGAGCGCCAGGGGCACAATGGTGGTTTTGCCCGAACCGGGTGGAGCGGACAGCACCGCCGAGCCTTGAGTGAGTGCTGTTTTCAGCGCCGGGAGGATGGATTGAATGGGGAGTTGCGGCAGAGGGATGGGCTCAGGATTCGGATGACTTGGCATGTTCATGTAAGATATTCTTTTCCGGTGTCTAACCTTGGCGCGATTGCTCTTGCTGTTGGTGCCATTGCAACCTCGGCGAGACATTTCGGCACCAATGAGGGGAGATTTCTCCGGTAGTCGAAATAGCACGGTGGGCAGACGTTCTTGTAATAGGCGCATCTTGAAAGAAAAACGAATTCTCTGCGCCGAATCTACTGAGTAAGCCCCAGGAACAGGCTGACGGGCAAAAACGGAGGGTGTGATATTTTGCAACCTGGAGACCGGGAAAAGAGGTATGCTTAACTTGTCTCCAAACGACAGGTCCATCTTGCACCAGCCCTGCCTTTTCTATCCCCTCAACCGGAATACCCATGGCCGATAACTCGCCAAACCTGCACGCCGATGTACTGCGTCGAGCCATTACCTCAGCCTGCGCCGCGCAAACCGAGGGTCGCCTGGAAGAAGCCAAGCAACAGTATCTCCTGTTGCTGGAGTCGCTGCCTCACTCCTCCTTTCTTCGCTATAATATCGGCCTGGTCTATTTCGATCTCGGCGATTTTGTCCTGGCCCTGGATGCGTTTTCTCTGGCCAACTTCCACAAGCCAGGGGATGAAGACACCCTTTTCAACCTTGCCCTCTGCCAGAAGAAAACAGGTGACCGGCCAGCCGCCATCGCCACCTATCGGCGCATCCTGACCACTGCTCCTGACCATGCCGATTGTCTCTACAATCTCGGCGGCTGCTATCGCGACCTGTACGAAGACGAACAGGCTATTGCCTGCTACCAGCGCGTCCTGACCTTAAAACCTGCCTACGTGCCCGCAGCCAATAATCTCGCCTACCTTCATCACCGGGCTGGCGAGACCGACCAGGCGATATTGTATTATACCCAGGTTCTGGAACAGCGGCCCGAGGATGAATCGGTCCGCTACCTGTTGTCCGCGCTTCTCGGCATTCCGCTTGACCACCCTCCGGATTCCTATGTCTGCGGATTTTTTGATACCTATGCCGAAGATTTCGAACACAACCTGGTGGAGGAGTTGGGCTATGACAATCCGCAACAGCTCTATGCCTGCCTCTGCCATAGCTCCGCCCAGGGTGCCGCCTGTGCCCACGGCCTTGATCTCGGCTGCGGCACCGGCCTGAGCGGTCTTTCCTTCAAGGGGATGGTCGCGGTACTCGACGGGGTTGATCTCTCGCGCAACATGCTGGCCCAGGCGGCGCAAAAGGGTTGTTACGCCCAGATGCATCCGGATAGCATCATCCACCACCTGGAATCGACCCTGGAGACCTACGATTTTTATCTGGCCACCGATGTTTTCATCTATGTCGGGGAACTGCTGGCTATATTCACTGCTGCCCAGGCCATTGCCCGGCCGGAAGCTCTGTTTTGTTTTTCCACTGAACATCTGGACACTGAAGGCTTTCAACTGCTCCCAACCGGACGATTTGCCTATGCGCCTGAATATATCCGCCGAATCGCCGCCGCCACCGGTTGGGTCGTTCTGGCGCAAGAACCAGCCCGCTTGCGCAAGGAACGCGAGACCTGGATTACGGGCGATCTGTGGATTCTCCGGCTTGCCAAGCTGGAGGCCTGACCATTCCGGTTTAGGGCCTGGTCACGAATGATGTACTCGTAAAAAGGGAAAACTCTCGAATTATAACGAGATTTCTCCTCGCTGTGTTCGTCGAAAGGACAGGGATCGACTTTTTACGAAACCATCACGAATACCTTGGACAATATTGCACTCGGATGTGGATCGGATTTGGTTGTGGCAACCAGCGCGAAACCGCAGACGAAGCAGCGCACCCATTGAGGGTTGTGCGATTTGAACGTAGGCCAAGGATGTCCCGAGGATGCGTGCAAGATGTTCAAGGTCTTGGTTGACAGGCACTTGACCCTCTTGTTGGCGTAGGTCTGCAAGCGGAACCTTTTCAACCTCTCTGCTTCATTCGGTCACGCGACTTTTTTTGTCATTCCGAACGGATGTGAGGAATCTCGGGCTTTTCTTCTCTACGGTCGAAAAGACATCTAGAAATGGGTGGTTGGCAAGCAAACCAAAATCAGTTCACACCGGATCAGTCAAACGCTGCTGCTTTCCACATAACAGGCTGGATCAGGGCAACGGGTGACCGTAGGGACCGCGTCCGCTGAGGCAAAGATCACTCACCCGCTGAATGATCGGCTCGCCAGATATTTGGGAATAGTCCCGATCGAAATAGACCAGCTCCACGGTTTCCCGGATGCGTTCGATGGTGATCTCCGGAATATCGCTGGTCACGCGCCAGACCAGCTCTTCTTCGGCGTCCAAAGGTTCGACGCCGTTGTCCCGTAATTGGGCCGCAATAGCGAATAACTCGCCGATAAGACGGCATCGTTGATATTTTTCATCGCTCAACTGGGGGACCGCTGGAGGGAGAGCTTGTGCTGCCGTCCCCGGAACCATCTGCGGTGTCGTCTGCGGTACGGCCTGTGGTGTTGCCATCTGCGGAACGACCTGTGGTGCCGCCGGAGGTGCCGCCGCACCCCCCGGACCGCAACGATGCCAGGCGACCTCGATCCCCGATTGCCCCGAATTCCCCGGCGCCACACATAATCCCATGGCTTGGAGCCGTTCGATATTTTCGCGCATCTGCACGCAGGCGGCATCGGCCGCCGGACCGACCGTTTCCCAGCACAATTGGGTCAACGCCTGGTCCCGGTCGATCAAGCCCTGTATCTCAGGCGTGAACGTTTCGGCAACCGTCGGCTGGGAGAGCGGAGGCGCCTTGTCCAGAGCTGTTTCGAAGTCAGCCGGGCTGGTTGTTGGCCGAGTCTCCTGGACTTTGGGAGGTGGTGCTCTGTCCAGAGCTGTTTCCTGATTGACTGGACTGGCTGTCTTTCGTTTCTCCGCACCCTTGGGCGGTGGCGGCATTTTTTTGGGCTTCATGAACAAAAAACCGGACTGGCTTTTTTGGTTATAAGAAAGCACTGTATTGGTGATTGTTCCGGCCCAGTTGTACATCTCCTCGCCGCTCAACTCCACTTTCGTGTTTTTGCCGAACTTAGCGATTGCCTCGGCCTTCATGGCGGTAAAATTCTTGGACCCATTGAACAGCAGGATGACGCCGTGGAGCCTCTCCTTGGTAAACGAGCAGTGAATGCCGGTGAGCGTAGCCTTGCCAAAGCGTAACTCCTCGTTTTCAAGGGCGTAGAGGGCGGAGCCGCTCTTGCCGCCTTCCTTGGTCAGCACCAGTTTCTTTGTCTGTTGCAGGTCGGAAAGGTAACTGCCCCAGCGCATGCCTTTAAATCCGTCGATGTCGGCCTTGGCAACAAGCAGCGGCGTCGGCAGAAGGATGAGCAGGAGTAAAAGCCAGAAACTGGCGGACGCAAGGACCTTCATCATGAGTGCATCCTGGACCGCCTAAGGGCGTCCGTTCTTAGCGGGGGTGACGACCAGGGTAATCCGTTCCATCGCTGCCTTGGAAAGTTCGGGATGCCGCTGCCGCAACCAGGCCACGATTTCGGCCTTTGTGATCTTGGTTGCAGGCGTCCCGGCCTGCGCAAAAAGAGCGTTCCAGCAATTACCGGCAGCATGGAGCTCCGGGGAAAAGCAGGGATGATCTTTGGGGATGCCGGGTAATCTGGCGCCAGGAGCCGATTGCGGTTGATCGTGGTTTTCATGATTGACCGTATGCGGCAGGATGTTGTTTTTGACCTCAAACTGGCGCACATCGTCCAATCGGGCAAAGAGCGTGGCGGGTTGGAGGCCGAGCATGCTGGTTTCTCCCCACTCATCACCCACGGAATTGCTGATTATGACCGCCTTGTTTTTGTCGTCCAGGCAGGAAAACTCAGACCCAATCATCATCCGGTCGCATCGTCCCTGTATCTGTGCCAACATCTCAGGCTGCGGTTTTACCTCAACCTGCTCATGCAGTTGCGGTTTTGGCGGCTTTTTCCCTTTGCTCCCGCCGGTCTTCCACAAAAGGACATTGGAAAAGCCCATCCACAGTTCCACCTTTCCAGCGATGGCCATCTCCACTATCTCATCAGCGTTCTTGCGCCATCGCTTGCACAGATCGTCCAAGTAGAGGCGCTGATTATCCTGCGTCGTCATACCGTTTTCCTTTTGCATGGTTTAGATCATGGCCAAGGGCGATTACGTCCACCCCTCTTTTTTAATCCCACAAGGTAGCAAGGGTGGGGCGGGAAGGGCAACTAAAATCGGCTCGGACTATAAGGCGTCCTGATCAAGACGGGGCTTCCGGCGATCTGGCCGCCATCCGCATCGCCGTTTGCCGCAGATCGTCCGCCAGTTCCAGCGGCGCCAGTACCTGGGCTGCGTCGCCCCAGGAGAGAATCCACCGCTTCAACTCCAGAAGATGATTGACGGTCAGGGTCAGGGTCAGCGAGCCGTCAGCTCCATCCACAATAGTCTGGGAAGGGTGCCATTGCCGCTCTCGGATATAGGAGGCGGCACGTTTGGCAAAGTAAATCCGCACCTCCACCTCATCCTCACCCCAGTGAATGCCGAAGTGGCTGCCGAACAGTTTGCGGAAATCAAAATGGAGGGGCAGGGCAAAGCGTTCCATTCCCTTGCGCGCCGTGACCATGCGGGCCAGGCTGAAGGTGCGGATCGCGCCGCGCAGGTGGCAGTGACCGACCACATACCAATCCCCTTCAAACCGCACTCCGTGATAGGGGTCGACCTGTCGCCATTCCGGTTCGCGGCCAGGGCTGCGGTACTCGATTTCCAGCCGGGTCGAGGTTCGCAGGCAGTCGAACACCGTGGCCAGCACCTCGGGTAGAATCACCGTGGCAAAGGGTGGTAGAACGGTGAACAGCGATTGATCGTTGCCCGGTTTGGTTGCCACCTTGTCCGGCAGGCTGTCCTCGATTTTGCGGAACACCGAACGGAGGCTCTCAAAGACCGGCGTGCCCTCGTATTGGATCAGCAGTTTGTCGGCCAGGTAGATGGCGAACAGATCGCTCTCCCGGATGTTGATGGCCGGTAGCTGATACTGCTCCTCGGTGTAGTAGTAGCCACGCTCCTTGGCCGAATAGGCCAGGGGCGCATCCAGCTCATAGCGCAGATAGTCGAGGTCGCGCTGGATGGTCTTGTAGCTGGTCTCCCACTCTTCGGCAAGCGAGTTGCGGTTCGGAAACCGTTTTTCCCGTATCTTCCGGTCGATGAACAGCAAACGCGTATGCTGGGGTTTGTATTTTGCCATCGGTGCCGGTCTCGTGAAAAAATCAACTGCGCGTTTTTGTCATCATCCCAAGCAGGATGCACTCGTAAAAAGGAAAAACTCTCCGTTTTGTCATTTCGAGCGGAGCGAGAAATCTCTCAAATTATAACGAGATTTCTCCTCGCTGTGCTCGTCGAAATGACAGAAATAGACTCTGTACGAAACCATCAAACAGGGGGAGAGCACATCAGCCGTAGTCTGGATGCAGGATAACGGAATCCAGGAATATCCCGTGCCGCCCGCTCGATTTCCCCGGATTACGCTTCGGCTTCATCCGTGCTACCCGCTTCCCTGCTCGTCATTTCGACCGCAGGGAGAAATCTCCAGATTCCTCACCTGCGTTGGGAATGACAAAAAAACAACCGATTCGAAAAAAATAATCTGGTGGGACGCTATTTGTCCCACCACCTAGAGTACCGTGGAGGCGTGAGAAACACCAATCCCTTTTTTCAACAGGAGGAACAAACATGGGATACATCATCGCCTATCTGCTGCTGGCCCTGGTTATTGACCTGATCCGCGAGATCATCAACCCGGAGGGCGACAGCAGCAACTCTGTTGCTATTCATCGCCGTTTGTGGAGCGACACCCTTTTTGACTGCCGAACCAAGGTATTTTCGGTGGAAGGCAACACCGTTCGTCAACCAACACGGAATACGCAGAGCCAAAGCAAATGCCCGTGGCGAAAGCGCAGGCCATGGTTTGCCAGGATATGCAAAGCGCATGGGAATATTTAACGGCATTGGTTCATCGTTTGGGCCGATTGAAAATAATTAGAGGCATTTTCATCCAAGCAATCTCCGTATACTCGGTGTCCCAATTAAATGGCATGCCGACATTGTGGGACGATGGAGAACCGAGGGTGAGAAATGTGAAGATTTTTGCGGTAAAATAATGGAATGTGCTTTGTATATCTGGGTTTGAGCGCTGCTAGCGTGCTGATTAGAAGGAGAAATTGAGGTTTAGATCTTTCAACCTAGCTCAGGACTTCTCGATGATACGAAACAAGTTTATAGCACACAGAAGAAAATCAGATGGAGAAATTCAGGCGGTTCTGAATCATCTTTTGGATGTTGCCCAATTATCACGTCAGTTTGCTTCAAAAATTGGCGTGCCTGATTTGGGTGAACTTCTTGGATTGCTACACGATTTTGGGAAATACAGCCTAGCTTTTCAGGATTATATCAAATCTGCTACAGGCATATTGAATCCAGACATCGACGATGATTACGTCGACGCTATGGCTTTGAAAGGAAAGATTGATCACTCCAGCGCAGGGGCACAATGGATTTGGGAAAGGTACAGGAAATATAAAGCCGGGAATTTTCCGGCAGGAAAATTTACTGGTCAAGTTTTGGCGTTATGTTTGGCGTCACATCACAGTGGGTTAATTGATTGCTTAAAGCCGGATGGCAAGGTGGGATTTCTTGACCGTATCGGCAAAAATGACGATCAAACCCATTTGCAGGAATGTCTTCAGGTTGCTGACAATGAAATCCTACACAAACTAACAGAACTTGCCACCGCCGAACGTATTCAAGACTGCTTGAATTTTATTCGCCAAATTAACTCAAAGGAGTTGTCGGCTATTGCTCGTGCATTCAGGATGGGATTATGGACTCGTTTTCTATACAGTTGCTTGATTGATGCCGACAGGGTTAACAGTGCTGATTTTGAAATCACCAAGAATAAAACCGCCAGAAACATGCAACCTGTCGACTGGGAACCTGCGATTGTTCGGCTTGAACAATATATTGAAAACTTGGCGATTAGAAACGATATCGACATTATCCGCCGCCAAATTTCCCATGAGTGCTTGTCTCGGTCTAGTGATTCTCAAGGGATTTACAAACTAACGGTTCCAACCGGTGGCGGTAAAACCTATGCCAGCATACGTTTTGCGCTGCACCATGCGCAAAAATACAAACTGGAACACGTCATCTACATTATCCCCTATACATCGATAATCGATCAGAATGCTGCGGATATCAGCAAAATATTGGACAAAGATGGTGATGGTTTCCGCTGGGTGTTGGAGCAGCATTCTAACCTCGAACCAGAGAAGCAAACTTGGCAAAGTAAATTGATCGCTGAAAATTGGGACGCTCCTATCATTTTCACGACAATGGTCCAATTTCTGGAAACATTGTTCGGAGGCGGGACACGTGGCGCTAGGCGTATGCACCAACTTGCAAAATCCGTCCTCATTTTTGATGAAATTCAGACCTTGCCGATTAGATGTGTTCATCTGTTTTGTAACGCTTTGAATTTTTTAGCTGCATACGCTCAGACGACTGCTGTGCTCTGCACGGCAACACAACCGTTGTTGGATAAATTGAAAGTGCCTGAAAAAGGGCAGTTGGAGATGATGCCTGGCAATGAACTAATTGGTAATGTTGCCCAGCGTTTCAGAGAGCTAAAACGGGTTGATATCGTGAATAAATGTCGTCCACAAGGTTGGTCCGAATTTGAGCTGACTACCCTCGCTGTTGATGAATACACAAATAAGGGTAACTGTCTGGTGATAGTGAACACCAAACAATGGGCGCAGCAACTGTACCTTTCCTGTAAAGAACGTGAAGAGGTTGACAGGCGTTGCCTCTTCCATTTGAGCACCAGTTTGTGCCCTGCTCATCGCAAATTGTTATTGAAAAAAATCAAGCGCCATTTGCGCTGGAACCTCCCGGTGCTGTGCATTAGTACGCAACTGATAGAAGCCGGGGTTGATGTCGATTTTAACTCAGTTGTCCGTTTTCTGGCTGGCCTCGATTCCATTGCTCAAGCTGCAGGCCGTTGCAACAGAAATGGGCGTAGACCTCAGGCCACAGTGCATGTCGTTAACCCGGACCAAGAACAAATCGGGATGCTCCAAGATATAAAAGAGGGAAGGGATAAGGCGTTGCGGATTTTTTCTGAAACCTCCGGTGATCTGTTGGCCCCAGAAGTAATGGAACGATATTTTGAATACTATTTCTACAACCGGGCAGACGAAATGGTTTATCCAGCGAGTGCAAAACAAGCCGGAAGGACAGATGATTTGTTGAACCTACTGAGTGAAAACCGTAACAACGTGGCCGTTACCGATTTACCGCTTAAGCAATCTTTTATGACGGCAGGAAACATCTTCCAGGTTATCGATGCGCCAACTCAGGCGGTGATTGTTCCCTATAAGAAAGGGAAGGAAATCATTACAGAACTATGCGCCGCTTACGATCCAGCTAAAGATTATGCTCTTCTTAAGCGAGCCCAGCAATACAGTGTCAATGTGTTCCCCAATGTTTGGAAGAAATTAAAGGAGAAAGGTGCGGTACAGGCGATACAGCCCAACTTGGGCATATACTGTCTTTATGAGCGCTATTACAGCGAGGATTTTGGTGTGTCCACGGATAAGGTTGCTACCTTGCAACCTGTGTTTGGATAAAAAGGAGGTGTTTGCATGAACAAAGGCCCGAAGAATAGCATCAGTTTTCGATTATGGGGGCGATATGCCTTGTTCACCGACCCTGTCACTAAAACGGGCGGTGAAAAATGTTCCTACCATGTTCCAACCTACGAAGCCATAAAAGGGATTCTCAAATCGATATATTGGAAACCAACCCTTATTTGGCATGTCGACAAAGTGCGGGTCATGAAACCCTTGCAGACCCAAACCAAAGGAACCAAACCACTTGTGTGGGGTGGCGGCAACAGCCTAGCTATCTATACTTTTCTTCACGATGTCGAATATCAGGTTGCGGCCCATTTTGAATGGAACGAACATCGGCCTGAACTTGCGAAAGATAGAATCGACGGCAAGCACTACGAGATAGCAAAGCGTTACCTTGAACAAGGAGGGCGACAGGATATTTTTCTTGGCACACGGGATTGCCAGGGATACGTCGAGCCCTGTGAGTTCCATGAAGGTGCAGGTCACTACGACAACACTCCGGAACTCAGTTTTAGCCTAATGTTTCACGGCTTCGACTACCCTGACGAAACCGGAAAAAAGGAGTTATGCAGTCGTTTCTGGCGAGCCGCCATGCACAAGGGGATTTTAACCTTTCCCCGTCCAGAAGCATGCGATGTGCAGCGGTTTGTTCGCGCGATGTCACCCAAAAATTTTGAAATAAATCACAATCTCAAGCCGATTGAACATGAAGAGGCGCCTCTATGAGTTGGCTTGCAAAACTGTATGAAACATATGAAGCTGGGGTGCTTCTGGATTTGCCCGATGGTAAAAAATTAATGGCTATTGGCCATACGCTCCAAAATGCCCACATCAATATCGTTATCGATGGGCAGGGAAATTTTAAGCGGGCAGCCGTTTTGGAAAAAACGCAGATAGTTTTACCAGCCACAGAAAACTCCGCTGGTAGAAGTAGTGGCGAAGCTCCACACCCCTTGGCAGATAAGATCCAATATGTAGCGAAGGATTACCCAGCTTATGGAGGAAAGAAAAAATCTTATTTCAACTCTTATGAGAATCAATTGGCTGGATGGTGCTGCTCAAAGTACACCCACAAAAAAGCAACGGCTGTTTACAACTATATCTCTAAAGGCCAAGTGGTTGAGGACTTGGTAAACGCAGGAATTCTTTTCATTGATGAAAACAAAAGGTTGTTGGCCTTTTGGCCACACAAAGAAGAGAAAGAACATCCTGTCCCCCTGATTTTTAAAGTTCTACCTGCGTTGCCAAAGGAAAAACGCACCCTTCCAGACAAGGCCGAGGTCGAACCCGGTGATGCTCTTGTGTGTTGGACCGTAGAGTCAGCCGGAGAGTTGGACTGCACAACATGGAACGACAATAGTTTGCATCAAAGCTGGATCGATTACGATGCTCAAAGCTCTGAAAAACCAGGGGTTTGCTATATAACAGGCGTTGAAAAACCACTTTCAGTCAATCATCCTGCAAAATTACGCCATACGGGAGATAAGGCAAAACTTCTTTCTGCAAATGACTCGGCGGGATTCACTTTTCGAGGGCGCTTTACAGATAGTTTGCAGGCCGCAGGGGTGAGCTTTGAAGTCTCACAAAAAGCCCATAATGCGCTCCGTTGGCTCATTTCACGTCAAGGGCAAAAAAATGGTGACCAGGTTTTTGTTGCTTGGGCGGTTTTAGGAAAACCCATTCCTTCGCCCTTGGAAGATTCATGGACTCTTATGAAGGATTTATCAGAGCCTCTTCTCATTGCAGATGACGAAGAGGAAATTCAGCAACCGATGATTGATCATGGTCGAGATTTGGGTCAATCATTTGCTCAACAATTCAACAATTATCTTGCAGGTTACAGGGGTCAATTTGAACTGAACGACCAAATTGTGGTTATGGGGTTGGATTCGGCTACCCCTGGAAGAATGGGAGTTGCCTATTACCGCGAATTGTTAGGAAGTGAATTTTTTCAACGGCTCGAAGAATGGCACACACAATTTTCCTGGTTTCAGCGTCATTCCGTTGAAGCGCCTAGTAAAAAGGCAGGGAAGAAACCAGCGCAAAAAACTGTCTGGCCTATAAGCGCGCCTGTGCCGCGCAATATTGCTGATGCAGCATATGGCAGCATCCTCAAGAGTAATAGCACGTTACGCAAAAACATCATGGAACGCGTTATGCCCTGCATCGTCGATGGACGACCATTTCCACAAGATATTTTGCGTCTGGCCATCAAACGTGTCAGCAATCGCAACAGTTGTGAACACTGGGAGTGGGAACGCAATCTTGGAATTACCTGTGCCCTGTATCGAGGTTTTTATCGACGACATCCAAACATAGCTAAAAGGAGAAACTATTCCATGAATTTGGACGAGAGTTGCAATTCCAGAGATTATTTGTACGGGAGGCTTCTGGCGATAGCCGAACGGATTGAAGAGGTAGCCTTGCGGATCGGCGGTGAAAATCGTTCCACCAATGCTACGCGTTTAATGCAACGCTTTGCGGATAGACCTTTTTCAACCTGGCGGACCATTGAATTGAGCCTGCAACCCTACATGCACAGGTTGCAAGGATCACGTGGAGGTTTTTTGACAAATCGAAAAAAGGAACTTGATGCAGTCATATCTGCCTTTGAAAACGAGGAGTTCATCCTCGACAAGCCACTGTCGGGAGAGTTCTTACTGGGATATCACTGCCAAAGAATACGCTATCGAAATGCAGCACCAGAAACAAATGACGAAACACCAAACCAACCGGAGGAATCCAAATGAGCCTTGACCACAAAATTGACTTTGCCATTATTCTGAGTGTGAAAAATGCCAATCCTAATGGTGATCCGTTAAATGGCAACAGGCCCCGGACGGACTATGATGGTTTTGGCGAGATTTCGGATGTTTGCTTAAAACGAAAAATCCGGGATCGTTTACAAGAGGCGGGTTTCCCTATCTTTGTTCAATCGGATGAGAGAAAGACAGATGGCATGCCCAGCTTAAAGGCTCGCGCCGAAAATGTGCTCGGTAAAGATGCCCTTGACGGTAAAAAAACATCCCCCGACAAAACAGCTCAATTAGCATGTGCCCAATGGCTGGATGTCAGAACTTTCGGCCAGTTGTTTGCCTTTTCAGGAAAAAAGAAAAAAGATGGTGAGGAAGACGCAGGCGGCATTTCCATCCCCATTCGTGGCCCGGTGACAATTCAGTCAGCTTTTAGTGTTGAGCCTGTGAGCATTGCCAGTATTCAGATTACTAAAAGTGTCAGCGGCGAGGGGGATGGTTCAAAGCGTGGATCGGACACCATGGGAATGAAACATCGGGTTGATCAGGCTATTTATTTCACTTTCGGAAGTATGAATCCGCAATTGGCCGGACGTACCGGGTTTAGCAATGAAGACGCCGAAACGATTAAAGTGGTTTTACCGAAACTGTTTGAAGGAGATGCTTCTTCCGCCCGCCCAGAAGGCAGTATGGCTGTGGAAAAAGTCATTTGGTGGAAGCATAACAGCAAGCCAGGGCAATATTCTTCCGCCAAGGTGCACCGGACCTTAACTGTCAATCCAGACGGCACCTATGAACTGCAAAAACTAGAAGGATTGGTTCCCGAAGAGATACCCGGATTTTGAAGAGGGTTGACGCCATGGCATCGCAGCTTGAAACGCCAGCTTCATCCTCTGATCACGGCACCATCGTCCTCTATCAAACCGAAGACGGTCAAACCACCCTGGATGTCCAACTTCAGGAGGAAACCGTTTGGCTCTCTTTAACCCAAATGGCTGCGTTGTTTGAAAGAGATAAATCCGTTATCTCCAGGCATCTCAGGAATATCTTTCGGGAAGGGGAATTGACCAGGGGGGCAGTTGTTGCAAAAAATGCAACAACTGCCCCCGACGGCAAGACTTACCAGGTTGAGTATTTCAACCTCGATGTCATTATCTCCGTTGGCTATCGGGTCAATTCCAAGCGTGGCACCCAGTTCCGCATCTGGGCCACATCAGTTTTGAAGGAATATCTGATCAAGGGCTATGCCCTCAATCAGCGGCGGTTGAAGGAAAAAGGGGTGGCCGAGTTGCGCGGGGTGCTCGATTTGCTGGCCGGCACCTTGGAACAGCATCGACTGGTCAACGATACCGGGCTGGCAGTGCTCGATTTGGTCCGTCGCTATGGCCTGACCTGGAGCCTGTTGCTGCAATACGATGAAGACCGGCTCTCACTGCCCGCCGTTAAGCACCAGGACGCGGGCGTGGCCTTCGATCTGGCGGTTGTTCGTCAAGCTATCGAATCCCTGCGGTCCGAACTGACGGTCAAGGGTGAATCCACCAATCTGTTCGGGCGGGAGCGCGGGGAAAGTCTGGCAGCCCTCCTCGGCGCCATCCATCAGACCTTTGGCGGCCAGGATCTCTATCCGAGCATCGAGGAAAAGGCGGCGCATCTCCTCTATTTCGTCATCAAGGATCATCCCTTCAGCGACGGCAACAAGCGGATCGGCTCGTTGCTTTTCCTGCTCTATCTGCAGACCACGGGCCTGCTCGCTGCGATCCGTTTCGACAACAAGGCCCTGGTGGCGTTGGCCCTGCTCATCGCCGCCTCCGACCCTGCCCAGAAAGAGCTGATGATCCGGCTGATCGTCAATCTGCTTGGCGAGGGCGTGACGCCCAAACCACAAGGGCATGTGCATGGATAATCTTCCGCTCGGCATGAACGGCGTCCCTCCCCATCCTCATGAAACCACGCTCTATGACGAGGACGATCTGGTAATGATCTCGGCCTTGCAGCATTACCTATTCTGCCAGCGCCAGTGCGCCCTGATCCACATCGAGCAGCAGTGGCTGGAAAACCGGTTGACCGCGGAGGGTCGCATTCTCCATGAGCGGGTCCATACCGCGGGGAAAGAGTCGCGGCGCACGTTGCGGGTTGAGTACGATGTACCCATCCGTTCTCTACGGCTGGGCATAGCGGGCCGGGCGGATATTGTCGAGTTTCATCTCCAGGAAGGCGGTTCATGGCTGCCCCTGCCGGTGGAGTACAAGCGCGGCCGGCCGAAGAAGGATGATTCCGACCGGGTGCAGCTCTGCGCCCAGGCCATGTGTCTGGAGGAGATGCTGGGTTGCACTGTTCCGGAGGGAGCTTTGTATTACGGCGAGAAAAAGCGGCGAACAATTGTCGTCTTTGATAGCGCATTGCGGCAGACGGTTATGGAAACGGCGGAGTCTGTGCATGGTCTGCTTGCCGCAGGTGGTACGCCGCCGCCACGCTACGATTCCCGTTGCGAGAGCTGTTCGTTTTTGCCGCTGTGTCTTCCCAAGGTGGCAACAAAGAAGAAGGTGGCGCGCTATCTGCGCGCAATGGTGGAGGCATGAAAAAACATCTCAACACCCTGTTCGTCACCACCCAGGGCGCTTACCTGGCCAAGGATGGCGAGACCGTGGCAGTCCGCATTGACGGGAATGTGGCGCTCCGGGTTCCGTTGCACACATTGGATTCCATAGTCTGTTTCGGCAATGTCGGCTGCAGCCCGTTTCTCATGGGATTTTGCGGAGAGCGCGGCGTGGGATTGAGTTTTCTCAGTGAAAACGGTCGCTTTTTAGCGCGGGTGCAGGGGCCGGTTTCGGGCAATGTGCTTCTGCGGCGCGAACAATACCGGCGTGCAGACGATTTGACCTTTTCCTCCGGAGTGGCGGCCGCTTGTGTCCTTGGTAAGGTTGCCAACTGCCGGACCGTGTTGTTGCGAGCCCTGCGTGATCATGGTGATAAAGTGGATGCGCTGGCCCTGCAAGAGGCGATTGACCGGCTTGCTGCCGCGCTCAGGCGCTTGCAGGGTTCATTGACCGTTGATGAGGTTCGCGGTGTCGAAGGCGATGCGGCCCGCGTCTATTTCAACGCCTTCGATCATCTCATCGTTCGCGACAAGGGCAATTTTTTCATGCGGCAGCGCAGTCGCCGGCCGCCGCTCGACCGTATCAACTGTCTGCTTTCTTTCCTCTATACCCTGGTGGTCAATGACATCCGCTCGGCGCTCGAATCGGTGGGACTTGATCCGGCGGTGGGCTATCTGCATCGCGACCGGCCGGGGCGGGCCGGATTGGCGCTTGATCTGATGGAGGAATTTCGTCCCCTGGCGGATCGGTTGGCTCTGTCGCTGGTCAATCTCGGGCAATTGCAGCAGAAGGACTTTACCTTGAGCGACGGTGGTGCGGTCCGGATGAGCGATGAGGCCCGGAAAACCTTGCTGGTAACCTATCAAAAACGAAAACAGGAAGAAATGACGCATCCTTTTTTGGAGGAAAAGATGTCGTTAGGCCTGTTTTTTTATATTCAGGCCTTGTTGTTTGCCCGATACCTCAGAGGTGAACTCGATGGTTATCCGCCAGTTATCTGGAAATAGCGGGAGGGGACGGCGATGATGGTGCTGGTGAGTTACGATGTGCGCACAAGCGAGCCAGGTGGTGCAAAGCGGCTCAGGCGGGTGGCGAAGGTTTGTCGCAATTTTGGTCAGCGAGTGCAGTTTTCGGTGTTCGAATGCGTGGTGGACCCGGCGCAGTGGACCAGGCTTCGCCAGCAACTGATCGACGAAGTTGATCTCGAGGCCGACAGTCTCAGATTTTATTTTCTTGGGGCCAATTGGTGCAACCGGGTAGAGCATGTCGGCGCCAAGGAAAGTGTGGATCAGGAAGGTCCGCTTATAGTGTAAAATGAGTCCGCGAACCTCCCGCACCCAGCAGATTCCGGGAGGATCGCGATAGTTGCCTGCGCGGATGGTGCAGGGAATATACATGGAAAAGGGAGGTGTTTGACAGGTTCCGCCAAAAGGGTTCGCGGAATATCTTGAATAATCTGATTCGTTACCAATGGTTGCGAACCAGCAGTCGCCCCCCACGCGGGGGCGTGGATTGAAACAGGAATTCCGCCACCTACCGGACGTTCACCGAGGTCGCCCCCCACGCGGGGGCGTGGATTGAAACACCTTTTCCTCATCGAATGAGAGGAAAAAGACTGCGTCGCCCCCCACGCGGGGGCGTGGATTGAAACCATGGCCTGCTGTTCGGATAAATCCTTTGCTGAGTCGCCCCCCACGCGGGGGCGTGGATTGAAACCTACCACCAGGTGCTGCGCTTCCACAACAAACGCTGTCGCCCCCCACGCGGGGGCGTGGATTGAAACACCAACCGCTCATGACCGCTGCGGGACGATTTAAGTCGCCCCCCACGCGGGGGCGTGGATTGAAACACCCTGACCGCGATGTTCGATGACGCCACCGAAGGTCGCCCCCCACGCGGGGGCGTGGATTGAAACTTTATGGCAGCGGTGGACGAGTTGCCGGAAAGGAGTCGCCCCCCACGCGGGGGCGTGGATTGAAACTTTTTGTTTTATGGATATCCACCCATCGCAAGTCGTCGCCCCCCACGCGGGGGCGTGGATTGAAACATACCGACACCGAAGACAGCGTTTTGCGCATCCTGTCGCCCCCCACGCGGGGGCGTGGATTGAAACATTCGAGGCAAGGTTGCTTTTCCCTGGGCTGTGGGTCGCCCCCCACGCGGGGGCGTGGATTGAAACGTTTTGAAATGGGCATGTCGGTTGGTTATCTGGAGTCGCCCCCCACGCGGGGGCGTGGATTGAAACCGACCGAAGGCTTACTGTTAGCGGTCATCGCCTGCGTCGCCCCCCACGCGGGGGCGTGGATTGAAACAAGTGTCAACCTGTCAACAGCTACCAGTTTTTCGGGTCGCCCCCCACGCGGGGGCGTGGATTGAAACTCCTTGAATTGTTATCAATTTCACCCCTCCACACGTCGCCCCCCACGCGGGGGCGTGGATTGAAACCGCTTTGGAGACCGCCCATCCAACATCATTGAGGTCGCCCCCCACGCGGGGGCGTGGATTGAAACGTTGCCATAAGTGTTGATTATCGGTTCTTTTTTGGTCGCCCCCCACGCGGGGGCGTGGATTGAAACTAGTATCCAAGAACAGTCCGTATGCTTTGCCCTGTCGCCCCCCACGCGGGGGCGTGGATTGAAACCTTCAAGATCTATACCGATAAGCCCGGAACTACGTCGCCCCCCACGCGGGGGCGTGGATTGAAACATTGATAAAATATGGCCGGACTGTAAGAGGATAGTTAAGATAAAAGCGTTCTCGTGAATACCCTCGACCTGAATAAACGGGGCTGTGCCGGTCGAGGTATTGGGTGCCGGACTCGCCGAATGAAGACGTGCCAGGCAAGTTTCCGCAACGATTACTGGAACCATCAGCATCCAATTTCACCAAGATGACGAGGTTCGGTTTGCGTACTGCTGTCGAGGTCTATCGGCTGTAACAGTATAGAAATAATCCTAAAAGGAGAACTTTTCCAATGCCAACGTGCGACGCTATCCGCTGGTTCAAGGGTCATTTTGAAACGAAAATCAATGCAGCCGTCTCCGGAACGCCCTTTACAAATGATCTGGTCACGGCAATTGCCTGCCAGGAGACCGGTTACCTCTGGAACACGCTCCGCCGGTACATGCCGGTCGAGCGGGTCCTGGAACTCTGTGTCGGCGATACAATTGACTTCACACCCCCAAACAAGGGGCGCAAGGCCTTTCCGAAGAACAAGGACGAGTTGCTTGAGTATCCGCAAGGCGACGAAATGTTCGATATCGGGCGCAAGTCCCTCATCGAAATGGCGCAGTACTTCACGGACTACCGGGGTGCGGCGGGAAACCCGGTCAAGTTTTGCCGGGGCTATGGAATTTTTCAATACGATCTTCAGCATTTCAGGACCAATCCCGAATTTTTTCTCAGCAAGCGTTGGGCTGATTTTGATCAGAGTCTCGCGCTTTGTCTTGCGGAGTTGAAGGCCGCTCAGCGGCGCATAAGGCTTCAAGACAGGACGCAACTCACCGACCTGGAATTGTGCCATGTCGCCATCGCCTACAACCGAGGCTCCTTTGATCCGGCGAAGGGATTGCAACAGGGCTACAAAAGCTGCGGGAAATACTACGGGGAGAATATTGCGGCTTTCCTTCAGCTCTCGCAGGACACTCCGGCAACCGGTGTGGCACCAGAAGCGCCCAAACCCGAACCTCAGGGCACCACAGTGCTGCCGTTACCCACTCCCATCAAGGACGCGGGAAAAACTTTCCTGGTCTCTGTCGATACCAATCCGTTGCGGATGCGCTCCACACCGATGATCCCCAAGGTCAATCCCAGGCGCAACGTCATTGCCCGGCTGCCGGACGGACAACTGGTGCGGGCTGTGACCGGCAAGAAGCAGAGCCAGTTTCTTGAAGTGGAGACCAGTCTGCGCGGTGCATATTATCGCGGTTGGGTTTCGACGAAATATCTCATTGAGACCCCGCAGCCGGAGTCGATTGAAACCGCTGCTCCTGCTTCTCCGGAAACCAAACCGCTGATTCCCGCTGTCTATGTCCCGCGTCGCAGTAATGCGATTATTTGTCGCTATGATCCAGCCACCGCGCACTCGCTAAATGAGCCGGGACAGCCCAAGCGTCAAGGGAGTACGCCGGCAGAACTGTGCAATGAACTGCACGCCATCATCGCTTGGCTTGACGTCACGGAGCCGCAGCACGCACGGTACCAACCGGCGAATGGTTTGACCTTTTGCAACATCTATGCGCACGACTACTGCCACCTTGCCGGCGCCTATCTGCCACGTGTCTGGTGGACCGCCAGCGCCATCATACGGCTGCTGCAGGGTGAAAAGGTTGAACCGCAGCTCAATGCCACCATCGAAGAGCAGCGCGCCAACGCACTTTTTGGCTGGCTGCGCGATTTCGGGCTCGATTTCGGCTGGCGGCAGACCGGCACGCTCACCAAGCTCCAGGAGGCGGCCAATCAAGGGGCGGTCTGCCTGATCGTGGCCCGCCGTCGAAGCGACGGTCCACCCGGCCATATCACGGTCGTGGCGCCCGAGACTCCGGTTCATAGTGCCCGCCGCAATGCTCTTGGCGAGGTCATTGTCCCGCTTCAATCACAAGCCGGGGCCCGGAACTTCTGTCTGTCGACCTCCTGCGCTTCCTGGTGGCTCGACGACCGATTCGCGGAAAGCGCGTTCTGGATTCACGCGTAGCGTTTGCATTCAGGATCGCTCTTTGGCTTTATTTGTGGAAATCTTTTTGAAAATTAGATCGATGAAGACGGAGACGTTCAATGGGTAAGCTGGCTATGAAATGGTTGTGGTCGATCGGCGGTGTGGTCCTGATTGCTGGCGGTTTGTTTCTCTGGCGGTACCTGCAACCGGAAGCCTTAGGAGACGATTTCGCCAGCGGAAACGGCAGGATCGAGGCGGTTGAGATCGACATTGCGGCAAAAAGTGCTGGCCGCATCAAGGAGATCCTGGTGAATGAAGGGGATTTCGTGCAAACCGGGCAGATTCTGGCGCGCATGGATACACAACAATTGGAGGCACAACGTCGCGAGGCGGAGGCACAATTGCAGCAGGCGTATTATGCTGTCGAAACAGCAAAAAGTCAGATCAATCAGAGGGTGAGCGAAAAGGAATCGGCCCTGGCAGTTCTCGCCCAGCGCAAGGCGGAACTGGAAGCAATGCGCAAACGCCTCGACCGCTTTGAGATCCTGTCGAAAAAGGGTGCGACCTCAATGCAGGACCTGGATGACAATCGTGCCCGTTTTCTCAGTGGACAGGCAGCCGTCAGTGCCGCCGAGGCCCAGATCGCAGCGGCCGAGGCGGCGATCATTACAGCCAAATCGCAACTCCTTGGCAGCCAGTCTCTTGTAGTCGCGGCACAGGCCACGATCGATCGCCTGCAAGTTGATATTGACGATGGCGTTCTCAAGGCGCCTTGCAATGGCCGCATTCAATACCGGGTAGCCCAGCCTGGGGAAGTTCTGGCCGGAGGCGGCAAGGTCCTCAATCAGGTCGATCTGGGAGATGTGTACATGACCTTTTTTCTGCCCACCGCTGTTGCCGGCAAATTGGGCCTTGGATCTGAAGTCCATCTGGTGCTCGACGCAGCACCCCATTTGGTTATCCCGGCCAGCATCTCTTTTGTGGCTGATGTTGCCCAATTCACACCCAAAACCGTGGAGACCGCCAGCGAGCGTCAGAAACTTATGTTTCGGGTCAAAGCCAAGATCGATCCCGAATTGCTGCAGAAACATATCACCCAGGTGAAAACGGGTCTGCCCGGCATGGCCTATGTGCGGTTGAACCCGAGCGTCGCCTGGCCCGGCCATTTACAGGTGAAGCTGCCCGAACCGGCAACGACACAACCATGAAGAGCCTGCCCGTCGCACGTTTGACCGAAGTCAGCTTGCGTTATGGCAAGACCTTGGCTCTGGACAAGGTAACCCTCGATCTGCCGGCGGGATGCATGGCCGGGCTGATCGGGCCGGACGGGGTTGGCAAGTCCAGCCTCTTTGCCCTCGTAGCGGGCGCCCATGCCATTCAGACCGGCCAGATCGAGGTACTGGGCGGCGACATGGCCCAGCGCCGTCACCGCGAGGCGGTCTGTCCCCGCATTGCCTACATGCCGCAAGGATTGGGGAAAAATTTGTATCCGACCCTGTCGGTGTTTGAGAACATCGATTTCTTCGGCCGCCTGTTCGGTCAGGGTCCGGCCGAGCGGCAGGCGCGGATCGACCATCTCGTTACAAGCACCGCCCTGGCGCCGTTTTGCGATCGCCCAGCCGGCAAGCTTTCCGGCGGCATGAAGCAGAAACTTGGTCTCTGCTGCGCCCTGATCCATGACCCTGACCTGCTGATCCTGGATGAACCGACTACCGGCGTCGATCCCCTGTCCCGTGCCCAGTTCTGGGACTTGATCGAGCGGATTCGTGCTTCCAGGCCCGGTATGAGCGTGTTGGTCGCCACCGCCTACATGGAAGAGGCGGCCCGTTTCGACTGGCTGGCGGTTATGGATGCCGGCCGGGTCCTGGCGACGGGAACACCCGCCGACCTGCTGCTGCGGAGCAAAACCGGAACGCTGGAAGAGGCCTTCATTGCCCTGTTGCCGGAGGAGCGCCGCCGCGAACATCAACCGGTGGTGATCGCGGCTCGGCAAACGGATGCCGCCGAGGTGGTGGCCATCGAGGCCAAGGATCTGACCATGCGCTTCGGCGATTTCGTTGCCGTTGACCGGGTGAGTTTCCGCATTACAGGCGGCGAAATTTTCGGCTTTCTCGGTTCCAACGGTTGCGGCAAGACCACCACCATGAAGATGCTCACCGGTCTGCTTCCGGCCAGCAGCGGCCAGGCCTGGCTCTTCGGCCATCCGGTGAATCCCAGGGATATTGAAACCAGGAGGCGGGTTGGCTACATGACCCAGGCCTTCTCGCTCTATTCCGAATTGACCGTGGAACAGAATTTAGTGCTCCACGCCCGTTTGTTTACGGTACCGGCGGAGATGATTGCTGGGCGGGTCCAGGAAATGGCGGATCGTTTTGACCTGGACAAGGTTATGGGGGAATTGCCCGACAATCTACCGCTTGGTCAGCGGCAGCGGTTGTCCCTGGCCGTGGCCATGATCCACAAACCGGAGATGCTGATCCTCGACGAGCCGACCTCGGGGGTCGATCCCATTGCCCGCGACCACTTCTGGCGGAGTATGCTCGAACTGGCCCGCCACA